>CENL01054132.1_pt1 | contig 179734 bp, 134 predicted proteins | sample 530221 | NCBI WGS metagenome assembly CENL01 (sample SAMEA2619791, study PRJEB7988) | marine metagenome | isolation source: saline water (ENVO:00002010), including
GTAGGTGTCGTCGGACAGCGCTTTGTCGACTTCGAAATGATCTCCCCAGCAGGCCAGTTCCAGGCCGTCATAACCGAAATCCTGTGCTTTTTTGCACATCTCTTCCAGGGGGAGGTCGGCCCATTGTCCGGTGAATAATGTTACAGGGCGTGCCATAAGAAGATCCTTTCAAATTGTCACATCTGGGAATGAAGAAATCGTCTCTAACACTAGACCAGCGGCCTCAGAATGTCAAACGAACGTGCACTTGTCGGCAGGAGCCTGCAAAAAAAGGGGATGGCAGACTCCTATCAGGTAAGGAAATTGAGTATTATCAGTGCCACAGCCAATGGAAATAACACAATCTTGCTTAGAAATTAACCCGCTTGCGGGGCGAGAATTGCCTCAACAGGAAAGTTGATTATGTCAGAAAACAGTTCCCCGCTGGTGGGAGTCATCATGGGCAGTCAGTCCGACTGGGAAACGATGAAAGAAGCGTCGACGATCCTGAAGGAATTCGGGGTGGAACATGAGTGCCGGGTGGTTTCGGCCCATCGGACGCCTGACTGGATGAACGAATACGCAAAGGATGCCGAGCAGCGGGGTCTGGAAGTAATTATCGCGGGCGCGGGGGGCGCGGCGCATCTGCCGGGCATGGTGGCTGCCCAGACGGTACTGCCGGTTCTGGGTGTTCCTGTGAAGAGCCGGGCGCTGCAGGGACTGGATTCGCTGCTGTCGATCGTACAGATGCCGGGCGGCGTGCCCGTGGGTACGCTGGCGATTGGGGAATCGGGAGCGAAGAACGCGGCGCTATTGGCGATTCGGATCCTGGGGAATTCCCGCCCTGAGCTGCGCACGAAGATGCACGAATTCTGCAAGAAGCAAACTGACATCGTACTGGAAAATTCGGAACTATGAGTGAGTTGATCGCCCCCGGCGCGACGCTGGGAATGCTGGGTAGTGGCCAGCTGGGACGCATGTTTGCCATCGAAGCCCGCCGACTGGGTTACCACGTGCATGTCTTCTCGCCCGAAAGCCAGACGCCGACCGGACAGGTGGCGGACCTGGAAGTCGTGGGCGAGTATGATGACCTTGACGCGGTCGCGAATTTCGCGAAAAAGGTGGATGTGATTTCGTTCGAATTCGAGAACGTGCTGTCCGTGACAACCGACGCCGCCTCGCAATTCGCACCGGTTCGACCGGGAGCCAACGTGCTGCACGTCGCGCAGAACCGGATTCGTGAGAAATCGGAACTGCGGGACGCGGGAATTCCAGTGACGCCGTTCGCGGTGGTCAGGTCGGTGGAGGAGCTGAAAACGGCATTATCGGAACTGGGATATCCGGCGGTGTTAAAGTCGGCCACTTCGGGTTACGACGGCAAGGGGCAGGTTAAGATTGATTCGCCCGAAGAAGCGGAAGCGGCCTGGAAGGAAGTGGGAGCGGATGAAACTGTACTGGAAGCGTTTATCGATTACATCTGCGAACTGTCGGTCGTGGGTGTGCGGGGGCTGGATGGGGAGTTCGCGTATTACGGGCCGATGAAGAATGACCATGCGAATCATATTCTGGATATCTCGGTCTTTCCCTCGGGCATGGGTGACGAAGTGAACCGGAACGCCGTCGAAGTGACGCGGGCGGTCTTTGAGCATCTGAATGTGGTCGGCGTGTTGTGTGTTGAGTTCTTTTTGACGGGCGATCAGCGACTGATGATTAACGAAATCGCGCCGCGGCCTCACAATTCGGGACACCTGACGATCGACGGGCACGTGACGTGTCAGTTCGAGCAACAGGTGCGGGCGATCTGTGGTCTGCCGCTGGGTTCGACGAAATCTCTGGGTCCAACCGCGATGGCGAACCTGCTGGGAGATCACTGGGAACCGGGTCCGCCCGACTGGACGGCATTGAAGCAGTTTCCTGACGTGAAAGTGCACCTGTATGGTAAACAGGAGTCGCGAATTGGTCGCAAGATGGGGCATTTAACGGCGCTGGCGGAGACTTCGGAAGCAGCAGTGCAACGGGTCAAAGACGCGCGGGCCGCGATCTTCCACGGCTGACTTTTCAGAACTATTTGCCGCGGACGTTGCCCCAGAGTTCGATATGCATCCGCCGGGTAACCTGACAGCCGAGCCGCGCGGCGACTTCTTCAATCCAGGGCAAACGTTCGGCCAGCATCTCTGCCGTGATGCCCTGAGGCATGAGGTAGACATTCGCACGATCGATTTCTGGATAACGGATCAGGTAGTCTTCGATTTCGGCGATGTCTTCGCGATGGTCGACGACGAACTTGATCTGGTAGGGATGTCGTTTGATCAACTCATGAATCACTGTCGGCTGATCGCGGCGGGCATCGTGACGATGTGCCCACTCGGGATCTTTGACGGGGATGGAGTTCGAAAGCTTGGGGCTGATGGACATCAGGTCGGCATGTACGTCGCTGAGAATCGTGCCTGCGGTCTCGATGGTGATGATCTTGCCGTCGGCGTGCAGACGCTGGGTGAGGGATTCGATCTCGTGACTGAGCATCGGTTCGCCGCCGGTAACGACAACGTGTTCACAGTCGAACTGAGTGATGTGTTCGAGGATCTGATCGACGGACATTTTCTCACCTTCCGGATTCCAGGAGGTGTAAGGCGTATCGCAGAACCAGCAGCGCAGATTGCAGCCACTGGTACGAATGAAAATCGAGGGAACCCCGATCCATTTGCCTTCGCCTTGAGGCGAGTGAAAGATTTCCGAGATCAACACGAATTCAATATCCTGAAATAAAGGGAACCGTCAATGAGTCTATCTTAATAGAAAGCGCGGGTTCTTGCATTGAAATGCACGGTGAAAGCGTGGTAACTTTAGCGAAAAATTAACTGAACACAGATTACGATTGACCTCTCCAGCAGAACAGGATACTCCCATGCGCCACGATTCCCGTCAGCCCGAACAACTGCGTCCCATCAAAGTCGAACGCGGATACACCAAAGCAACGCCGGGAAGCATCCTGATTTCTGCAGGTGACACGGTCGTGCTTTGCACGGCGAGTCTGGATAACAGCGTCCCCCCCTGGAAGAAGAACGAAGAAAACCCGAGCGGCTGGGTGACTGCGGAATACAACATGCTGCCCGGCAGTACGTCGCCTCGAAAACAGCGTCGGGCCGACGGCCGCTCGAGCGAGATTCAGCGGCTGATTGGCAGGAGCTTACGGGCGGTGATTGATTTCGGTGCACTCGGACCACGGACGATTACCGTGGACTGCGATGTGCTGCAGGCTGATGGGGGAACCCGGACGCTGAGTATCACGGGCGGCTTCCTGGCACTATTGGATACCGTGCTGGCGATTCCCGAAACCTGCGAACTGGCTCCCGGGGAAGTCTTTGATCCGAAACGGATTTTCTCGGACAGCGTCGCTGCGGTGAGCGTCGGCGTGGTGAATGGCGAGCCGGTACTCGACCTGGATTACATCGAAGACAGCACTGCGGGCGTGGACATGAACGTGGTGATGACCGGAGGGGGCGACTTCATTGAAGTCCAGGGAACCGCTGAAGGTCAGACGTTCAACCGGTGCATGCTGGATGCACAACTGGAACTGGCGACGGCAGGAATCCAGCAGTTGTCTGAGATTCAACGCGGGTGCTTCGGAGCCGACTGGCCTTTGTAATTTTTTTGCTACCACAAAAACACGAAAAAGGATTCCAGGATAGAAGCAGGTGGAGGAATCATTGAATCGGTTTCAGTACTTTATTTTAGTTTTCATACTGGTAATTACGATTGCAGGTTGTGGCGGAGATGTACCACAACAGGAGGAAGCCATGGATGAACTTTCGATACTGGAACTGACCGATCCCGATGAAATTGCAGCCTGGGAGGCGAGTGATTCCAACTTTTTTCATTCAAAAATCAAAGTTGTCGAGCTGCGTTATTTTTACGGCACACTGGGAAATGATGAACCGAAACCGCTTCGCACAGTCGCTATCGAGATTTGCGAAGCCCAAAATAACGGTATCACTCCAGAACAACAGCAGGCTCTGGATGATTTCGTAAAGAATGAAAAAGCCATTCACGCTGCGGTCCGCAATGCCATTTATCAGGATTATCAAAAGTGGTATCCAGCCACCAAGGAAGCGTTCCAAGATGCGACTGCGATCAATGGTAGTCTGGAGAATATCGAAGAAGAGCTACCACCCATCGTTGACGGAACAGAACTGGATGAGATCACGGATTTTTCTCAGATTCTCATTCATCCTGTCATCGACGGTAAAGTTCAGATTGGAATCGAACTGTTTGGTAAGTGGGATCAGTTAGAGGGTATTGGCCTTCGAATACAGAATGAGCAAATTGTGGATATCGGCAATGCTTATGAAGCGCTTCCCTAAACAGATACCAGCGATACAAGAAGAGTAGACGAACTGGCCTTTGTGAGGGGTTATTGCGAATCGCTTTTCTGCTACCACGAAAAACACGAAAGCACACGAAAAAAGAGGTATTGTTATCTCGGAGCCGATGGGTAAGATTGAGGCGGCAGGGGCTTAGAAATGACAACCGTGTGAGACAGTCCCTCCCGGTTTGAGGGATAGCGAGATTTGACCTGGATTTCCTTTCCGGTATATTTCTCCGCCCTCTGTTCTAATGCGATCTGCCAGCGATGCTGTTCGTTTTCGCTGACTTGAGTATGATCCAGATATAGTTCTTGCAGCTGGTTCAATGGTTCGAGATGGGAAAGACCGGCGTCGGTTACTTCGGTATTACTCAGACTCAGTATGGTTAAGTTTTTCAAACCTTTTAAATGCACCAGGCCTTTATCGGTTATGGATGTATTACTCAGGTAAAGATTACGCAGCTTCTTCAATTCTGACAGATGAACGAGACCGGCATCTGTAATATCAGTTTTACTGAGCGACAGATACTCCAGATTCTTCAGTGATTTTAAGTGAATCAGTCCCTGATCCGTAATGAAATTATCGGTCAAATTCAGCATCCTCAGATTCTTCATTTTCTTGAGATACCTCAGCTCAGCGTCTTCCACGTTCGTATCACAAAATGATAACTGATCCAGTTGAGTCAGCTCAGAAAGATAGATCAGTGGATCACTGGAGAAGCGACTGGAAGAGAGATCCAGATGTGACAGCCCTGATAAAGACTCAATGCCCTGCAACGTATCTACTGGAGTCTCTTTAAATTTAAACTCGATGTCGACGACTTTGACTTCTTCTGAAAAAAACCAGTCGGGGACCTTGAAGGGCAGGTTTCCCGGCAGGGGAATCAATGGCCTTTTATTATAATACAGATTTGCCTGACCCTGATATTCTAAACGTGCAGTGGTGTAAAACCTGACTTCCTTCTGGTATGGGTTTTTCATTCTTAAGAACAGCAATAGAAGCAACAGAAGCACACAACCCCATCTGACATAATGCCAGCCTGTGATTCTCTCAGGCTTAAATCGCAAAAATCTACCCATGAGTTGACTACCAGCAGAAAAGAGGACGTGATAAATCGATCACGATCAATATTCATCTATTCTAACAGGTTTGGTGTGCTCACTCACGAAAAAAATGCTTCAGCAGGAAAACATACATAACAGCACTCACACCTGCAGTCGGTTCCAGCGTCTTAGCAGTGAGGAGATCTGGAAGGCGTGGCCGGCTTCGTGTTCGATGAGGTGGAAGATGGCCCATTCGGGGGTGGTTTCGTAATTCTGTTCATTGACGGGTGGTCGGAGTCGACGCCATTCTGCGAGGTCCATTTTCTGGAAGATTGAGAACGCGATTTCACGGGTCGCATGGAGTCGATTGAGATGCTCTGTCAGAGACATATCGGATACCTGACTGACGTTGCCTTCTTCGTCAGCCATGGGAATGGGGAGCAGTTCGTTGACCTCGGGCGGGAACTCCTGCCGCAGCAGATCGAGATAGAGCCAGGACAATTCAACGATGGCGATGTGATAGAGCAATGAGCCGATGGAATTCTCTCTGCCATCCGGGCCGCGCCAGTCCAGCAGTTGCAGATCACAGTCCTGAACCAGGCGGAGCATACGCTGGCGAACCTCGGCGAGTGCCCAGAGCCAGCGGCCGATTTCGGGGTCCCGGGCTTCCAGGGGATCGATTTTTAATTCACTTGTCATGGAAGGCCTCTCTGAAATCCGGAAGTTTTTAAGATTCTACCACGAAAAGCACGAAAGCACACGAACGAGATCGACTTTATTACTTTGAACCTGAAAATGCTTGCTCGTGTCATACTCACCACTGCAAACAGTATTCATTTTGAAGTCTACTGTATGATATAAGTCGGTCAGCTATGATTGAAATTGTCCCACAGAACTGGCAGAGAAATCAGAAGTGAAACCGATGCCAATCAAAATAGAAATTACGAACGTTACAAGATCGGTGAATCTTTATGGGCGGTCGAAATACCCTCGCAAAATACGTGGTACTTATTCCTGCACCATACAAGGCAATTGCTTTACTGGTCTGGAAATAGCTGAAGGTCATGTGAATTCACAACTGGGATGGATTCGGGTTCTGAGTATTTTAAACTCAATGGATCATTGGGAATTCGACCATGCAGTCGAACGGCTCATCGATTCCGAGTTAAACCTTACCCAGGAAAACGAATCTGTCTCATTTAAGCTGGAACGCATTTCTGTGCACGTGAGAGCAAAAGGTATTTTTCCTGATAATGAAAAAAAGATTCGCGGCCCTGGAACACTGATGCTCAATGACCGAGTTCCGATTGAAATCTTTGAGCCAGACCAATTGGGAAAAAGAGATTTTTATATTCTCTGTCCTCATGATGTGTAAAAACGACTGTTTCAGCAGATTGATTCACATGGCGTTTGTGAGTTACTAATGGACGATCAAAATGATTCCTGAAATCCTTGATTATGTCAGTTTACGTTCCCGAACAATTCTGACTTCTAGACCTAATCAATATCTGATAGGGACCACTAACCAACCATGTTCACAACCGGGAGAAAACAATGCAGGCGTACGTGCAACAGGGACAGAAGGGGGATCCGAATTATCTGAACCTCGAGCGGATTGCGTATACCTTCTGGGAGCGGGGTTATGAGGTTATGCGGTTTGATGCGCCGACGCTGTTTGAGGGAGCCTTGGACCGAGGACTGCTGTCTTTTCCTGATGAAACAATTGTCGCGGGTGGCGTGGGTACAGTGCGTTCTGCGATCAAGCGGGCCCAACGCCCGTTACCGGACCTGCAGGATCTGCCTGACTGTCTGAAAGAGTGGATCGGTCGCGCCTTCTGGATTTCTACACTCGAAGAAATTCGTCAACCGTTCGAGAGGGAAGAGGAAACCCGCGCGCTGCATGTGAAACCGTTGTGGGAACACAAACGATTTACGGGGAAGGTTTTTAAAGAGTTCAAAGACCTGATTCCCTCCGCAGCGGTCGACGGCGATACGGAGGTCCTGGTGCAGGAAGTCGTGGAATTCGTTTCGGAATGGCGGGCGTATATCTTTCGCGGTGCAGTGAAAGTGGTGGCCCATTATCAGGGAGACCCCCTGGCGTTCCCCGATCGGAGGCGGCTGCAGGCGGCTCTGGATGCCTTCGAAAACTGCCCTGTTGCCTGCAGCATGGACTGGGGGATCACTTCGACGGGAGAGACGCTGCTGGTGGAAGTGAATGACTGTTATGCGCTGGGCAACTACGGAGCCGACATGTATCTTTACACGGCGATGATTGAAGCCCGCTGGCGGGAAATCATGGGCCTGGAAGATAACGGAATCGGGATCAATCTCTGAACTGAAACCAGAGACTATCCAACAGGGTATCATTACAACCATAAAAGCACACGAACAGAGAAAGAGCATCAGCTCTAATCCGTCTACGGAATTGCAGGATGTTTGCGAACGCGCAGTCTTCTTTCGGCTAAGTCGGAAACGAATTGCAAAATGAAGATACAACCGACGTTGATCAGAAATGCAATACCTGCTGTCTGGTATTGCCGGGCATCCGGGGACAGATAATCGAGCAGTGCAAAGAAGGTCCAAAATGAAGTAACCACCAGATAGGGAATCAATCTGTTCTGGCATAAGATCGCCATGAAACAGTTCATATACACAAACATCTGAAATGCATAGATCAAGAATGCGAGTCCGCGCAACAGTCCCAGATTTCTTACATAAAACACCTGAAAAATATCAATCGAGCAGAGGATCAACAAGAAGAAGACTCCGCAGCCAATTTCTTTAGTGCTGACAGGAAACAGACTTTGGTTTGTGGCAGTCTTCTCTGCTCTCTCGCTGCTCAAACGCATTTTTTCTGCTGCAATGAAACGCAATTGCAGAACGAATATGAAACCAGCGGAAATGAAGAATTCTATGCAGACGAACGAGTAATAATCCGGAATCCTTCTCTTTGAGTCGATCAGATATATCAAAACCACCATTGACCAAAACAGCAGCAGGATCAGATAGGGTATCAATCTGTTTTGGCACAGGAGCGCCAGATAGAAAGTAATTAGAATATAAATCATCGTGAGTGCTACGATGATCACAGCACCGTCCAATTCCCATCCGGTTATCACAAACTCCTGAAAACAATAAAGCAAGCTGAATGCGAGAATGAAGCAGAGCCCACGACCGAATTCACGGGCATTCCAGGGAAACAGTTCAATTTTGTTTGCAGGTTCCATTTGATTTCCACGAACTTTTATTACTACCACGAAAAACAAGAAAGCACACGAACGGACTATTGGGCTACCGATTCTGTGTCCTCATAAGTGCCTGCGACCTCTCTGCCCCAGATGGGGAACGTGGTGTGATAACCGGGGCACCAGAAGAAGTATTGTCGCATGGGACCTCCTCAGAGACATGAGACTCCCATATCGACTTCCAGACTGACAATAAACGGTAAGGGAGCTTTAGGATAAGCAATCAGTGTCCAGACTGTGTTGGGGTCAGCGGGACGATGGTCTGTGTAGATGGGGGTCTGGGCCGGGATGCCGGCGCGGTTGAACTTCACATAAGCCTGCTGCACTTCAACAGTGCCATAGACTGCGGTCATGATCCAGAAGAATGCCAGAATGCAAAGTGTCGCGATCAGCGAGAATCGCTTTCTGAACCAGTTTCCCATACTGCTCCCCCTGTGAATCCAGAGTGAATCGAATGCCGTCAGCCTGCAGGAACTGTTAAATTCCTGCTGAAATTTGATCGCCGTCGAAGTCGTGCCTATGATTCCAGCGTGCTCCCTGATTATACCAGCTCCCCTGTGGAATTCGCGTGTATTCTGATTCAACAACCGGAATTCCATCAGGATTTTCAACGCATACTCAAGTAAACGGAGACTCGATATGGATTTACAACTGATGGGAAAAACAGCGGTGGTGACAGGCTCAACTTCGGGCATCGGTCAGGCGATTGCCCAGGCGCTGGTGAATGAAGGGGCGACGGTCGTCGTCAACGGTCGCGACGCCGATCGGACGAAAGAGGCGGCGAATTCGATTCAGGGATCAGGGAAAGCGGTTCCCGTACACGGCGATGTGGGTTCTGCAGACGGAGTGGCGGAATTTCTGGAACGAGTTACAGATGTGGGAGACGTTGATATTCTCGTGAACAACGCGGGAATTTTTCAGCCGATGCCCTTCTTTGAAATTCCCGATGCAGAGTGGTCGCGGTTTTTCGAAATCAATGTACTGAGCGGCATCCGCTTGAGCCGAGCGCTGGCACCGGGGATGCAGCAGCGGGGCTGGGGACGGATCCTCTTTATCAGCAGCGAATCGGCATTCAGTATACCGGATGAAATGGTGCACTACGGTATGACGAAAACGGCACAGCTGTCTGTGACGCGTGGGCTGGCAAAGACGCTGAGAGGCACGGGAGTCTCTGTCAACGCGGTGCTCCCCGGCCCGACGTGGACCGAAGGCGTCGCCGAGTATGTGAGACAACTGGCAGAACAGGAAGGCTTGTCTGAAGAAGAAATGCGCAAGCAGTTTTTTCCCAAATTTCGACCTCAATCATTGATTGAACGGTTTATTGAGCCAACTGAGGTCGCCTCAATGGTAACCTATCTCGCTTCGCCTCTATCTGCGGCGACGACCGGATCTGCACATCGTGTTGAGGGGGGAATGGTCGACGATCTGGGTTAGTTCATATTGAATTCAACGACACGATAGTATCGGGGACTCACTTGATTTCCCCTGGCTTTCGTAAGAACATGAATCACAGTGAAGCTCATTTGAATTTCAACCATGCAGAAGGAATATTGATATGAAAGCTGTTGGCCTGACCCGTTATCTGCCCATTGAAGATCCTGAATCGTTAATGGATGTGGAACTGAAAAAACCGCAGCCAGACGGGCGGGACCTGCTGGTGGCTGTGAAAGCGATCGGCGTCAATCCGGTGGATACGAAAGTCCGGGCACCCAAAGATCAGGTTGAGCCAGAACCCAAAGTACTGGGCTGGGATGCAGCGGGCATTGTGGAGGCCGTCGGTCCGGACGTAGAACTCTTCCAACCAGGAGATGAAGTCTTTTATGCCGGTGACATCACGCGGCCCGGTTGTAATTCTGAGTTTCAACTGATCGATGAACGAATTGTCGGCGCGAAACCCAGGTCGCTCGATTTCGCGCAGGCAGCAGCAATTCCTTTAACTTCGATTACCGCTTTTGAAGCGTTTTTTGAGCGACTGGAACTGGATGTGGACGGTGCAAATTCCGGTGAGACGCTATTAATTATTGGAGGAGCCGGTGGTGTGGGTTCGATTGGGATTCAACTCGCAAAGCTGGCCGGGCTGACGGTCATTGCGACCGCATCGCGGCCGGAATCAACAGAGTGGGTCAAGCAACTGGGAGCCGACCATGTTGTCAATCACTATGAACCCCTGCGTCCGCAGATTGAAGCATTGGGAATGAAATACCTCGATTCGATCGCGTTGTTTAACAATACCGATCAGCACTGGGAGGGAGTGGTCGATCTGATTCGCCCCCAGGGCAGGATTGTTTCGATTGTGGAAAACAAAGAACCGCTGGCACAAACGATGATGAAAACCAAATCGGCGACGTTTGTCTGGGAATTCATGTATACGCGATCCATGTTTGAGACACCCGACATGATTGAGCAGCATCACCTGTTGAACCGGGTCGCGGAATGGATCGATGCTGGCAAAATTTCCTGTACCGCCAATGAGGTTCTCTCCCCCATCAACGCAGCGAATCTTCGCGAAGCCCATAAGACTCTGGAAGCAGGGCGTACCATCGGCAAGATTGTACTGGAAGGTTGGGACTGATTTAGCACGATAAAGGAGAATCAACTGATTTCTCTATCGAATTCCGGTTATTACTGAAACACTCCGCCTCATATTCGAGGTTGTTGATGAATCACTTTGCTCTCGCTGATTTCTGTTAAGAGTTGGCTGCTTTTACAGAACCGTTGTGTAGTGAATTGCAGTTCGCTGGTGTCGTTGTCAGAATGGGACCCGGTTTTATTGCATTTGGTCCTGAGGAGTGGTTGTGGCGAATTCTGAATATGTAGATGTGTTTCGAACCGGCGCCGTTTCCATTGACCGCTGGCGGACTGAGAATCCGGACATCAGGCCCGATTTGAGTGGTGCCGACCTCAGCGGTGCCGACCTGACGGAAACAAACCTGGTGGGTGCCGATCTCAGCGGTGCGATTCTGATCGGAGCGGATCTGAGTGGTGCGGACCTGGTAGGAGCGAACCTGGCTGGAGCCAACCTGGAAAAAGCCGACCTGTGCTTTGCGGATTTGTGTAATGCAGATTTGAGCTGGGTTAATTTTCATGGTTCCAATCTACGCGAAGTCGATTTTAACGGGGCACGCTCTCAAAATACGCTGTGGGTCAACGTTGACCTCTCCCGTGCTGTGAACCTGGAACTGGTCGAACACTGGGGTCCCAGTACCTTGGGCATGGATACGCTGATGAGTTCCCGCGGGCATATCCCTGCTCCGTTTCTGCGGGGATGCGGACTCTCTGATGATTTGATGGAGTACATTGCCGGTCATTTCGAACAGACGGCTGTGGAATTCTTTTCCTGTTTTATCTGCTACAGCCCGGAAGACGCCGCGTTCGCCGAGCGACTTTATGATGCACTTCAAGCGAGGGGAATTCGCTGCTGGCTGGATGAAAAACAGACACTGCGTACTGCGGGAACTCCCATCAAACGCGGTATGAAGATCCTGGATAAAGTCCTGCTGTGTACTTCCCAGTACTCCCTGCAGAGCGACTGGGTAAACCTGGAAATTGAACGCGCGTTTGATAACGAAGACCGGGAGTTTAAACGGGACACCAATGTCATTCATTCGCTGCTGCCTTTGAATCTGGATCAGCATCTGTTTGAAGGCTGGGAACATCAGCAGAAAGAGACGCTGTGTAATCGAGTCGCCGGTGATTTTCAGGGAAACGACAGTGATCCCGCCGTTTTTGAACGGGAAGTCGAGCGGTTGATTGGCGTATTACAGCCAACAGCTTAAAACGGACCGAAGTGAGATTTTACATCAGAATTTCACATGTCTGACGGACATTGATGTATATGATATGATTGTGTCCTGTCATTAGAATTGCATGTCACCGTAATAGGGTATGACATTCTGTCCATTTTCACCAGGAGCTGATTTCCATGTACTCGCTTATAAGAGCCCGCTTCTTTACCGTTACCATGTTGACACTGTTACTCAGTCAGGGCGGCGAACTGCTTGCCGCTGATACTGCGAATAAAGAAGCAGCCTTACCTGCAGTCGGTGATACGGCAAAAGATTTCCAGCTGGCGACTCCTGGGGGACAGAAGGTTTCGTTGTCCGAACAGCTGAAAAAGGGACCGGTTGTGCTACTGGTGCTGCGGGGTTACCCGGAATACCAGTGTCCGGTCTGCACACGTCAGGTAGGTCAGTTTATTGCAAACGCTGCTAAATTTAAGGAAGCGAAAGCCAGTGTGGTGATGGTGTACCCTGGTGCGGCGAAAGATCTGGAAAAACGGGCTGACGAATTCATTCGCGATCAAAGTCTGCCTGAAAACTTTTATTTTCTGGTCGATCCGGATTACAAATTTACGAATGCCTATCATCTGCGCTGGGATGCCAAACGGGAAACCGCGTACCCCTCGACTTTCGTGATTGGTACGGATAACAAAATCAAGTATGCGAAGATCAGTAAGACGCATGGCAACCGGGCGAGTGCCAAAGAGGTCCTGCAGGAACTGGGGAAATGACAACCTGGAGTGTGAATCATTTCTTTGAGAGATTCTGTTTTACAGTATCTCATTCAGCTGTTTAAATCGTCGATGATTTCCTGTTCGCCGGGGCGAAGCTGACCGGGGGGTGTGCGGAACCAGCCGACGAGATATGCGGAAAGACCAAAACAGGTGACTGCCACGACGAGGATCACAATCGCGGGAGCCAGAATGATCTGCTGCGCAACCAGTGGTGGCACAACAACGATCAGCAGGATCTCCAGAGGCGAGATGCCGACAAAAGCGAGACCGTAATCCTGCAGAGTTTTGGATTTCAGTTGCGGATCGACAATCCGCAGGAGCAGCACGCCGATGCCGACGACTCCGGTCATCCAGCCATATGCGAAGATACTGCGTTCGAACCAGAAGTTGTGAAACAGGTGTCGTCCCAGAAACCAGAGCATGCCCACCGCGTAAAGAAAGCCAACCAGCGACATCACAATGAGCGGTGCCATATATTCGACGACGACGCTGATTTTGATCGACGCGACCGCAAACGCGATCAGGTAATCGGAGACCGAAGATCCGATGCGGGCCATCACCTGTCGGTCGACATATTTGCCGAGGTGACAGAGTTCAAGCAGTAGTTGCAGGGCGGCGCTGACTAATAGCGCCACCGCGAACAGAGGCAGGATAACTTTCGATTCCAGCACATGACGAAACAGGTAGTCGATCCCATGTGCCCCGCCGAAAGCCGCCATGACAATCGCAAAATGCCAGGTGAGCGGATCGAGGGACATGGCACTCACCGTATTCGTTCCCATTGAGGATTGTTCTTCGGGAATCAGAAATCCGGAGCGGGTGCTCTCAGGTAGTTCCTGGGCCGACTTGACGAGATGGCTCCATCCCAGGCGAGTGGCGATGTTGATCAAAAGCAGTCCCCCAAAGATACCCATCAGGAGACCAATGGTGGCGAACGTATATCCCAGACTCAAAGCATCTTCGAAACCACCTGCCTGTAATGACTCGCTGACAGCAGTTGCAGTGCCATGGCCTCCCGCGAAGCCTGCGGGCATCATCAGAGCAAAGCCGGAATTCAGATCGGGAAAGAAAAATGGAAGCACATACAGTCCGAACAGTAAGGCAACTCCAAACTGACCAATGTAAGCGGCGAAGTTATAAAACCAGGTATCGCCGACATCGCGCAACATCGTCCGGAGTGAAGGACGTCGCGGCTGGTGCCCGAGAAAAAGAGTCGCGAACAGAATCGCGATCAGCTCATAGGGATAACGTTCCATCGCCGTCTTGCCTTCAGGAGTCAGACTGAAAGGGAGCCAGTCCAGCAGTTGCGGACCGCCGATCAGTCCCAGAAAACCAGCCAGGATGGGAGCGGGGATCAGCAGTTGTTGCAGCAGCCTGATCCGGGAGCGTAACAGATGCGCGATGACCAGCAGAATGGAAATGATGGCAAAGTCAGCAAACATCGTGCGGCAGGTATCCTCATTTCGACAGTCTGTGATGCTATTGAAACAGTTCCGGTCGGGCGTAACGCTGCATGAGCATACCGCCGGTCAGGTTGCGGACGTCTTTGAAGCCCGACTGTTTGAGGATGCGGGCAGCGATGTATGCCCGGAGCGCCGTGTGGCAGACCGTGACGATCGGTTTTTGGGGATCGAGTTCCGAAAGCCGCTGACGGAGTTCGTCAACGGGGATATGAATGATATTGGGAAAGCGAAACGCCTCGACTTCTTGATCGGTTCTGACGTCGAGAATCTGGTATTCGTCGAGGTCGGCGTCGACTTCTACGATGGAGGCAAAGCCGTCTAGATCGTTGCCGGCTACGAAGGCGGCGATGTGTATGGGATCTTTGGCAGAACCGAACGGGGGTGCATACGCGAGATCCAGTCCCGCCAGATCGCGGATCGACGCCCGAAATTTCAAAGCGGTCGCGATCACATCGATGCGTTTATCGACGCCTGCTTTTCCGACGGCCTGGGCGCCCAGAACCCGTTCGGTTTCCGGATCATAAGTCAGTTTAAGGAACAGTGATTCTGCGCCGGGATAGTAGCCCGCGTGATGTTTGGGAACGACGATCACTGAACGATTCGTGCGAGAAGCTTTTTCTGCGAACTTCTTGTTCAATCCGGTCATGGCGGCAGTTAAACCGAATACGCGGACAATCGCGGTGCCCACGGGAGACATCATGGGGTCGGCAGAGCCGGTCGCTGCGTGCTGACCTGCGATCCGACCGGCGCGGTTCGCGGGTCCGGCCAGGGGAATGCGGAGAGGTTGCATCAGTACCCCATGCATGTACTCAACTGCGTCACCGACAGCATAGACCTCAGGTTGAGAGGTTTGCATAAATTCATTGACGGAAATGCCGCCGAACTTACCAATTTCGAGTCCGGCTTCTTTTGCCAGGCCCGTTGCCGGGGCCACACCGATTCCGAGGATAATCAGATCGGTCTCAATCGTCGTCCCATTTCCCAGTGCAACGCCTACCGCGGTTCCATTTTCGACTGTCACCTTTTCCAGAGCCGTTCCCAGATGCAGATTGACGTTATGCGCCGTGAGTTCCTGTTGAATCAACTTTGCCATCTCGGGATCGAGGGGAGGCAGCACCTGGGGTTGCAGTTCCACCAGGTCGGTCTGCATTTTGAGGTGATGCAGTTGTTCGACCATTTCCAGGCCTATGAATCCGGCTCCAACAACGACAGCACGCTGGCAATTGTGCTGTTCGATATATTCCTTGATGGCATCCGTGTCATTCAGATTACGGAGCGTAAAGACATTGGGCGCATCGATGCCCGGCAACGGAGGAACGATGGGAGCCGCTCCCGGAGAGAGGATCAGTCGATCCCAGGTTTCCGTAAACGCTTCGCCCGTCGCCTGATTCAATACGGATACGGTTTTATTTTCCACATCAATCGACTGCACCAGATGTTTCGCGCGGACGTCTATATTGAAACGGTTTTTGAATAGTTCCGGAGTGGCTACGAGCAGTTTACTGCGTTCGGTAATTTCCCCGCCAATGTAATAAGGCAGTCCACAATTGGCGAAGGAGACATATTCGTCTTTCTCAAACAGGACAATTTCCGCGTTTTCATTACATCTTCTGGCGCGTGTGGCGGCACTGGCGCCGCCGGCGACTCCTCCGACAATGACGATTTTCACTGATTCTGTCCCTGACATGAATTACCTTTCCCGTCCACTCTGTTTAACTCAAAGCATTCTTATTTCGGGATTATAAACAGGGCAAGAGGGCATCACTACCAACCTCCATTCCCATTCGACCTGATTCTCAACTGCGGGAATCGTGTCTACGGCTCTGCGATGAAACTCATATGCAGTTCTGCATGTCGACAATGGAGCAAGTCCCATTCTTCCCGACTCAGCTCACCAAAAAAGGGACTGGGAAAACGTTGCGGCTCCGAGATGAGTCGCTGGATGGTGAGCCGCAGATGTTCCAGACCGGTCTGATCATCAACAGACTCCGGGGAGAGTGCATTTTTTGCGTCCCCTTTTAACTTGATACCTGGCAGCATGCCGTTCTTCAGAATGCGTGCTTTGAAATAATGCTTTCCGAGAACCCGAAAAAACCAGGGCAGTTGGAACGAAAAGCCGTCCAGAGAATAGTCCATGAGCCGCGCCAGGTGATCAAAGATCTGCCCTTTCGACCAGTTTCCCGTGACAGGTGCGTCTGCCGCGGCTAACCGAGTGGCATCATCAATGATTTCCTGTAAAGTAGCATAAGAGCATTTTCTACGAGGGGCGACCTGGGTAGACATGAATCTGTTCCTGACAGCGATAGAGAGTCAATGTAATTTATTTTCGAGAAACAGCCGTTTTATTACAAGGGTTCGCCCATTCATTGAATGCACTACTTCCAGTTATTTCCCACCACGGGCAGTTGATCTACAGATCCCTGAAAAAAGTAAGCTTCTACTGTTTCAGCAATTTCTGGCTGGATCAACCGAATCGATCCACGCTGATATAGATTCTCGGCAACGCCTTCGACTTCGTCCAGCAGTTTCAGGCATTGGGAATCAATGCGCCACAGTTCACCATGAATACTGACTCCCTGTAATTTGTCTATAACAAGGCCGGGATAGGAACCACAATTATACATGATATAATCGGCTGCACTCAACGCGGTAGAGAGAAATGTCTGGTCTTCCAGATGGTGCCCGCGGCAGAAACCACGTTTCAAGGTCCCATAGACAAAAATCAATCTATTTGAATCGGCGGTCATGATATTTCAATTCAGCTGAAAGGAAATTGAGTCGGGAAAGAATCTCTGGACTTACTTCGAATCCGGGCAACAGTTATGCTGATACAGAGTAAAATTACTTTTTCCATTTGCACGATTTACTGGAGCGATGATGTTTCGCATCGGCGGTTGTTTCACGTAAAATCCGCAGGAGATGCTGATTGTCAACAAGACCAGAATCACCCCGATTGTATCTCATCACATCGCTGAAAGTCCGCCATGGATTGGTTTCTCTTTCTGAAATATTTTTTAATTGCCGTCTGCAGCACGCTGGCCGTGTGGTTTACGATCAAAATCGGATTTCGCGGTTCCACAGAAATCGAGGAGGGTGCACCGGAATCCGAAGTGCTGCCCGGCGATGATTCTCAAAAAGACTCACTACGGTGTCTGTACTGGAATTTTACCGCAGTCTTAATCGTTGTGCCAACGCTGCTGCTCGTATTAGGAATTACCATGCAGACGGCAGCCTGGTATCATCCGGTGACCTTGACGCTCGCAGGTGCACTGCTGCTGATCTGGGGAATGACTTTCTGGACAGGCATGCTGGCTTTCCCTGAACCGGTACAGGAACCAGGGTTCGCCAATTTCTCTGCGAACCAGAAGAGTCAAATTGCCGACGAGCCATCCCGCACCTGGCCATCAGAATCCGAGGGGATGTCTGATGACTGAAACGTTGCTGTTTCTGCTGATAATGTTGCTCCTTCTGGGATTGTTACTGGTCCTCTCATTTACGCTCTCTGAGCGGGCTTATCCCTTATCTGAAACCGACTTTAAAGCAAGACTGATCTGTGCCGTGAGGAGGATAGCCCATGCACAGAAGCAGATTCGAAACCGCTCGGAACAATACCTGCTGATTTTATCGCTATTGTGCTGCCTGTTGTCCTTCAGTTTACTGTCTTTAATTTCCAAACAACTACTGATGCGTTATGGTGCCCCGACCGAAGAACTGACGTTGGTGACGTGTCGCTTTGCTCCCCTGGTTTTACTGGGTCTGTTAACTCTGCTGCAGATAGCCGGTGAAGTCAGCCTGGCAGTCACCGAGCGACGACGTGTTCCTTCGATGTCCCTGATTCTGAATGCTTCATTCTGGCTGCCTCTGCTGCTGGCCTGGGCTGCGGTGGTCGCCTATTTACCGATCGATTCGAGTTACACTGTGCAGGGTGGCCAGACTTCGCTATGGCTGATCGTCATCCAACCTGCTGGAACACTCGTTTTTTTCCTTGCCTGGATTGGCCCTTATTTACTCATCAATGCCGATCCTGATCGCCGGGTGAGCCCGGTTCAAAACTGGATCCGTGAATTGCGAATGCTGATTGGTCTGCAGGTGCTCGCGCCCCTAGTCATCAGTCGCACCTGTTTTTCCCCGTTTGATGAGAAGAGCACCGGGCTGGACATCGGGAGAGTGGCAATACAGGGAGTGATAATGCTGGTGCTACTGGTCATTGTGATCCGGCTGAAAGTCTTTCTCCAGAGACGCAGAGGTTTCGACCCGGAACGCTTGTGGAAGTTGACGCTATGGCTGGCATTGATCGCGTTAACGGCTTCGTTTCTTGCTTTCCATCTGCTGGGAATGTCTGACCCGCTCATGCATGTGCTGCTGAATTTCAGCCTGCTGGCAATCTGGGCCGGGTTCCTGCTGCCGAAAGCCAACCTCAAATTAACGACAACTGTGAAAAATAATTCGACACACCTCATCGAAGATCAGATGTAACATGGACGACCTGAAATTTTATCTGCCTGGAACGGGAGACAACCTGCTGTTTCTGACGTTAGCGGTGCTGGTGCTGTTGATGATTACCGGCATCTACGGTTATTTGAGTCTGCAGACAAAGCAGAATAGTAAAACGACCAGGCTGAGGTGGGGCTGGCCTCTGTTATCCCTGTTCGCAGTCTGCATTTTATTTTACTGGTTCGGACAGCCACTCTTTACAGCAGGTCACGCTGGCATCCGGGCATGGATCATGCAACTCAGTCCGTTTGTTGTTGGTCTGTTAGTAGTCGGATTCGGCGGAGCCACGGTTTTTTCTTCGAACTTAAAATGGTCTTTGACAGCCGCTGCTGCCTCATTCCTCTGCGGTGGAATGCTGTTACTGCAAGCCGGGATTCTGCCTCTGGTCCTGATCTGCTGGCTGACGGCTGGGGGCATGCTGCTGCTGTTAGCCTTTCGTGGAATATCAGACCCACATTCCCAGGCAGACGATGCTGACCCGGAAGGAGCGTTTCGTGAACCGTTTCTATCCTGCCTGGCCTGCAGCCTGCTGTTGTGTGGATTTCTGTGGGTAATCCATCGTGAATGGGGGCCTACGACCAGACAGACATCTGAGCCTGCTACGGTCGAAGTGGAAGACCTGCTGCTGGTAAGGCAACTGCTGAATGACCACTGGCCCGCGTTGATCGTGCTGCTCCTGTTTGTTCTGGTCAGCTTTGTGGGAATCACGCGTTTCATTTCTGATGAACAGGGAGAGCAACCATGATTCTGCTGACATCTGTCGCGTTATTACACAACAATCTACTGGTTGCGGTACTCCTGGTTGCTTTGGGTTTTCTGGGCATGCTCCTGCAGCGGAATGCGCTTTCGATGGTGTTCTCTCTGTTGCTCTGGCTGCAGGGTGCGGGACTGATCTGTGCCGCCTATGGTCAGTCGCGTGGTTCGCGAGAAGGTAATCTTTCTTTTCTGCTCATCGTCCTGTTTCTCTTACCGCTGTTGAGCATGCTGACATTCCTGATAATTCAGAGGCGCAGGACCCGACAGACTCAGCTGTCGGAACAGGAAACAGAATCCGTGGCTGCGTCTCCCTATCGTATCTTCCCTGATCAAGGAACAGGCCCTGGTGGATAAAACGATCACAGTGCTACTGCAATTAAGCCTGATCACACCATTTGTGATGTTGCTGATTGCTGCGCTGGTGACTTGTGGCGTGCTGCGAGGTAAACCGCGCTGGCCGACTGTCGCTGGTATCGCGCTGACTTCCCTCGTCGCTGTAAGCTGTCTCTGTTTTTTCAGCTCACGGCTTGAGCAGCAGACTTATTCGCTGACGCTGGTGAACTGGCTGGCGCTCGCAGGAGAATCGTCTCCTCAATTACAGATTGGAGTATTGTTCGATCCGGTGAGCCTGGCATTTTATGGCCTGATTTCGCTGGCATCGTTGTTTTTCCTGTTACTGAGCCCGAAATCAGAAAACAGGCCTGATTCGGAGAGTCGTTATTCATGGCCACTCTATTTGTCTGGCTTTAGTGCGGCAAGTGGAATTGTCCTGTCGACCGGTTTTCTGGAACTGCTTTTCTTCTGGATGATTCTCTCGATCAGCCTGAATCTGTTGCATGAAGTAAATTTCCAGAGTGAGTCGGCAGCAGAACCAGTCAGTCGGCACTGGTGGGGGTGGAATGCATTTTCTGATGCGATGCTCCTGCTGGCTGTATTTCTGATTCATACCAATTTTCCGTCTCTGAACTTCGTGAAAACATTGCAGCCCGCTGCGATTCAGACTGTGCTCGCGCAAAACCGAGTGGCATTGCCCGGAATCGGAGTCACACTTTTTCTGGCTGCGGTGCCACGCCTGGGATTATTTCCTGCGTCTGCGCTGGTGATCTGTAATTCCCGACCGTGGCCCGGGCGTTCGCTGGCCGCACTGAATCTGCTGGCGATGCCTGTGGGTTTGTTTTTATTAATACGCTGTGCACCGCTGCTACTGGCCATTGAAGCAACCCGGACATTGATCTTACAGCTGGCGATAATTTCAACAGTGCTTACCGGATTTTCCGCATTCAGTCTCATGCGCGGGTCAGACTGGGGCCGATGTCTCAGTTGGCTGGCTGCCACACTCACAGGCATCATCGTTGCCACACTCGGATTCAGTGACTTAGAATTCCTCACAGATTTATTGCCATTGATCGTGGTACAATTCTGTGTCATTTCTGTTCTCATCTCCCTGGTCTGCCGGCAAAGTCAGCAATCGATATCTGAAGAAAACCTGCCCGCGATACGAGTCTGCCTGCTACTGCTGCTGGCTGCAGCCCTGACGGACATGGGAATAATCCTCAATCCTCTTATCACAGCAAGCGCGGCGGCCACCGAAATACGAAACGAAGTTCTGACCTGGATGATGTTGCCACTCGTCGGTGTTTATATTTTTGGACTGGGCCGGTTTTATTTTCCCCTGTCTCGGCAGACAACGATAAAGTCGAGTGAGCAGTTTCCCACAATTCTGCTGTGGGGAATCACTGGTCTGATCTGCCTGCTCACGATTGCAATGCTGTTCCCGTTGCCACTGGTCCCTCATTTCTGGCAGACGCCACTGATGGATTCCGCATCGGATCTTTTTGAGCGGGACTGGTTGTTCTTCTCGTTTTATTTTCTATCCGTACTGGTCGCTATCATTCTGGCCTGGATGACGGCTCCTAAAACAACAGGAAAACCAGGCGAACGAACATCATCCAGCCTGCTGCAACTGGGTGAAACGCATTACCATGCTTCCAGCATTCTCAACAAGGCATGCATACAGCCACTGAATTTTCTGGTGAAGTGCGTGACCTTTCTCGATGACTGGGCGACCACGATACTGAGCCGCAGCATGCTGGAAAAGTTGCCTGGATTCTGGGGAAAATTATTGAGCCAGATGCAAAACGGACAGACTGCCTTCCCGACCCTGGTTCTGATTTTTACGATGTCGATTCTCATTTTTGTACTGATGGTATTGCAGATTTAAATTTCGTTTTATTCCGCTATCTCATTTCTAAATATTAAACTGTCTATTGAGTCCAGTATGAACTCGTTTCTGAATTCCATCATCTCATTGTCGCCTGTGTTACTGGTCGTCATGCCGATCGCAGGTGCCTGCTTTGGCTGGGGAATTTCCCAGCTGGGCCTGGAATTCAATCGCTGGACCGCATTTTCCAATTCGCTCATCTCCTGTGTGATTCTGTCCGCATTGCTGACAGCTCCCGCATTGAAAAACGAGAGCCCTACACGCGCGATTTCCATTTCTCTGAAGCTGCCTGCTGCCGAAACCGGTCATGCAAATCGAGAAATGCCACGTCACTTTCAATGGACGATAGACCGTTTATCACTCTGGTTTCTGCTGCTGCCCACCTGTGTGTGGCCGGCACTGATACTGCTCTCCCGGCGGAGGGGGGTGGAATCACGAGGACATTATTTCCTGCTCATGCTGCTGCAGGCGTTTCTGGCAGGACTGTTGGTAGCTTATGATCTGATCAGTTTTGTTACCTTTCTGCTGACTTCCACATTCTGCATGCTCTTCCTGATCCGCATCTGGAGTGGTTCACGCTCGATTCGCCTGCTGGAAAGTACAATGTATCTGCAGTTTCTGGGAGATGTATTGATCGTGGCTGGGCTGATGCTGGCATCAACTGGTTACACCTGGATGCAGGGTCTGCTGCTGGAATCACCGCAACCAGTCACATTTCAGTTTAATGATATTTTACAGGGCACGGTAAACGATGTTGCGCTTTACCCGCTGGCAGAAACTTACTGGAGTACGATCTCTCCCTGGATATTCCTGATCCTGATAACGGGTTTCACCATCAAAGGGGCAATCTTCCCGGTTCATTATGGTTTGACACAGTGGATGAAACAGGACGCGGGCTCCATGTTCAATACGAAGGATCAATCTATCTGGTGCCTGATCCTGCTGGCATTATTCACCAAAATCAGTGTATATGGAATGCTGCGATTTATGGCCCCTTTGAATCATGCGGCTGTGCAGGGCATCTCAACGGTAATCAGCTTCTGGGGAATGTGTGGCTTTCTCTATTTTTCTCTGCTGGCCTGCCGAGGAGGCCTGGTGCAAAGCATCCTCTGTTTCGTGTTGGGACAGAGCGTATTAACACTCACTCTACTGTTTTCTGCAGAACCTGTCGCCATTCCGAATCTGATCCTTTTCCATGTCATCCAGGGACTGGGATGCTGTCTGTTGCTGCTGTTGATCCCGGTTCTGTCAGTACATGTCACCGGGAAAGCCAACCGACTGCTGCAGTGGCTTGCCGGCTTTATGATTTTGACGCTCGCCGGACTTCCGGGGCTGGGAGGTTTTACTGCACAGTTTGCCTTTTTATGGAGCCTGTTACAGGACAGTCTGCTACTGGGGTTATTTTACCTGGCAGGTAACCTGCTGTTTCAGTTGGCTTTGATCCGCGGATTCTGGCAATTGATGAACGCTGCTGCAAATACCAAAGCGCAGCCGGAAGACAATTCGCTGTACGAACCGGTACACCGTCTCTACGCCTGGCTGGCCTTCGGCCCCGCGATACTGCTCATCCTGGCAACAGGCATCTGCCCGGCTTCGCTGACTGAAGAAACCCTGTTGCCGTTGTTTCCTGCCAGCATCACTGGTAGTGAAACAGAAGACATGGAAAACTGATCAATTATCTGAGGCTTCGAAAAGCATTCCACTCGCATTGCCATTTTCGGGCAGGAATTCAAAATGAGAGCCCGCCGCCAGCGTAAAGACCTGCATCTGATTATTGACTTTACGTCGGTATAACAATGGCGTAGCAGCATCGAATGTGTGCGACTCACCGGGCTTTAATTTGTAAGGCCCGCCCCAGTCGCTGTAAGGGCTTTTGAGTTCGTATTCCATTTCGACCTTGGTGTCATTGGTCAGTTTGAGTTCGGGTACGGTGAAAGTCGCCAGCAGTTGAGGATTAGACCAGTCGACTTTATTGATACGATAGCGACCGAAACCCAGTTCGATATCGGGAATCTCTGCGACGGAAGCAGGCCCCTGCTTTGTCCAGCCGCCCCATGCAGACTGCACCAGATCCCTCAGTTTCTGTTGATCGATACTGGTATCCTGCGGTTTATAATCGGGAGCAAACCGGGCGGCACCTCCAATTTTTGCCCCCCCTTCCCAGTCCAGTTTCAAAGCACGTTTGGAATAACTGCGATCCACAATCTCTGCTTCCACATCCTGGCCTAGCGTTAGAGTAAATTCGGCGTACGGGATCCACTTTTTATCTGAGGCTGATTTTTTAATCGCCATTGAGATCGCGGCCTGAGGAACTTCAAACCGGAAGGGCTTGTTCTCTGTTTTTTTGGACTTCCCACCATCTTCAACCTGAATGGGTCTGGTGAGTACCAGTTCGGCCCAGATTTTCAAATCGTCGCCGTACTGCTTCAGATCAGGGAAGACCTGTTGCATTGTTTTGGGGTCGACCAGTGTTTCGAAGGAATGTCCGGGAATATCCTGTACGGGAATTCGCGCGACGTCGGCCTGGACCAGCATTTCTGTTAATGGTTTCAGTATGCCTGGGGCGACACCAATCTGTAAGTCAGACACCTTGGGGATCTCGTTGACGGATCGCCCGAAAGAATTCAATCGTTGGATCTGTGCGGGGGGCGCAGTGGAATCGACGGCAGCGACTGTCAGACCAAAGCTGAGGGAAATACCCTGCTTGTCTGTCAGGACTTGCCGCGGCGCGAGTTGCATCCGGGGCCGGTAGACAGGCAGCGGCCAGATGGCATCAACAATCTGGCTGGCTTCGTCGAAATTCATCTGCTTTTCCAGCTCTTCCACCAGGCCGGGCACGATCGCTTTGACTTCGTCTTCAATGCGTCCTTTGCTGCCGTAGATACCACTTACCAGTCCACTGGAAACTTTTTCCGAAGTCATACCAATCCCGCGTGTGGAAACTCCTGCCGGACCGGAGACGTACCAGTTGTTCTGGGGAATATTGAAACGGGAACGCAGCAACTGCAGCTTGATACGGTTGTCTTTAATGTAAGGTCTCACATCAAAACTCAACCAGACCGGTTCCTGGTACCCGATGCTGACAGAGATCGGCCCTGCGACAGCAGCATGACGATTGCCGTTCACATAAGTACTTCTGATATAGAGGTCCACGTTCTGAATGCCAAGTTGAATATTTAAAGTATCTGCGGCATAGGCTTCGACCGCGGCACGGGCCAGTTCCCCTTTGTAAGAGATTCCGGAAAACTGCACGCTGAAACTGCGCCCCTGGGCGACCGTGGAATCATAGATGTCATTGATGCCTCCCTCGAGCATGTCGGGAGGGACCATGCTGGGAACTGCATCTGCCAGTGTTTTGAGGAATCGATTCCCCAGTCGAACCGAGACGGCGTTATCAATTACCAGAGCGGGTACGAATGGCGTATCTGCCTCGACTTCGGCAGGACGCTTCTGATCGGGCTTTACCAGTAGTGGTGCGGTGTTAGCGACGTCGATTGACGGATTCAGCATCCAGTCGAACAGTGGTTTTGTATAAGCAACCTTCCAGACATCGTGTCCCTCATCGGGAACTTCGGTAAAGCGCGGATTTCCGCCGGCCTTCTGGACCGCATCGACCATCTGTTTTGTTTCACCGGGTAATACCACCCGATCGTTGGCCCCGTGAAAGGCCCAGATAGGAGTATCTTTGAGTCGGGAGGCCCAGTCTGCTTTCCCACCACCGGCGAGTGGTACGACGGCTGACCAGCGTTTGGGATCAGCGGCAGCCAGGCTCCAGGCGCCGTAACCTCCCATAGACCAGCCTGTCAGAATCTGCTGATCGGCGCTGGTCGAATAATCTTTCATGACGTTATCGAGGATCTGCAGAGCCCGTTTTCCATCAGGGGAATCAGCGAGCCAGCCCGCCAGCAGACTTGCCTGCCTGATCTCAGCCTGAGGAAAGACAACAATAAACGGAAAGGTATCTGCCTGCTGCTTGATCACAGGTCCAAGGCCAACCTGAATCGGCTTCAATCCATCGTCACCCCGTTCCCCCGCACCGTGCAGAAACAGAATGACCGGATATTTTTTCTCAGGGTTATAGTTTTTGGGTACAAAGACTACATAGCGATGTTCGCCTTGATCGTCCTTAAACACCTTATTTACAAATCCCGTTTCCGGTGTGTTCTTCTGTGCCTGCAACACGGCCGGTGTTTGTAGCAGTACCAGGGTCAGCAGTACGAGAGTTGATCGAAACGCAAACGAAAATCGTGTTCGAAGAGTTTGCATGGGTTCAATCCGTTTCCAGATTCCGTAGAATCAGAGTGGTGGTCGTTCAATCCGTGAGTGAGAGAATTCAGCGTCGATCGGTCATGACGACGACTGCCTGCTTCATACTCGATTTTTATGAGCGCGCGGCTGGCTGTCAACAGAACGCCCGTTTCCCGCCCCGATCCATGTAGATATATGGCAAGACGACATTTGGCATGTTTTAAAGAAAATGCATAAAACCCTGTGGATTCGCCCTCTTCTTACCCGTTATCAGAACTGGTAAGAAGAATTGATGAATTTAATGTCCGGTCGAGATCGAACTCAAAAAGGAACGCGCTTTGAATTATCGACGACTCACTTTCTGTATCATAGGCGTGATCTGCAGTACGGCACCTGTATTGGGGTATCCACCACCGGGATTTGGGCCAACAGGTACCGCCGCGACTAATCAGGTCAAATTGATCGTCAAAGGCAATTACCGGTACATCTATTCCAATGGGATCCCCGATCATCAGGCAGGGCAGTTTCCCAACAGAAACAACCCAAACTCAATTCGTCCCCAGCATTACGAATATCGAGTGCCTGTGGAACCCAAGGTCTCGCGTAACAGCACTCCCTGTCAGCATTCCATCTTTGGGATTGCCGTCAACGGCGTGGTCTTCGATCCCGGAACCGCAGAATACTGGAATCGTGACTTCCGGTCCGGCTGGAATTATGAGGCACTTTCCGGCAAGATCAATCTGGGACTCGATCAGAGCAATGCTCACGTACAGCCTACCGGAGCCTACCATTATCACGGTCTGCCGCATGGTCTGATTTCCAAACAGGGGAAGACAAATGAAATGACCCTGATTGGAGTCGCCGCGGACGGGTTTCCGATTTATTCACAGTATGGTTACACAGTTGCGGATGATGCGACAAGTAAACTCCGCAAAATGAAATCGAGTTTTCAGATTAAAAAAGGGAGTCGACCGGGAGGCCCGGGTGGCAGATATGATGGCACTTTTGTAGCCGACTATGAATACGTTAAGGATTCTGGTGATCTGGATGAGTGCAATGGTCGCTTTGGCGTTACCCCCGAATACCCTGAAGGCATTTATCACTATTACCTGACAGAAGTATTTCCGTTCATTCCACGAAATTTTCGAGGAACTCCAGACCCCAGTTTTCAGAAACGGGGACCAGGGCCAGGACAGCATGGCGGACCGGGACGTGGAGGATTCGGACCTCCCCCGTTTGGCGGTCCACCGGCATTTGGCAGGTCTCAGAATACGAACCGTGGACGCTAAGAAAAAACAAACTAGAGGCAAGTAAGCGAAGAAACTCAACTCACAGAGAGGAGGTTTGACAGACGATTAGAGCGTGCGCGTGTTAGACTGATTTTCCCGCATCCGGTTGCGAGCCCGTGACAGTGTAGGCCCAATCGAATTTTCCGGGATGTCCAGATCACTGCTGATCTGCTGGTAAGACTTACCCTGCAGGTGGTACTGTTCAACAATCTGCGCATCAGTGGGAGACAGTTGCCTGATCATATTCTGAATTTCTTCCTGATCATCGACAAGCTGCTGGTGACGTGCATGTTCTTCAGACGCGTATTCCATCTTGGATTTGGTGGAAACATGTCCCAAGGCTTCCGCCATACGACGCTCAACCATTTTTTTTACAACGACACGCCGTGAAACCACGGTTAAATAAGTGGCCAGCGAACTGTTGCCACGAAAATTTCGCAGAACCCTGTAATCATTCGCGAGGAGGACCAGAAAAACTTCTGACAGAAGATCATCGACATCATTGTCAGTTACGCGAACGCTCCGTGCGTGCGCCGTGTGATGAATGACGTGTGTGAACAGGCCAATGAACCGGTCTACAAAATCCTTCCATGCTCCCGGCTCTTCAGCGAGACAACGCCTGAGCAAATTTCTGTCTATGTCCGTGAGAGCCACAAATCGCCTCAATTCATATAAGTCGCCGCCGTCTGGCAGCAAGCGAGTTAAGCCTGCATCTCATTATACACCGAAGTCCATCCTCCGTGTTGCAAAAAAATGCCCGAAATCCAAATGATCGTTTTAACCTGATCATTAGTAGTAAAATCTGGGTATTTTGCCCGCGAACTTTACTGGTAACTGGGATTTAAGGCAATACGATCCTGAAAAATATACAAAACCACACATTTTCACCTTTGATCGGCACGTTTTAACAGACGTTTGGAACAGCGATTTCTAACCGGAAAATCTATACATAATCTCACATCACATGCTTTATGTTGTTTTTTTAGCCTGTAATTCCGTTTCGAGAGGAGGTGCCGGCCTGCGTCTGATCAACAGGACAATGCCTGCAATCACGAGGGGAATACTCAGCATCTGTCCGACACTCAAAGGTAGATTTTCTGCAAACTCTGCCTGTCGCATTTTATAGAATTCCAAAATGAAACGTGCGGTAAAGACCATGATGAAGAACAGGCCGATGAGTAATCCGCGGGGCGTTTCACTGCGATATTTTCGATAGATCAGCAAGAGGATGATAAAAAAGCAGCCATAGCAGAACGACTCATACAACATGACAGGATGTCGGGGCAGTAACCGTTCTTCGGGACTTTCGAGGCCCAGGCCATCCTCAAATACGATGGCCCAGGGCACATCGGTCACACGCCCCAGAATTTCGGAGTTGAAAAAGTTACCGATGCGAATAAAAAAGCCAGCCAGAGCAACGGGAATGGTCAGGCGATCCAGCAGCCATAACAGGGGCTGATCAGGATGATTACGTGAATAGAGCCAGGCGGAAAGGGTAATCCCGATCGCAGCACCATGGCTAGCCAGGCCACCATTCCAGATCTGCAGGAGTCTGATAGGATCGCTGAGATAATCCATCGGATGATAAAACAGACAATGTCCCAGGCGCGCGCCGATGATGGTGCCCAGCACCATATAAATCAACAGCGATTCGACATCGTCCACGTTCCGTTTTTCGGTACGAAACATCCAGCGCAGCAGCAGGTAACCACAGATAAATCCAGCGGTAAAGAACAGGCCGTAATAGCGTATCTTAACCGGACCGATTTCGAACAGAATGCGATTGATGTCCCAATGCAGATAGCCAATCAGTGGATTCACTTGACTTATTACTCCTGGATTCTGAAATGCAGATCTGTTGTTCTTTTCTGAGATTTCAGAATGACTTCAATATGCTATGATAACCAGACCGAAAGATAGACCATTCTCTGAGTTAAGCCTAGTCCGAATTGCTGTTTCCAGCCTTGTTTGAGCCTGAACATTCTTTTTTTCCCCGGTTCTCCGTTGAAAGCTTGATTTCCCGATGAACACTGTTGCGCCTCGACTGATTTCAGGGGTATTCGCTGGCATTACAGGACTGGCGGTACTCGAAATGTTACGTCTGAAAGGGGCAACCCTCGTTCAGCAGCCTTCCCTGGCAACGGTACTGGCGGCCTGCGGCGTGATGGGGACGCTGGTGGGAATCGTCGGCTGTCTGATGCCGCGCCGCTATTGGAAAATACTACTCTCGAATGGCCAACAGATATATTCCGCTTTGGCATTGCCCCGGCCCATGGTGAATCACTGGGCTGGCAGCCTGCTGCTGTCCGGTTCACTTGTCGTCTATTTTATTGTGCTCATGAACATACTCCCACAGCAACCACCTCCTGATAATAACGATCAAGCTTCATTTTTGATGCAGGCAAAAACCGTTCATGAAGCAGGTGGACCTGTGACGCTGGCACAGCAACTGTTGGCCGGTGAATATTCCGAAGCAAACCAACATCCGCTCTATGTGGCTCTGCTTTCGTATTTCCCCAACTATGAAACGGGGAAACGACTGTCGGCTATGTTTGGGTTATGCGCGCTGCTGATTTTTACAATGGGGATTGCCCGTTATTATGGAAATCTGGTGGGAGGCCTCACAGGAATTCTACTCAGCATCAACGCCGCGTATTGTCAGTTAACAGCACGGGTCGTCTGTGAAGGGCTGTTACTGATTTTTGTCGCTGGATTGTGGCTGATGGTATTACGAATACCCGACTCCCGAAAGCCATCACGGCTTCCCTCTCTACTGCTGATCGGGATTGGCCTGATGCTGGGACTGGCATGGCTGACAAAAGGAACTGCACTCTTGCTGATGCTGGGACTGGTACTCTGGTTGTGTTCCTATACAGTTAACTGGAACCGCTGGATTTCCGCGATACTTCAACGGCAACCGACTGATGATTCAATGACCGGTGAGAATCAGACAAAACAAACAACAGTCCCTTTGAAACGGGTTGTAATCGGTGTTGCACTGGTCATCGGCAGTTTCACAGTGATCGCGGCACCACTGTTGATTCGCAATGTACGCGTCTATGGCAGTCCGACCTTTAATGCCAATTCGTATCTATTGTTTGAAGATGAATTCAGCGAACCACACGCGTTGATTAAAGAACGCGGTTCGCTGCGCAATGCTGCTCAGAACTACTGGCAGTCACACACGATTTCCGAAATGATCAAACGGGAAGTCAAAGGTTTGCTGTGGCAGATATTCATCTTCCTGCGCAGTCTGGGTCCCCTGCCTTTTGGCGAGGGGAGGCTGTTCTTCGGACTGCTGGCACTACCATTTCTGATCGTGGGATTGATGTCGGAAAGCGGACCGTCCCGCCGTCTGTATCTGATCTGGATGCTGTTATTCTGCCTGGCTTTTGCCTGGTATCTGCCGATCGCGGCGGGCGAGCGGTTCCTGACCCCTCTGCTGCTGCCAAGCCTGGCATTTGTAAGCCTGGGCCTGGTGCGCACCGGTCAATTGCTGTTGGCTCGCCGATCTGAAATGCCTCTTAGTCACTGATCTTAATAAAGCGGTTATTTGCTGCCTGATAGCTGAGAACTCGATTGTCTTTATCATAAAGCAGATCACCAACCCGTAGATTTAATGATTCAACCGTGAAAGTTTCAGCGGGAAAGGAATCCACAATATCCCACTTTTCAATTTCCACATATCGGTGAAAACGGGGAGTAGAGGGAGCATTTCCTGACACCACATAATCCCAGGATATTGGCACCACATGCCCTTGTTTGAGCCGCTCAGAGTTCCATTTCCAGACTATCTGGTAAATCGTCTTTATTTTTTCTGCATTTTGCTGCTTCGCTTGAAATCGGTCCTCTAACGTCATACGAACCGATTCGAGTAGCATCGGCGGTCCAGCGGGTTCCTGCGAAGCCAGCCATGTGGACTCTAAAAACAACACGGGGTCTCCAGCCGTTGAGCCACGGTAGGCGGACTGAACCAGTAACAGCGTCGGTTGATTTTTGATGAGACTGACGCGTACTCCTTTTCCATTCTCCAGGTGTCTGACCAGGCTTTTGAGAAATTGATCCGGTAACTGACCACCCATTTTAAATAATCGCGTTGGATCAAATGACTGTGAACATTCAGCCGACTGTCGGCCCACCCGGGGAGAATTTCGATAAGCAATATTGCGAATTTTTGCATTACTGTCTCGATTCTGCTGCAAATCCAATCGAAGCAGTTCCTCCGGTTGCGGTAACCGAGAGATTGGAATTTCCTCTATTCCAAATGGAAGCAGGTAATAATTGTTTGTAGTCTGGACTGAGTAGAATCGTTGAAGCTGTTTGTTCTGGTTTACTATTAAACCGTCTGTTTGATTTGTCCAGGTAGTGGGGATCTGTTGATTCCAGAAACACCAATAATCCTGTTTGTGAAAATCAGCCTTGAAATCAACTTCTGCCCTGTTGGTCTGTTCGAAATCACCTCGCTGATTTTGAATTTCTCCCCCTTGTAATTTGACGGGAGCTGATTTGATATTCGATTCCTGATTCACTTTCGCGTGACCAGAAATATAGGGAGCGTGTTTCATACAACGCTCCCAGGAATCTGCCAGCCGGGTCAAGAGAACAATCGCTTCATCGTGGGGCATATCCTGTAGCTGTTCTGCTCTCGCAGATCTGGAAATGTGAAATAAAAACGCTGTGATTAAGATTAAATTAACCAGCATGCGAATTGGTGAAGCAGAAATAGTCATGGAACTCTCTTCTAATTTAGACTCAAACTAATCATTGATATTAGCTTTCATCAAAACAGGTAGCTGTATGAGTTAAGCAAAGTATAATAACTCACCACATACCAGATCCCAAGAACTTTATACTCAGAATACAATCTGACGGTGCAGCATCCTGATGATCAAGCAGGATTCGACCTTTTTTTTCTGAGCAGAGGCATGATGAGTGGTACGAGCCAGAGGGCGATGCAGAAGATTCCCAGGGCGGCTGAGATGGGACGGTTAAAGAAAGAAAGGATGCTGTCGTCTTTGGAAAGATTCTGTACGAAGGACTGTTCCAGTTGCCCACCGAGAATGATACCCAGCACAACCGGCCCGAGGGGTATTGCAAAGACTTCCAGGATAAATCCGAGGATGCCCATGCCGAGCATGACCCAGACATCGAAGTAACTGCCATTGATGGAGTAAGAACCGACGACACAGAACATCAGAATCAAAGGCATCAGGATGCGGCGGGGAATACGAACCAGCTGCGCGCCGCTGCGAATGGCCAGAAAACCCAGGGGAATTAACAGCAGGTTGGCGATAATAAACGTCAGATAAATACCATGCACGAGAACCAGCTGATCTGGATTTTCGAAGATACCTGGACCAGGGGTAATATTTTTCATCAACAGTACGCCGATGACAATCGCGGTTACCGAGTCGCCGGGAATCCCCAGTACGAGTGCGGGAATCCATGCGCCGGCAAGCGCCGAGTTGTTGGCGCTCGTGGCATCGCCGACTGCATCGAGAGATCCTTTGCCATACTCTTCAGGCGTTTTGGAACATTTTTTGGAAACGGCGTACGAGATCCAGGCAGCGATGTCGGCTCCGGCGCCGGGGATCATGCCGATCGTCGAACCAATACAACTGGAGCGGAACCAGCTGAATTTTCGTTTCCAGAGTTGAGGCAGCACGCCGCCAAAAACAGGCTTGAGATGTTTGAACCAGGATTTGTCTACTTCGACCGGGAGCGCCGACTTGAGTTTTTCAGTTTCCTCCTCTGTTTTTGAAGTCAGCGTATTGCGAAATACTTCGGAGAGACCGAACAAGCCGATCATGGCCGGGACAAAATTAATACCCGTAAACAGTTCGTCAAAGCCAAATGTGAAACGGGGCACGCTGTGCACCTCGCTCAAGCCGACCGTGGCAAACATCAGTCCGATCATCAGAGCAAGCGCCCCTTTAAGTCGGGAGCCAGTGGAAACAATGGCGGCACAGCTCAAGCCGAGCACATAGAGCCAGAAATATTCGTAGGTCGTAAACTCGAACGCGATCTTCGCCAGTTGTGGAGCGGCGAGAATCAGCACGAGCGCGCCAAACAAACCGCCGGCAACACTGAAGACCAGCGAAACGCCGAGAGACGTTTCGTGCAGACCGCGGCGGGTAAGCGAATACGCGTCGTCGGTATAAGCGGCTGAAGAGGGAGTCCCCGGAATGCGAACCAGTGTCGTCGGAATATCGCCGGCAAAAATACTGCAGGCTTCCAGCGTCACAATCGCGGCAATCGCAGACAGGTTATCCAGATAAAAGGTCAAAGGTATCAACAACGCAACCGCCATCGTGGCGGTTAATCCGGGGATGGAACCAACAAACAGTCCATAGACGGCCGAGAGAAAAATTACCAGCAGGACTTCAGGCGAGACGATATTCTGAAGCGCGGTGATGAATGTCGATTCCATGTTGATTCTTCAAGTTGCGAGGCGAATGTCAGAGTCAGAGCAATGTCGAGTCGAAAGCTACCAGCCAAGTACACCCCGTGGCAGGGGCACCCTTAGAAGTTGGGCAAACAGGGTATAGATTCCCGGAATGAACAATACCGTGATCAAAGCACAGACCCATAAGCGGGTACCAAACTTCCAGAGCAATAGAAACAGAACGACTCCCGCTGTCAGTATAAAACCGAGTTCTTCGGCAAACAGTAAGTAAAACACGATCCCCGTCAGTACAAGTATGGTATTGATGATTCCCTGCCGGGTAACCGCATCGCCGGTCACTTCCGGAGCGAGCGCGTGAACTTTTTTCTGAACTGCCAGACACCCCAGGATCACACACATGGCGAACGCGATCATCCCCGGGAAGACCAATGGTCCGGTATCCCGTGTCGACATCTTCGCGAAGGCATCACTGGTTAACAGTTTCCCCAGCGTCTCGTCATTCGATTTCAGGAAAGCAGAGAACTCATCACCGACCCGATAACGGGTGCTCAGACCAGCCTCCCGCATGGCTTCGGGAAATGATTGCCCATTGAGTCTGACGTCACCATCCGTGATTTTATTGACAACTGCCGAGACTTTCTCCACGATCGGTTCCGGCGTTCCTGCAGGTAGCGCAAGACCATTCCAGCCTGAGATGCTCCAGTTCATATCCTGCGAAATGAAAGTAGGCACTTCGGGAAACTCTACCAGCGGCTCCTCCGCCATCACACCCAGGCAGCGGACCTGCCCCGACTCGTAGAGCGTCTTGGCTTCAGGCAGGCTGCAGCAGACCAGATCCACACCGCCACTGGCAAGTTCCTGCAAAGAGGGGCCCGCACCATTCATGGGAATCCACTTGATGTCTTCCGCGTTGAAGCCACTGAAGTCGAGCCAGCCTGCCAGCGCCAGATGCCAGATGCCGCCGCTCGCCGTACCGGTGGCCGTCAGTTTGCCGGGGTGGGTTTTCACATAGTCCTGCAGTTCCTGCATGTTCTGAAAGGGAGAATCTTTTTTAACAAAGACTGCGGCGGCCCCATCCACGAGTGAGACAATCGGGACAGCATCCTGATGCGTGAGCTTTGTCAGGTTCTGCCAGTGCAGCATATTGAGTTCGCCGGTAATGATGGCCAGCGTATAACCGTCGGGCCGGGCATTGAGGCCTCGACTGTGCCCGGTCACACCACGACCGCCTGTAGCATTGATGACGTTAACGGGGACGCCTAATTCCTGCTCCAGATACACGCCTAACTGTCGCGACGTGCGATCTGTCGCGCCACCGACTGACCAGGGACAAATAATCGTAATCGGTCGATCTGGATAATTATCGACTGTACTCGAAGAACAGCCGTTCAACAGGAACAGGCAGAGAAAAAGAAGTTTCCACCGGACACTAACAGTAATCATCGCGCGCTGATTCATCAGTTCAGTACCAGAAAGGACAGGAAGTCAAATTATTTGAATGAAGAAACCTGCCTGAACAGCAGATCGCATTCCCTAGGATGCAGAGCGGAATAGAGCCTGTCAATAACCAGCAAACCGGCAGTGTCGGGTTTCGTTAAGTTCGCATTAAATACTTAACAACTAAAAATATTGAAACTCTGTGCCCGCGTGCTGAGTAGAATACAGTCAGGCAGTCAATCGTGTTATAATATGGTTCGGTTACAGGAGATCTGCAGCAGACTGATCTTGCAAAACGGTCTCCCGTGACGTTACGCTGTAGTATAGAAATTCCTGCCACTAAATACCTGCCTCAGTCTGAATGTGTGCAAGCGACGCGCTCACAGCTTTCGATCTCAAACCGCTCGAAAGAAATCAACCTGAGTCCCCCGCCCGAAGGTTTTGTATAAATGCGAATGATGGAAATGACATCCCGGCTCTCTAAATTGAAGGCCTTGAAAAGTGTCTGCATGACAGCCTGCAGTCTGAGTCTGGTGATCTGTCTCTCCGATGCAAACGCAGCGCCGTTGAGCCTGGAGAAATCAGAAAAGCAATTTCAGTCCCAGGTGAAACCGTTCATTACGAAGTACTGTCTTGACTGCCACACGGGAGCCGAGGCCGAAGCCGGTCTTGGCCTGGAAAAATATCAGTCCCGCGACAGCATTGTGGAACAGCGTGAAGCGTGGGAAAAAATCGTGAAACGCATCCAGATTCAATCAATGCCTCCCAAGGATGCGGGCACGCTGCCGACAGACAAGGAACGGGAAGATGTTCTGGCCTGGTTTGATGATGCCCTGTATGGAGTTGACTGCTCAGGTGAGATCGACCCGGGTCGCGTCACCGTTCGCCGACTGAACCGCAGCGAATATAACAACACCATTCGTGATCTGCTTGGCGTCGATTTTGAACCAGCAGAAAACTTCCCCTCCGATGATGTGGGTTATGGATTTGATAACATTGGTGACGTGCTGACTCTGCCTCCCCTGTTAATGGAAAAATATCTGGATGCAGCAGAAGAGATCTCCGAAAAAGCCATTTTTGCAAATACGCCTGACAGTTATCCCTGGCAGAAAATCAAGGAGAAGAACTTCCAGAAAGAAGGCGCTGTTACAATCAGAAAGAGTGGTGCAGGCTTTCATTCCCGGGGCACCCTGGCTGGGAAGATTGAACTCAAGCAGGCCGGAAAATATGACTTCCAGATTATTGCCGGTTCAACTCCTGCCGGAACCGAACCGGCAAAAATGGAAGTCAAGCTGGATGGCAAACTGCTGAAAACATTTGATGTCAAAGAGGACAGGAACTCTCCCGGTACATTCACCATGCCCGAGGCAGTCCGACTGCCTGAGGGGAAACATGTCCTGACCATTTCGTTCCTGAATGACTTCTACGATCCCAAAGGTCCTCCCAATAAACGGGATCGGAACCTGTATGTGAATGAGGTCGCATTCAAAGGACCACTGGGTCAACTGCCGTCGGATCTGCCTGCCTCACATCATAAAGTCATCACCTGCACTCCAGGCAGTGGTCGCTCAATCCACTATTGTGCCGAGAAGATTATCCGCGAATTTGCCACCCAGGCATTCCGGCGTCCGGTCAGCCGGGAAGAAGTCGCTCCGGTCGTGGAACTGGTCGAGGCGCGTGTAAAATCGGGCCGTACCTTCGAACAGGGAATTCAGGTGGGTCTCCAGGCGATTCTGGTTTCCCCTCACTTTCTGTTTCGGATTGAAGGTCTGCAGGATCCAGGCAGCAAAAGTGACAGTCGGACCATTGCTCAATATGAAATTGCTTCCCGGCTCTCCTACTTCCTGTGGAGCAGCATGCCGGATCAGACTTTGTTTGACCTGGCAGCCCAGGGACGACTGCATGACCGGCGTACCCTGCAGGTACAGGTCAAACGCATGCTGGAAGATCCCAGGTCAGAAGCATTCGTCAAAAACTTTGCTGGCCAGTGGCTGAATCTGCGAAACCTGGATGACCTGACCCCCGATCCACGAAAATTCCGTGTGTTCAATTCCCAGTTGAAAGCTGACATGCGTCGTGAAACGGAAGAGTTTTTCAGCTACATCATGAAAGAAGATCGGAGTGTGATTGAATTCATCAACGCCGATTACACCTTCATGAATGAAAACTTGGCGAAGTTCTACGGTAACGACAAAATCAAAGGAGATCAATTCCAGAAGGTCAGCCTTGATAAATCGAAACGGGCCGGTCTGATCACCCAGGCAAGTATCCTGACATTAACTTCCAACCCGGGTCGGACCTCTCCTGTGAAGCGGGGAAAATGGATCATGGAAAACATTCTAGGCACCCCACCCCCTGCACCGCCGCCTAATGTGCCTGAGTTGGAAGAGGCAGCAGGTGCGAAGCCCAATGCCACGTTACGCGAGCAATTGGCTTTGCATCGTAAAATCGCCGGTTGTGCGGCCTGTCACGATCAGATGGATCCTTTAGGACTGGGTTTCGAAAACTTCGATGCCATTGGTCGCTGGAGAGAGAAGGAAGGAAAGCATAAAATCGATTCTTCTGGTCAATTACCCAGTGGTCAGGCTTTTCAGAGTCCCGTAGAATTAATCGGGATTCTGGAAGAGCAGAAACAGGGGTTTTGCCGATCCTTAGCAGAGAAGATGCTGACTTACGCCATAGGTCGTGGTGTCGAATACTATGACAAGTGTGCGCTGGATGAAATCACCAACAACTTTACTACCAGAGGCTATCGCTTTTCGGCACTCGTCACCGAAATTGTCACCAGCGATCCCTTCCTGAAACGTCAACGAGGTTCTCACAATGACTAATCTCCTGAAACGCCGTACATTTCTGCAAGGGCTTGGAACAACGATGGCTCTGCCATTGCTGGACATCATGCAGCCCCAGTTGAATCTGGCCGCTGCTCCTGCTGCGGCGAAAGCACCCGTCAGAACCGCTTTCATCTTCTTCCCGAACGGAGTGATTGGTCCTTCATGGTATCCCACTTCTACGGGTCTGAACTATGAGATGCCGAAATCACTGAAACCTCTGGAAAGTCTGAAGTCGGATATCAATGTGATTTCCGGTCTCGCCCAGATCAATGCCCGCGCTCTGGGAGATGGGGCTGGTGACCATGCCCGCTGTGCTTCCGTGTATCTCACCAGTGCGCACCCGACAAAAACCAGCGGTGCCGACATTAAAGCCGGTGTTTCTGTGGACCAGGTTGCCGCTCAGCAGGTAGGTCATCTGACACGCCTGCCTTCGCTGGAACTGGGTATGACCCGCGGCCGAAACGCCGGGCAGTGCGACTCTGGTTACAGTTGTGCTTACTCGTCCAATATATCCTGGCGGACACCTTCTACGCCAACGGCAAAAGAGATCGTTCCCAAACTCGCATTCGAACGCCTGTTTGGCGGTGGCGCCGAACGGGAAAAACAGCGTGCCCGCCACCTGAAAGACCGACAGAGTATTCTGGACCTGGTCAAACACGATGCAGACCAGTTGAAGAAGCAACTGGGCCGTAATGACCAACGCAAGATCGATGAATATTTTACCAGTGTGCGGGAAATCGAACAGCGAATTGAGCGCAGTACCCATCACGAAAAAATCAAACCGCCGGAAATGCAGCTGCCAGAGGGTATTCCCAGTGAGTTTCAGGAACACATCCGCCTGATGTACGACCTGCTGATTCTTGCCTTCCAGACCGATACCACACGTGTCGCCACATTTATGGTAGGCAATGCCGGCAGTAACCAGACCTTCCCGATGGTCGGAGTGAATTCAGGACACCACGAACTGTCACACCATCGCAATGATGAAAAGAAAATAGCCGACATTCAAAAAATTGATGAGTACCTGACTTCCCAGTTTGCTTACTTCCTGAACCGTCTCAAAGCGACGCCAGAAGGAAACAGTAACCTGCTGGATAACTCGATGATCTGTTATGGGAGCGCCATCGGCGATGGTAACCGCCATAGCCACCATGATCTACCGATTATTCTGGCCGGTAAAGGTGGTGGTACTATCAAAACCGGTTTCCACCATCAGGTCAAAACAGAAACACCGTTAAGCAACCTGTTCGTCTCCATGCTGGACCGGGCAGGAGCTCCGGTAACGTCATTTGGCGACAGTACAGGCCGCCTGACTGTCATTGATTCCTGATCCAGGCTGGATATTATCAATTGCAATGTCATTCAGGCTGCTGACCACATGAGGTGAGCAGCCTGAATGCGTTTGAGATTCATATAGACACAGTCTTCTATCTGGCCTACCATGCCCGGCAATCCCCGTCTGGCTTACTGAACTTTCCCTCTCCTGAACGTGCACCTGGTATGGAAACCTCACTGCATCGTCAATTGAAATCGTACTATGCACCGAATAGCGAGTGTGAAGAAATCACGCTGGGTTCCTACAGAATTGATGCCATTGATGGCGACCGACTGATTGAAATTCAGCATGGTTCTCTGGGAGCAATTCGCGACAAGGTCCGCTGCCTGCTGGAAGACCATGACGTGCATGTCGTCAAACCGATTGCGATCCGGAAATATCTGATTAAGCGGCAGAAGAAGAATGGCGAGCCGATCTCCGCTCGTTTCAGCCCCCGTCGTGGCTCCGTGTTTGATCTGTTTGAAGACATGGTTCATTTCGCGAATGTTTTCCCGCATCCACGCCTGACGCTGGAAGTGGCGCTCACCATTCAGGAGGAACACCGGATCGCACGAAAGCCCCGCCGCTGGAAGGGTAAAGATTACCGGGTGACTGATCGAGTTCTGCGATCAGTGGAAGACCAGATCGCGTTCAATACGGCAGCTGACCTGCTCAAGTTAATCCCGGGAAAGCTCCCTGCCCCCTTTCAGACCAAAGATCTTGCCAAAGCCGCTGGTATCCCCCGCTGGCTGGCACAGAAGATGGCATACTGTCTGCGTAATACCGGCGCAATCAAACTGGTGGGAAAAGAAAAGAACGCGTTGCTGTATGAAATTGCCGAGGGGAATCAGGCAGCGGCCTGAGAAAAAGGGAAACTCCCGAAATAGAAAATTGTGAGCTTCAATCACAATAAATTTGACTACCAACCAACTTACTCAGAATCCGTACAGAGCCATCAAGTCCTAGGCTGCCGCTGACACTTACTGGCCATTTTTTTCGGCAGTCAAAACAACCCAAGTCGCCTTCCGTATTGGCACAAGTGGTGATTTCGGGAGTTTCCTCATTTAATTTTTACAGCTAATTTTTACAGCGTTCCGAAACCCGGTCTGCCTCAACTCACACCTGCCAGACCATCGCAATGAAGGTAGAAGCTGTCCCTGGATATTTTTGATCGACGATCAAATACCAACAGAAGGAGCAATCTAATTGCGAAGAGTGGTTTCAACATCCTTGATGGTATTAATGCAGATCTCGAAAAAGAGACAGATCTAACCATGATGTTTATTCAGGTTGTGACTGGAAACAGTCCAAGTCGGAGTGGCAAAAGTTAAACTTAAAAATGCACTGAAATGTTGAAGCCATGCATCCTGAATCACATGAATTCCAGTTTGATCACTTCAATAAACCAGAGCTATTTCTCAGGTTAACTTTTCTACTCAGAGAGTCAACATAGATGCGAAGAAAAAGCGCACGAAAAATAAATTCGTTTTTTTCAGCGGTGATAAGTTACCGAACATTGACATTCGCGCTGAAAAAGCAGTCTAAAAAACAGGAAGTTTTTGATCTGTCATTTGATCAAAAAAACGGAGTCGTCCAGCATTGAATTTTACAGCACTCCCTTAGACGAAGGAACTCCCTGCTGACGCGGATCAATGGCGACTGCCTGCCTGAGAGCTCGTGCCGTCCCTTTAAACAGTCCTTCCGAAATGTGATGACTGTTACCACCATGATGCAGAACCTGATGCAGGTTTAACAGACCATTCGAGGCAAACGCCTGCCAGAATTCCCGCACGAGTTCGGTATCGAACTGACCAATTTTTTCGGTAGGAAACTGAACGTCAAACACAAACCAGGAGCGACCGCTTAAATCAAGCGCCGTCGTGACCAGGGTCTCTTCCATGGGCAGTGTGATTGAGCCATAGCGTGTGATTCCTTTTTTATCTCCCACCGCTTCACAAAGCGTTTTTCCGAGACAGATACCTACGTCTTCGACCGTGTGGTGATAGTCAACATCCAGATCTCCGTTGGCCTTGACTGTTAAATCAAACAGGGCATGACGAGCCAGAAGAGTCAGCATGTGGTCAAAGAAACCGACGCCGGTCTGAATATCCGACTGGCCACTGCCATCCAGTTCCAGAGACAATTCAATCTGTGTTTCTGCGGTATCACGTTTAATCGATGCTTTGCGGCTCATTTGAGAGAACTCATATAATAAAGGTCAACTGGTTGATTTCTATAATCTTACAGCCCGGAACGGTTTTCTCAAAAATGCTTCGCCGCGACAGATCGAGTTGGTGTCAATTCAGAGAGAGACTGTCGGCCTGAATTGCATAACCGTTGCAATCGCGCCGGGGAGAAAGTCAAACTGTGCACGCTGTAACAGTGATTCAACCGATTTCCTGCAGTGCATTGAGAACCGCCTGAACTTCGTCATCAGTCCCGACAGTGATTCTCAAGCCATCCAGCACACCATCGGTAAGGCCAAACTTCATGTAGCGTACGAGTATCTTACGGCGTTTTAATTCCTGATAGCGGCGTTCATGTTGTTGATCAGGATGAGTGCACCAGACAAAATTGGTCTGACTGTCCACCGTATCAAATCCGAGTTGATTCAGTTCTGTAACCAACCGAGCCCGGGTTTCCTGAATTTTTTTTGTATTGGCCTGCATCCACTCCTGGTCTTTCATTGCAGCCAGCGCTGCTGCCAGGGACAGGGTATTGCAATTGTAGCTGTCCTTGACTTTCTGCATTCCCTGAATCAGTTCCGGATGCGCGACCGCAAAACCGAACCGAATGCCTGCCAGGCTGTATGACTTACTGAAAGTGCGCGTCACAATGATTCGCTCGCCTGCTTTCGATTTAAGCAGCTCGCCTTTGTGGGGCTGATCACAAAAATCGCCGTAAGCTTCATCGAGTACCAGCACGCCCTGGGGAGGAACCAGTGAAGTAATCTCGTCATCAGTCCAGCGGTTTCCGGAGGGCGCATTGGGGTTCGGCACAAACAATATTTTACTCTTGCCTGAAATTGCCGGTGCCTGCGAGACAGGCCAACTCCAGTCCGGACTGAGTTGAATTTTCTCAAAACGGGCGCCCTGAATTTCCGCCAGTGTTTCATAGAGCGTATAGCTGGGATAAGGCGCTGAAACCAGATCGCCAGCATCGGCAAACGTTCTCATCAGAATGGTGAGGACTTCATCACTGCCATTACCGGGCAGAATCCAGTCAGGTTCCACCTGAAACAGGTCGGCGGCGACTTTGCGAAACTCGGTCGCCAGCGGATCGGGATAAATGTTCAACCGACCTGACAGCGCCCGTTCCACCGCTTCTTTGACGAGTGGTGAAGGCGGGTAGGGATTTTCATTCGTATTCAGTTTGACCCAGCCGGACTCCTGAGGCTGCTCACCGGGCGTATAGCCGGTCATCTGCTGAACCTGGGGACGAAACAGACTCATAATAATGTAAATCTCAATTCATTTGTTTAGGAGGTGAATCGATCAGAACGTACGGAGACATTCAGGATCGGACCTGAATACAGACAACATCGCTCAGACAGGAGTTCTCATAAATATAAAAGAAGTCTCAGAAAGTCGGATTATCTTACTTCCTGTTTACACATTAAACAGGAAGTGGCAGATATCGCCGTCTTTCATCACATACTCTTTGCCTTCCACGCGAAGCTTACCCGCTTCCCGGATCGCTTTTTCCGTATGGTACTGTTCCAGGTCAGAGACGGAAAAGATTTCCGCACGGATAAAGCCCCGCTCAAAATCAGTGTGAATGACTCCCGCAGCCTGTGGTCCGGTAGCACCAATGGGTATGGTCCAGGCACGGATTTCAATCTTTCCTGCGGTAAAATAGCTCTGCAGACCGAGTGTATGGTAGGCAGCCCGGGCAACGACAGCCAGCGCCGGTTCTTCCAGCCCCACACTTTCCAGCATTTCTTTCTGATCTGCTTCATCCAGTTCCGCAATTTCTGCTTCCAGTCGACCACAGACGACAACCACTTCGCCCCCTTCTTCGGCAGCGCGTTGACGCACACGCTGGACCAGTTCACCTTCGCCTTGAATGTCATCTTCATCGACGTTTGCCAGATAGAGCACAGGTTTGGCAGTCAGGAACTGGTAGCCTTTGAATATTTTCTGCTGGTCCGGATTATCGAATGTGAGACCGCGTAAGGGTTTTTCTTCTGCCAGGCGAGTGGCACAGACTTCAAGTACAGCCAGACGCGACTTGGCTTCCGCATTTCCCGAACGGGCCGTTTTGGCTGCTTTCTGTTTGGCCAATTCGACCGTCTGCATATCCGCCAGCATTAATTCGATATCGATCGTTTCGATATCGCTGATGGGGTCCACTTTTCCTTCGACATGGATTACGTCGCCGTTTTCAAAACAGCGCACGACATGCAGAATCGCATCCACATTGCGAATATGAGACAGGAATTTGTTGCCGAGCCCTTCTCCTTCAGACGCTCCCTTTACAATCCCCGCAATATCGACCAGCCTTAAAATGGCAGGGATCACCTTGTCGGTAGGGATATACTGATGAATCATTTCCAGCCGCGGATCTGGCACATTGACAATCCCCACATTGGGCTCAATTGTACAGAAGGGATAGTTTTCACTTGCAATTCCCGCAGCAGTTAACGCATTAAATAACGTAGATTTACCTACATTCGGCAGGCCAACAATTCCGGCTTCCATGGTTCTTTTCAGTAATTAAATGAAGTTGAAATAATATTATCCGGCAGGAGATCCGCACCATAAATTCAAGAGATTCCCCGGATTGTGACACATCATAGCGTAGACCCGAATCAAAAGGAATTGATCGGTTAGTATGATCTGAACCCGTGTCATATCAGTTTCTGTTGAAATCAGCCTGGCTATAACCAACAGTGTCCCTGTTGCGGCAGTATAAATCTAAGACAAGTTAAAATTTAACTACCTTTCCCTGAGAGGGGTAGTTAAACTGGACTATGGATAAAAGTACAAAAATCGATTTATATCTGTAATGATTCCTGAGTCATCAACACTTTGACGAGTAGGCTATGCGACTTATTCTGCACCTTTTGACCTTCATCCTGATCCTACTGGTCAGCCTGAAGGATTGTCCGGCAGACACTCCTGATTCTGGAAAACCGAATATTATTCTGGTCATCACTGATGATCAGGGATACGGCGATATTGCGGCCCACGGTAACCAGATGATCAAAACCCCAAATCTCGATCAATTATATCAGAAAAGTCTGCGGTTAACTAATTTTCACGTCGATCCCACCTGCGCTCCAACACGTTCTGCCCTGATGACGGGTCGTTATTCGACGCGAACTGGTGTCTGGCATACCATTATGGGCCGTTCCCTGATGGATACAAATGAAGTCACGCTGGCGGAAGTTTTCAAAAGCAATGGCTACCGAACCGGGCTCTTCGGGAAATGGCATCTGGGAGATAATTATCCATTGAGACCCCAGGACCAGGGATTTGAAACGGTCGTCCAGCATGGTGGCGGAGGTGTCGGTCAAACCCCGGATGACTGGCAGAATGATTATTTCAGCGATACCTATCTGCGAAACGGAAAGCCGGAAAAATTTCAGGGATATTGCACTGATATCTGGTTTGATGAAGCGTTGAAATTTATCGAAGCAGACAGAACAAAACCATTTTTCGCATACCTTTCCACCAATGCGCCGCATAGCCCTTATCTGGTCGATCCTGAATACAGCGATCCGTATGAAGATAAAGGGGTTCCGAAAAAAATGGCAGCTTTTTATGGCATGATCACGAATATCGATGAGAATATGGGACGACTGCTCCGCTACCTGAAAGACTCGGGGCTGGAAAAAAATACCATTCTGATTTTCATGACCGATAATGGCACTGCTGCAGGTTTGCAACGCCCGATTCCTAAAGACCTGAGTAAAAAACAGCAACGACGACTTTCCAAAGGGAAACCAATCACACTGGAAACCTGGCCGGGCTTTAATGCCCGCATGCGGGGAACAAAAGGTTCAGAGTACGATGGTGGTCACCGCGTCCCCTGTTATATTCACTGGCCCCAAGGAGGTTTGACGGGTGGAAAGAATATCAACCAGTTGACCGCACATATTGATATTCTGCCCACGCTGGCTGACCTGTGTGATTTGACGATTTCCAGCGAACTCAAGCTGGATGGCACGAGCCTTGTCCCGATATTGACTGGCAATAAAGACGCACTACGAAACAGAACTCTGATTGTTCATTCACAGCGGATTGAATCTCCTGAGAAATGGCGCAAATCATCGGTCATGGCCGAACGCTGGCGACTGGTCAATGAGAAGGAGCTGTATGATATTCAGAACGATCCGGGACAGACAAAAAATGTCGCAGCGGAATATGCGGGAGTCGTCAAATATCTGTCTGCAGAATACGAAAAATGGTGGAGCAGTTTGACCCCCGTTTTCAGTCGGTACGTCGCCATCGGCATCGGTTCCCGTTTCGAAAACCCGTCTCATCTGACCTGCCACGACTGGCACGCTCCCATAGAACAGGTTCCCTGGAATCATCAGCTGATTGCTAAAAACCCCGTTGCAAACGGGTTCTGGATTGTGGATGTCACAGAGCCAGGCACGTATGAAATCACCTTGCGCTGTCGCCCGGAATCAGCCCATCACCCTCTAAAAAAAGGAAACGCCCGGATTCAGATTGGTGACCTGAAACGGGAACAGGCCGTGTCAGAAGGTGATTTGTCGACTACATTTGAAGTCGACCTGACCCGTGGTCAGAAAAAACTGCAGACCTGGCTGGACGAAGGAAATGGAGTGACTCGCGGCGCGTTCTTTGTAGAAATCTTCCTCAAAGAAAAATAATAAGACGTTGAATTCTTTAACTGGATGATCCGCTCAAGCTGACTGTGCCTGCTCAATCCCGATACGAGCCTGAATGCGATCCGTCTCGATCAACTGTTGCAGACGACGCTGATTCTCTTCCAGCTGATCCCGGGAGTTTTCCCGATGCCAGATATGAAATACTGCCGCTGCGAAACGGGCATCTTTATGATAGATTCCATTTCTGATCAACCGTAATACCAGGTCGGAGTCTTCCATTCCCCAACCCGTGTAATCTTCATCAAATCCATTGACCGCCAGCAAATCCTGTTTCCACGCAGACAGGTTACAGGTTTTGGCGCCTTCCCACTGTCGTGCCAGCCGACGCCGATACCGGGTCCCCAGAGGAATTCGGAATAACGGCAAAAGACGGTTTATCTGCTTGCGACGTCGCGCTTGAAGCCAGTCGCTCCAGGTCCAGTTTGACACAGGAATTTTTTGCTCAAGCACTTCCCGTGAAAATTTTTCGGACAGCAGAACCCGATTTCCGGACAGGAACCAGCCTGTCTCTGCCAGCCGCTCATGAGCGGCTATAAACCAGGGAGCGGGAATACAGTCGCCATCTGTAAAGACAAGATAGTCTGCCTCTGAATCCTGAATCGCCCGGTTCCGAATTGCTCCGGCTCGAAACCCCTCGTCCGCATGCCAGACGTGTTTGACGGAAAACGGTGCCTGACTACGAAAATGGTCTAATACTTCACGCGTCTCGTCTGTCGATCCATCGTCGGCAATGATCAGCTCATCGGGGAGACGACTCTGCGATAAATAACCGGTAAGCACTGCCTCCAGAGCAGCGGGCCAGTTATAGGTCGTGATGATGACTGCGATTCGCGGCATGAACTGATCAGACTTCCTTCTGATTCGCTTTATTGATGACCATCAATTTCAGATAGCGGTAATAGGTTCCTTCTGCATTGGAGATAGCGAGCATGAAACCTTCTTTTCCGTCCAGGAAACCGGCACGAAGGAAGTAGGTCCGAATGAACGTCCACATCCCATGCATGACTGCTTTACAGAGTCCTGCCTGTTGTTTCTCTTCTGCCAGCATTTTCGCGCTGGCAGTCGAATACGAATTCATCGTATTGAGGATTTGCTCCAGTGTGAGTAACGATTCATGGATAATCGGTTCTCTCAGTTTTCCGGTTTTGCCTGTGACAACGATACGCTCATGTACCAGATCATCACTGAAGCTGGCTTTTCCCCGCCGAAAGAGTCGTACAACCCGATCAGGCCACCAGCCACTATGTTTCATATAGCGGCCACAATAATTAGACCGACGGGGCATGGTATAGGCATCAAAGCGGGCAGGCATTTGAATGACGCGTTTGATCTCAGTCTGCAGATCATAAGAGATTCGTTCATCCGCATCGATCGAAAGCACCCAGTCTTTAGTCGCATACTCCAGGGCACGATTTTTTTGTGGCCCAAATCCGGGCCAGTCTGTTTCATAGACCTTGTCGGTGTACTCGCGGCAGATGGCAACCGTCTGATCGCTGCTGCCGGAATCCAGGACGATGATTTCATCTGCCCAGGCAACCGACGCAAGACACTCGCGAATGGATGATTCTTCGTTCTTGACAATGACGATAATCGATAACGACATAAAGCTGACTTTGATACTACTTAAGAACGAGTCGCGATTCACAGGTGAATCGAACAATTTTCAAGATTGTCAACCGCGCGCGTTCCTGTTAAAAGAAGGTACCTGACTGACTCAGGTTATTATGATCTATTGACTTGTTTACTGAAAGATTGCCGAGAGTTTGGCAGGAATTAACTGTCTCGAAAAGAGCAATCGTCAAAATCATGAAAAGCCACGTTGAAATTGTCTGATTCCCATCCTCAAGCGAGTCCGTGTTTCCAACTGTTCGATCAGAGTACCCCTTATACGATAATTCGTTGTCTTAAAGAAGAAGACTTACGTTCCGTATGGCTGCTGGAAATACCGGGACGTGGCTTGACGACACTCAAACGCTGGCCGGCGAACTGGCAACTCCGCTGGAAATCATTCTTCAGACAGTCGCAACCTGACCGTCAACTGACAGGAGCCTGGAAGTTGCTCAAGGCAGGCATTAATACACCGCAGCCAGCAACACCCGTTTATCGGGCAGGTAGCTTTTATCAACTGGAAATGCCATTTATTGAGGGCGCGACAGCATACGACCTGCTGAAGTCGGAACTCCCGGAATCACAAGATCTGCTGTATGAACTAGCCAGGGAACTGGGAAAGATCGTCGGGCGCATCGCACGCGCAGGTTTACGCCATCGAGATCTGAAACTGGAAAATGTGGTGGTGAAAGCCTCCAGTCAGGAGGCAACCCCGCTCTCACTCTGGCTGATTGATCCCGTGGGAATCCGCAGCAGTTTCTCGCTTACTGACTCACTTGTCTGCATGCTGGATCGACTGGCAATTCAACCGTTAAATGACGGACTTGCAGTCCCTCTTTCACTCCAGATCATTTGTATACAATCTGCTTTGGGACAACTCAGCGGAAATCAGCGACGACTTTTTTTTCAGTTGTTAAGAAAAAGCCTTCTCGGCTCGAGAGTTAGAGCGCATCAAATTTAACCATAGCGTCTCTCGATCTATTATACTCGATTCAAATGGACCGGGGGACGCTACAGTAAAACTGGACACAGTCTAATCGCCAGGCCAACTGATTGACCTTGCCCTGATTGACGAAAAATCTTAAAAGCACGGGTCGTGTTGCTTCCAACTCCATCCAGCTGTCTTTGCATGTAAGACACCTATTTCTCAGGTCTGACATGAATCAATTTCCACAAAATTCACTGTTTTTCAAATCCCCTCTGGTTGAAGAATCATGTGGTGCCATCTGGCTGAAACGCGCCTTAATTTTATGGGCCGTGCTGTGGATCGCCGTCAGTGTCAAATTCGTCCTGCAACCTGAGAATAAATCAGTATATCCCTGCTTTGCCGACTCGTCCATCAACTGGTGGGCTGATCGGAATTTGTACGATAATGAACTTTATAAAACAGGATTTCGTTACAGTCCCACCTTTGCGCTGGCGTTTTCCACCTTTGCTGTCTTGCCCGCCTCACTGGGAGGAATTCTCTGGACAGCGTTAAATATTTCGCTGCTGGTGCTCGCGTTACGACTACTCGTGAAAGAGATCTTTCCCGGTAACTGGTCCCGGTTTCAGGAAGCCTGTTTTCTGATTCTGAGCCTGGCAGGTTGTACGCGCGCCATCTGGTCTGCACAAAGCAATTCCCTCGTATTTGCCCTGGCCGTGTTTGCTGTGGTTTCACTGAAAAAAGAACGCTGGTGGGTCGCCGCATTCCTGCTCGCAGCTGCGGTTCACATTAAACTCTGGCCTGCGGCCCTGGCGTTGCTCTTGATGGCACGTTTTCCCTGGCAACTTTCGGCACGTTTTGCAGCTGCATCTGCCCTGCTGGTGATCCCTCCCTTTTTAACACGCCCCTTGCCTGTCGTTCTGCAGCAATACCAGAACTGGTATGGATTGCTGACGGGGCCTTACCGTACCTTGAGACAAGGAGGGCTGCGCGATGCCTATACAATCGCCGAACAGTTCGGAACCCATGTAGATGATCGCGTTTATACGCTTCTGCAACTGGGAATGGCCGGTCTGGCTCTGCTCTGGTGTATCAGGCTGGCGAAAATTTCCAGTTCCAGGCAAACCTATTTTACCGGTGTGCTCACAACCTGGGTCTGCTGGCAGTTATTGGTCGGCCCGGGAACCGAGCGACTGACATTTCTGCTGGCTGCTCCCATCGCCAGCTGGGCTCTGATTGTCAGCTTTAAAGAAGAGTGTCACCGGGTTCTGGCAGTGGTCGCCTGGTTAATGTTGATTCCCCTGGGGACCGGCGGCGTCGAACGTTTGTTGCTGCCAGCTTTTCCGTGGTCACCTGCGATACTGCCGTTGGGCATCATTCCTTTAATGGTCTGGCAGGTCGTCTATGTTGAGAGTCACGCCAGCGTAAGTGAGCAGGAGTCATGCCGGCAAGATAATTCCCTGACCAGCCCCAAAACACCACAGGCTGCGTAAATCAGGTTCAGGCCGCATTTCGCTGTTGTTGATCCAGTAGCGAGAGCACTGCCTGAAAGACCTGATCAGCTCCAAGTTCTTTCATACAACGGTGGTGCCCCAAAGGGCAGACCCGCTGCTGACAGGGGCCACAATCCAGGTCCAGCTGCACAGGCAGGCTGCGATCATAAAATGTTTCACTCCACATTTGATGCGTCGGACCAAATAGAGTCACAGCAGGCACCTGAAATGGAGCGGCAAAGTGCCTGGGTCCCGAATCGGTCGTCACCAGTAATTCGGCCTGTTGAATCGCGGCCTTAGTGAGTCCCAGATGTAGAGGTTCTGCTGCCAGTGATGTTACAAAAGGATTGTCGGCCTGTGCTACAATCTGTATCGCTTCCTGCTTTTCGGCAGGACCGCAAACGACTAACACCGAGCGTTTCAACTCGCTGGCAATCTGCTGAGCAAGCAATGCAAAATGCGCCGTCGGCCAATGCTTGGCAGCACCAAAGGCACCGCCCGGATTCAGACAGACCAGCGGTCTACTTTTGAATTCAGCCGACTGTTTACTCCAGAACGCGTTCCAGCGTCGACGATCCTGGTCTGTCACTGCGAGTTCCATTGACCGCGACATTCCTGATTCTGCCGGATGCTCAGAATGATCTCGCCCCAGAACATGGGCGGCGATTTTCAGATACTCGTCGATGGCAGGATGCGGGGTTTGTCGGTCACCTGCGGGTAGCACATCGGTTAGTAACCAGCGACGATAATCACGCTTGATACCCACTCTTCTGGGAATACCAGCCAGAAATGCCAGACTGGCGCTGCGAAACGAATTGGGAAACAGAACCGCCAGATCAAAATGCTCGCCTCTCAGCTGCCGCAGAAAGCGAAACTGAGAAGACAGCTTTTCGCCGCTTTTCCATGAAACAGATCGATCGACCAGCGTCAGCCCGTCCAGCACATCTGCCACATAGGGTCTTTGTATGGAGACGATTTCTGCGTCAGTAAATTCCTGCCGAATTGCCCGCAGTGCAGGAGTCGCCATCACGGCGTCTCCGATCCAGTTCGGTAAAAAAACTGCTATTTTCATCCGGCTTTTCGTTTCGGAGGTTCAATGGGAAATTTTTTGGTTGTCGAAAGATTTTCACTTACCTGGCTGCTGCGAATCATTCCGAGCACTTGTGTGGTTGAGATACCGGGGGTAATCCCCAGCGCCTTCACTTCCCCGCCATAAGATTCGACAATTTCCCACCCGACGATCTCTTCCTTCTGGTAAGTACCGCCCTTCACCAGCAGATCTGGCTTCAGAACGCTGATGAGTTCACATGGAGTCGATTCATCAAAGACGACCACATAGTCAATGCCCTCCAGGGCAGCCAGCATGGAAGCTCGATGATCCTGACCGAAAATAGGACGATCCGGGCCTTTGTTCAGAGAACGGACGCTGTCATCACTGTTGACGGCGACGATCAGACAATCTCCTTCTGCGGCAGCCTGTTCGAGATAAGAGACATGGCCTATATGCATCACATCGAAGCAACCATTCGTCAGAACTACTTTTTGTCCCAGCTTCTGACGGGCCACGACGTGCCGTTGCAATTCTTCCAGCGGCAATACTTTTTCACTGGTCACCCGAGATCCCATCAGAAGATCTGCCAGCATTTCCTCACGGCTGATCGTGACAACGCCAATCTGCTCAACTTCCAGGCCACCGGCCACATTTGCCAGTCGTGCCAGATCGTCAGGGGCAATACCGGCGGCACAGCCCACACCGATCGTAGCCAGCACCATATCTCCGGCACCGGTGATGTCGTAGACTTCGCGTTTGCGTGTCGGCAACAATTCGCTTGCACCATCCGCCAGTGTTAACGCGATACCATCGCTGTCCAGAGTGACAAATACAAAATCAAGACATAAATCAAGACACAACTGCCTGCCTGCACGAAATGCATCTTCCTTGTTTTTCACATCGAAACCCACAGCACGAGACGTTTCGAGCCGATTGGGTGTAATGGCGGTCGCACCAGAATACATCAGGTAATCCTGTCCCGGACACGGATCGACAATCACAGGCACATTCGCTATGCGGGCCGCTTTGATGATCGTCGCTAATACATCGGGAGTGCAGACCCCTTTAGCATAATCACTGACCAGAATCGCGTGCTGTTCCGGAATCAGAGGCAGGATGGTATTGAGTAGCGTTTCTGAAGTTGCCTGATCGAGTGGTGTATTCACTTCACGATCAACTCGCAGAATCTGATGGGGATGCCGCTGCTGCGCTCGCCCCATGAAACGTTGTTTTACGGTAGTCGGCCGACTCGGGTCAGTAATGACTGCCGAGCAGTTCACGCCACATTCTTCGAGCGCCTCTTTAACCACGCCCCCATCCAGGTCAATTCCTGTGACGCCGGCCATGGTTACTTCTGCTTCCAGTCCGATCAGCATGTTGGCGACGTTCGCTGCGCCTCCCAGTCGAACTTCCTGTGTATCTTCACGCAACAGGATGACAGGTGCTTCCTGACTGATGCGTTCTGCATTTCCCCAGGTATAACGATCCAGAATCAGATCGCCGAGCACCATGATTTTAGGATGGCCTAATTTTTGAATGGTGTTGATTAAATGATATGACATAGATGCGGGTGTTTCAGATGTTGATTTAAGTCCAGATCTGTAAATGCAATTTGCTGCTGCCACAGGCTGCGGAATCATCATCAGAACGCTGTTTTGAGTCAATGCCGATTTTGAGAAGCTGGGGCATTTGTCAACACTGGGGCCAAAGAATTTTGAACGGCAGGAAGCCGAAGATTGATCAGCGTAATTTCGGCCCCAATTTGTCTTACCGGAGTCTGATACTATTTACCAAACTGCAGTTCCAGCAACATATCTTTGACAGCAGTCATTGGAATCTCATCTCGCTCAATCGCTTTGGACGAGCAGATAAAAACGGGAGCTTCAGTGTCTTCTTTCCCGGGAAGTGGTAAGCGACCGTGACTGCCTTTGACGAGAGATGCATCGAGACTGGTCAGATCCATATAGTAACGAAAGCCCAGGATTTTTCTGGCCAGTCGACTTGCGATTCGCATTTTGGGGAACTTAATGGCTGGATCAATAAACAGTTCGACCGGGTCATAGCCAGGCTTACGGTGAATATCGACCGTACGCGCATAATCGGGTGCCAGCGAATCATCCAGCCAGAAGTAATAAGTAAACCAGGCTCCCGGAGCTGCAATCACAACCAGTTCTCCTGACCGCTCATGGTCAATGCCGAACTCAGCCTGCTGACTGCGATCGAGAACCATCTCTACACCATCAGTTTTTTCAAGCAGAGCTTTGACAACAGAAATCCTCTCAGGCCGTTGCACGTAAACATGCGCAATCTGGTGATCGGCAACGGCGAACGCCTCGGAAGCTCCACAATCCATGGTTTCCCAGCCTAACGCTTCTTTTCTGACTTTCAGCCATCCCTGCTCTCTCAAAATTCGATTGAGATGAACCGGTCTGGAAACATCGGTAATTGCATATTCGGAGAGGACAACGATCTCGGCGCCTGCATTTTGTCCAGCTTCAATCAGTCGACCTGCTTCCTGATCGATTTCACGAATATCCTGGTCGATGGTGGGATCACTGGCTCCCAGACGCTGCAGGTTATAGTCGAGATGTGGCAGATAAACTAAAGTGAGGTTTGGTTTCTTCTCCTCAAACACCTTAATCGAAGCATCAACAATCCAGCGGGAACTGGCGATGTCTGCTCCGGGTCCCCAGAAACGCAGCAGTGGGAATACCCCCAGCTCTGATTGCAATTCGTCTTTCAGCCCTTCAGGCTGGCTGTAGGAATCAAAGACTTTTCGACCATCCGCGGGATAACTGGGTCTGGGAGTCACAGACCATTCCACCGGTGCATACATGTTATACCACCAGAACATTTTCGCTGTGGTATAAGCAGGGTCGCGACGTTTTGCTGTTTCAAAGATTTTTTCGCCCTGAACAAGTCTATTGGACTGTTTCCAGAACATGACCTCGGCAAGATCGCGGGCATACCAGCCATTCGCCACAATCCCATGATCTCGTGGCAGTAAACCTGTCAACAAAGTGGACTGGGCAGAACAGGTGACGGCCGGCAGTACTGTTCCTATGGACCTGGAAAATCCCTGAATTGCCAGCTTCGTTAAATGAGGGGTGCGATCTCCCAGCATCTCCCGGGTGAGCCCAACCACATTGATCACTATCAGCGGTTTAGTCATGAATTTCTTTATTTACTGAAGGCATTTACTATGAGTCACTTATGACCATTAAAGATCCATAGTTTATTGCGAGTGGAGTCAAAAAGGAAGTGGATGCAGGGGGTGACACCGGCTTCAGATTTTTTGAATATTGAAAAATAAATTTGGTATAGACAGTTAGAAATTGCAAACTCAATCGTTCGAGTTTCCATCAGACAGGCCTTGGCACAAAACTAAACACATGAATACAACACAGCTGTAAATCGGTCTTTTTCAGAACCTCATGCATAACAATACACTTGAATCTGCGCCTGGAGTTCCTAACCCAACAGGTTATTCACAATCGATTTACAATCAATGATCAAAAAGAGCTTCAGATTATGGTTGAGAAGCTCAACTGATCGATATGATTGTTTTTAAAGATATAAGCGTTTATCTGAGTAGATTTATATTGACTACTCACTTTGTCTATTTTAGCTTATTTAACAATAATCAGATAATTCGGAATAATCCATTCTTAGAAAAAAACTACTTCATCTGAATTTGTCATTATTAAACTTAAATCGGATAATATTTTTGGCCAATCAATAACATCTAGAATCAAATTCTCTTGATTCTTATTTCAATTTGCTAGAGAGACTGAAACCATGGTTGTGGGCCGTCCATCCTTCGTGTCGTCATTTCGCAGATCTATATCCTTATTAAACTGCCTTCGCAGAGGCCAGAGAAAACGCCAAAGCCGAGATAAAATCAAAAACTATGCCAGCTGCTATTCCACTGCTGAAAAGTTGGAAGACCGCACCCTGTTAGCGGGAGCTTCGCTGGTTAATATCGAACCAAATATCGACCTCTCTCTCACAGATGGTGAGGTTTACAACGAAGCGCCGCAGGAACTGACCTTCGTATTTTCGCCCGGCCAGGAGATAGATCCCACTTCGCTGGGAGGTATTCAGATTGTCCGCAGTGGTCAGGACGGAACATTCACAGATGGCAATGAAGTCACAATCGAGCCCGGATATGTAGGAATTGGCGACAATCCAAACGAAGTCATCGTCCGCTTTGCTTCAGCACTACCCGATGATCATTATCAGATCACGATCTTCGGAACCGGCGCTGACCCTTTACTCAACCTGACTGGAGATGCATTCCGAGACTTTACTGAGGATGGAACCCAGAACGGTGAAGATCAGATCATCAACTTCGAACTCGATCTGGGAGCGAAAGTTGTCGCCGTCGTCTCGCAGCCTGTTTTACGCGAACAGATTTTGTCAGTTGGTGACGTAACCGACCTGCAGGATGGAGACACTTTTACTATCACCGTAGGCGGTGCTGTTGTTACCTTTGAGATGGATCTGGATGGTAGTGGCTTAAACGACACAAATAATCTCCAGGTAGCTTATACAGCCGCTGATTCGGCTTCCGATATCGCAACTACCATCCTGGGAATGTTTAACGGTTCCCTCCTGTTCACCGATGACTATGCAACGGTGTCACAAAGTGGTGCGGATCTGACGATCACCGGTGATTCATTCACACCTGCCATTTCTTTTTTACTTGTTGATCCCGCCAACCCCGCATTCTCCAGAGCGGATGGCGACCTGGTTGCACGTGATGACCAGATTCTGGTTTATTTCAACGATGATGACTTGAATCCTGACCTGGCAAATGATTCACGATTCTATCAGATCATTGATACTTCTAATAACGATACTCCACTGCTGACAACCGATTATACTGCCACCTACGATGCTTTATCAGACGTGACCGTACTGAAGCTTTCCACGTCTCTGGATGCCGGGCATAAGTATCGACTGCGTGTGGGCGTGTCTGATACCCCTAATAATGCTGAGAACACATACTCAACAATCGGTTTCGACAGCGAAACGATTTCGATCCTTGCAGACGGCGGAGCGACTTCTACACCCATCAGTGGCGTAACAACCATTGCTGATCTGAACCTGAATGATCCATCGAGTCTCGTCGTCGATGGTTCCGGTGATTACTATTTTGTTCATAATGATGGATCGAATGTTCGTATTCTTAGAGTAAACCACCAGACCGGTTTAATCACCATCATTGCCGGCGATGGAGCAACAGTCATTGGAGACGACACTCCACTTGACCCTGTCAACTCGCCGTATACACCTGCAAGCGCGCTCGACCTGACCGGTCCCCGAGATCTCACTCTGGACGCAAGTGGGAACTTATACTTCACTGACGGTGCTTTCGTTCTGAAAATTGATGCGGTTTCGCAGTTGGTGACAGTAATCGCCGGGGGTGGTACAGATGATACACCCGACACGGGGGATGTCCCCACAGACCTGGATCTAATCAGTCCAGATCAGGTAGCCATTGATAGTGATGGAAATATTTATTTTCATGACGCGGGTGCAGGTCAGCTGATTTTTATTGATGGAAATTCTGGACTTGTCCTTGCAGCTGCACCCACTCAATTCGGCACTTCTCCTTTTAGTTTTAGTTTAGATATAACTGATCTGGAAGTAGATCCTGTAGGAAATCTCTTCATTCTCACTCCTGGTTTTCCTCCAATTTTATCTTTCCCGGGTTTAGATGAAGGAATTTACTACATCGATTTCCACTCGGGACATTCCGTCTTTCACGGGGGTTCATCTTTCGACCTGAACTTTGACCCGGCTGACCCGACAGATTTATTAAACCCTGTAGCCGGGGGTGGAAGTACTCCCCTTGCCAACGGAGTTTTGGCAACTGACCTCAACCTGTCCACAGCCACAGAATTCACCTTCGATGCCAATGGATATCTGATTTATGCCGACTCAGCAGGCTACATTGTCAGATTAAATCCTTATGCCGATCCTGCCGAACGTCTTGTGGATATCATTGCCGGTGGTGGAGGTACTTCAGTCAGTACTTCTGGAGTTGTAGCAACAGAAGCTCAACTTGGCGTACTGACATCAGTTGCGATTGGTACGGGAAACACCCCCTATTTCTTCGACTCCACCAATGATCAGTTACTGAGTGTAGAAAATATTCCCGATAAAAATTCCTCATTTGTTACAGCAACCACTCTTAATCCTACAGCGAACGATGCCACAGAGGATGTTCCCATTGCATGGAATCCTGGGACAGAAGAGTTTGTCATCACTTCACAAATTCAGCCACAGGGAATCGGTCTGCCTCCCCTGCCAGGTGGAAACGACGAGCCTGGCCATCGACAATTACCGGCAACACTGGATGCGCATATCGGAAGCGTTGGAACAAACCCTGTTACAGCAGGCTCTGTTTCAGTCGTATACTATAACTTCCGTGACGCATATGGCACCGATGTCCAAGGCAATCAGTTGCATAATGCCATCACTGAAGAACAAAAACAGCGTACGCGCGAGATCTTTGAAATCTATGCCTATTACCTGGGTATTGAATTTGTCGAATCTGCAAATCAGGGCATTACAGTGGTCACAGGAGACCTGCGCGTTGCAGACCCGGGCCTGCCTGTCGGACCCGGTGGAGTAGGTGGCGTCTCGACCGGTCCGATGGTCATCATGGATTATTCCGACTATACCAATCCTTCAGATGATGTTTATGGCGGTTCCTGGATGGGTACTGCCTTCCATGAAATCGGTCACTCACTTGGATTAGGCCATGCCTTGGACATTCCCTCTGTAATGGGAGACTCCTTACCTCAAGCTGGTGGACAAACCGTCTACCCAGGTGATTATGACATCACTCATCTGCTCAGACTTTATAGGACTGACGCCAACGATATCGATTTGTATGAATTCAATCTCGCCGAATCCGGTACATTTCGAGCAGAGGTCTTTGCCGAAAGACTTCAGAATTCCAGCCTCCTCAACAGCGTACTCACATTATTTGATGAAGATCATAACGTCATTGCCCGCAACGATGATTACTTCAGTAATGATTCGTTCCTGGAACTGAATTTAGCTGCGGGAACCTACTTCATTGGCGTGACCAGCACCGGCAATGATAATTACAATCCGGAAATTGAAAACTCAGGCGACAATGGTTCCACAGACGGTCTCTATGAGTTGAGACTCAACTTCGCTGCTGATCCGGTGATTGACCTTAACACGCCATCCAACTCCGAAATCCTGCTGGACACCGATGGCACTGGAACGGCCTTTGATGGAGATTCCGATGGAATTCCCAGTGGTGCCTATGATTTCTTTTTTGTTGCGAGTGATTCTACGAATACCATCTATGTTGATAAGCTCAACGGTGCTGGGCTTACGGGACCGGTTTATACCACCATTTCAGAAGCTTTAGAAAACGTTACTGCTTCAACAGAAGTCATCCGCATTCTGGGTAATGGCGGTACCGATGGAGATCTCAGAACAACCGATGACAGTAACAACTACCTGATTGGTTATGATGATGACTTCAACGTCCTGGCTGACGGGGAATCCATTATCGTTCCTCAAGGTGTAACCGTGGTCATTGATCAGGGTGCTGTCATTAAGCTGCAGAATACCGTGATTGATGTCGGTAGTTCTTCGACTCTCGAAGATCGCAGCAACGCCGCTCTGCAGATTCTGGGAACTCCCGATGCGCAGGTGGTCCTGACCGCGTACGGAAATGATGCTGTCGGTGGAGACGATGATGGCCCCTCCGATGGTGCCAATCCCGGTGACTGGGGCGGGATTATCTTCCGTGCCGACTCAGACTATGAAGACGATTCCGTGTTCCTGAACTACATCGCCCATGCCGATATCAGCTATGGTGGTGGTCAGGTCTACCTCGGCTCTGTCCTTCAGACTGTCGCCCCGATACATATCGACGAAGCCCGTCCTACACTGGCATATAATACAATCACTTACAGCGCTAATGCAGCCATCTCCGCAGACCCTAACAGCTTCGATGTCACTCTGATGAAGGGCGGCGATTTCAATCATGATCAGACACTGAAGCGAATCGGTCCTGACATCTACGGCAATACAATCATTGACAACTCACTCAATGGTTTGTTCATTCGTACTGAAACTCTGTTCGGCCAGGATATCGACAAGGTCAACGTCACAGCACGCTTTGACGATACCGACATCGTGCATATCATCACAGAAAACCTGTTGATCGAAGCCGGAACAGGTGGCCCTATCGCTACAGGAACAGGCCTGCAGGCACGTTATAGCGGCAGTGTTATCTTTGATGCTGGCATGGTCGTGAAGCTCGGTGGTTCCCGAATTCAGACGGGGAGAGGGAATGCCGGCATTATCGCAGAGGGTACCGAAGAGTCTCCAATTATCTTCACATCATTGTATGATGATCGTTACGGTGCCGGTGGAACATTCGATACAACCAACGACGACAGTCAGGGAGCCAATGAAACTGCAGCACAGGCAGAGGACTGGGGGGGAATCATTTTTAACCAGACCTCTTACGGATCGATTGATCATGCAATTATTGCCTTTGGCGGTGGTGAAGTTCCTCTGGAAGGGTTTTCAGATTATTTCAATGCCATCGAAGTCCATCAAGCGGACCTGCGTTTAACTAACACATTATTCGAAAGCAATGCCGGAATCGCTTCCTCTACAGACCGCAATAGTCTCGGCAGAAATGAAGCAACCACGATTTTCGTGCGTGGTGCCCAGCCCATCATTGTGAATAACCGTTTTGTCAACAATGGTGGCAGTGTAGTCGATATCAATGCCAACTCACTTAAGTCAGATATTCTGGATGACTATGGTCGTTCAACAGGCCTTAACAATGCCTTTGACTATCTTGATGGTAATGCGGGACCATTAGTTCGCCTGAATCGGTTTGAAAATAATGGTACCAATGGAATGGTTGTTCGTGGAGAACTGTTAACGGTTGAATCAGTCTGGGACGACACTGACATTGACCATGTTCTGTATGACACCATTACGGTTGACAATTTCCATACATATGGTGGCTTACGTTTACAGAGTTCCACAGACGCCAGCCTGGTTGTGAAATTAGGCTCTGGTGCCGGATTTACCGCAACTGGACACGGACTGGATATCAACGATCGAATTGGCGGCATCGTGCAGATCCTGGGTGACCCGCAAAACCCGGTCGTTTTGACATCCATTTATGATGATACCATTGGTTCCGGAATTGGCTTGGATGGCTATAGTGTGACAGAAACTGTCACCGGTATTTCCACGGCTCCTGCGGCCGGAGACTGGACCGGGCTGCAATTCCTCCAAATGAGCCATGATCGCAATGTCGCGATTTACAACGAAAATGAACTGGCGGTTCTTGACGGTAATGGGGACGTCAATGGCATCATCCGCAAAGCTCAGTTCCTCGGAGAGCTGGCGCCAGATGAAAAAAGTGGTGATGAAAACCGACGACTTGGTTTCGAAGTCCATGGCTCTATTGCCAGCAATAACTCTGGTGATGCAGATATCTACAGTTTCAACGCCGAAGCTGGTACTCAAATCTGGATTGACATCGACCGCACGGGACTGGCTCTTGATACCGTGATAGAACTGCTGGACCCACTCGGACGTGTCATTGCAGTCGCCAACAATAACACCGATGCCACTCGGGGCACGGCTCCCTCTGCGGCGACGATCACACCAAACCCATTGATTGAAAATCCTAATTTTGGTGGTGACTTCTATTCCAGTAATCCCAACGATGCCGGTATGCGGATCGTACTTCCCGGCATGGATGGTATCCTCACAACCTATTTCGTTCGGGTTCGAAGCAACTCTGCCAACCTTTCGGATATCAAAGGTGGTGAATCGAACGGCGAATATCAGTTGCAGATACGACTCCGACAGGTTGATGAAGAGCCCGGTTCTACCGTTCGGTACTCTGACATCCGCTATGCGACTGATGCCATTTATCTGGCAGGTCTTCCCGCTCATTCACCACTGATTAATGAGACCGTTGAAAGTGGAGATGCCAATCCGGGCCTCGCCACACAGAACCTGGGAAATCTGCTGACCAGCGACCGCAATACGATTGGCGTCAGTGGTACACTTTCCTCTGAGGGCGACATCGATTTCTATCAGTTTGACATTACGATCGAAGACATTCAGTCGATCGCTGGTGTAAACGCAGGTGGTAAGACCTGGGCAACCGTATTCGATATCGATTATGCAGACGGTCTCGGTCGAGCTGATACCACACTGTCTGTCTTCGATTCCTCAGGACGACTCATTTTTGTGAGCCGCGAATCGAACGTCGAAGATGATCAACCCGGTATTGGCGAGGGCGCCGACGCAGATGACATCACCCGGGGTTCATTCGGAACACAGGACCCGTATATCGGCAGTGTCCATCTTCCGGAAGCGGGCACCTACTACGTTGCCGTCTCTTCCAACACGCGCCTCGCCACGGCATTAGAGGCGACTTACAACGGTAGCAACTCGAATGCCCTGGTCCGACTCGAGCCCATCAACTCGCTACAGCGAATCGTGGAAGACCATATCGGCTCCCAGGGTTATTCCTCCAATGGGGTCGATATTGAACCAGACACCCCACTGTTCGACATCACCGATGGTGGGATTGACACGCATGTTACCGGGTTCGAGTTATCGGATGTTGTGCTCTTCACAACAAACGGACATAACCTGGCAACAGTCGACCCTCAACAGGGTGTGTATGAAACGAATATCGGTGATATAGGTGGAATCAGTACAACCAACAGCTCTTTGCAGATTACCGACCTGGTCATGAGATCTGATGGTATTCTTTACGGCATACAAAACAACCGCTTCATTCGCATTGATACCGCGGGTAGTTATAGCGGAAGCACGCCTGTAACCACACAAACGCTAGCAGGCACAATAAATATTCCTTCCATTTCAGGTAGCGAAGTTCTTCCAGGCCAATACACCCAAACCGGAAGCCAAGCCATTGCAAATCTCAGTCGACAGTTAAGCCTGTTCAACAATAGAGGGACCGGTTCCAGTGACGTCAGTATTCAAGCCATGACTTTCGCCCGCGTCGATACTCAAGGCGGTGCTCCGGTTTATGAACTCTATTACGCTGTGACAGAAACCGGCTATGACAGTTCAGGTAATGCTAGAACCTTCCAGAAGTTATATCAAGCTGACCCCAATACTGGCGCAGTAATTGCAGACAATGAAGTAGGAAATGACGGAAGACTGAGGAATGGATTCCGTGGCTATCTGCTGGATGATAATGTCACAGTTGCCAGCATATCTGACTCTGGGACCGATGACGATGGTAATGAAGGAACACTTTATATTCAATCGGTAGTGCCCGGCGAAGAAGGAAATGACATCGAAGTGCGTATTATCGGGCACGATGCTGCAGATGATATTATCGTTAGCCGATCTACTGGAGTGATCACCATCAGGCTCGACCAGCGAAGCAGTGGAGCAAATGCCTGGAGTATTTCAGAAATTACTTCGGCCATCAATAATCATGTTGATGCTCAGGACATGGTCAAAGCGGGAGTCATTGGAGACTCTAATACAAATGCTTTTGAGGCTTTGGGCCTCCAGACACTGACAACAGCAGGCGGTGTTGGGACACCCGATTTTGGTTCTGATTTACCTGTCGTCCAGGGGATGGCCTTTAATAACTTCCATGTCAATACGAATGGTGGAACATCCTTAATCGGCGTCACCCAAAATGGCAAAGTCCTTGAGATTACACTTCAAAATGTCACTACTGTAGGGCAGGGTTTGATCACCAGCGAGCTGGCAGATCACGGAGCCATGAATTTCACCGGCGCGGCTCTCGGTCCTCAAAACTTGTTTGATGGTGCCTATAGTGATTATGTCTTTGCAACAACAAACAATGGGACTTTAGTGGCGTTGGATTCAACAGGCGCATTGATGAATGTGTTTGGTGACGAAGTCACGACAGCCAACTCAGGTGCAAATACCGCTCAACTTGATGTATCTTTAGACACCACTGTCGCTTCAACAACATCTAACATTGATAATGATGAAAGTCCTACTCAGGTAGAAGGTACTATTCAGGGACTGGCCTTTTCACCTCTGGACTTCAATCTGTGGCACACCACACGTACGCAGGGAACAGAAGCTGGTCACGGAATCAACGCGGCCCCCGATAACAGTCGTGTTCCTTCAGAAATCGACTTACAGTTGGCCAAATTGGCTGACGATCAGCATAGTTTTAATCAAAGCAACGGTGCACTCAGTTTTTACTTTGGCTTGGAACAATTCACAACCGGGGACAACACTTATCTGTCTTACGAGACCGCGAGTGCACAACTGGGAATACTCGATGCAGATTTTCTGAGGGATTTGACCAGCAATTCAACCACGAACATCGGAAACAACGTCAATCTACCGGGGGGAGCAGTAGGAAGCCTGACAACCAATACTTTCAGTCTGGCTGGTTACGCCGCTAAAGATGCCCCTACAATTTATTTCAATTATTTCCTGGACACTGAGAGCACAAACTCGTCTACAAGTAACAAAATGCGAGATAGTGCCCGTGTTTATTTACAAGATGACAGTGGAGTCTGGCACTTAATTGCAACCAACAATTCCACAAAGTCAACTTCATCCAACGACTGGGAACTGCCCACGTATATCACACATACAGCATCAGAAAACACCAATGCTGCTGATACCGGACGTGATTATGTGCAGGAACTATTTGACAGCACAGGAGTCTGGCGTCAGGCGCGTATCGATCTATCAGCATTTGCCGGTCAGTCCTTTTTAAAACTCCGCTTTGATTACAGTACTGCTGGGTCTATTGGTGAACATGGAGATTTTGACTCGGACATACACGGTGACGTTGACTCTGCATTTAACAGTAAGAGACGCGGTCAGAACAATACGGGCGAAGGCTTCTACATTGATGATATTATCGTCGGTTTTGCCGAACGTGGTGAAATGGTGACCAACGCCGGCACTCTGGTTTCCTCATTTTTCGATGTCTATGGAGCCGGTAACAATGAACCAGGTGATGCCGCCGATCAGATTCTGACGGGCAGCTATAACCTGGAAATCAGGCGTGCTACGGAATATGCAGTTCTCGTCAGCCCGACTGATCCGTTTATCGCAATCGCGACATTATTCGATACGAATGATCGACTGGTGGAAGAAGACGGTCTGCTGGGTGATGACAACTTCCGCCGTGAACAGGGTATGGTGCTGATTGAAGGCAACCAGATCCTGAGTTCTCGAAATGGTATCGTCGTCGAAACCGTACGTGGCGATGTCTTTGAAGGCTGGTTCCCTCACCAGGGTGGAACCCGGGCACTGCCAAATCTGAATACACAGCAACTAGCTCCCGGGGCTGTATTGCAGAACAACTTGATTGTCAATTCCACGTTCTCTGGAATTGACATTACCGGGGATATCATTTCTCCGGAAAGTGTCATCCCGATAGTGAAGGTGGTGAATAATACCATCTACGGTGGTCTACAGGGAATCAATGTATTCACACGAGTCAGCCCAACCATTGTGAATAACATCATAGCCAATACGGTTAGTGGTATCTCCGTTCTGACAACCGGTGGTGGCTCAGCAGTAGTTGACGCCAACCTGTTCCAGGGTAATCTCGTGAACGGAACGATGGGCACCAACTGGATTGACCTGCTGGATACCGAAGCATTGTTTGTCGATGCAGCTGCTGGAAACTTCTATCTGGCTGACAATTCGAAAGCCATCGACAGTTCGCTAAACCGACTGGCAGATCGTCCGCTCTATACAGCTGTGAAAACCCCCCTGGGAATTCCCGCTTCAGACGTCTTTGCTCCCAGTTATGATGTCTTCGGTCAGTTGCGTGTTGATGATCCGACCCAGTCACCCCCTGCGGGCCTTGGATCGAACGTGTTCAAGGATCGTGGTGCAATTGAACGAGCTGACTTTGTCGGCCCCACAGCCGTCATCACATTACCTGCTGATAACGACGTCAACGATATCGATCTGGATCCCATCGCCACGCAAGTTTACATTGCGAACCCAGCGCTGTTTACGAGCATGATTGTCGAGTTGCGGGACACTGGCATTGGTATTGACGATGCTCAGATCAGCTCATCGCAGTTTATGCTGACCGCACAAACCAGTACTGGAACAACATTGCTGGAGGAAGGGACTCACTATCTCTTCAGTTACAACTCAAACACCAATGAAGCGATTTTCTCGGCTGTCGCTGGTGTTTTTGAACTGGATACGCGTTACACGATCACCGTTGATAACTCTGCCGCTACAGGAATCACCGATCGTGCTGGTAACCTGCTGCAGCCGAATCAGATTGACTCTAGTACTTCGTTTTCTATTGTTGTCACTGATGGTGCCAATGATCCGCCAGTTAACAATTTTAATGCAACTCCCATCCCAGACAGCCCGAACACTGCCGTCAGTACGGAATCGGAAACGCCTCTGATCTTCTCCACTGCCAATGGAAATGCTTTGACAGTGACAGACCCGGATGCGTTTCTGGGGGATGGTCTCGTGTCAGTCACGCTGACCGCCGTCAACGGCACACTGACACTGGGTACTACAGCCAATGTGCTGATGACGACTGGCAACGGACTCGGAAACGAAACTACTTTCACGTTTCAGGGATTGATCGCCAATGTGAATGCGGCCCTGGAAGGTACCATCTGGACTCCTGACACCGGATATTATTCATCTATCGGCACTCCGGCGACTCTGACAATGACGACCAGTGACCTGACCAACTTTGACGGACCGGCAGAGCTTGATACGGATGTGATCGACATCACCGTCAACGATCCGCCAACCGTTCAGTTCAGTTCAGCGACTTATTCAGTCACTGAAACAGATCAGGGTAGCATTACGACTCTGAATGTCACCCTGACCCGGGATAAAATCGGGGCTGCTTCTACGGTGCTGATTTCTGATTCAGGTACGGGTTCAGCAACTTCGGGTGTCGATTACAACGCAATTATTGCGAATACACCCGTTACCTTTGCTGCAAATCAGACAACTGCAACATTCACCATCACCATCATCGGTGATGATGTTGTCGAGTTTAATGAAACGATTGATCTGGCGATTACCGGTGTGACCTTTAATGCAGCAATCGGTGCTCAGAACACTGCTGAAGTCACGATCAACGACAATGATCAGGCCATCTTGAGTATTAACACAGTGACACAGGAAGAAGATTTCGATGCCGGTGATGGTGCCGGAGTATTCCGCTTTACGGCTTCATTCGACAAACTTGTCGATGCAGATGTGCTGGTGGATGTCACCACACAGGATGGATCAGCGTATGTTATCGGTGGTGTAAATACCGGTGTTGGGGACGGTGATTATACTCTCTTCAACAACACGATTACGATCGACCAGTTAACAAACTCGATCGACTTCCTGGTCAATGTAACGACTGACAGCATCGTCGAACTCGATGAGTATTTCGATGTCATTATCAGTTCATTCAACGCCAGTGGTCTGAATGTCATTACCACGATCAATTCCAACGGTCGTGGAAATATTATCAATGATGACCAGGCGATTTTATCCATTTCAGGTCAAGATGTCGTTGAAACCGACAATGGATCAACAACAACAATGACCTTTACTCTCGCGCTGGATCACCAGGTTGCGGGGGCGATTGGAATCACGGCTGCAACGCAGGATCTGGATGCAACCGTCGTTGATAATGATTACAATCCATCCAGCGATACTATTAGTTTCGCAGCAGGTTCTACCTCAGAAACATTTACCGTCACGATCAACGGTGACGACAAAGTGGAACTTAACGAGCGGTTAACAGTACTGCTCAGCAATCTTCTGAACAATCAGAACTTTGACGTGGAACTTGCTGGTGGAGGTTTAACAACATCAGCGACGGGAACAATACTCAACGATGATCAGGCATTGTTCAACATTCAGGATGTGATCCGGAATGAAGAAGCAGGTTTGATCATATTCACGGTTGAAATGACCCGCGAAGTTGATACAGCAGTTTCAATCAATGTCAACACAGCGGATGGCACTGCCCTCTCTAATGCGTTCTCAGGATTTGTTTCTGACAATGATTATACCCCGGTCTCGAATCATCAGTTGCTCTTCAATTCAGGCGAAAGATTCAAGACTTTTACTGTCTTCATCAATAATGACAATGTCGTCGAATTAGACGAAGAATTTACAGTTTCACTTGATAATACAAGTTTGTCAGACGGTGGTCGTGATGTCGTTGGCACAGGATCAGCAACCGGAACAATCCTGAATACCGACACCGCTCAAGTCAACATCTCCCGAGTATCTCAAACCGAAGAAGCCAACGGTAGTGTATTTCGATTTACGGCAAGCCTGACGGCTCCGGTAGATACGACGATCACTTTAACTGCGGACGCCGAGGGTCTGAGTGCATCGGAACTCTTGGCATTCCCTGGACTCGATGCCGCACTTGCTGATATTGATTTTCTTACATCCAGTTCTCCCTATGCTATTACGTTTAACAAAGAAGAGCAGTCATTCCAGTTTGACGTGGAAGTTGTCAATGACAGTATCGTCGAACTGAACGAAGTCTTCAAAGTTTCAATGGATAACCTGGCAACGAACAGCAGGAATGTCACATCGGGAGCCGAAGGCATCGGAATCATCCAGAACGGTCTTGATGCAGGTGTCATCAGCATCACTTCGGCATCAGTCAATGAAGGAACTCCCGCACCGAACACGCCGCCTGGATACACCAGCCTGACGTTCAATGTCAATCTTTCCGCTGGAATCTCTAAGAATGTCAGTTTCACCGTATCTACTGGGGACGGTATAAATCTGCCTGGATCAGCGATTGGAAATGCAACCGTTGCCGATGGTGATTATCTTCCCGTGAGTCCTCAGGTGTTTACAATTGCGGGAACGCCTGCATCGGGAACGATTCCAACGTCTCAAACCTTTACCGTTTTGATTGCCGAGGATTTCAAGGTAGAGCGAGATGAAGTCTTCAGAGTACTTTTGAGCCAGTTGAATAATGCCGGGCTGAATGTTTCTCTGTCACCCACCATCGCGACAGGCACCATCGTCAATGATGATCAAGCGACAATTACCATTAATAATGTGACCCAGCTCGAATCAGACGGTGACATGACCTTTACCGCTACACTGTCAAACCCGGTCGACACGGATATTTCAGTTGAGATTTATACGGAAGCGGTCTCTTCCCTCTTAGATGATAACGACTACACGGCAATCGCCGTTGATCAACCACTGATCCTGAGCTTCAATGCTACTGATCCATTAACCAAGAACTTTACCATTCATATCAACAATGAAAATGTCGTGGAAGCTGATGAAGACTTCTCCGTCCTGTTTGGTACTTTGTTGAATATGGGGCGTAATGTATCGACTTCCCCCATCTCTGGACCCAACATTGCTGCAACGGGAACGATCCTTAACGATGACTCGGCGACCCTGTCAATCACTCCTGTGATTGGCACGGAAAACGACAGTCCTTTCCAGTTCACGGTGACACTTTCCAACCCGGTTGATATTGATATTACCGTTGATGCGGCCACCTTTGATGGAACCGCCGTCGCACCAGACGACTACTTCCCATTTGCTGATACTTTGACGTTTATCGCAGGTGAAACTCAGCAGACAGTCGATGTCAACGTGAGGCCTGATTCGATTGTGGAAAGTCCGGAAACCTTTGACTTGACCCTGTCGTCTCCGAATGCCAGCGGACGTTCGGTCTTTCTGACCAGCATTCACGCTCGCAGCAGTTCTGCAACGACAGACGCCGCTGTCGCCGTCGATGTGGTGGGTAACTATGCCTACATTGCTGACCGGGATGGCGGATTACAGATCTTTAATATCAGTAATCCATCCAGCCCTATTCATGTTGGTGCTTACGACTTTAACCAGCAGGGAATTGCTCAGGCGATTGATGTCGTCGGCAACCTGGCTTATCTGGCAGTCGGCGAAGCAGGGTTACAGATCATTGACATCTCTAACCCTGCGAATCCCACATTTGTAGGCAGCATAGCCACTCCCGCCCGTGCCCGTGGCGTTTTTGTCGAGGTTAAAGGCGCCCAGACACTGGCATACGTTGCTGACGATAGTGGAAATGGCGGTGGGCTGCAGATCATTGATGTAACTGACCCAGCTAATGTTGGACAGGTTGATGGTTTTGGAAACCTTGTAAATCACATTGGCAGCTTTGGCGTTTCCACTGCCGGTGGACTGGCAGGCGGTGTCATTGTGAGAGACGACATTGCCTATGTCACAGACGGTAATAATGGGCTGCTGATCATCGATGTTTCAGATCCCACACTTCCCAATGGAAATTTAACGCTTCACAAGACAGTCGCTACTATCGGTGGTGCCGCGATCGGACTCGATATTGTGGGAGACTTTGCCTATGTGGCGAATCGTGAAGGTGGTGTGCAGGTTATCGATATCTCAGACCCGTTTAACGCATCCTATGACCATACTCTGCAAACGCCCGGTATCGCCACTGGTGTGAAAGTGGTTGGCAACTTTGCTTATGTGACTGATGGAACGGTCGGGCTGCAGGTCATCGATTTAGCATCAGGCCTAATTAAGAACACGTTTGACACGCCCGGTAGTGCCCGTAGCCTGTTCGTCACAGGTACGCTTGCGTTTGTCGCGGATACCTTCAGTGGCTTACAGATTCTGGAATTCCTCCCTACCACAACCGCCACCGGTACCATTCGGGATCCCGGTAGCCCCGCGTTGACAGGGACGGCATCTCCCAATACCACGATCAGTACCTCACTGGTGACAACGCCAACAGCAACCAATGCGAATGGCGAAACCGATTCTGTGCCTGACAGTGTGGACTGGATCGATGAATGGGACAGTTTCTGGGTTGAGGTCTGGGGTAATACCAGCGACGGTTCTGGCATCAGCGGCGGTAACTTCGATCTGGAATACAATACTGACTACTTTACTGCAACCGCGGTCGAGTTTGGTTCTGCCTTTGGTGGTTCCAGTGCAGCCAGCATTGATGATCAGGCGGGCATCGTCTCTGGAATCAGTGGTCAGAACGGTCAGGGTAATCTTGGTGGCAGCGGTCAGGTTCTGTTGGCGCGCGTCAAATTTGAATCGATTGGCGAGGATAACGTTGCCATCGATCAAGTAACTGGCTTCCTCGGCCCCCATAACCTGGGTATCCGAGTCGTCAATGCATCTCTGGATGTCACAGACTTTGGTGACGTCACTGCTTCCACAGGCGAAACACTGGATACAGAACTCTGGGCAGTGCCATTCGACCTGAACGATGATGGTACGATCAACTACCGGGATCTGATTACATTCACTTCCTATTATGATACTTCCGTTGTAGGGGCGGAATCAGGGCTGGCCTGGTCTCTTGACTTTGATAAGAGCGGGAAAATCAACTATCGAGACCTGATTTTCCTGGCAACAAACTACAACCGATCCAGAGACACGGGGCAACAGATTTCCTTCCCGACTAACTTCCCTCAGGAATGGTACGGTTCTGCCATCACCACTGAGGGCAGCGACAGCCTGAGTACGCTGATCGATGCCGCCACCGATGAATGGAAAACCGCAACTGGAAATCCTGACCTGGCAGTTCAAGTCGTCGTGACTGATCTTGGTGGTCAACAGCTGGGCGAAGGGCATATTCTGGAACTCGATGAAAACGGCATTCCTGTCAAAGGGCGTGTTTACATTGATGACGATGCAGGCGGTCTGGGCTGGTACTCATCGGTTGATGGTCTTGCATTTGACAGCAACGGACAGGCGATTGCCGGTTCTGCAGCTGAAGGCCACTATGATCTGTATACAGTGCTACTGCATGAAATTGGTCATGCTGCCGGTTTCACTACAAGCTATTCTCCTTATACAAACCAGCTGCAAACCAGTGATTCCGGACAGGTTCAGTTTGTCAGCTGGGACTTTATTGCTCCGCTGACAGATGACGGGCTGCATATCGATGAGACGTTCTATCCGGACGACATCATGGGGGCAACGCTGGACCCCTCGACCAGGAAGATGATCTCCACACTGGACATTCAAGTTCTACAGGCCGCTTACAATAATGCAGACGGCGCTGTGATCACCCCACTGAGTGCACCGTTGATGGCATCCAGTTTAGTGAGCCTCGCAACGACAGAACCCACTCCCGTATTGAATCCTGTTGCTCCCCGAACGCAACCTGTCGTTGCACCAGAGCAACAACAGGTCGCGAATAAAGCATCATCACATTCATCCGGACTCCAGACAGAAACAGCACCTGCCTGGTATCTGGCTCCTGAACTGCCGCTTTCAAGTTCGAGTCTGATTGTGGAGCAGTCAGTAGATCAGGATCTGCAGATCGGATCCCTGTTCGAAGTATCCTATGAAACAGATCTGTCAGACGATCTGGAACCGGAAGAAACGAATTTGGAGTTGAGCTTCAATCCTGAATTTGATCTGGATGATGTGCGGGATTCTGAAGTAGCCGATGAAGAATTGGACAGCCTGTTTGCTGACTGGGCTGGCCCGCTGGTATAATTACCACAGCGGATTTAAGATCCATTTAATACAAAGAGGTGAGAACCGGTTTCTCACCTCTTTTTTTACGGACGAAACTCTTTCCATTCGATGCCAAAGGTTTCAGCGACAGCTCGATTGGTCACCTGCCCCTGATGGACATTCACCGCCGTCAACAGACCATGGTTCTGTGCACAGGCTGCATTCAATCCCTGATTGGCCAGTTTGAGGGCATACGGCAACGTCACATTGCATAAGGCATAGGTGCTCGTGCGACCAACCGCACCAGGCATGTTGGCTACACAATAATGCACAACACCATCGACTACAAACGTTGGATCGGAGTGCGTTGTCGGTCTTGTGGTTTCGATACAGCCTCCCTGGTCGACAGCTACATCAATCAACACAGCCCCGGGTTTCATCGAACTCAATGCCGACCGGGGAACCAGTACCGGCGCGCGGGCACCGGGAATTAAAACCGCGCCAATCACCAGGTCTGCCAGCTCGAGTTCTGACCGGATATTATGTCGATCGCTGTAAAGCGTATTCACATTGGCGGGCATGATGTCTTCAAGATAGCGAAGTCGGTCGACATTGATATCCAGAATCACCACATCTGCCTGAAAGCCTGCGGCAATTTGAGCGGCGTTTTTCCCGACCACTCCCCCTCCCAGAATGACAATGTGCGCTGGGGGAACGCCGGGAACGCCTCCCAGCAGAATCCCCCGGCCTAACTGCGGGCGCTCCAGATATTTGGCCCCTTCCTGGATGCTCATTCGGCCCGCAACTTCGCTCATCGGCGTCAGCAGTGGCAGTTGCCCATGAGGGCCTTCCAGGGTTTCGTAGGCAATGGCAGAGGCTCCCGTCTCCAGAAAACCACGCGTTAAGTTCTCATCAGCGGCAAAGTGAAAATAAGTAAACAGAATCTGCCCTGGTTTTAATAAAGCCCATTCCGCCGGCTGAGGCTCTTTGACCTTGATCACCATATCCGCGCGGGCAAACAGCTCCTCAGCGGTATCTACTATCTCGGCGCCATTCTCTTCGTAGAGTTCATCAAGAATCCCGCTTCCCAGACCAGCCCCTCGTTCGATCAGCACAGTATGCCCGGCAGCAGTCAATTCTTCGGCTCCCACCGGAATCAGCGCGACGCGATATTCATCCTGTTTAATTTCACGAGGGACTCCAATAATCATGCTCTTCTCCCGATTACATCTCTGACTGCAGACTGGTATGATACGACCATAGACATTATATGCTTTGATTTCATATTATTCGTCTGAATTTTATGTGAGTCTTGAGCCTTAAACATGGCAATAGACTCACCAGACAGTGACTCTTAACAGAAAAGCTCGATTATTACAGTGACAGTCCCCTTTGATGAGCTCCAGCAAAATGCAGCCACGACTCTGATCAAACTCGCTCTGGAAGAAGATCTGCAGCAGACAGGTGACCTGACCTGCCAGGCACTGATTGATCCGTCAGATCAGGCAGAAATCCAGATCGTCGCACGGCAACAGGGTATCCTGGCCGGCTCTCCGATCACATCACTCATCTTCAGCGAACTGGATCCTGCAGTTGTCTGCACACACCATCTGTCAGACGGTGATACACTGGAACCAGGTTCAATCGTTACGACTTGCGCCGGTCCTCTCGCTTCGATTCTGATTGGCGAACGGACCGTGTTAAATTTTCTGACACACCTGTGTGGAGTCGCCTCGCTGACCGCCCATTATGTGAAAGCTATCGCCGGGACGAACGCAACCATTTTGGACACACGCAAAACGCTCCCCGGGTGGCGTGTACTGGAAAAATATGCTGTCGCAGCCGGCGGCGGTACAAATCATCGAATGGGTCTGTATGATGGGATTCTGATCAAAGACAATCATCTGGCTGGCTGGGCTTCACGAACTTCTCATCCGACCATTGCCGCCGCGATTCAACAGGCACGCGATTCTGTCGATGGTCAGAAACCAATTGAGGTTGAAGTGGACACACTGGATCAACTGGCGGATGCGTTGCAGGCCAAACCCGAGATCGTACTGCTCGACAACATGTCACCAGAGATCATGAAACAGGCGATTGAGTTGCGGAATTCCAGTTCGCCGACAACACTGCTGGAAGCATCCGGAGGGATCACCCTTGAGAGTCTCCGCAGTGTGGCAGAAACCGGGGTGGAACGCATCAGTGTGGGTGCACTCACACATTCTGTGATTTCACTCGACTTAGGCTTTGACTGGAAACGGCGTACGTAATTTCACGTCAAACGGACTCCTTCACTCATCTTAAAGCTTTGATTTCTTCCTATGAACAAAACAGCGGCAGACAGTCCTATGGAATCCCTCGAGAAAGATTCCCCTCTGTTTTTGAGCGGGGCACTGGCTTGGGTGTTGCTGTTTTTTATTGCATTCCTGACGATTCCGTTGACCAACAATCAGGAAATTGATCGCTGGTATATTGTCCCTGAGATTCCGTTCCTGTTACTGGACCTGATCGACCCGCTCCCGGAAGAAAATCCGCATCCGGCAGGATGGGCATATTTTCCACAGCGGATACCATTGATCGGCATTGCTGCAATTGTACTACTGGGGGCCTGGGGACTGGGGCAGCTTGTGACGCGGTTGATCCGCATCCCGTTGCCTCCCTTCACTGCCGAACGAACCGTCTTCGCCTCTGGCCTGGGAATCTCACTAGTCTCTCTGTTGACCCTGGGAGGCGGGCTGCTGGGCATTCTCTCACAGGGGCTCTGTTATGCCGTACTGACGATCACAGCCATCACCGGCGTTGCGTCCGCGTTTCAGGAGACGAAACAGAAAGCAGGATCGCTGGTTTCTTTGAAGCTGTCGCTGCCGAAATCGATCACGTTCGATATGCTGTTCCGTGTGGGCTGCTGCCTGCTGATGAGCCCGTTTGTAATGAGCATGTTTCTGGGATCCATGCTGCCTTCGACTGATTATGATGTGCTTGAATATCATTTCGGAGGGCCGAAAGAATATTACCAGCAGGGCTACATCGGCTTCCTGCCACATAACGTGTATACCAGCTTTCCGTTTCTGACGGAGATGCTCACCCTGCTGTCGATGACGCTCAAAGGGGACTGGTTCTCGGGAGCCCAGGCGGGCAAACTCGTGCTGATGAGTTTCGCAATATTTACCGCTCTGGGAATCTTCACTATGGCGCGGCAGTGGTTTGGTTCGGCCGCCGGTTGGATTGCCGCCACGGTGTTCCTGACCAATCCCTGGACTTACCGGATGTCAATCATTGCCTACACCGAAGGAGCGCTCTCCTTTTATCTGCTGGCCAGCCTGCTGAGTCTGATCCTGACGATTTCCGTTTTGCAGAAATGGAAAGCGAACTCAATCGACGCAGCAGACGATTCCGCAGCCAGGACATCCCGGTTGCCGGGCGAGCTCTGGAGTTGGACGCTCCTCACCGGTCTGCTGGCCGGCTCTGCGATGTCAACCAAGTATCCGGGCGTCCTCTCAGTTGTGATTCCACTCGGACTGACGCTGCTCGGCTTCAGTTGGGTTTTGCTCAAGGAAGACAGGCCCCTGCGGTGGTCAGCAACTTTCAAGCTGGGCATGCTGTTCGCAGCAGGGACCCTGATCACGGTTGGTCCGTGGTTGATCAAAAATCTGGTGGAAACAGGCAACCCGGTTTATCCGCTGCTGTATTCAGTCTTCGGGGGATATGACCTGACCGAAGCATTGAACGCCAAGTGGAAAAACGGGCATGGTATGAGAACGATTGGCCTGAAAGAATTCAAAGACAGCCTGCTGGATGTCACGATGACCAGCGACTGGCTCAGCCCCCTGCTGTTCTGCCTGGCGCCGCTGGCATTTCTGAACCAACGACATCGGCGTCTCATGCACTGGCTCTGGATCTATATCGGGTTTCTCTTCTTTTCCTGGTGGTTACTGACGCACCGGATTGACCGGTTCTGGGTACCTATGCTGCCAGTGGTCGCAGTACTGGCGGGCATTGGTGCGACCTGGAGTTCGAAACTGCTCTGGCGGACGGGTGTGACGGCTGCGGTGTTTTTTGCCGTACTGTTTAATCTGTGTATTATCACCAGCGGTCTGGGGGGCAATAATGCTTACCTGGATGATTTCACGTACGCCCGCAATTTTACAGGCAATTTGACGGCCCCGGAAATTGAAGTGTTGAACAAGATGCAGCTCGACCCCAATCAGGTTGTGCTGTTTGTGGGTGATGCGAAGGTTTTCAACGCCAACTTTCCCGTGATTTACAATACCGTCTTCGATGAAGATATTTTCCAGCAATGGACGGCACAACCCAATCCAGAACTTCCCGACAAAGAGCTGTCGATGAAACCCGCCCGCGAGATCGAAGCAAAACTGAAAGCAGAGCATATCGCATATGTATATGTGAACTGGGCGGAGATACTGCGTTATCGTATCCCTGGCTCATACGGTTACACCGACTACGTGACTCCCCAGCGTTTTCAACAACTGGTGAAAGAAGGAGTGCTGCAACCGCCCCTGCCTAATAAATACAGTTACCTGAAGTTCGAGTCGATGTCTGAAAACAAGCGAAAAGAAATTGAACAGTGGGCACCAGAGCTGATCGTGGAGCGCGAAGGTGAGCTGTATTTCATCACAACTCAAATCTTTCCGGTCGCCGCTTCAGAATGAAGTTCTCTAACGAGGCACTCAGCCGACGGGTGGCACAAAGTCGTTGATTTCGCGACGGGCAGCGCGAAGATCCCGGGGAAAATCGGGAATAATGATATCGCTGTCATCCAGGTTCTGATAACCCCGTGGTTTGCTCTCCAGGAGACAAAACCGTTCTAATTCATCGATGTGAATCGAATCACAATTGATGGCTTCCGCCAGATTTTCATCTGTCATATTCATATCTAATCCCCCCCTCTGATACAGACTGTGAAGCTGACTGCCTCACAAATCGCATCACGTATTCTATCTGACAAACGAGCAAAAACCTAGAAAATTCTGACTGGACACTTCCATTTCCACAACTATAACGACACAACTTCATGATATCAAAGTACATATATCAAGGTTGTCACCCACATTTCCTGCATTTCCGGACCGAACCTTCATCGATTCCGAAGCGTCCAACTTGCGGGCATTGACCATCGACGTCGGGAATTCAATAATGGGTCACTACCACATTTTTTTGAACCACCATTAGTATATCTGAGCCAATTATGACTACGAGTTTATCAAATGTACCTGACGCATCAGGTCGTTTTGGAGAATTTGGTCGACGCTTTGTCCCTGAAACCCTGATGCATGCTCTCGAAGAGTTGACCCAGGAATACGAGAAGGCCAGACAGGATCCCTCGTTTCAGGCAGAACTGGATGATCTGCTGAAAAACTACGTCGGACGCCCCAATCCACTGTATTTTGCAGAACGACTGACAGAGTATTGTGGTGGCGGCAAAATCTTCTTTAAACGGGAAGACCTGAATCACACCGGCGCCCATAAAATCAACAACACCATCGGCCAGGCTTTGCTGACAATGCGAATGGGAAAAAAACGGGTGATTGCCGAAACTGGAGCCGGCCAGCACGGAGTTGCTTCTGCTGTCGCCTGTGCCCGCTTCGGACTTGAATGTATTGTCTACATGGGTGAAGAAGACATCCGTCGTCAAAAGTTGAATGTCTTCAACATGAAAATGATGGGGGCAGAAGTTCGTGCAGTCACCAGTGGGTCACGCACACTTCGAGACGCCGTCAATGAAGCGATGCGCGACTGGATGTCGAGCGTTGAAACCACTCATTATATCATCGGATCTGTTATTGGCCCTCATCCCTTCCCGATGATGGTCCGGGATTTTCAGTCTGTCATCGGAAAAGAATCCCGGGCACAATGCCTGGAACAGACGGGGCGACTGCCTGATCAGGTCATTGCCTGTGTCGGCGGAGGTTCGAATTCCGCAGGAATGTTCTATCCATTTATCGACGATGAATCGGTCAAGCTGACCGGCGTGGAAGCCGGCGGGAGAGGTCCTGAACCAGGCGAGCATGCCAGCACACTCAGCTATGGCGCCAAGGGCGTGCTGCATGGAAGTTTTGGCTATGTACTTCAGGACGATGATGGCCAGACAATGGACGTCCATTCGATCTCTGCAGGACTGGACTATCCTGGTGTCGGCCCTGAACACAGCTATTGGAAAGACTCGGGTCGCGTCAACTATACCGCCATCACTGACGATGAAGCCCTGGAAGGCTTCCAGACCATGGCAAAACTGGAGGGGATTATTCCCGCGATTGAATCATCGCATGCCATCGCCTACGCGATAAAAGCGGCCCGGGAATCCGGCCCCGACAAAACGATTGTCGTCTGTTTATCCGGGAGAGGTGATAAAGATGTGAACGAAGTGGCCCGCCTGTTAGGTCGAGAAATCTAGTCGCGCTGTTCCCCCTGCCCCCTGCACCAATATCCTGATCATTTTCATAAAGTAGTACCGCGAATCGTGACAACATCCATCTCAGAAAAATTTGCCCAGGTCAAATCTGAAAACCGTATGGCATTCATGCCCTTTATCACTGCTGGTGACCCAGATCTGGAAACAACCGTTGATGTCCTCAAGGAACTGGCGGCACAAGGCGTCGACCTGGTTGAAGTCGGTTTTCCTTACAGTGACCCGATTGCCGATGGCCCGGTCATTCAGGAGTCATATACTCGCGCACTCAACAATAAGTTTCACGTTCACGATCTGTTTGAAAGTCTGAAAACTCTGTCTGCAGACAAAACCGTCAACCTGCCACCTCTGGTTGCCATGGTTTCGTATGCGATCATCTTTCGCTATGGTGCAGAAAAGTTTTTGAAGGAAGCGGCAGAAGCCGGCTTTTCCGGACTGATTGTTCCCGATCTACCCGGTGATGAAGCGTCGGATTTTGCTCAGCAGGTTAAAGCTTCTGAACTGGATCTGGTGCAACTTGTTTCTCCTCTGACTCCGGAGGGACGAACCAGACGCATCGTGCAGTCCGCCAGTGGTTTTATTTATTGTATTTCAGTGGCTGGTACTACCGGCGTGCGTGATGAACTGCCGCCAGAACTGACCGCTCATCTCGAAGCATTACGAGAGCTGACAGACCTGCCTTTAGCAGTGGGCTTTGGTATCAGTAATCCGGAGCACGTTAATACGCTCCGCGGAAAAGCCGATGGATTTATTATCGGTTCAGCCATCGTGAAACAGTTCGCTGCATTTTCGGATGAAAGCCAGAAGCGCGAAGACATTATCGCCGGTATTGGCGAGTATGCGGGACAGATGGCCGCAGCAACCCGAGGCTGATGTTTATTGTTTCTTTCTCGTGCCGGGATTCTTGCGGACAAACGGGTAAAACCAGACGCCGTATGGCAGGTATTCAGGAACGATCCGTTTCTTAAGTCGCCTGGGATTCGCGAGCTTCCAGCCATATTTCCCTGCGAGCAGTTCAGCGGGTACCCCGGCTGCGGCAGCATGCTTTTCCGTGGCGGGAAACGAATCCACGATTTCTACCGTACCAACCAGAGTTCCTGTCGGTAGCGTGTTTACGTCGATGCCTGCCTTCGATGCTGCTTTCACAGCATGTGGTGTGGTCGCCAGTTTCTTAGACGCATAGACATAAATCGTTCCGCGAATTTTCGTCTGGCTGGAGCGAATTTCAATCGTCTTTTCGCCACGCAGAATCAACTCTGCCCAGGGCTGCCTGATACCCAATGCCGGCAGACTGTGATCGGGATGTGTAATCGATTTCGTCATCTATAGTACTACACTTCAAAAGATTCATGATACTGGGGGATGATGGGGTCCTCATCACACTGATCTCTGATTAATGCAGCCAGGGCAGTCGCCGATTCCGGTTCACCGTGCACCAGAAAGACCTGTCCAATATTGCCTCGCTTTGCCGATTCTTCATACCACCACTTAAAATCCTCGACATCCGCATGCCCGGACAGACCACTCAACTGAACCACTTTGGCTTTGACTTCGTAATAACGATCGAAGATTTTGACCTTCGGGTCTTTATTCTGAAGACGCCGACCTAAGGTATGCGCGGCCTGATAGCCCATGAGCACCACGGTATTTTCCACATTAGAGATACCATTTTTCAGATGATGTCGTACGCGGCCATTTTCACACATCCCGCTCCCGGCAATGACGACGAATGCTCCTTTACGTTTATTGAGCGCAATACTTTCTTCACGCGAGGAAACATAATCCAGCAGAGAAAAACCGAATGGATCCCGGTCTGTTGAGATCACTTCCCGTACATTATCATCCATATCCTGAAGGTGAGCACGGAACACGGAGACCAGTCGCGTCGACAGGGGACTATCTACAAAAATGGGAATATGAGGCAGACGTTTTTCATTATAGAGATCATTCAGGTAATATATGATCTGCTGCGTTCGCCCGAGACTGAACGCAGGAATAATCACACGTCCTTCCAGACGATACGCTTCATCCAGTATCTGGAACAGCTCTTCTTTGACATCCGAGGCTTTTTCATGAACCCGATTCCCGTACGTACTCTCGGAAATCAGGATTTCACACCCCTCAATCAATTCCGGGTCCCGCAGTAAAGGTAAATCACGTCGCCCCAGGTCACCAGTAAAAACCAGGTGCCGCCACTCGCGTTGATCTTTGATTTTCAGTTCAATGATGGCAGAGCCCAGAATATGACCGGCATCCAGGAAACGTACCTTGAGGTCATCGCCCAGTTCATGCCATTCCTGGTACTCCAGACGCTCGAACTGTTTCGCGACTGCTGTGACATCATCTTCAGAATAAAGTGGTTCGATGGGCGGATGTTTGTCTGTCAGTTTTCGTGCAAGATAACGCGCATCTTCTTCCTGAATCCGCGCACTGTCCTTCAACATTATCTCGGCAATATCCGCTGTGGCCGAAGTGCAGAAGACTGGTCCTCGAAATCCTTTATTGAACAACCGTGGCAAATTCCCGCAGTGATCCATATGACCATGCGAAAGAAACACCGCGTCCAGTGATTCGGGGGGATAAGCGAAGCGACTGTTTTTCAGGTACGATTCCTGCCTGTGCCCCTGGAACAGTCCACAGTCCAGCAAAATGCGACGGGAGTCAGTTTCGATTAAATGCTGGCTGCCCGTGACTTCTCCAGCAGCTCCCAGAAACGTAATTTTCATCTATGGCTTCATTTCCAGATCAAGAAACAGGATCGACCTTAATACTTCCAGAACACCAAACATCTTCAGATGATAATTTCCTGTTCATTCTGAGTTGCTGTCTCAGTGCGTTCAGAAATACTGTAAGAATCCTGATGACGGCCCGTGTAAGCGACAATCAATTCTGCCAGCAGCCCCAGGCTGATTGCCTGACCGCCCAGAAAAGTTGCTGCAATCGAATAGGCTAACAGAGGGCGACTTCCGATCGGCCCGAATCCCATGCCAAACACGTTTGTCAATATCCAGATGAAACCCAGGTATCCCAGTCCGAGAAATCCAATCGAAAGAAATCCTAGACCAATGGCCCCCAGCATGTGTTGTGGCCGTTGGCCGTAACCGGTTAAAAAACGGACCGTCAACAGATCAAGGAAGCCTCTCAGGAAGCGACGGACCCCGTACTTGGAATGACCGTGCTGCCGCTCGCGGTGATGTACCGGAATCTCGGTCACTTTAAAACCGCGGGCGTCTGCAAGCACAGGAATGAAGCGATGCAATTCTCCATAGATGCGAATTTCCGCGGCGACTTCTTTCCGGAATAATTTGAAGCCGCAGTTGTGATCGTGCAGCTGGAGTCCGGTCAGTTTAGCGATCATCCAGTTAAAGACTTTACTCGGGTAGACTTTATGCCAGGGGTCGAGGCGGCGTTCTTTCCAGCCATTGACGACATCGTAACCTTCGTTGAGTTTCTCCAGAAAGCGGGGAATCTCTTTCGGGTTATCCTGCAGGTCGGCGTCCATCATCATAATGACAGACCCACGGGCAGCCCGCATACCAGCCGTCAGAGCGGCTGCTTTGGCAAAGTTGCGACGAAAGCGGATCCCGGATACCCGGCCATCCTTCGCAGCCAACCCGGAGATAATTTCCCAGGAACGGTCAGAGGAACCATCGTCGATAAAAATGACTTCGAGATCAATATTATGCTGCTGACTCGTGTCACAGATCTCCTGATACAACTGTGGCAGACTTTCGGATTCATTTAAGACAGGAATCATAATCGAGAGCACAACAAATACCTTTCGCTCGTTTTATTTTCTACACAATTTCATTTGTATCGGAAGCTGGCTGGTTCTGCACCGATCCAGTGTCGGACGAAGCTTGACTTCCAATACTATAGTATAAAACAAAGGCAGACAGTAATTCACTAGCAAATGAAACGATTCGTACTAATATCGCGGCAACAAACGCATTTATATCTCCAATTAACGGAGAACCGGCAAGGATTGCCGAGATTAACCCTTCCCTTACTCCCAGACCTGCAGGAGCAAACAAGGCCAGAAACCCCAGCGCATACGCAGCCGACACCGCAGCGATCCAGCGCGGCCATTCCTGCCAGACCAGGCCTTGATCGCTGATTGAGGCCAGTGTCAGCCCCAGGCTCAAACCATGCAGGCTCCAGCTGAGCAGGAACATCAACACGCCTGCATATAACAGTCGCAGGGAAAACTCCGGCTGTGGTTCTTCGGCTGTTGCTTCCACATTGGATCGGGAAAACTTTTTCGAAAATAAATTTAACAGTCGTGCCACCAGAGGCAGGGAGATAAAGAGAACAACCAGAATCAATGTCGGAACAAGGAAAGGGTGTGCTTGAAGATACTGAACCCACGCCGGCCAGTCATCCAGTTGTTCGGCGTCGATCACAAATGGAATCAAAGCCAGAAACAGGACCAGTCCGACTCCCATGACTGCCAGCGTTTCATACGCGGCTGTCACAGCGGCTACCGAAACACGCACGCCATATTCCTTAAGCAGCGTAGCACGAATTAAAAGGACGGTCACTTTGCCGGGAATGTACTTTCCCAGATGACCACAATAATAGGCACGCGCTGTCGGCCAGAAATCGACTTTTTCCCCGGAGGCAAGCATCAGTTGCTGCCAGAACCAGACGGAAGGTAACCAGGCTATGAAATAGCAGATTCCTGACAAAATCAGCCAGACGGGGCTGATTTGAATTTCTGTGATTGCTTCCTGCTGCTGCTCGTAAAGCTGTGCCCCCTGCTTCCAGACAAAGTAGAGTACCAGCGCCAGTAATCCCCATTTCGTCAGTTTCCAGATCAGCGCAGAACCAGATTTTTTTTTAGAGTCAGCTGATGGATCAGACATGAAAACGGAAACTTTGAGTGAGAACTGTAGAGAAGTGTATTCGCAGAACCTGTTAATCGACGGGCTGACTTTTCTGGCTGTTTTTCAGAAATAACTGTTTCACCGAATCTCGCAGCAGAACCACAATCGTGGCGATACCCAACATGGTACCAAACGGAAAGATCGGACATTCACAAATGGCAACGATCAGACAGAACCGATAGTTTTCATAACGTGCCAGCGACTGACCAGCCAGAATGATACAAAACAGGATCGCGAAACCAATCAGGTAAAAGATAACCCCGAAGCCGATCATCAGGGAAACTTCTAACTCAGGTCGAGTCCGCCCCAGGTAATCGCGGGTTGCGTCTGACAGGTCCTTCACGACCCAATATAAAATCAGTGTCACAAAAATATTCAGTATTCCATAAATGATCTGTAGCTTTGAAAGCAACTGCAGATGTCGCTGATCACGGTCCATACTAAACGCTCATTTCATTCAGACGGGTACAATTATGACTTGAAACGATAAAACTGATCTCTCAATTCCAGCTGACAATTATGGCACTGTTACTGTCTGAGGTACAGGAATCGGTTGCGGTTTTCCTGATTCACGAAAGACCCCCGTCTCCAGGAACCGCAGCGTATGGGCGATTGTTTCCGGGTCATTCATCATAAATGAATGCAGAACCGGTAACATGATAAAATCATCGGCTCCCGGAAGACGGGTACTGCTGACGGCTACGGTGCCGTCGTTATCGCCACGAATCAGCGGATTGTAACCTTTCAGAGTATTTCGCCCCCCGGCGACCACTCCAAAAGAAAACGGAGGGGTGGGCAGGTTGCTGATAAAATCGCTGTTGACTTCGGTAACCAGTTGCTGACCCGCGGGACCAAAAATGGCTTTGAACAGTAAATTGGAGCGGAAGCGATCAGCCATATCGGCTCCCCGATTGGGGACTCCCAGCATGACCATGCGTTTCACGCGCGGGTCGACAACCTCCTGTTGGGACAGCCACGAACGCACGACCAGCCCCCCCATACTGTGCACCACCAGGTCAATCTCTTCGATACCTTCGAGTGATTGAATGACCTGCCCCAGATAGTTCGCATTTTCGGGGATCGTCCGCTGTGTACTCGGGTAATCAAAGGGGACCACGAGCCAGCCTTTCTGCTGACAGGTCTCTTTCATTTTTACAAATGACTTGGAAGAGCGAATGATACCATGTATCAGAATTACTGCTTTGCCCTGCATAGGCGGAAGCTGTTCAGCTGCTTTAATCTCTGCGAGGCGCTGCTGACAGACTGCCAATGAGCCACTGGCATGTCTCTGATCTTTCGGATCCAGCAGACGATAATGCTGACTGATGACATGCTGCTGAATCTTCCAGCCATGAAAAAACTGTACATCCCCCCAGAACTGCCGTCCGCCCATGGTCTTCATAACTAAATCCTTCGCTGTGTATATTCCGTTTTGATTCTGATCTGATGACGGACCAGCCTCTTCTGACCGACAGAAAGATGAGAGAAAAACGAACAGTGCCAGTCCAGACCGGGAAAAGCTGCTTCATATTACCTGCTCTCCGGTACTAACTTTCCTGTAAAAGAGTTAAACTGATTTCAGGCATTGTATCGATTTCCCGAATCCATAAGAATGCCTTTTAAATCAGAGCCTGTTTATTTTATGATGACCTGCCTCATCAGCTGCAGAGCCGGTATTTGTATCAATAACCTCTCAATTATGCATATTATCAATTCCCCCGGGAAGGACAGTTTCACAAATGGATCAGCAATCGAGTTTATCAGATAATCCCCTCCTGGTATTGGAGGGACTTCCACGTTTCGATCGTATTGAACCGCAACATATTCAGCCAGCTGTCAAAGCACTTCTGGAGCAGTCAGAAGCGGGTCTGAAAAAAATCGAAGCGGAAGCGCAGCCCTCCTGGGAAGGTTTAATGCAGCCTCTGGAAGAACTGGACTATCCCTGGGAACGATCATGGGGTTCTGTGGGCCATCTGCTGGGCGTGAAAAATACTCCTGAAATCCGGGAAGCCTACGAAAGTGTTTTACCGGACATTGTTGCATTTTCATTAAGTGCCAGGCAGAGTAAGCCCATTTACGAAGCATTAGTCGCTTTGCGAGACAGTGAAAACTGGAATTCGCTCAATGATGCACAAAGGCGGATTATCGAGAAACGGATCCTGTCAGCGGAACTGGCAGGTATCGGTCTCTCCGGCGAACAACTGACCCGGTTCAATGAAATTGCCAGAGAACTTTCGAGCCTGTCCACGAAATTTGCCAACAACGTGCTGGATGCTACAAAAGCTTTCACACTGATCATTACCAGCGCGGATGATGTCGCTGGCTTCCCGGACAGCCTTAAACAGTTGGCCGCACAATCCTACAACAGCTGGGATGAGAAAAAACCTGAAGTCGAAGCAACTCCGGAAGAAGGCCCCTGGCGCATCAGTCTGGACTTTCCCTGCTTCGGTCCTTTTATGCAGCACTGCCGCAATCGCGAATTAAGGGAAAAAGTATATCGTGCGTTTATTACGCGTGCATCAGAGGGTGAAATCAATAATGAACCATTGATTCCGGAGATTCTCAAGTTACGCAAAGAGAAAGCGCATCTGCTGGGATATGCCAACTTCGCCGAAGTCAGTCTGGCAGAAAAAATGGCGCCCAGCATCGACGCCGTTCTCGAGATGGAAGAACGACTGCGAACTGCCTCCTTTGAAAACGGTCAACAGGATTTGAAAGATCTGCAGGAGTTTGCATCTGCACAAGGCGAAACAGAACCTATTATCCAATGGGACTTCGCCTTCTGGTCAGAACGTCTGCGGGAACAGCGTTTCAGTTATACTGATGAAGAGTTACGACCTTATTTCTCGCTGGAAAAAGTACTGGATGGTCTGTTTCAACTGGTCAATCGTATCTTTGGAATCACAGTCACCCAGGTCACGGATGATATCCCTGTCTGGAATAAGGATGTCCGTTATTTCAACATCGCGAATGAGTCTGGCGAAACGATTGCCGGTTTTTACCTGGATCCCTACGCCCGCCCTGCCGACAAACGGGGAGGTGCCTGGATGGACGACTGCCTGGGTCGCAAAATTGTGAACGGAACAGTACAGCTTCCGGTCGCGCACCTGGTGTGCAATTCTACGCCGCCGGTAGGTTCAAAACCCTCACTGATGACATTTCGAGAAGTGGAAACACTGTTCCATGAATTCGGTCATGGTCTGCAGCATATGCTGACGACGATTAATGAAGCAGATGCTGCCGGCATCAATGGCGTGGAATGGGATGCCGTCGAACTGGCCAGCCAGTTTATGGAAAACTGGTGCTATCACAAACCCACACTACTGGGGATGGCTAAACATTTCGAAACGGGTGAAACACTCCCCGATGAACTGTTTGAAAAAATCAAAGCCGCACGCAACTTTCAGGCGGGCACTCAAATGCTGCGTCAGATTCAGTTTGGTGTCGTCGACTTAAAACTTCATAGTGAATTTGACCCCGATGGCAATGAATCCGTCTTCGACGTCCAGCGCGAAATCAGTCAGAGCACTTCGGTTCTGCCGATGCTGCCCGAGGATCGGTTTTTATGCTCGTTTCAGCATATCTTTGCAGGGGGATATGCCGCCGGTTACTTCAGTTATAAATGGGCCGAAGTTCTCAGTGCTGACGCGTTCAGCGCGTTTGAAGAGGCAGGACTCGACGATGAGCAGGCCGTCGAAGCGACCGGACGACGATTCCGCGACACAATCCTCGCTATGGGAGGCAGTCGCCACCCCATGGATCTGTTTAAAGAGTTCCGTGGTCGGGAACCCAGTCCTGAACCACTCCTGCGGCATACAGGACTGTTGTAATACAGAGGGTATCCCAGCACTGGCAGAGCCGGTTTCGAACACTTGTTTAGTAGAAAAACCGGTCTCCGCCGTGAATGGAGTCTTACCGCTAAAATGCTTGCAGGAAATAAGTTCGAGTGATATGATCCGGCGACTTCAGCTGTATCATTTCCCTGCATTTAGGACTAAACAAGGACGGTATTTAGATGGCAAATCAGCTTGAGCAGGCGATTAAAGACAAAACGGCAACCATTGGAATTATTGGCTTAGGCTATGTCGGGCTCCCTCTGATTGACGCTTTTGTAAACAGTGGTTTCAAAACCATGGGTTTTGATGTAGATCAAAACAAAGTTGAACAGCTGCAGGCTGGTAAAAGTTATATTCAGCACATTCCCTCAAAAACAGTCACAAACTGGCTTGAGAAAAAGCAGTTCGAGGCGACCGCTGAAGCTTCACGGATGAAAGAAGCAGATGCCCTGCTGATCTGTGTCCCTACTCCTCTCACAACGAGCCGTGACCCTGACCTGAGTTATGTTGAAAAAACCACAGAGGCGATCGCCGCCAGTCTGCGTCCCGGACAACTGGTCGTCCTCGAAAGTACCACTTACCCGACAACAACCCGCGATGTCCTGCTTCCTATTTTGGAAGCGACGGGGCTCAAAGTGGGTGAAGACTACTTTCTTGCTTACAGCCCGGAACGGGAAGATCCCGGTAATCCGGATTTCTCTGCCGCTGGAATTCCCAAAGTGGTTGGCGGGATCGATGACAACAGCCTGCGAATTGCCGCCGCCTTATATGAACATGCTGTCGTCAATGTCATTCAGGTTTCCTCCGTGGAAATTGCCGAAGCCTGTAAGATTCTGGAAAACACCTATCGCGCCGTGAATATCGCGATGGTCAATGAACTCAAAACACTATTTGACCGCATGAATATTGATGTCTGGGAAGTCATCGATGCCGCGAAAACGAAGCCCTTTGGTTTTCAGGCCTTTTACCCGGGCCCTGGTCTGGGCGGTCACTGTATCCCCATTGACCCGTTTTACCTGAGCTGGCTGGCACGCAAGGAAGGGCAGACGACCCGCTTCATCGAACTGGCCGGGGAAGTCAATACCCGCATGCCACGATACGTGATTGACAGGCTCTCCGAATTTCTCAATCAGCATGCCAAACCACTCAAAGGCAGCAAAATCTGCATGCTGGGTGTGGCCTATAAAAAAGATGTCGATGACCCGCGTGAAAGTCCTTCTTTCCACTTGCTCGATCTGCTGCTGGAACGGGGTGTCGATTTCACTTACAACGACCCTCATATTCCAAAACTTCCCAAGATGAGACATCACAATGTCCCCGCAATGGAAAGCCAGGAATTAACACCCGAGTATCTGGCGGCACAGGATTGCGTGCTGATAGCCACAGATCATTCGGCTTACGATTACGACTTTATCGTTAAGCACAGCAAGATGATTCTTGATACCCGCAATGCGACCAAAAATGTAACTTCCGGTCGGGAGAAAATCTTCAAAGCTTAATTACGTTGATTCATAAATCACACAGCCCGGCTCTCTGGATCCGGGCTGTGTTCATTTACAAACTGAGTTTATTGCGATCTTGCTACGATTTCCTGAAACGCCTGTTGCGCTTCCAGAAACTGTTCTGGATTAAGGACCGGCATCAGATTATCTGTGTCATAGTCATGTGAAAGCTCCACCCAGGAATGACAGCCCGCATAACGGGATTCCAGATCCACTTCGAAAGGATGCTCCAGACGAAAGATGCGAACCAGTAAAACAAACAGCCCCGGATTTTTGTATTCAAACCGCTGCTGGATTGTCTCTTCGTTCAATACCTGCAACCTTTGTAGAAATGTGAGCTGCGACGGATCTTTGAGTTCCAGAACCGCTTCGACCACAGAATAGAGTGCCAGATTCAACTTCCCGGAAACAGGCTCCTGCGCCAAAGGCTGATTTAACAGACTGCTCTTTCCAGGCTGCAATTGTTCTGCCCCCTGGTGAAAGCGTGTGGGAAACATCCAGAACTCACCGTGTTCCACGCGAAAGCCGGCTTCTCCTTCATGAATGCCCCCTTTCCGAACAATCACCGATTGAGTCCCCTGCTCCAGCGCAGCGCAGACAGCTCCCCATTCTTTAAAAGCGATTCGATTCTGAGACTGCATTCATCTGCCCGATCACGGTTTGAAAACAGGATTACTTCTTTGAGCGCGGATTCTGCATCCAGTACAGATAACCATCTTCAGCCCCGATAATCAGGTCACGCACACCGTCCTGATCCCAGTCGACCGTACAGGGGCTGCTGGTATGCCCGGCCAGTTTTCGTGAACTGAGTGGCCCTTTGTTTTTGAGTACCGTTTTTCCATCGACCGTTTTCTCGTTGTGGTATAAATCGGCGTTCATACTGTTGACCAGTAAGTCGAGACGTCCATCACCATCCCAGTCAACCACATGTAGTTTATAGCGTCCACTCCCGCCGGCACGTTTGGGATTGAGTTGAATCGGCTTGAGTGATTCATCCACGAAGATCCGCTTTCCCGGCAGTAACTTGAAATCCTGACCTGATCTAACCCGTTCGAAAAATGACAGATAACCTTCATGATCCAGCATCACCAGATCCATGAGACCATCCTGATTATAATCAACGGCAACAGGCGTTGTACGCCACTGCGTTACCAGCTGATTGCCTCGAGGGTTCCACCAGTTCCACTCCGGTTTTGGTACTTCACCATTCCATTCCACCTGGATTGTCTGTGCTGGTGCCAGTTTCGGTTTGGTTTTTGTGCCGACATTCTGGTACCAGAGTATTTCACCCCAGATCGAATTCACAAGCAAATCAGGCAAACCATCCTGATTCCAGTCTGCGACGGTCTGGGTCGTATATCCCCACTTCGCTTCACAAGGTCCCTGAATCGAACCATTGGGGCCCGCCTGAATCCGAATCGGTCGTCCTCCCGCCTGCAGATAAACGGGGGCCGCCAGTTTGGGTGTATGCGGATCCCCATCCAGATTTTCAATCAGTCCAATATAACCGGCGGTATTTCCAACAATCAGGTCTTCATCCCCATCGCCGTCCCAGTCGTATGCATAGGGAGTGGCAAGCGCTCCAAACTTGACTCCGGCTGCTTTCTGGCGGAAATACCGCGGAGGCAGAAACTGTGGCAGGCCCCCCAGAAGTTCGCCTGTATTCTCCATGAAGGCCACACGTCCGTCTTCATCACCAATCACCAGATCGATATCACCGTCCTGATCCCAGTCAATCGCTGTGGGAACAATCATCTGCAGATCCATCTGTAAAGGCTGACCGTTATTGTGCAATCGTCGGCCTGTCACATAACGAGGTTTCGTACGCGAACCGGTATTTTCAAAATACGTCAGTTGATCCAGAAACTCACCACAGATCAGATCCAGATCGCCATCGTGATCAAAGTCTGCAAAGTTGGGAGAAGGCCAGCCAAACACTTCCAGAGGTTGATCGCCTACTTTGATTTTCGCTGGCTTCTCATATTCGGGTTTTTGATCCGTCCCTGCGTTGTTCAAGACATACACAAATCCACGCAGCGGGCCATTCGTCCATTGCCCTTCGGAATTGTAGGCATCATCCCAGCCATAATCGCCCCAGTCGCCGACGGCGACAACCAGATCCTGATCACCGTCGCCATCGTAGTCAACATAGTACCATTGATTCGCACGCACTTTTTTTCCATGTACATTCCGGTCAACGGGTAATTTGCTCAGCTTGTCAAATCCGTGCTTTTTGAAATCGACCACTTCCTGCCCTGAGACCAGTACACGGGGGACGCCATTTACGTAGGAGAGACAGGTATTATGATAACCTTTCCCCAGACGAACTCCCGGTTCAAAGACCGGCATTTTATCTTGACCGTCTGAACGGTTTTCGAAGAAGTAAGTACCATTGGAGGGCTTGTCCGGACAGGAAACCAGCAGGTCCATATCGCCATCGCCATCAAAATCCATCGGGAGCGGCCAGGCCCATAAACCAACTCCCAGATCCACTTCGAGCCCTGGATTGTGATAGGTTAACTGTTCCAACTCTTCTGCTTTTGCTGCAGAAAAAAACAAAAACACAGAAAACAAAGCGAAAAAGATACGGATACGAGACTGAGCGACCATAATGGAATTTCCTAATTCGGAATGAGTAGTATCGTTCAATTAGAACTGACGTGCTATAATCCCACGACTTTTGGTGTACCTCTATTTAACTCGAATCTACTGGAAGAATCCAGTCGTTCATTTCTGAACAAAATCAATAAGTTGAAATATAATGAACTGGTTATTGTTATCTCGCCTGCTGGGGCTGGTGGGCATGCTGGTGGGGGCCTCCATGGTCTTCAGTCTCCCCTGGGCATTTCCTGTTTTTGGTGAAGCAACGGAATTCGAAGCTGCAGGGTTCTGGGGGATCTGCGGCGCGATCGCCTGCAGCCTGGGTTCCGGTTCCCTGCTTTATCTGATCGGCCGAAAAGAGCATGGCACCATATTGCGGAAAGAAGCCCTGGCTATCGTTGGCTTGAGTTGGATTTATTCAGGAATTCTGGGCTGCCTCCCTTTTCTGTTTTCAGGATCAATGGTGGCCCCGAATGTTCCCATGACTATTCCCGACGCGCTCTTTGAATCCATCTCGGGATTTACAACCACTGGGGCTTCCGTACTCCGCGAACTGGAAGACCCGGCGCTGGTACCACGTTCGGTTCTGTTCTGGCGCAGTTTCACACACTGCCTGGGCGGGATGGGAATCATTGTGTTATTCGTCGCCATTCTGAGACACCTTGGCGCGGGTGGTAAGGTACTCATGAAGCGGGAAGTTCCTGGCCCCACCAGTGAAGCAGTCAGGCCGCGCGTGCGGGAATCGGCGATTGTGATGTGGGTCATCTATGTTGCATTCACCCTGATACTGTCGCTGATCTTGTGGCTGGAGGGCATGAGTGTATTTGATGCGTTCTGTCACAGCTTCGGTTCGATGGCAACCGGGGGATTCAGTACGCATAATGCCAGTGTTGGCTATTTCAACAGCTGGCTGATTGAATTTACAATTGCTGTGTTCATGGTAATTGCAGGTACGAACTTTTCACTCTACTTCCTCTCCCTGAAAAACCTGCGCTCATCAAAAGATCATTCCTGGAAACATTTCTTTGCCCCTCTGCGGAATGATATCGAATACCGTACGTATCTGATCATCCTGGCTTCGGCTACGATTTTTCTGACTTACAACCTGTTGAGCAATCAGATCTACGACAACCTTCCAGAGGCTTTGCGCTACGCCGGTTTTCAGGCAGTCTCTATCATGACGACCACCGGATATGGGACGGGTGATTTTGATACCTGGAATGAATCGTCCAAAATGCTGTTGCTGTTACTGATGTTTGTCGGCGGATGCGCCGGTTCAACCGCGGGGGGTATCAAAGTCATTCGATTCGTTCTGTTTGCCAAAATTATCTGGCTTGAAATTGAAAAATCGTTTCGCCCGAATGTGGTTCGTCCCGTCCGGGTTGGCTCTGCGAATATCGAACAGGGAATCCGCAATGATGTCACCGTCTACTTCAGCCTGGTTTTGATTATTTTCATTTTCAGCAGTCTGTTATTGACGGCGATGGAACCAAACACCGAGTGGCGTTTGAACAAACCCGAAAAACTGATCGACTGTACCAGCGCTGTCGTTGCCACCCTCAATAACATTGGTCCGGGCGTCGGAGAACTGGGGCCCACCGAGAACTACGCCGACTTCACCCTCTCCGGCAAAGTATTATTGACCGTATTAATGCTGCTGGGTCGACTGGAACTGTTTGCCATCCTCGTGTTATTTGTCCCCAGTTTCTGGAAAAACTACTGATGAAAAGCTACTGATAAAAAAAGAGCATAGCCCCATTCAGGACCATGCTCTTTCAATACGGTTCGCCCTGTTGACAATTACAGTTTTTTCGGCTTTTGCCCGATTTTGTATTTTTCTGGTCCGGTACCGGAATTGTTAGGATCGTACTCTCCAGCCAGGTCTGCTTTTGCGCCGTCAGTGGGAATTTGATCTTCCATTCCCAGTGACCATAAGATTCCATTCAGAGCCAGCTTCCTGACGTTAGGATCTTTGAAGTCAAACGGGTGTGCAGTCGTTGTGAAGAAGACGCGTCCTTTGGTTCCCCCTTCGCCAGTATAAGTTTTAGTCCAGGCGACCGGATTATCCAACGGGTATTTTTCCAGATTCCCCTTCATCTCGTGACCAGACTTGAGTGAGTGCCCCGTGAGTAAAGGCTGACTGTCGCCGGCCAGCTGATGGCCTTCGCTTCCTCCATCCACATGGTACAACCAGGAATAAGCTTTGTAGGGTTCCACACCTCGCAAAATCGGGTGATCTTTGGCTTCGGTGTTAATCGTCACTTGAGTGAGGTACTCATGCCCGTCGCCAAAGTGGCCGTGATGCGTGATCCATTTCTGTCCGACCAGTTCTGCGATTTTTTTATCATTCCATTCTTTATAAGGACTTTTGGGATCCCGGAAGAGAAAAGCATGGGTAGCGGTACGAAAGCCGACGACCGGTTTTCCCGATTGGACGTACTTCAGAAAATGCTGGAACTGATCGGGAGGCAGATCTCGAAAGCGGGTAAACAGAACCATCAGATCAGCATCATCGAGTGCTTCCAGACCACTGATCGACTTCTGATTTCCCGGCGCGATATTACCGTTCTCATCCAGGGAATAGCAGACCGTCACATCAAATCCGTAATCGCGTTTCAGGATTTGAGCCAGCATGGGCATGGATTCTTCAGACCGATATTCATCGTCCCCGGTTACAAACACAATATGTGGTTTTTCAGCAGCCTGCGTTTCCACATTAATTAACGATCCCGGTAATAGCGAGAAAAAACCAATCAAGAGAAAAGACAACGATTTCATGAATACTCCTGCCAGCGCTGAGGGCTTCCAGTGGGCGAAGCAGAACAACCAGCTTCGTTTCAGCTTCCATCGTAGCGAACCCGGTTACCCGAAATCAATTGTTGAACAGGAGAACTCTTGACCTTGGCCCTCAGATTCTGCATGCTGGAATATTGTACTGGCCGTTCTTTTTCCCGTTCACAACAGGAACTACAACCTTTTTTGAGTCTCAATTTATATGAAAACCTTTGCACACAGCGCTCGACTAACCGCTCTTATTGTTCTGCTGACGATCTTTGTTTTCAATACAAGCTTAACCGCTGCGCCTCCGCAGAATCTTCCTGCGGTATCAGACAAGCATATCCATCAGCGCGGCAGCTATCTGAACAGTAAGCATCAATTCGAATCGACCAAAGCCGGACATGTTGCTTTTCTGGGCGGCTCCATTACGGAAATGAATGGTTACCGCCCGATGGTCATGGAGTTTCTGAAAAAGACATTCCCGGAAACCAAGTTTCAATTTACGAACGCAGGCATTTCCTCAACGTGTTCCAATACGGGGGCCTTTCGCACCAGTCGTGATGTATTGAGCCAGGGTCCCGTAGATCTGTTTTTTGTGGAATTCGCTGTCAACGATGACCAGGATGCCGGCCACACTGAGACGGCCGCCATTCGTGGCATGGAAGGCGTCATTGCCCAGATCCGCCGCCACAACCCGTATGCTGATATCGTGATGGTTCACTTTGTGAATCCATCGATGCTGGAAACGATTCAAAATCAGAAGAAACCTCTCTCCAGTTCCAGCCACGAACAGGTTGCCCGCCACTACCAGGTTTCCACCATCGACCTGGCGAGTGAAGTCGCGCGCCTGATTCAGGCAAATCAGCTGACCTGGGAACAGTTCGGCGGCACCCATCCAGCTCCCTTTGGAAATGCCATCTGCGCAGCGATGATTGAAAAACTGCTGACAAACGCCTGGCAGGAATCAGGAGAACCGGTCAAACACCCTGTTCCCGCGAAATCACTGGATCCTCACAGTTTTACCAGGGGACACTTAATCGATGTCAAACATGCGAAGCTCGATTCAGGCTGGACGATCGCTGTACCAAAATGGGATAACATCCCCGGCAGTAAGCGCAGTCGCTTCACCAGCATCCCCATGCTGACCGCAGACGCAGCGGGCGCGGAACTGGAACTTGATTTTGAAGGGACGGCGCTGGGTGTTTATATCGTCGCAGGCCCTGACGCCGGTATCCTCGAAGTCAGCATTGATGGCGGGCCGTTTCAACCATATGACCTGTATCATCATTACAGCAAAGGCCTGCATTATCCGCGTTCTGTTGTTTTTAACAGTGAGCTGAAGCCGGGTAAACACCAGGCAAAGATTCGCGTCAGTGAAAAAACTTCCAGCAAGGGGCACGCGGCGCGGATCATGTCATTCGTCGGCAATTAACGCGATGCACCTGTCATCAAAAGGGCTGTTTAAAAGAAATCGAGTCGGGCGTCAAACAGTTTCTGGCGGTCGCCTCGATTTTTGAAATCATCCAGCATGGCTTTCATATCGGGCCGCAGGAAATCATTGAACTTCCGCTGACCGTCGATCCGCACTTCCAGGCGTTTATCAAAATCGACCAGTTCCGGATTTAGCCAGAGCGTATTGATCTTCCCGCCGGACCTGACATAAATCACATTGCCAATCTTGATATTGACCTTCAGTTCCACCGGACGGGCACGGATACGCTGATTGCTGTTAAAGGTAACAGGCTGCATACTTTTCGCGGGCAGGTCTTCAGTGCGAACCCAGTAAAACCGGTTATCAATGGGGCGCAGGATTTTTTCTTCGATATCCTTAGGGTATTTCAGCCGCTGGTGCAGTTCCATCCAGTTAAACAGATTATGAATTTCTTCGTAGTAACTTTCATAGCCGCGGCCTTTGTACTCGGCATAAATGATGTCATAGCCATAACGCATCATGCGATTGATTACCAGCGAGTTATGCTCCAGCGTATCCCGGTCCAGTTCGCCTCCCACAATATAGAAAGGCAAATCTTTGGCATTTTGCCAGTAGTGCAGGTTGAAGGCACTCGTTTTGCCGGCGATCGGCATCACACCCGCGAACAGGTCCGGATGTGACATTCCGATATCAAAGGCGGCATCGGCGCCGGTTCCGTGTCCCGAGAGAAACACACGATCGGAATCGACATTGAACCGTTTTCGCGCATCACGAATCGATTCAATCACTGCATAGTGGGCAGTGACATTGTCCTCATAATTTTCCTGATCTTTCGGCAGATATTCCGGTGCTATCACGATGTAACCGCGGCGTTGTGACTGACCGGGACCATTCTTATACTTTCCCCACCAGTCCAATACAGAGTTTGCATCCAGAGTAGAAGGCCGCAATGCGACTATCATCGGGTATGTATGATGCGGATCATATTCAATGGGTAACAAAACGGAATAGGATACGGGCACCTCAGCTTTCGGATCTGTCACGTGGACAGGGAAAGAATTTGTTATATCCCGCACCGGCGCATCCAGAATGGGTGGCAGGAGTGGAATCATCTGTTTGACCACCGCTGCAGAGACACCTTCCAGGTTACTCAGCGTTTCGAGCATCTGATCGCTCAACTGTTCATTCTCGGTCCTCAGGTATTCCAGCACCTGTGCCCGTGCCGTCCACAGGTTTAAGGCGGTATTCAAATCGGTCACTACATTTGCTGCACCGACGATCCAGCCTGAATAAGCCAAAGCCAGTTTTTCCTGAGCGGTCAGTGAATCGTCATTTTCGAGATTGAGGAATGCCCCCAGACGGTTGACTGTTTCGAAATTGAGTTGCGTCATCACCTCACGACGATAAGCCTGCAGCAGATTTCGCGTTGCGGGATCTTTCATCTCTGCTTCGAGCTCACCCAGTCGAATGCGGGCTTTGTCGATCTGTTCCTGCTGTTTGTTGTAATCATCCTGCACTTCTCGGATCTGACGGAGAATGGATTGCGCCACATTATTGGTTGGGAACTTCATGATGGCGTTTTGCGCCAGGCGATGCTGACCTGCCCTGCGACGCTGGTTCAGTTCATTCAGCAACTGTTGACTGTGCAGTGTGCGTAGCTCAGAAACATACGTCGCAATTTTTTCTTTGTACTCGGGAAAATCACGTTCGATCGCATCGAATGCTTCACCGGCGGGCAGATAGAGGCCGGCCTGAATATAAAACCGGGCCACGGCGATGCGCTCATTCGGGTTCAGATGATCGATGGCCTCGTTCAACATGGCATCCAGAACGTCTTCCTTGATCGAAGTCGTACGCAGCCCCAGATCCCATTGCTGCTTGAGCCCTGTCAGCTTGAGGTGATGCGGAGTGATCTCGGTGACTCCCTGCAGTAAAGCCAGATTGCCTTTACTTGTATTCAGGGTCACGGTCCGTCGACCAAATTTATCGAAGTCGGTCACATCAATATAGGAACCGACTGTTTTCAGCATCTGGTTCCGGCCTGTCACCTTCTGTGGCAGCTTGAAGGTTTCCAGTCGAGACAACTCCTGATCCTGATTCTTTCGTACCACTTGTCTGCGGGGTACAAAGTATCGCACCATCCCGTCATCGACCAGATAAATCGGCGCTCCATCGAACGTGCGTGCCGATTCCTGAATGGGGACGTCGCCCTCAAGTTTAGAAGCCAGCGCATCAGTCAGGCCTAAAATGGGAACGAGCGAGCCTCTGATAATTGTGCCATGCTCCAGCTCCACTTCTCCCGCTTGAGCAGCAGAGAACGGGAAAAAATCCAGACCGAGGAAACAGAGTATCAGCGCAAACACAATTCGGGATTGAAACAATCGACCAGAACTGTGTCGGGAAACAGAATCGAATTCAGGAAATAGTCGTACAGTCATATTGATTTCATCGACAGACTGCCTGTCGGAATTTGAGAAATTAAATACCCCTGCTGATTACCTACGCTTCCTGAATCCGTTCACTGGCAATCGTTCGGGATAAATCCCTGATTTTAGCGATCCGATACCGAAATACCGGCATAAACAGATAATTAAGGCAATCTGTTCCGACTGAAACGATATTCCGTTTCAGCCCGACCTAATTATCAACAGCATCCAGTATAATCTGCCACAAACTCCATCGCCAGATTTTCCTGAATACCAGTCGTATTCAGATCCTTATTACCAGGTGCATGCCTGGCCGGTCAGCATTTGAAATGCTTCGAAGTACTTTTCGCGGGTTTTCATCACGATTTCATCGGGCAGTACGGGAGGGGTGCTGTTTTTGTCCCAGGTCGTGGTTTCCAGCCAGTCGCGTACAAACTGTTTGTCCAGCGAAGGTTGAGCGCCCCCGGGTTGATACAGGTCTGCAGGCCAGAAGCGGGAACTGTCGGGGGTCAGGACTTCATCGATCAGAATCGGTTCTCCATTCAGCAGCCCAAATTCGAACTTGGTATCCGCCAGAATGATCCCTTTCTGGCGCGCATATTCAGAACCCTGTTGATAAACCTGAATACTCAACTCGCGCAGGCGGTCTGCCAGTTCACCGCCAATCGCATCCCGCATGGTCTGAAAAGAGACATTCTCATCATGGCCGGTCTCAGCTTTTGTGGCTGGTGTAAAGAGAGGCTCGGGCAACTGATCACTCTGCTGCATTCCTCCCGGCAGTTCGATACCACAGACGGCGCCATTTGCCAGATAATCTTTCCAGCCGGAACCGGAAAGATAACCGCGGACGACGCATTCAAAGGGAACGACTTCCGTTTTTCTAACCACCATACAGCGTCCGCGCAACGCTTCCAGATCGGCATCAGCGGGGAGAGGCAAGTCGGAGGGATTCATACTCAGCAGATGATTGGGGATTCCCGTAAACCGTTCAAACCAGAAGCGGCTGATCTGCGTCAGGACTCGACCTTTATCTGGAATTCCGGGAGCCAGAATCCAGTCAAATGCACTGATGCGGTCTGTCGCCACGAACAGCAATCGATCCCCAAAATCATATACATCACGGACTTTTCCCCGTTTTACGGGAATGCCGGAAAGCGTGCTTTCAGTAAAAGCTGCTGACGCCATATTCAGTGACCACCCTGATTAAAATCTAATGAATTTGAACATTGGAAGTGTAGCGGGATCGAAGCTGCTAAACAATTCAAGGCAGATTATAACCCGTAAATCCCTTACAAAATGAGAGATTGTCAGTGTCACACCAGATTCAGCATCTCCCTCATCATGTACATACATACGACTCTACACTTGCCTCACGTCCCTCAAACGCAATAATAGAGTTTAAGGCCCGATCTCTTGCGCGTCCGTCCCTTAAACCCATAACATCATTCATCCTGTGCGTTTCAATCCCAAAATCGCTCAGGAGACGTTACAATAAACCCGATGACAGTCTTAACTCCTTCTTTCTAAATTCAGATAACGATTGCGACCCGTTACATGGGCAACCTGCGTTTTTTAATTGCACCTTCTCAAGTACCTGATGACTGGTCTGATCTTCATCGCGCTTATCTGAATGCTGTCGATGGTCGTGTGTTTCCTACGCGAGTTGAAGTAGACGGGAATATCCTTACTTTCCGGAGGCAGACTTCCCAAAGTTGTAAACTCAATATTGTCTGGAATATTACGGACTTTGGTCGCCCTGTCGTCAGAACCGCATCGCTTCCCGAACGCGAAGAACCTTATGTCCTGATGCTTGAACTGGCGCGGGGAAAAATCTCGACGCTCAAAGACCAGCTCAGTGTCTGGCAGATTGCCGGCCTCAATATACCGGCAGAGTTAATCAGGTTACACGACGAAGCCTTCGCTGCTTTTGCACAGGCAGCAGTGATTCAGGATAAGCTTGAGGAATGCTCGGAACTGGCAGGAGTTGCATTGCAGAAAGCACATGCAGCGGCTGAAATGCTGGTTCAGATTTATGCCCGTCAACGGCTGACGATTCTGCACCAGCGCTCGCAGACCATGAAGCTCCCGGTCTCGCTGGGCTGCAACCTGGGAGAGTTCATCCCCAATGCCAGTGAAGGCAAGCAGATCTGCCAGGCTTTTGATGCCGCTAATATTGATCTGGTCAACTGGAAACTGATCGAAAAATACGAGGGAGACCAGAATTGGGATCTTTGCGATCAGCAGGTAGAGTGGTGTGAAAAAAAACATCTGCTGATCCGGGGAGGCTGCCTGCTGGACTTTGCACCGCACGGCTTGCCTGACTGGCTGGAATCCTGGAAACTGGACATGGTCAACTTCCAGAGCATCATCTCACATTTCATTGAAACTGCGATCACCCGCTACACTGGCAGCATTCGTACCTGGACGCTGGTATCTGCAATGAATACGGGCGGCGTATTTGGGTTGAATGAAGAGACTCGTCTGACACTGACTGCCCGTGCCATTGAAATCGCCAAACAGACCGATGACTCCATCCAATGCTACATTCGCGTTGAACAACCCTGGGGAGACTATCTATCGAAGGGACAACACCAGTTATCGCCGATGCAGTTTGTAGACGCGATAGACCGCCTGGGTGTAGGACTTTCCGGCATTGATCTGGAACTGCGGATCGGCTACTACCCCAACGGTTCCCATCATCATGACCTGCTGGATATCTCCAAGTTGATCGATAAGTGGAGCGTGTTAAACCTGCCGTTACACATCACACTCGCTTTCCCCAGTGATGATGTTGCCGTGGACGAGAAAAACCCCTCCATGTCCAAGGTCCAGACCCACCAGTGGAAGACCGACTGGAGCGAAGCAGCCCAGGCCGAATGGGTCGATCTCTACCTCCCGCTGCTGCTGGCCAAACCCTCTGTCACTGGAGTGTTCTGGTCACGTTTTCGAGATCAGGATGCGAGACGCTTTCCGCATTCCGGCCTGATTAATCCCCAGGGACAGCCCAAACCTGCTTTGGATACGATTACGAAATACCACAAACAGTACTGGCGTTCGTAAGCAGAAATCACAGCTTCAGATTCCTGAGCCAGACTCAGTCGAAAAGCAGGCGGCAGCCTGCTAGAATAATAATGCGTGAGAAACTGACTGCCCCCTGACTGTGCTGAGCGCAGGCTTTCATATTCACGCTTTAATTCGACAGGTTACAACGCCGTCTACTCCCCTCAATCTCAAGGCCTCAATCTCAAGGATTTTTCAATGGCTACTGAAAGCAAAGTACCAGAAGCTGGTAAGCGTGCTCCTGCTTTTAATCTCCCCGCATACCCGGAAGGGAAAGTGCGTCTGAGTCAGTTCAAAGGAGAAAAAAATGTTCTCCTCTACTTTTATCCCAAAGACAACACACCGGGCTGTACAACCGAATCCTGTGATTTTCGGGATCGCGTCGCCAAATTCAAACGCAACGATACCGTTATTTTAGGTATCAGCCCTGACTCGGTCGCTTCACACGAAAAGTTTGCCACCAAGTTCGAACTCCCCTTCACCCTGCTCTCCGATGAAAATCATGAGATTGCAGAGAAGTATGGAGTGTGGGTGGAAAAGATGAATTACGGCAAGAAGTACATGGGCATTCAGCGATCTACATTCCTGATCGATAAGGAAGGCAAGATCGCAGCAGCCTGGCCTAAAGTGAAAGTCAACGGACACGCCGAAGAAGTCACCGCCGCCCTTAAAGACCTGAAATAAAACCGACTCTGATATTTCAGGTGAGACACAACACGCTGACTGGCTGCTTAACCGGCCAGTCGGCGTTCTTCTGTTGGGAACTGGATGAACGGCCCGACAGCGCCCTGCTGACTTCCATCCCATTCGTGCTCATTCACTGCTGCCAGCACCTGCTCTGCAACCTGCATTGCCTGCAGAGCCTGAATGCCACCCACCAGCGGTGCCGAGCCGGTCTGAATCGCTTCGACAAAACTGGCCAGTTCCGCCGTCAAAGCATCGGCTGCTGAAACTTCGGGGGTCTCCACTTTCAGAAACGTTCCGAATACATCCTGCTTTAACGCTTCCAGGTTGGCTCCTGCTTTCCGGGCCCGCTCGAGGGGAGGTGTTCCATATAATAACGTTTCGGAAGGACGATAGGCGGTGACTTCACGACTGGTAAAATCAACGCTGACACACCCGGCAGCGCCCCAGAGTTGCATCGCCCGCTTCGCTGAAGGTGAGATCCGGCTTGCAGTCAGATCGGCAATACAGCCATTCTGAAATCGCAAACGTGCCTGCACGGCGTCTTCATGTTCGCCCATGACAGAGACCCCAAACGCTTCCACACTTTTAACAGCCGATTTCACAACGGAGAGTACCAGGTCGATATCGTGAATCAGCAGATCGTGAATCACGCCGATGTCTGTTGAGCGGAAGGTATATGGGCTGACCCGTTCACTGCGAATGAATCGCGGATTCGGACAGCGATCAAAGGCAGCCTGTGTCGCGGGATTAAAGCGTTCCACATGACCGACCTGCAGTAGTGTTCTGTGAGCTTCGGCAATTCGCACCAGTTCTTCTGCTTCTTTCAGATTGCAGGCGATCGGCTTTTCAACCAGAACCGGAATCTGTCGTGACAGGAATTCACTGGCAATCGCCAGATGCGCGTGTGTGGGGACTGCCAGAGAAACGGCATCCACCCCCTCATAGAGTTCCCGGTAATCAGCAACCCAGCGACTGCCATGCTGCTGTGCAATGGCCTGTCCCTGAACCGGATTGGTATCAGCGACCGCACACAGATTGACGCCTTCCAGGCCTGCCAGAATTCGTGCGTGATGACGTCCCAGCGCACCGACTCCGACAACGGCTACATTCAATGAACTCATGCTGCTCTCCGTGTTGTTTCCTGATTATTTGTTTCCGGGTTGAATTTTGCACTTCGAGCGGCTGCTTCACGACCCCGCCCTGCTTTACTGCCTTGAATTCCCTGAAAGTGATCAAACAGGGTTTGTAAAGCCATCGGAATCACTCCTTCCAGTTCCTGACTGAAAATCTCGCGGACTTCTTCCAGTTTTTTATTCTTACGATAAAACAGTCGGTGTGCCCGACGAATGACGGCAACCGAACTCTCTGAAATTCCTGCACGTAGCATGCCGACCAGGTTCACGGTTCTCACGCGAAAATCATCGGATCCGGTACAGATCATATAAGGGGGCACATCAGTCGTAGTACGGGCAGATCCACTGATAAAAGCCAGGGTCCCGATCGTACAGAACTGATGCACGACTGTATTACCCGAGACAATGGCCCGGTCATGGACGTGGACATGACCGCCCAGTAAAACTCCATTGACCAGTGTGACATCATTAAAAATACGGCAGTTGTGCGCCACATGTGCGTTGCAGAGAAAGGTGTTTCGATTTCCGATGCGGGTACAGTGATCTTCTTTTTCGGCTCCACGATGAATGGTACAACCTTCACGAAACAGGTTGTCGTCTCCAATCACAACAGTAGTAGGAGCTCCGGTGTATCCAGCGTCCTGAGGTTCGCTGCCGATTACTGCTGTCGGGAAAAATCGATTGCGTTCACCAACTGTGGTATGACCCGTAATGGAAACATGACTGTCCAGTACCGTCCCATTTCCAATGGTGACATGTGGTCCGATATAACAGAAAGGCCCGATAGTAACATCTTCCCCGATTTCAGCCTGGGGATCGACATAGGATAGATTTGAAATTTTTGTCGGCATTTTCGACATCCTAAAAAGTCTGCAGTCAACGACTTACCAGAACGTAAATTGGAAGTTGCCCGTAAGCAACCGAAATGGGAATTTTCAGGCAACCTTCCAGGTACTGTCAGACCGGGCAGATACATGTGTTGCTTTTATTTGTTTGATTAACTCGCGGTTTAAAGCGTGTCCGGACTGATGAGCACAGAAATACCCCTGCAGATCACAACCAATTAACGCAAAGTCGCCCAGGCAGTCCAGAATTTTATGACGCACGCATTCGTCTAAGGTTCGTAATTCATTATCAATCGGGCCCTCTGCTCCCAGTACCAGCAGGTCTCTGGCAGACAGTTTCTGACCAAACCCCAGCGCCTGCATGGCTTCCACTTCCTGCTCCAGAACAAATGTTCGAGAAAAGGCGAGTTGACTCATCCAGGTTTCAGGATTGATTTCCAGTGTCAGACACTGGGGAGACACGGGAGAATCGTCCCCGTAATTCAGATAATATCCAATTGCCATTACAGAACGGTTTAAAGGCTTGGCCTGAATAAAACTTCCCGATTCATCCTCGACTGTCACCGGCTGTTCAATCCGGATCAGTTTTCGTTGAAAAGGCTGCTCGACAATGCCCGCTTCCAGCAGTTCTTCTGAAAGCTCCCGTGAGGAACCATCAAAACAGGGCGCCTCCGGTGCATTGATTTCAACACGGCAGTTATCTATCTGCAGACCCGCTAACGCCGCCATCACATGCTCGATCATTTCGACCGAGGCACCCTTAAATTCGATGGCAGTTCGTCTCTGCTTAAAGACGGCATTTTCAATAATTGCGGGGATCGGCTTTGAACCAGCCAGATCAGTTCGTACAAACTGAATCCCATGATTTTCAGGGGCAGGACAGAAGCGAATTTTCACATCGCTGTTCGTAAAAATTCCCACCCCGGAACACTGTAATGATCTGGCCAGCGTTCTCTGGTTACGAGTTCGCATTGCCTACTCCTTCGCTGACGGTCTACTGGCAGGTGCCTGGAAAAATCACAAAAAGGATGCAGGCAGGCAGAAGTACCTGCACTGCATCCAAGAGAGTGCTTACACCGCATTCAGCTTAACGCTGAGTGCTGGTTTTAGGGCCAGTAGCGGTCCCTTTAGGCTTGTAGCTGCGGTTCAGGTAGTCCAGAACAGACAGTGTGATGTCGTCGTCGGCACGGTGGAATACCACCTGGCGATTCATGCCCTGGATCAGCTTCTTGGGATCATCCGTATCCAGGCTTTCCCGGTTAAAACGCATGATCAGAGTGTAGTTGTAGATCTTGGCATACTTCTTGACGGTGTCTGTCACTTCCATGTAGATGGTGTGATAGATCCGTGATTCCTTTCGCAGAAAGTCGCGCTGTGCCACTTTGCGAAATGCTTCGAAATCGGAAGCAGCCTGGGCCAGCTGTTTTTCGCGTGCCAGATATTCAGGGCTCCCCTGTTTGAAGTCCTGCATCTCTTTCTGAACAGCCTGAATCTGTTCCGCCATGGCTTTAGCTTTGGAATCACTCTGCTGAATTTCTTCTTTCAGCTCTTCACGCAGCGCTGTAAATTTCTCGTAGTTCTTGAATACATGAGCCATATCAATCAGGCCCACTTTGTGTACCACAGGGGTTCCCCCTGCGGCAGGTGCGGCACCCTGTGCTGACACTGTTTCAGTGAAACAGGCAAAACAACCCGCGATGGCAACACATGTAACTGAAGCAATAAATTTTTTCACGACCGAAGCACTCCTTTGCAGAATGGACCACTCTCCGTAGTGGCGATCAAACGAATTAGAATTTCTCTTGATTTGGTAACGAAACTGTACCCAGGCTCTGATTGACAGTTTCGCGATCAAAGTCTCTTGGAAATGTGATTTTACTTTCATGATACAGCTGGATTCATGTCATATGAGCCAGCTAACCATACTGAGAGAACGATAATTTTGCATAGATTGGATTTTACGTCAATACGAAAAAGTGAGCATTTGCATTCAATTTCAGATCGATCCCCTCCTCCCCTCACTCCAACCCTGTTTTTTGACCTTCATCTTCTCAGTAAATCCCGGACCTCTCCGCTCAGCTCCGTTTTTGGCCTTGCCTTGAAATTTGTTTTTGATTATTAAACGCCTCTCTTTCAACTTCTCTACCAAGACCTTTCCCCTCAGTTGAATCCATTTCGATTCGAAATTCCTGAACATTTCTGTTGAATTAATCACATTCGACAACTCAATAAATACCTTTCAAATGGGCTGTTTATAGTCAGCACGGAGGCTTATTCCATGTGTCCGTTAGACCGCTGGATTCTGACACCTTTATTAATCACAGGGCTTTTTCTCAGTCTTGCTGACGATTGTTTTGCGGCGAAACGCACTTTTCCCTACGACGCTGTCGTCAATGCGGAAGAAGCACTGGTACGTAGCGGGAATGGAACCCGTTATTATCCAACACTGAAACTCAAAAAAGGCAGCCATGTCACCGTGCATCGCCATGATCCGGGCGGCTGGTTCATGATTTCTCCCCCCCAGGGCAGTTTCAGCTGGATCCGTGCGGAACACGTGCAGAAAACGGGAAACCAGTCGGGGCGAGTCATTGAAAACGGCGTCGTGGTTCGCGTGGGAAGCTCCTTTGGTGAATCTCGTGATGTCGAGCAGATTCGTCTTTCCAAAAATGATGAAGTAACCATCCTCGGCAGCAAAAACGTTCCCACCGAATTTGGGAATGTGCTGATGTATCAGATCAAACCACCCACGGGTGAATGGCGCTGGATTGAAGGACATCTGATTATCCCGACCGACCAGTATTCACCGGGCAAAACTCCCCCAGTTCCCGTTGATCAACCCATCGCAGTCAATCAGACTGATCCGTTCAGTCCGGGAAATTCCCTCAACAATCCAACTGTCCCCAAACAGGAAATGATCAAAACTCCCACGGATGGTTCAGCCCGCCGCAGCGTGCCGGAAGAAGAACAGATGGCAGCCGCCAAAGATGCGATCAAAACGATCGACACTCAGTTCCGCGCCATGATCGAAGCAGAACCCACGGCCTGGGACCTGGATGGACTGGAACAGGATTACAAAACCCTGCAAGGGGAAATCAAACATCCTGCGATTGCCAGCAAAATTGATCTGCGGATCGAAGCCGTGAATCGTTATCGAAAAGTGCAATCCGAGTATCAGGATTTCCTGAAGCTGGCTGAAGAAACCAGCAAACGCGATGCAGAACTCGTCTCGATGGCCCCCGAACAGAACAAAACCAGCCGGTATCCAACGCCTGATTCAACCATCTCACCCGGTTCAGAATCCCTGCTGCCACCGACACCTGAACCAGCTTCTGAACCGACTGCCCCCACTCAACCACTGACACCACTGCCACAGCCCAGTGCACCACAGCCTTCTGTACCACAGCCGAGCGTGACACAACAACCAGCGCCACCGACACAGCCACAGTTCTCGGGTGCAGGTATCGTGCGTCGGCTAAACAATGTGCGACCGGGAATGCCCACACATGCACTGACTGCCCCGAACGGCCAGTTTCTGGCTTATCTGCAGCCGGTCTCACCACAAATCAATCTGGATGCTGCCCTTGGACGGCCTGTCGGCGTGACCGGAAAACGCTGGTTCCGCAATGATTTACGCGGGGAATACATTCTCGTCGAATCCATGATGCCTGTGCGACTGCAGGCAGCTCCGGTGCCACGTCAATAAATGACCGCACTACAACTCATACACTGAAAATAGAAACAGCCCTCTGCTCGCCTGGAACGGAGGGCTGTTTTATTTTCATGAAGCGGAAACTTAAATCAGTTCTTCCGTCCCTGCTGCTTTGGCAACGTCTTCTTCAGTGACAGTTGCTTTTGAATCATCCTTAAACAGGATCAGGAAGATGATCATGATTACGAAAGCGGTTACAGCTGGAATAACCCAGAATTCTTTCCAGTTGAGTAACCGTTCAGCCCCTTCACCTGTCACAATCTCATTTTTCAGTAAACCCATGATTTGAGCTCCGATCAGCATTCCGAAGCCCTGTGTCGCCAGAACCAGGAATCCTTGGGCCTGGGCGCGAATAGAGGGTCCTGCCTTCTGTTCAACATATATCTGTCCGGTGACAAAGAAGAAGTCATAACAAATACCATGCAACACAATTCCGGAAATAATCATCCAGTAGACGGCTTCCGAAGCTCCTGCTGCAAATAATGCATAACGCAGCACCCAGGCGAACATACCAAACAACAGCATGCGTTTAACACCCAGGAATTTGAAGAAGAAAGGCATCAATACCATAAACAGAATTTCGGACATCTGGCCGAATGTCATCTCGAATGCGGGATCCGCTATATTGGCATCACCCACAAACATCGGTGCGAAATTATAATAGGATGCCAGTGGAATGCAGATGAGTAGTGAGCTTGCCATGAACACGAGAAATGACCGGTCCTTGAGCAGCGCCAGAGAATCCAGTCCCAGAATATCCCGGACAGAAATCGCTTTTCCTTTTGAAGGAGGAGGAGTATGAGGCAGCGTCAGGCTGTAAATCCCCAGAAGAACGGCCGCTCCCCCAGCAACATAAAACTGTTGAGGAAGCGTATCGGCGTGCATGAACTTACTGACAATAATCCCAGCAATAATCCAGCCAATAGTGCCAAAAACCCGAATCAGCGGAAACCACAACTGCTGATTCTTCAAATGTGAGAAGGCAATTGTATTCGTCAGGCCCAACGTAGGCATGTAACACAACATATGAACCAGCAAAAGCAGAATGAATGCGGTACTGCCTTCTACGACTGGTTCGGCTGCGTTGGGATCATATACAATCACACTCGGAGCATAAGCCAATACGACCCCGCCAATCACTAATAATAATGCCAGAACGCGTTCTGAAGAAAAGAAACGATCCGCCACCATTCCTAACACAAAAGGAGAGATAATCGCAGCAATGGGGCCGACGGTATACGCCCAGTGCGTTATACTTTCCATCCCATGCGCTTTCATGTAGTTGCCCACGGTGACATACCAGGCTCCCCACACGAAGAACTCGAGAAACATCATGATGGAAAGTCGAATACCAATAACGACTGGCGATTGCTGTGATGACATGTTGGGCTGGCCCTTCTTCTGATCTGTGGCGTATTACCGTGAGCTCTGAATCAATGATCGCTACGATCATGTCCCGAAAACACAAATCAGGCAAGTATAAAGGGATTCACTCCCGCGAATTTCTCCTGAAAGATCGCAGACGATCGCCTGATTTACTCAGTTAGACTCTGTCACACTTCTATACACCTGCTTCTGCAGCCGGTTCTGGAATCGGCTGATTTTCGCCATCCGTCTTGCAGCTTACCGACACGGAGCTGGCTTGATCCTCAATAGACAGTCGCACGCAACTTGATCAAGTCATATCCCATTTCAATTTATAGACTTATGACAATAAAACTGAATTTTTCTAATTTTATCTATTTTTTCCATGCATCTCATATTAACACTTACGAAACAATCGCTACAATCCTACTTATCCGAATAATCGTTGCAATCGGTACAGGCGGAACTCACTCTCACCTCACTCTCAATTAAACTGTCACCGCTTTCTTGAGAGGTCTGTTATGAATCTGTTGAAAAATTTCTGGAGCGATGAAGCCGGTTTAGTAATGTCCGCTGAACTGGTCATGCTCGGTACTGTTGGAGTTCTGGGTGCTACTGTTGGTTTAAGTGCGGCTTCGACCGCGATCAATGATGAAATGGTGGAGTTCAGCCAGGCTATTCGCAGCCTTGATCAAAGCTACCACATCGAAGGACACAAAAGCTGCCGTGCCTGGACCGCTTCTTCCTCTTATCGTCAGCAGGATGTTGCTGTTTCACTCGCAGACCTGTGTGGTCAGATCGAGGAAGCAGAAGGAACTGTTGATAAACGTTCCAACCTGAAGCGTCAGGCTCCCCCCAAATCAAAAGAACTGCGCAAAAAAATGGAAGCAAAGAAGAAGAAAAATAAAGCGAAGAAAAAGAAGAACGAAGCCTGATCTGCGGGCAGCCTGAAATAAAAAAAGCCCTCTTTGAATCGATTCAGAGAGGGCTTTTTCCATGTGTATTTTTCAGCGACTCTGATTCCACTCATCGACCTGCTGTAACACTTTAATGACGGCCTTCAACGGGTCAAGTGCTTCCGCTTCAAACCGCCGGGAGACACGCGGATTGTGAGGGGGAGAATAGGAACAGCTGAATAAAAATTCGTCAGGTCGTGCGCCAGGCTCCAGTCGATAATCGCGTATTCCCAACTCATTCAGTTTTTGGACGGCGGCACTCCAGGTAACAGGATCTCGACGCAGCATTGTTTCTGCACGCTGCCGAAACTGCTGATCAATGACTTCCTGTTGAACAGTTTCTTCCTGCGAAGGGATCTGCGCATTCTGTGCAAATGGATTGATTTCCGTGTCGATCTGTTGCACTCGTCCCTGGTTGAAGGAATTCTGTGAACCTGCCGCACCGGGCTGATTATCAAATGATGCCTGCTGGATCGCACTTCCGCCCTGAGGCTGACGCAATTCCAGTTCAGACGATGCCATTTCTGTCATTTTCTGTTCGGGCTCCCTCTGGACAGGAGCCGGTTCCAGTTCCCAGCCTTCCAGGGCGCCGGCGGGAGGTAACCATTCCTCACCATGTCGTTGCCCTTTCTGTGTAGCCGCAGCCTCACCCAGGGAATTTCGCATATTCGAACCAGCCTGGCCGGATCGATCCGCTAAAGCCGTTTCGTTACCTAAATCAATTTCATGCGATGAGCCATCGAACGAAATTTCTTCGAACGGGGAACGGGTGGAATTTTCGTTTTCGAAGAGATCGTTTTCATTGAGAGCCGACTTTTTAACGGGAGCGATTTCCGGAATTCCGAATATCGCCAGCATCGGCACTGCCACCAGAGGTATCAGTACAAGCAGTGTTGATAAAAAGTCATTTGATTTGGAGCGCATTTGCGTTTCTCCTCCATGTTCGCAATCACGCTATCGGAAACTATCCGATTTGAACAATGGGAACACTCCTTGTTCTCAATGTTTTGGTTACCAGAAACCATCTTGGCCAACCACAGATCACAAACACTCACTGGCCTGCTTCAGGCTCGATTACAACCTGAAACTCATTTGAGTCATTGTTGCCTGAAACAATCGCACTGTGTAATAACAGTATCAGTTGAAAGGTTCAGGGGTGCGGATCATACAGAAAGACCGTAAATGGAACAATTGAACTTTAGCGAATTCTCTTCTTTTCAGGAAATCAGCGCAAAATCGTCTATTCAATTCCAACCCCCCTGCTGTTAAAATGGGTCAACAGGAAGCCTTGGCAAACATAAGCCGTACACATCGCAATAACACGACAAGTCAATCTGAAGAATCTGTCTTGACAATTTATAAAAAAACAGGGAGAACACGCGATCTAATTGATTACGGTTTGTCTTGAGGTTCGATCTTATAGAATAGCATCGAGCCAAGATACAGTTTGGATCTGTATTCGGCATTCATTTACAAAGACCTTATCATTTCAATACAGGAAACCCCTCAGCGGTTTCGTAAATCTGTGTGGTCTATATTTCTTACTGGTTTTAGACAGCTTTTCCGCCAACAGTGCTCAAACGGAAATTTGTCCAAAGCAAGTGGATTTCGACAAAGGGAGTCACGGAATTCAATGGTTAAACAGCACTCTTACTTACAAAATACTGTACTGGTCCGCCAGACGAAGAAGTTCGTTGCCATCGCAGGAGTTCTGGCTCTGACCGCAACTGCCTGCCTGACACAGGCCACACCGTTACAGGCTCAATCTGAACATGCTCTTGATCCCGCGATTCGCCTGGCGATGAAGAGCTATGAAACAACTGCGGGAGTGAAAGACTTCCAGGGGACCTTCATTAAACGTGAAAAGGTAGGCCGCAAGATGCAGGCCACCCAGACAATGGCAATCAAGTTTCGCGAAAAACCACTGAGTGTCTATCTGGGATTCCAGCAACCACACGCTGGTCGGGAAGTCATCTATTTCCATGGACGAAATGGAAATCAGATTCTCGCCCATGAAACAGGCATCAAAGGACTCGTCGGAACTGTGTCTCTGCAACCCAACAGCCCACAGGCAATGGATGAGAGCCGCTACCCGATCACAACGATCGGCATTCGTAAAATGCTGTATCAGATCCTGAAACAATGGAAAGAAGAACGAGCCGTCGATGCCGGCGTTGCCGTTAAATACTTCCCGGATGCCAAGCTCGGTAACATGCAGTGCAAAGTTCTGCAGACCAGCTACCCGCAGCAGAAACAGGGGATCCGCTTTCAGATGACCAGACTCTACATTGATAAGGCAACAAACCTGCCTGTCCGTGTCGAACAATATGACTGGCCGACCAGAAAAAACAGCCAGCCGGAATTAGTCGAAGAATACACCTACACCAACATCCGCACCAACGTCGGATTAACGGATGCGGACTTCGATCCTAAAAATCCTGGTTACAATTTCTAAACTCAATATTAAACATCACTAATAAATCAAAAGCCGAAGACGCCTTTTCTGTCTTCGGCTTTTTTTATTGAAATTGCCCCCTAATTCCTCGCTGAGAATTATCAGAACAAGTTGCAAGTGCCTATTTCGCATTGATATAATCAGATATTCTCATATGTGTTTATCTGATGTTCTTTTGCTTCTGTCCTCACAGAATATCGATTGTCAACCAGCACTCCTCGTTCAATCGACGTATCAGATAAAATGCCAACAATTTGATCTTATTTCATTGAACTGCCAAGGAGCCCAGAATGAGTGAAGCGCCCCAGAATGTCTCATCCCGCCGCGATTTTTTAAAGAACTCCAGTAAACTCGCAGCCGGGGCTTCTGTCTTAGCCGGTACGTCGATACCGCATGTTTATGCTGCAGATGACAGTACAATTAAAATTGCCCTGGTTGGATGCGGCGGGCGTGGAACAGGGGCTGCTGCCAACGCACTCTCCACTACCAGCGGACCGATCAAACTGGTTGCGATGGCTGACGTCTTCGAGCATCGCCTCAATACCAGCTACAAGAGTCTTGAAAAACAGTTTGGTGACAAAGTCGATGTTCCCGATGATCAGAAATTTATTGGCTTTGACGGATATGAAAAAGCCATCAGTTGCCTGGGACCGGGAGATGTCGTACTGCTTGTGACGCCTCCTGCTTTCCGCTGGGTGCACTTCGGATACGCTATCGAAAAAGGCATCAATGTCTTCATGGAAAAACCCATCACCGTGGATGGCCCCAGTACCCGCAAGATGCTGGAGCTTGCTAAAAAATCGGAAGAGAAAAACCTGAAGGTCGGCGTCGGTCTGATGTGTCGTCACTGCAAAGCGCGTCAGGAACTTCACGACCGGATCAAAGATGGTCAGATCGGCGACATCCTGGAACTCCGGGCCTACCGCATGGCCGGCCCGACTGGTTCTGCAGCCACAGGACCCAAACCGGAAAACATGAGCAGCGAACTGCTGTATCAGATCTCCCGGTTCCACGGCTTCCTCTGGGCCAGTGGTGGTGGCTTCAGCGATTTCCTCATTCATAACATCGACGAAAGCTGCTGGATGAAAGATGCCTGGCCTGTTCAGGCCGATGGTTCCGGTGGACGTCACTATCGTGGCGACAACGTCGACCAGAACTTCGACAGCTACAGCGTGGAATACACATTCGCTGATGGCACCAAAATGTTCCTGCGGGGTCGAACCATTCCCGGCTGTCGCCAGAAATTTGCCAGTTTCGCACACGGAACAAAAGGGCTGGCCGTTATCTCAACCTCAGCCCACCACCCTGCGAAATCGCGGATTTACAAAGGCTACAACGAGACCGATGAAAACCTGGTCTGGGCTTATCCTCAGCCGGAACCCAACCCCTACCAGGTGGAATGGGAAGATCTGATCAACGCGATCCGCAACGATCAACCTTACAATGAAGTTCGACGTGGTGCAGAAGCCAGCCTGGTGACATCAATGGGTCGCATGGCTGCTCACACTGGCCAGATCGTAACCTACGATGAAATGCTGAACTGCAAACAGGAGTTTGCTCCGGACGTTGATAAACTGACAATGGAATCACCGGCACCTGTGATTGCCCGTGCGGATGGTTCTTACCCCGTGCCACTACCCGGGATTCTCAAAAACCGTGAATATTAAGATTCACCCGTTCTGTCTCTGAGACGGGGCGATAAACTTCTCTTGCCTGGCAGAGTCTGATCACTTTTCAGCAACTCCGCCAGGCATTTTTATTTTGCTCGCCTTCTTCCTGCCAGACGTTAGTGACTTAATAACACATTACTATCGCACGATCAGAACTCCTGTTTCTACTGGTGTCACTTTTTCAGCTTGACACTCACACGCCCTTCGCAACACTACGGCCTATGCGTCGCGCGCGTACAACAGTTTTTAAAACCAGACGCGCATGAGTACCTGTGAAAACGGCATCCCCTCTTTCCCGCTCGATTCGTTTCATCTTCAGCTGACCATCCGACACCACTGACCGATCATCACTCGTTTTTCTGGTCAAATCGAACCGTTTTCGAACCGTTTTCTTCCTGATTTGCGCAAGTCCTGCGTCCGCCCTGGTATCATCCTGCGACAAAGTCACACCAGTTGAAACATACAATAACCAGAAAGGGATTTCTCCACTTCCATCAACAGCCCCTACTGAATCCGAGAGACAATGCGACTCTTTCAAAGTGCCACCTGTCGATCAATTGATCACTCCCACCTTTCAACTCCGATGACTTCCGCACAGGCAAATTATATCCAGCATCACCCGGCTTACTCAGTTGAAGATCAGCCACTGCCTGACCTCAAATCGCGTTCTATTTTCATAAGCGGTCATGAAGAAATCCCATTCGAACGAACGGCATTTCTGTGAATCAAATTGTTCACGTGAAATCAGAGCTGATCAGAAAAATTGATAAAATCGACAGAATTGAACAATCAGTGATTGCCTTTTTGGAAATCCAACGGTAAATTCGGTCCTTAGTGGGTTTCCTGCCCAATTGATCTTTGATAACTAGTTGATTGTGGGTTATCCGCCCAGTACAATATCGATCACCTTCGGTATCGCTGAGAGTTGATTACACATCCCCTCGGACAGGCTGGTTATGAGCAGTGACACATTTATTACGGGAGAGACAAAGCGAACGGTCGACGACCGCTTTCGCATTTCGCTTCCCGCAGAAATGGCTCAGGCAATCACCGACGAATCAGGGGAAACGATGCTGACCAAGGAACGAGCAGGATGTCTCAGCCTCTGGAAAGCTGCCGACTGGCAAAACAGACAGCAGCAGGGTGTGGATCTGATTAAACAGAAAATTCAGTCACACCGTCTTGAGAACCGCTGGGATGAAGTGCAACGTCTGGGACGATTACTGTCAACCAGAAATCGTACCATTCAGTTAGCCAATCGTTCTCGCTGTACAATTCCGGAAGGCTTTCGCGAGTTTCTGGGAGTTCAGCCGAACCAGGATGTGATGATTGTCGGCGCAGTAATCTGCGTGGAAATCTGGAATCTGGAAGCCTGGCAAAATCTGCTGGAACAGGACATGCCCGAATTTGGCACGCTCTTCAAAGATTTATCCGGTTAACTCACAATCCAGTAACAATACACATTGTACTACAGCGTCTTTGACTACAGGAGAGGGTTGCGACTCATTCAGTATCCCCATCACATCCGGTAACCCTAAAGGCTTATATTCCATGGAAGGTCTTTTTGGCACGGATGCCGCTTTCTTCTCTTGAGTCAAATGCGTTTTCCCCATTCTCAATCTCAGGCAATTTTGAGAATGGGGATTTTTTTGCGCCTGCCACTTTTTGAATGACTCACAAAACAGCGGCACTTTCATCAACAGGCTACATCCGCTCTGCCAGCAGTTTCGCGAATTTCCTTCCTGTCACTGACAGGGGATATGAATCCAGTTCATTTACTGACACCCACTGATATTCCGAATTGCCGGGCGGACTGTTGAGTTGAGTCGTCTTTTTTTTCGCTGCTCGCGGGTCCAGTTGCGCCACGAAGCAGAGCAGACGAATCTTATACCGGGTGACACTGTGCCTGATTTCAGTCATCCACTGCTGCATACTTGCTTCAATGCCTGCTTCTTGCTTCAAGTAGTTTTCGAGTCGGGAAATTACAGCAGGGGAAAGCCCCTCCGGTATCTCGACCCCTGCACTTTGCTGTGCAGAAAACAATTCTTTCTGTCGGCCTGTTTTTTTGCGAACGATCGTCGGATGCGGGCTTCCGTTCATTTCCTCAAGCGTCAGCCTGGGAAAGTCCCAGAGCCCGGCCCAGCGTTCTCCCGCTGCGCGCTGCCGAATCATTACCTGTCTACCGGAAAATACTGCGATACTCACATCCGTCAGCGGCGTAATCTCCGGCCTCACTTTGGGGACAGGGATCAAATGCTGCCGTTGACGAAGAAAAGCTTCACAACCTGCATTCACCGGACAATCCACGCAACCTGGATTCTGCGGCGTACAGACCAGGCTCCCCAGGTCCATCAGGGCCTGATTAAACTCTCCCGGCGACTTGCGCGGCAGGATCAGTTCTGCAAACTCCCACAGTTGATTCTGCCCCGACTTCGAACGGGGGTCCTCTTCCAGTCCGATCAGGCGGGAATACAATCGCAAAGTATTCGCTTCAACGATCGGAGCCCGCGTGTCATACGCAAACGAACAAATGGCGCCCGCCGTATAACGGCCAATTCCCGGCAGTTTCTGCAGCGATTCGACATCGCGGGGAAAACGCCCCTCCAGTTCGCCGGCAATCCGCTTCGCCGCCTTGTGAATGTTACGCGCGCGGCTGTAATAACCGAGGCCCTCCCAGTGCTGCAGCACTTCACTCTCGTCAGCCGCCGCTAGCGTCTCCACATCAGGGAAGCGGGACATGAACCGCTTGAAGTAAGGGATGACGGCAGCCACTACTGTCTGTTGCAGCATGATCTCACTGATCCAGACGGCATAAGGATCGTGTTGTCGCCGCCACGGTAGATCTCGTTGATGTGATGCGTACCATGACTGCAACTGCCGGCGAAACTTCTGCCGCCGACCTGCATCAAATATCTCACTGAGCTCAGACATCAAATTCCACTAAACGTAGACGCCACTCTCAATTACCGTTAACAGAAACCAAAGCCTATTGTGGCGTCGCATACCGATGCGTAGGCACAGGTCTCCCCGGACGGAAACTCTGTGTCTGGCGAAACTCCAGCTTCGCATTCAAAGCCTGAGCACAATTCTGCAGCACCTGCATCACCTGCGCTGTTAAAGCTTCGGGATCACAGGCCACCCGCGCATTCACAATCAGATCCGCTTCCGTTACCGTACAATCAGATGATAACGACAATCTGGGTTCGCTGTCATTACTGACGAGATTGGCAACACCAAAAAATCCTTCCCATAAACCGATTGTTTTCAGATGCGCTGTTTCAACCGACTTTTCTTTGAAAGAAGCCTGCAGTTGCGAAATCACATCCAACAGTAACTGATCCAGTGAAAACGAATTCTCTGCGGAAATATGCACACTGCTGTTCAACCAGCCCAGTTCTGCTTCCCCTTCCGCATAAATGTCGTAATCAATGTCGAGGATCTTACTGCCAAAGTCGCCGTCCTGTTCCAGAAATTCCAACAACGGTTCAAAGCCTTCCCCTGTGAGAGCGGACGTGCGTAACACGGGAGTTCCTGGAAACTGCTCATTCACCAGCGCCGTGATTTCATCCACTTCTTCTGCAGACAGTTCATCAATCCGGTTGATCAGAATCAGATCTGCCTCTTCCAGCTGTTTCTTCAAAATGTATGCCGCCTTGGGTGAAAAGCCGGAGCCTTTGTCATTTTTCAAAATCTTCAGACCATGACTGGGCTTCATCAGTACGGCATACGGCAGTATGGAAAAGTCGGCGTCAAACAGCCGTTTGATCGGCTGAATCACCGTCGCCACCAGATCCGTGCAACTGCCCACCGGCTCCGCCAGGATGACATCCGGTTTTTGCTCAGAACCCAGTTCTTCAATCGTGTCCATCAACGCATTAAAATGGCAGCAGAAACAGGCACCGGCCACTTCTCCGACATGCAATCCCTGAGACCGCAGCGCGTTTGTATCCACCAGATCGGCTGCCTGATCGTTGGTAACTACACCCACATTCAAACCCTGATCGGAATAATATTTTGCCAGCCGTCCCAATGTAGTAGTTTTTCCTGCTCCTAAAAAACCACCTACCATGATAAATTTGATCTGATGTGTCATAATATGACTCACTTGAATATTAAAGTTGTAGAACAAACAAGAAGTTTCACAGGTATCGCTGGAAATCCGCCGACAAGCCGTGCTGCCCCCCAGTTTAATCAAACGTTCTTCAGAATAATACTATGTTATCTATGAATTCCGATTTCCTACCTTCTATTTGAATCGGTTCTATTACCAATGAACAGCCTGCTCTCTGAAAAACCTGCGATTCTCGGCGGAGTTCCTGCCTTTCCTGAAGGGCCCCCCGAATGGCCATTCCCCGATATCGCCATCAATCAGGTACTACAACAGGCACAGCAGACAGGTGACTGGGGCAGGTATCATGGTCCCTGTTCTGGACAGTTACAAAATAAACTCGCAGATCTGCATCAGGTAGAGCAGGTGATTCTCTGCTCAAGCGGAACGGCTGCTGTTGAACTGGCTCTGCGGGGACTGGGAATCGGTCCCGGCGATGAAGTCATTCTCGCCGCCTATGACTTTGAAGGGAATTTTAAAAACATCGCAACAGTCGGTGCCACTCCCGTCCTGGTTGACGTTGCTGCAGATAATTTTAATCTCGACCTGGATCTGCTGGAACAGGCCATTACCGAATCCACAAAAGGAATTCTGGTCTCCCATCTGCATGGCGGCCTGGTTTCCATGCAGCGGCTCACCAGCATCGCGAAGCAATATGGAATTCCTGTGATAGAAGATGCCTGCCAGGTGCCCGGCGCCTGTATTGAAGACCGGATCGCGGGCGGTTGGGGGGAGATCGGCATTCTCAGCTTTGGTGGCAGTAAACTGCTCACAGCGGGTCGCGGCGGGGCGGTCCTGACACGATCACCGCAGATTGCACAACGAATCCGTCTTTATTCACATCGTGGGAACGAAGCCTACCCGCTGACCGAACTGCAGGCTGGTCTGCTGCTTCCTCAACTGGAAATGCTTGAGCCCCGGAATCAGATTCGTCAGAAACACGTGGACACTCTTCTCACACAGCTTGGGAATGACTCGGGACTGATCTCCTTTAGAAATCAGCAACTCTCTTCGCAGACAGCCAGCACACCAGGCTATTACAAGCTGGGCTTCCTGTATCAGCCTGCGGCGTTCTCAGGGCTCTCACGTGACCTGTTCTGCCAGTCAATGCGAGCAGAAGGGATCGCCGTCTATCCGGGATTCAGGGCACTACACGCGATACACAGCCGACGTCGATATCGAAAAACAGGTGCACTCAACGTCGCGACTGAATGTGACCACAATCTGATTGTGCTGCATCACCCGGTCCTGCTGACCAGTGAAGCAAACATGGCTACCATTGCAGCAGCTGTATTTCGCATCGCTGAATTTGCTGAGGAAATTCTCAACTCTGCCGACAGCGGACAGGCTTAAACGTTTTGCATGCTTTCTCTCAGCGTTATCGCGGAGAACGGGCAACAGAAAAAGGCGCATAAAAAAAGCAGCGACTATCCAGGATAATAGTCGCTGCTGGGTAAATGACCCCAAGGGGATTTGAACCCCTGTTTTCGGGATGAAAACCCGATGTCCTGGGCCTAACTAGACGATGGGGCCGTCAAGAAATAGTAATCTAAGCTTTCCATCGGATAAGTCAAGCGGACGGCGTTAATAGAATTCAGGATCTCTGAAAAAAACTTCTAATTGCTCTGGCTGGACTGATTTCCGCAGAATTAAAAAGCTAAAAAAAGCCGCGGTGAAGCGGCATGTTAGTATCCATAGATGAACAGACAGACCTTTTACTGCAGTAACTCCGAAGCATCACTCTTCGCATCGGGAACTGACTTCGGTTCTTCGGGAACAGAATTCTGCTCGTTCTGAATTGCGTCATAGACTTCACTACGATGAATGGGCACTTCTCGAGGTGCCTCGATCCCCAGGCGGACTTTATCACCGCGTATCTCGACGATCGTAATGACGATGTTTTCGTCAATCACGATTTTCTCATTCTTCTTTCGGGATAAAACTAACATGCCAATGTTCTCTTTCAGGATACATAAAGCATCCTACGTAAATCCTGACGTGGTGTTGACTGGTAGGCTTTTCACCACTGCAATCTATCAGTGAAAATACTGATGATCTATTAACGTACAGATTTTACATGTCCACATTTAGAGCGTCAAGAGGTTGGCGCAACGCACCAACGCACTGATAGCGCAAACGGGCCGAAAGAGAATCGGATGAATAGTACCTGAGGTATTACACTGCAATCGCAAGATATAACTCAAGAAAGACTTACGACAATCCGTGTATCTACAGTCGCCGCAAAACCACTCTTTACAAAAAACACCTAAATTTCAAATAAATTTGCTGTTTTAGGGCCTTAAGACCTGAAATCCGATACTACTTGCGAAAAAGTCAAGTAAGTTTCGAACAGGTTCAGACAAGCGAGTGATGCACTGTGAATGAAACGCGAACTGCAGATTAACCTGTCGAGATGCAGCATCCTGAATCAGGAGCTGCATCTTTGAGGGTCATATCTCAGTAAAAAGGGATGGAGCTTAAACCATCTCTTTCAGTGCTTTGAGAGGCCGTACTTTGACGACGTTGCGAGCTGGCTTGGCAGCAACCTGCATCATTTCGCCAGGCTTGAATGGGTTGGGTCGTGTGGTTGCTTTGGTGGCAGGTTTGCGCTGAACCTGAATCTTCAGAAGACCGGGCATGTTGAATACACCAGGACCACGCTTGCCCAGATTTTTTGAAATCAGGGAGCTTAATTCATCCAGAACTGCGGTCACTTCTTTCTTGGTGAGTCCAGAACCTTCAGCCAGCGCATTGAGGATCTCTGTTTTGGTAAGTGGCTTATCTTTAGTCGTCGTAGCCTTTGCTGCCATCGTGAACTCCTGATACTGGAATTTGAAAATGAAAGAAGTGGATTTCCACCTCGTCATAATGAGTTGCCAATTTGTTTTCAGACTTGGAGTCAAGACAAAACTCTCTCCAAGCCAAGCGTAAGTAAAGTAATCTTAATTCCAAAAGTCAATGTATTTGCCCTGTTTTTCAGGACTTTTTGCTATTTCCCTCGAAAAAAAAACTTTTGCCGTGTTAATTAATTATCGCTATGGGATAATAAATCTGACGCTTTTATCACAAGATCATTGAATTTCATAACGGACATCTATTGACGAATAACAACAGTTTAACTCAAGCAATTGATACCAGGGCAGTCTCTGCAAACGAAAAATCGCTGCAGATTATTCCATATCGCAAACCCGCCCGATGGAATCGGGGACACTGAAATGGAGAGTCTCCACAATGGCTATCAATGAAATTCGCTCGGAACTGACTTCCTCGATCGTCAATCATATCCTCGTTGTCGAAGACGAAAAGGACACTGCTTTTTTCCTCAAAACACTGCTGGAAGAGCATGCCTATCATGTGACTGTAGCCAAAGATGGCGGACAGGCACACTCCTCATTCAGCATGCACAAACCTGATTTTGTGATTCTGGACCTGATCATGCCTCAGGAAAGCGGGTTTGAAATCTGTGAACGGATGAAGCAGAAAGAAAGTGATGTTCCCATCCTGATCCTGACCGCCATCGACTCACCGGAATCACGTCAACTGGCGCATCGCGTTGGTGCAGACGGTTATCTGGTGAAGCCGTTTGACCCAGATGAGCTGCTCGAATTGATCAAGGTGATTTCGGACGATGTCTGGGAACACGCTCACAGCGAAACCGCTTCGAATACTCCAGAAAAACATATTCACTTTTTCTGCCCCTGCGGGAAAAGGATCAAGGTCAAAGTGAAGCACCGTGGACGTACCCTGACCTGCCCTGCCTGCAAAGACGCACTTATCGTTCCCCTGCATGATTAATTGATTCGCACTGTTTTTCAGGGGCAGAACCCGCTTCTGTTGCTGACAACCGGTTTTCTTTTCCTGTTTTTTATGTAATGCGCTCAATGAAAACTGATACCGCCAGATCAGCTCCTGCCTGCCATTCAGCCATGTTCGAGCGCCTGACAATATCCACTGTTGACACCCCGGAATTCACATCATCATTTAAGGGCCACTACGAATGACAAAGTTCATTATCCAGTCGGGAAAGTACAAGGGAAAAACCCTGAAACTGCCAGACAGAAATATCACTATCGGGCGGGAACTGGACTGCGATGTCCGCGTCTCAGATCCGGATGTCAGCCGCAGACACTGCGAACTGCAAATCCGTGACGGACAACTTTATGTAGTTGATCAGAACAGCCAGAATGGAACATTCGTGAATGACAAACCGGTAAAAACAGAAAGCCCGCTTCATCCCGGAGACCACTTACGCGTCGGCCCGATGCTGTTCGAACTGGCGGGCAAACGAAAGTCGATCGCCAAACCGGCTAATCTCAATCCGGACAAATCGGCACCCCTGTCAGATGATGAAATCTCAACCTGGCTTTCGGAAGAAACTGACGAAGCAGAAGCGGCCTCCGGTGACACAACCATTATTCACGCTTCGCAGTTGCCTGCCTCCGAAACAACCGCCGCAAAACCCGCAGCTACCGCTTACCGGGTGAAAAAGGAATTCCACTCCGTCGCTGAAGAAGCCGCCGAGATTATCAAACAGCACTGGGAACGGATCGCCCGCGAGCAGCAGGAATCGCAATGATCCTTCTCATTCCTTAACAGCCTCTATACAATCGCCGAAGAAAAGCAAACTGATTACTCGTGTGCACCCGTTAAAGGTTCACACCCGTTCTATTGAAATGGCATTACAGTGCGAATTATTGCAGGCAAATATCGTCGACGGAAACTGCATTCAAATCCCGGGCAGACCACCAGACCTATAACCGACTTTGTCAAAGAAGTTCTGTTTGAATGGCTGGGCGATACCGTCAAAGACAAACGCGTGGCCGATATCTATTCGGGTACCGGTTCCCTCGGGCTGGAAGCTCTCAGCAGAGGGGCTGCCAGCGTGGTCTTCATTGAACAGGACTACAAAGCACACGAACTGCTCAAACGCAATGTGGAAAACATCGGAGCGGAAGACACCACACTCTGCTGGAAAACCAACGCATTGCTCTCTTCCTTTCGACCCAAAAATGTTCCGGACTTTGTACCTTTCAGCCTGATTTTTTTGGATCCGCCATACAAAATGATTGATGATCTCAAGCCTGGCTCGCGCCTGTATGTCTCGATGGAACGCCTGTCGAAAGAGAATGTCTCCTCTGCAGACTGTCATCTTCTTCTCAGAACGCCCCGGGATGCAGAATTCCAATGCCCGCCCGTCTGGGAACGCTACGAACTGCTGCAGAAATCCAGCATGGATATTCACTTCATGAAAAAACGGGACATCGAACCGACGGAAGATCAGCCTGCTTAGACTGTGTCCCGTTTTACTGTAACGCCTTAAAGACCATTTGGACCAGGTTTTACAGACCGAAAGACGCTATGGTTAAATGTGATGCAATCTGGTGACGCTGAACCAGACGGCAAGCATCCACCGAACGCTGATGCCACTCAGGTCTCCAGAGACTTTTCCGACTGTGACCTCTTGATTGCATGCGACAGATGCGGTTTCGTTTCTTTGCCATCCTGCAGCAAAGGCACACTCTCAGCCAGTTCCCGTTCTTTGTTCAACGAAGCCACAATCAAAGATCCGAGAGGTCCTGCCAGTAAAGCGGGGAGAAAAATGATGTCTGCCAGTAACGCCGCGGTGATCAATGCGCACATCAGAATTCCGAAGCGACTTACCAGCAGCAGCTCGGCTGGATACAGCATCGCCAGGCTGATACCGACGGCAGCGCTGGTCTGCCACATCGCCGGACCACAATGGCCAAGCGCAGCGGCGACTGCTTCGCTTTTCGTCTTGCCTTCCTGAATCCCGATCTTGAACCAGGTCAACAGGTGCAACGTACCATCCACGGCAATGCCGAGCGCCACCGAGGCGGTAATCATCGTGCCGATATCCACTGAAATCCGCATCCACGATAACAGGCCGAAAATCACGCCAATCGGCATCAGGTTCGGCAACATGGTAATCAGGCCCCCCAGGATGCTGCGCAACAGGACCATCATCACAATCGCAATCACGATAAACGCCAGGCCAAAGCTTTTGATCAGGCTCTCCAGAACCGCCTGTTGAGTCCTTAAAAACAGGGGAATGGTGCCTGTCACCAGGTGTGTTGTTCCCGCGTGATCACGCAGTACAGACTGTGTCACCTGGTTCAGATCATGTGTCAGATCACCGTAATCCAGGTCGGTCATAATCGCCACCTGGGCAGTGATACGCCACAACTCATCCCCTTTTTCTACCACTACAGTTCGAGTCCCGTAGTCCGTCTCCTGCTCCATCTCAACGGTCTTATCAGCGACATGGATAAACGATTTGACTGTTCCGTCTCTTACCGCGCCCTTTTCACCGAGTTCTGATTCTTCTTCTTTCAAAGATTCCTTCACACGGCGTTCTGTTTCATTGATGAATTTCGCATTACGAAGCTTCTTCAATGTACTGGCATCCGGTGCTAAAGGTTCGTAGACCGGCCGAAAATCGGCCAGGGAAATGGAACCGCTGATCTCAGCATGTTCGGCGATTTTGTGTTCGATCTGGCGGACCAGTTCCACCCGTTCGACGAAGTTCATATTTTTCTGGGCTGTTTCGTCGAAACAGATTACGGTGTCGACGGGCGTAATTCCCGACAGATTTTCTTCCAGAAACAGATAATCCTGAATCACACGAGAAGAATCCGGGAAGTAGCGAATCACTTTGGTTTCCGTTCGAAACCACTTAAACCCATAACAGGCGGACACAAAGAGGACCAGACAGGTCAGGGAAACCAGCATTTGATGACGGGACAGAATCCGGCCAAACCGATGCCAGTGCTTGACATCAATCTCCGACGCTTTGGGAGGCTTAGCGGGCCATAACTGTAACAGAGAAGGCAGACCGTACAGCACCATCAGCAGTGAAATCACGCAGCCAATCGACGAATACAGGCCGAAATCGCGAACCGGTGACAGCGGACTGGTCAGCAGCGAGGCCAGGCCAATCGCCGTTGTCAGGCTGGCCATCACACAGGGGGCCCGTGCCATTTCAACCGCCTTGGTGACAGCGGTTTTCATATCGACATGCGCAGCGTGCTTCCAGTAATTCGCAACGTGAATCGAGCCAGAAAGCGTCAGCACCGTTAACAGTGTCGGCATGACGACCAGTACCATATTCATCGTACCACCAGTCAGAGGCACAATCGAAACAGCCACGAATGTGGTGTAGTAGGAAACCAGTAATACCAGGCAGGCCAGACGCACGCTTTTCAGCATCAGGAATGCCAGCGCGATACCAATCAGTCCGGAAAACAGCGTGACAGAACGTCGATGAAACTGCCAGATCGGATAAGCAGTGTTCCAGGAGGACTCTTTCACCATCCGGTTCAACGCAGCCCCGGCGACAGGGCGTCCCCCCAGATGCAGACTGTCATCCGGAATCCCGACTTCGGCAGCCGCTGTCTTCACGGCAGTAACTGCAGCAGCATGGTCGGCATCACCGGCATCGGATAACTCAATCGCGACCGCAATCGGAGTTCCAACCGCGAAGAAACAGTCTTTTACCAATGCCGGCTGAGATTCGGGGGGATCGTCCCCCTCCTGTTTCCCGGCAGTAGAAGCCCCTGGAATGATACCCGGACGTTTCAGAGAAAGTGCCAGCGCTTTGATCTGCCTGGTCAGTTCAGCGCCAGGCTGCATGCGCGGCCAGGTCAGCTGGAAATTGTGAGTCGGGATCTCAGCCACCAGGGCTTTAAAATCCACCTGATCTTCGTCGTCGTCTTCTGCTACAGGATTCGCAACTGATTCCACACCCTGCGTTTCATCGACAATTTCCACCCACTCTTTGAACGCTGGTTTAACAGTTAGCTCCACGCCCAGTTCCTGCCTGGCTTTGGTAAGCAGTTCCTGAATGGTCTGTTCCTGTCGTTTCTGGCCTGCTTCGGTTAACTGCACCTTCAGCATCCCCGTACCAACCAGAACCCCTTTCAGACGCTCTTGCGCTGCTTCCGGTTCGATATGGTAATCCACCATTTTCTGAATGGCGTCCTGCGGCGTATACACAGCCTGTATATACGGGGAGCCACCACGACGAACTCCTTGTTCATCAGGAGTTCCCATCAAAGCCAGTTTCAAACGGTCTGCCCGCGAGTCTGACAGCGAGCTGTTATCCCAGGAAAGCAGCAGGCGATCTTCAATACCGAAGCTGTGACGATGCCACGACAGAACTTTCGATTGGGGATCATCTTCAGGCAGCCAGTTCTCGACGTTATTTTCCTGACGGATCTCCCGCAGTACTCCAAAGAGGAGCGGAGTGACGAAGATCATCAAAACGACTACCCACAACGACAGACTATGTCCCCATGGATCGCGCTTTTCAAAAAACGAAGCCATTAATTAATCCAATAGCCACAGAGGCTTTATCTAATCTATGAATTTCAGCCCAGAAAGGCGGGAATTAAAATTCAAATAGAATTATGTTTGATCCAAAACTGCATTACAATTACATCCGACTTGAATTTATTTCCGGCGAGAACCGGCTCTTTTCCAAATCAGAACTCTTGAATTGTCACTGTTTCGCTAAATGAATCAATCTCGAATGCACAAAAAAATTGAATTGCCCGCTTCGGATGCTGAAGCATAATCGCTTTTTCCGATCGCTCCATCCTGGTATTCTTCGTCGCCGTATCGGGTTGAACTTGTCGTAACACAGACAACATTTGTGATTGTGATAAAGATCGTGCTTATGATAGCAGTTTTGCGGATTATAGCAGCAGGAATATCACTGTCTCTCCCCTGATCTGACGCAAAATGTCTAAAAAAAGCGGCTGAAAGGCCGCTTTAGATGAACTGTTCATCATTTTTGGTGACGCTCCAGAGACGGGAACCGTCGCCAACATGAACAGAAAAACACACATGCCAGGCTGTTATTCTGCGGTCTTGGGGTCGAATCCTTTTAAAAGTTCTTCGTCCCACTCATCCTGGAGAGGCCAGTCGACAGCACAGGTTCCGAAGTCGGCCATATGCAGATACGTATTCAGACGATCAATGGTCGACTGTAACAGTTCCTTCCTGTTTTGAAAGATCGGACCATGGCTGGGCAGCAGCCACCTGGCATCGCAGTCGCGAATCCGTTCCAGTGACTTGATGAAATCAGGAATATCCGACCCATGATGGGCATCAATGTGGCCGACACACCCATCCCGGTAGATATTATCTCCGGAAAACAGTAAGTCACCAGATCGAAATGCCAGTTGCCCATCGGTATGCCCGGGAGTGTGCCAGACTTCCAGCTTCACATCGCCCCCCAGGTCGATCACATCTCCCTCTGTCACTTCCAGATCGACTTTACAGGCGGGCATATCAATCGAAATCCCCTGCGCACTGATTTCCGCATAAGTACTGATGCGATCGCCAACTTCCAGCAACCGGGCAGCACTCGGATGTGCCACCACCTGCGCGGAAGGGAGCAGTTCTTTGGCGCGGCTCAAGCCCTGAATATGGTCCACGTCAGCATGCGTGGCAATCAGATATTTGCAGTTGGCCAGCGGAAAATCCATCTGGCGGATCATTTCGATGATTTCACCAACCGTATCTTCATAACCGATGTCAATCAGCAGCCATTCGTTCTGGTCGTTGAAAACGAGATAGACACAACATCCCAAACGCTGTCTGGCCTGATAGTTGATTTCAATAACGTGTGGAAATACTTCGCGGCGGGGCAGCATACCCGTAAGCTCCTCGTGGTCTAAGCGCGGTTTCTGTTTTTTGAATCCAGACTTGAAATGACTGGTTGAGAGATATCGAGCGGGAAAGCATGCTCAAACGTGAAGTGTTTCTGAAAAGACTGCCCCTGTCGAATCTCGGTACGCAGGTCATTCTATGCAGGCTAATTCACTGAAACAACCATTATCAAAGCAGATGTGGCGGTATTCAGCCCGATTTTCAAAAGTATTGAGCTCTTTCCGCGATCAGCCACCAGCCTGCGGGGAGTCAGGCTCAACGCGTTTCCAGTACTCGGGCAGCCCCCGTTTCGTCTCGAGCAGGATTTCCAGAATGGCCCGCCGATCTGCTGCACTCAGATGGGCATATTCACTGCTTTGATCCTTACCTGACAGAATTTCCCAGAGCCGACGATACACCACATCCAGCACCGGTCCCGGCAGTTTATCGAACGATTCCGAATAGATCAGGTAACTGCAGGGATATTTAAACAACCGGCGTTTCAGATCAAAATCCCGCAGCGACCGCCCCTGCTTGTCCCGGGGACCGGAGCGGGGAAACTCCGATTCAAATCGGGACGTCCCCTGGATCTGCCCTTCCAGCTGCAGTTCGTCGACAAACAGCATGTAATCCACCAGTCGATTGGCGGCACTTTCATACCGGCGTTTTGTACTGTCACTCTGAAACGTCGCTTCGCGTTCCAGCATGCGGTTCATTACCGTCGCATCCCGCTCGGTAATGCGTCCTTCAATCTGTGCCCGGGTTATCAGATTATGCATTTTGACCTGATGTTCCAGTACCATCAGCGATACGATATCGCTGTGAGGCGACAGGTACGCGCTGGTATCAAACCACCTTTCCAGATCAACGGCATTCGCCCCCGGTTCGCGATCCAAATTACGAGAGCTGTCACCCTGACGAAAAATCAGGTTTCCCATGTGTCGCATTTCGCCATGTGTGCCTGAGACATACCAGCCGCCCCAACGCTCAGAAAAGGGGCTGGAATGGTCGCTGCGAAACGTCCCCTCTCGGAATGCAGGCATCCCGTCCGGCCCGGGATAGACCGACCGCATGATATGCCCGGGCACTCCCTGCGTCATTGAGGATGCGTGGCACTGGGTACATTCAAACGTCTTGCGCACAAAAGTGGGATGTGATGTCTGCGATTGGGACATGGTATAAAATACCGTCCCCAGTTTCGGATCACTGGCAGAGACTTCCAGCACCGGCCCCCCCTGGACAAAGCCCACATACAGGTCATCGTTAAAATACAACGCGCGGGGCGACTGCGGATCGATATGCTTCACCTGCAGGCTCGTCTTCGAGAATACCAGCGTCTGAGAGGAAACCGGAATCTTCAATGCGTCCAGTACCGCAGGCAGATAGCCGGACCGGTTCTTCCGCTGATACGCCAGCTTGATCTCCCCCGCATCCAGCCGTTTCTGAAAGCGCGAAATCAGATTGTCAGGCTCTGCCTTGTTATAATTGATCGGCGCTTCTTCAAAACTGAGTTGGGCTGAAACGATCACAGGAAGAAGGAAAATACTCAAAAGCAGACCGCCAGTGAATATCAACCGCTGCAGAGTTCGAGAGCTCAGTTTTAATTCTTCACAACGGCAGATTGGCATGCTAATCTATCTGACTGAAAGGTGGGAGGTCCATGCTTGCTGCTGAAACCAGACAACTTACACAGACTTGAATCGGGCAGGAATACGATTATTATCGGATAGCAACATCCATTTTAATGCCCCCTTTAACTCTGTCAACTCATTTTAAACTGAAATGATGCGGCTTAAAACCGGTAAATTACTGGAGTCCGTCGCTCCACTCCAAATCACATCCCCAAATAACAAAACGTTTCCCCAGGTCATCAGGAACCGAATATCATGCCTCAACTTCTTCACCGCATTCACTTTACACTGACCATAACTCTTCTGGTCAGCCTGCTGTCATTGACAGCGCAAGCCGATGCAGCACCGCCAGTCCGGATCCTGATGATCGGCGATTCCACCATGGCGACCTATAACAATCCTCCCAAAGACCGCCCCGACATGACAGGCTGGGGCCAGATCTTTGGCGAGTACTTTACCGATGACGCCACCATCACGAACCACGCCGCCTCCGGGCGCAGTTCCAGCAGTTTCATCAAAGAAGGGCGCTGGAAAAAAGCACTCGCGGAAAAACCCGACTACCTCTTCATTCAGTTCGGCCACAACGACTGCCCCGGCAAAGGGGACCGCGAAACCGATCCCGCTACCACCTTTCAGCAGTACCTGAATCAGTACATCAATGAAGCACGGGCCGCGAATATCAAACCGATCCTGGTCACCCCCATGACGCGCAGGCGCTTTCAAAACGGACAGATCTGGACCATCCTGCGACCTTATGCAGACGCCATGCTCAAAGTCGGTAAAGAGCAGAACGTTCCCGTGATCGATCTGCATAAAAAAAGTGTGGCGCTGTTCAATCAACTGGGAGACACAGGCAGCAATGACTTCAGCCCCAGCAAATCCGATCGCACCCACTTCTCACGCAAAGGAGCAGTCGAAATCGCACGGCTGGTTGCAGAAGAAATTCCGGCGACGGTTCCCGAATTGAAACCTTACCTGAAACAACCCACGCCCGGAAAAGACTGAGGAGCGAAACGTTCTCTGTAGCAGAAACAGTCTCACATGAATGTGCATTTATTGCAGGGAGACACGCTCAGGCGTGATACGGTAGCCTCTCTCAATTTTCGATATTCGGGAGAGTTGTAAATTTCCAGCACATGCTGGTCATTCACGTTGCCGATGGGATATTCCGCCTGCCCGTCGGCACAGCAGTGTGCGACTTCACCCGTTGCCGTAATCGACAGCTCAAACCAGCGCTCGCAACCCATGTTGGGGACTTCATTGACAACTAAGCCTTCAACCTGTCCGGTCCAGGCCATCCGGGGGAACACACTCGATTTGAACAGCGGATAGTTGATACTGCACCACTCCACAAATTCCTGATCGGCCGCTGTGCCGTCACCCACGCGCGAGAGCACCACCGGAAAATAAACATCGCCATCGGCAAATGTATCGTGAATCATTTCCAGACGCTGAATGGTTCGCTGATATTTCAACCCCATCACACGCTCGTACTCATCTTCGCGATGATCATTAAACGAGATCCAGAGATAGCCGATGTTCTTCACATCCTGCAGCGTTTCCAGTTTGTCTTCCGTGATTGCCGACGCATTGGAAGTCAACGCAATCTTGGCTTGTGGCAATAACCGGTTGATTTTTTCCAGCGTGTCAAACAGTCGCGTATCCAGAAAAGGCTCGCTGACTTTGAATGGCGAGATCTGAAAGTTCATTTCCGGCGGAATCTCGGTCAGTTCATTCAGCACTTTATCAATGAGCTCATCACTCATCTTCGTATGCTTGCGATTCAAATTCGGATACGGACAGAAATTACAGCTCGCGTTACACCGTGCCAGTGTCTCCAGATGCACGTGGCGGGGATAGTCCAGATAATGAGAATGACGCATCCGGGCAATCCCGGCATCATACTCGGCGCGTTGTTGGCTGAAGTGATAAGGGCTGAGAATTTCCAGCATATCGATGATTCTTCCTTGAATCCGGGATTTGCGATTAACGCTGCTACACAAGCATCGCAGGCAACCTGAGTTGTGTCAATGAGAGTTACCGGGCACCCATCCTGAAGAGGATCACACCTCTGATACCTCGTTCAGTAAAAACTCCCATCCAGCTCCAGAATTCCAAAACCGGTATTATTCCATTGTCGGCTCATTTTAGTATGATTCATGAAAGAATTCTGCCACATCCACAATGAGCTAATACACCTAACCTGAATCAATGAAAGCAGTTACAAGATGCACCATTTTTCCGATCGACTCAATGCGGCCATCCAGAAGAAGAAAACCCCCGCCCTGGTCGGCCTCGATCCCCGCTTCGACTGGCTCCCCGCCGACATCGTCAGCAACGCGAACAGGAATCATCATACCCAGGCGGAGATCGTCGCTGCTGCCTTTGAAGAGTTCTGCCTTCGCATTATTGATGTCGTTGCGCCACTGGTTCCCGCCGTCAAACCACAGGCTGCTTTTTTCGAAGAATGGGGGCCCGCCGGTTGCGCTGCCCTGCAGCGGGTCATCCTGAAAGCGCGCGAAGCGGGACTGGTCGTGATCTGTGATGCCAAGCGAGGCGACATCGGTTCGACTGCAGAAGCGTATGCCCGCGGCTACCTCGCCGGAGAAAATCCCGATTCCGCCATCTGGGCCGCCGACTGCCTGACGGTGAATCCTTACCTGGGGAGTGACACTCTGGAACCATTCGTGAATGTCGCCATCGAACGGGGCGCCGGCATTTATGTCCTCGTCCGAACGAGTAACCCTGGTGCCGGCACCTTTCAGGACCGTAAAACGGCAGGCACCAATCTCTATGAATGTGTGGCCGCCGCAGTCGAAGAGCTAGCTCTCAAAACCAAAGGGGACGGCAACTACGGCTCCATCGGTGCGGTCGTCGGTGCCACCTATCCCGAAGAACTTAATCAGCTCCGCGCACTCATGCCGCACACTCCCCTGCTCGTTCCCGGGTATGGCAGCCAGGGCGCGGGAGCCGGCGATGTCGCGGGTGCCTTTGACAAACAGGGACTGGGCGCGATCATCAACAGCTCACGCGGCATCAACTTCGCGATCCGCAAAGCCCCCTATTCGGAAAAGTTCGCTCCCCAGGAATGGGAACAGGCGGTCGAAGTCGCCACGATCGACATGATTGCCGACCTCGCGAATCACACCCCCGCCGGTAAGCTGCAATGAACGATCACGCCGCGACATTCCTGAAAGCGTCAAAGCATCTGAGCAAGGCAGACCCGCTGCTGAAACCAGTGATTAACAGCATCGGCCCCTGCCCGCTCAAACCATATCGTTACCGCTTCGCTCTCCTGTTGCGCTCGATTGTCTCACAACAGATCTCCACTTCGGCTGCCCGCACGATCTATCTTCGACTGCACGCCTTGACCGGCAAAGGCCAGCCGACGGCAGAAAAAGTCATGCAGCTTTCACACGAACAATTGCGATCAGTCGGTCTGTCCAATCAGAAAGCGACCTACGTGCGACACCTGGCCGAAATGGTTATGCAGAATAAAGTCCGCCTGCATAAAATGCATCTGCTGAGCGACGAGGATGTCACCAGCGAATTGATTCAGGTCAAAGGCATCGGCGTCTGGACCGCGCAGATGTTTCTGATGTTCGGCCTCTGTCGTCCCGACATCTTTCCCCACGATGACCTGGGCATTCAGAACGGGATCCAGAAAATCTACGAACTGAAAACCCGCCCCGACAAACAGACCTGTATTGAAATCGCCCAGCGCTGGCAGCCTTATCGTACAGTTGCCAGCTGGTACTGCTGGCGTATCCTGGAAATGGAAACTCCGGACGGTCCCTGGTAACCAGCTGCTTCGAAACCGAAAGAATTACTTATGCAAAATTCAGTCTCCTGCTTTCAAGTCAACAAAAACGAACAGAAAGAAATCACAGGGGGCCTGCAGTCAGTCCCTTCTGATGATCTCCCCTCGGGCGATGTGACGATCCGCGTAGTTTATTCATCCATTAACTATAAAGACGCGCTCGCTGCGACCGGGCATCCTGGTGTCGTGAGAAACTTCCCGCATATCCCCGGCATTGATGCCGCCGGCTATGTAGTCGAATCAAAGTCGGATCAATTTCAAGTCGGCGATGCGGTGATCGTCACCAGTTATGAACTGGGCGTCGAACGCTGGGGGGGCTGGTCTGAATTCATTCGCGTCAAACCAGAGTGGGTGGTCCCCTTGCCTGCGGGACTGACGCTAAAAGAATCCATGATCCTCGGCACCGCCGGCCTGACCGCCGCCATGTGTGTCAATAGCCTGATTCAACATGAGATCTCCACCGATCCGGGAAATGTGCTTGTCACCGGTGCTTCCGGCGGAGTCGGCTCATTCGCCTTGTCGCTGCTCAAACGCAGTGGCTTTCATCCGGTAGCTGTCACCGGGAAACCTTCCGCAGCCCTCCGCCTGGTTGAGCTGGGGGCCCGCGAAGTCATCGGACGCGATGAACTCGAGGACGATTCAAAAAAGCCGCTGCTCAAAGCCCGCTGGTCCGCCGCCATCGATACGGTAGGCGGTTCGATCTTGAGCAACGTCATTCGCTCAATTCAACCCAATGGCTGCGTCGCCGCCTGTGGGAACGCGGGCGGTGCAGAACTCGACCTGACCGTCTTCCCTTTCATTCTGCGGGGCATCACCCTGGACGGCATCGACTCAGCGTGGTACCCGATTGAGAAACGAACAACACTCTGGCAGAAACTGGCGACCGACTGGAAACTGCCAGACCTCGACTCCCGCGCGAAAATCATCCCGCTGGAACAGGTGCAGGAAACCGTCAATGCGATGCTCAAAGGAGAACACCAGGAACGCACGATCATTCAGATCGGTGTCGAGTAAAGAAACAAGCGGCTCTGCAATAATGCAAAGCCGCTTGTTGTTTTCAAACCCTGATTCCATTAATAGCGTGCCAGGTCGGCTGCTTCTGCTTTGAGGTTCAAACCGCTCACAATCCGCTGGGCATCGTTGACCATGAATTTCACTTCGCTGCCACACGCGATGAACCGCCAGCCTTCTTCAATTCGCTGCTGGACGGCTTCGATGGTCTGCACATGCAGGCCGACGGGAGTCCCGGTTTTCTTGCCGGTCTCCAGAATCTTCTGCAGCATCGCTTCCAGTTCATCGGGAGCAGGATGCACGCCGGTTTTTTTGCTCATCTGAAAGGTCAGGTCATTCGGTCCCACGAAGATCGCATCCACGCCTTCCAGGCTGTAAATCTCTTCCGCGTTCTCGACCCCTTCGGGAGATTCGGTTTGCAGAATGACCAGGATCTCATCGTTGGCATGTTTGTAATAATCGCCGGCAGTCGCATCGAAGTTCATCGCATGCAGCACGCCACCCACAGAACGGTTCCCTAATGGCGGGTACTTGACCGCATCGATCACCTCTTTAGCCTGTTCGACCGTGTTGATCATGGGTGCGACAATTCCATGTGCCCCGGCGTCGAGCGCCCGTTTGATCAATTCATATTTTCCCAGAGGAACCCGACACAGAGGGACACAACCGGCATCTGCAATCGCACCGAACAGATGCGCGGCTTGCGACCAGTCGATGGGAGAATGCTCCATATCAACTGTCAGCCAGGGAAAGCCTACGCGGGCCATCAGCCGGGTCATCATGATATCCCCCGACGAAAGCCAAGTTCCTACCTGGGGTTTTCCTTCACGCAACGCCGCCTTGACCGGATTCTTTTTCATCAGTCTGTGTTTCTTTTCTGAAATCGGTTGGAAATAAAAGTGTATTGAAAACTGCTGTTTACCCTACCCATTCTCGACAGGCTCATAGTGGATTGCAAGCCAAACGCTTTCCCGATCTGCGGCCGTCGCGTCGACCCGATGACGACAATGCACGGGAATGTTCACCGCATCCCCGGGAATCAGTGTCCGCCCTTCGGTTTCTCCCTCAAATCGCAGTACCGCCGATCCCGAGAGTAAAATCACCCATTCGGCATGCTCCTGATCGTACCATTGTCCCTCACGCGTCGCTTGACCGGTCGACACAATCCGCTCCACGCGGCACGACTGGCCACGGAAGAGATGTTCGAAGAGTTCTTCGTTCGGGGGTGTGACTTGCGGGGTGAGCAGGTTGGTGATGTCGGGAATCATGACGGAACTTTGCTGGAATCGAATGAGGATGGTGCAGTCTTATAGATTACTTTACGGGAGGAGAGCCAACACAACAACCGTAGTCAATGTGCATTATTACAGGAAAGCCAACCCGCTTCGATTCGATCAACAATCAACTGCGGGGTGGCCTCAAATAAAATTCGAGGTTGTCGAAGACAACAGGAAACCGACAGAGCAATGGCGCTATCTGAATGACAACTTCCCGATCCAGGATCATGATGCACTGACACCAGTTTGTGTATTCATCAATCTGCTTGTTGGCTTACCGGGGAAGTGGTAGCATTGTATTCTCGCCGACAACCGATTCCCTTGCCTCTGGAGCCTTCCATGAAAATCACAGGCGTCGATACGTTTCTGGTAGATGTCCCCCTGCAGACTCCCGTTTCTCCCTATCATTCCCGCTATATCTGCTCTACGAGCACCGGTGCCCTGCTGATCCGCATTGAAACGGATGCAGGTATTATTGGCTGGGGCGAAACTCCACAACGGCTCTCGTTCCAAAACGCCGTCAGTTTCACCGGCGAGGAAGCCGACTACTTCCGACCGATTCTGCTGGGAAAAGATCCGACCGACATCGCCGCGCTGTACGCTGACTGGGGCATGGAAGAACCCTATCTGCAGTCGCTGGTCGAAATGGCCTGCTGGGACATCCTGGGCAAACAGGCGGGGCTCCCCCTGCATCGCCTGCTGGGAGGACTGTACCGGGATCGTGTTGAAGTCACCTGCTGTATGGGCATTCGAGGACCGGAAGAAGCAGCCACCATTTCAAAACATTATGTCGACCTGGGCTTCTCCACACTCAAAACCAAAGCGGGACGTTCGCCCGAAGAAGACCTGGCGATGGTCCGCGCGATTCGCGAAGCGACCGGCGATCGATTGAATCTTCGCATCGATCCCAATATGGGTTATACACCCGAAGTGGCTCTGCAACTGGCCCGCGACCTCGAACCCTACGACCTGCAATACTTCGAACAACCGATGCACAAAGACCTGCTGCAGGAATCAGCGGACATCCGCAAGCAGACGAGTACGCCGCTGGCGTTGAATGAATCGGTCACGACCATGGAAAACGTCCGCAAGATCTTAGAACTGGACGCTGCCCAGTACCTGCTGCCCGACACTTACCAGTGTGGCGGTATCTGGGCCGTCAAACTTGTCGGCGAAGTCGCGGCTTCTGCAGGCGTCCCCTGTATCTTCCACTGCGCCCACGACCTGGGCCTCCGCACTGCGACGATGCTGCACATGGCGGGTTCCTCACCCAATTTTCCGCTGGCGAATGACTGCACGTATTACAGTCTGGAGAACGATATCATTTGCGAGCCGTTTGAAATCAAAGCAGGCACGATCGCAGTGCCGACGAAACCAGGGTTAGGGGTGGAGATTGATGAAGCGATGCTGAAACGGTATCTGGTGGGGAGTTCGGTGAAGTGATTTCCTGATTTAAAGTCAAAAGAAGGGATGGCCCCGAATGGAATTCGGGCCTACCCGGTGAAGAATTTGGACCACCGAGGGCTTCCGGCTTCAATCAGAAAAAATTACGGGCTGTTCAACTGCTGAAGACGATAACCAAGCTGACTGGTGGGCAGTCCATTGATGTAGTAAACCCGGGGACCAGGACCGTAGTGAAACTTGAGCTGCGGCCCATCGATGCCCAGGGTTTTCTGGAGCCGTTTCTCTGCCGTTTTGCGGGGATAACGCTTCCGTAAATCGACCAGTCTATTTTCCGTTTCCCAGTTTTCAATTGCGGGAATGTTTGTCAGAAAGACTCGCTGATGTGGTTTCACAGCAGTAACAGGCGTCTCTGACTCCTCCGATTGCGCTTCGTCTGGAACCAGGCTGACCAGGGCCAGTAACATCCCCGCCAGCAAAGTGAAAGAAGTTTTTCGCATCTCTCCGATTCTCCTCTGATTATGATTCCCAGTGCCTGCTGGTACGAGGCGGGATTTTATGCCAGAACAGAATTACAGACAAGATCCGTTTCGACAGAGAACATCATCCCGATTGAATGGTTTCCCTGCGACCTCCTGTTGCCTCACGACAACCTCGAATTACATTCGAGGTCACCCTTGATTTGACATCTATTCGAGATTCAGCACATCTGCCTTTGATTGACATCTCCTGTGTCACCAAGTAGCCTGCAGAGACAGGGTTTACTGCAACCGCCCTGCTTCCCACCTGCGATTTCCGGCAATAACCACCGCCGAAATAACAACCGATTTTAGAAAGTAGGCACCATGATTTCCCGCTTTGTTTTTCGTTCTCAGCTGCGGCTGACGGTTTCCGGTTTTCTCTTCTGCCTGCTCATCACTTCATCTGCGTTTGCTGCCAGTGGTCCGTATGCGGTGGAAGTGCGCAAGAACGTCATGGTCCCCATGCGGGATGGTGTGAAGCTGGCAACTGACGTCTATCTGCCCGTCGAAGATGGCGACGTGCTGGATCAGAAACTTCCCACCATTCTGGAACGTCGACCTTACAACAAAGACGGCTGTAAATCGTCGGGCACCTATTATGCCTCTCACGGTTACGCTTTCGTCGCGCAGGACACCCGCGGCCGCTACGGTTCGGAAGGAGTCTGGCATATGCTGACCGATGACGGCATCGATGGTGTGGATACCGCAGCCTGGATTGGGAAACAACCCTGGTCGAACGCGGAGATCGGCATGATTGGCACATCCTATGTCGGCGGGACACAACACGCGTTGGCGATGGAAAAAGCACCCGAACTCAAAACAGTGATACCCGTCGATGCGATGTCCAACCTGGGTTATGCCAGCATGCGAAACGGAGGGGCGTTTGAACTGCGATTCTGGAACTGGATCTATCTCAACGCCGGCAAAGGCAGCCGTCAGTCGCACGATCCCGGCACCGCGGCGGTCCTCAAGGAAATGGCAGAGAACCGCGTGCAGTACCTGTTTGAGCTCCCGCTCCGCAAAGGGACGACGCCGATGAAGCTGGCGTCCGAATACGAAGACTGGCTCATCGCCGGCATGCAGCATGGCGCCAACGATGATTTCTGGAAGCAGAACAATATCATCGATTATCCTGAACAGTACAAAGACATTCCTGTGTACCTGGTGAGTGGCTGGTACGATTCCTGGAGCAGCAATAACACGGCGAACTTCCAGGCGCTCTCAAAAACCATTAAAGGTCCCGTGTATATGATCATGGGTCCCTGGATTCACGGACGGCAAGGTTCTCATTCCCATGGTCAGGTCGACTTCGGAAAAGAAGCCGCGATCGCTGATCCCCTGGGCTGGCGGAAGGAGTGGTACGACCACTGGCTCAAAGGCATCGATAACAGTGTGGGGACCGCTGCTCCCTTTGAAACGCCGGTCCGCATCTTTGTGATGGGAACCGGCGACGGTTCCAGAAACCAGGACGGCAAACTCAATCATGGCGGCTACTGGCGCAATGAAAGCGAATGGCCGCTGAAACGCACGGTCTACACGAAATATCATCTGCAACCGGAAGGCGGACTCTCTACTCAGGCCCCGAAAGCCGAGCAGGCTGCGACCACCTTTCTGTTTAATCCTGCCGACCCGGTCCCCACGATTGGCGGCAACATTTCCAGTGGTAACGACATCCTCGTGCAGGGAGGCTGGGATCAGAAAGGAAGCGAGCACATCTGGAACTGGACACAGCCGATTCCGCTCTCCGCCCGCAATGATGTAATCGTCTTTCAGACCGAACCACTGGCGGAAGATCTGGAAGTCACCGGCGAACTGGCTGTCAAACTCTGGATCTCATCCGATGCGAAAGACACCGACTTCACCGCTAAACTAATCGACGTGTATCCTCCCAGTTCCGACTTCCCGGGCGGCTTCGATCTTAACATCGGCGATGGCATCATTCGCACCCGCTTCCGCGATTCCCTCAAGACCGAAAAACTGATGGAGCCCGGCACGATCTATCCTGTGACCATCAAACTCTATCCGACTTCGAATGTCTTCAAGAAAGGGCATCGCATCCGCGTTGATATTTCCAGCAGCAACTTCCCCCGCTTCGATATCAACCCGAATACAGGCGAACCGCTGAACAATAACCGCCGTACACAGACGGCCAATAATACGATCTATCACGACGCAGAACATCCCTCGCACATCGTACTGCCGGTAATTCCTGCGAAGAAGTAGTGTTTATCACTGATAAAAAAACGGCCAGAGAAAATAGATTCTCTGGCCGTTTCTGTTTTACCGTTTCAGCATTCGGCGGCTTAATATTCGCCGACCACATTTCCATCCGCTTTATTTCCCAGGTCCTGCCAGGTTCCCAGGTGAATGTTCTCAGAGACGAAGCGAATACGCCCGTCAGCAAACAGGGTGTGAACGCCACCCACGTGCTTACTGCGCGAGCCCAGCAGCGCTGTTCCGCCGGTGCTCTGGGCACATTCCATTAGATCTGAATTGGGACCGATCAGCGTCGTATAACTCCAGGCGTACATGGACTGGGCATAAAACCAGGAAAAGCCACGCTGCTTCTGATTGGCAGTTCCAGTGCAGACAGTACCGGATGTCGCGTTAACGTTAGAATAGGGATGGCCCACAATGCACTCAGAGGACAGCATGGTGTTGGAAGTTCCGTCTTCGATGTCCTTGATCTGAGTCTTGCTGTTCAGGAACATGATCGAACGACCGTTGTTCTGGTAAGTTGAACCGCCGGCGGCATAGCCTCCGCTGTTCGCTGTGCAGGTGACATAGTTGGTGGGACCATAGCTGGATTGTCCGGTCGTTCCGCGGTTACCAGGATCACTGGGGCAGCGATAAGCGGGGATTTCATAATTCCGGGCCGCCGTATTGGCGGTACCGGTATTGCCCGGTTCAACACTCCAGTTGATATCGTTAAACAGGGGTGCCTGATCCATGTAAGGCAGAATGCGGGCCTGCCAGCCGATCATGCTGGTTTCCCATTCGCTGGTAGCTCCCTGGCGGCGGATGGTCGCGGGCGGGAAGGTGCGAAAGGTATCGTGATAATTGTGTAAAGCAAGACCGATCTGCTTCAGGTTGTTCTTACAACTGGAACGGCGGGCTGCTTCACGAGCCTGTTGCACAGCTGGCAGCAGCAGTGCGATCAGAATGGCGATAATGGCGATGACGACCAGCAATTCAATTAAAGTAAATCCCTGGCGACGCTTCAGAAATAACGCTTTCATAGTTTAGATTAATCCCTCTGATTGATTTATGAGAAGAAAAAACATCAGTACGCGGAATACATACTGGACGATAAATGACTATTTGGCTTCGAGTGTGAAGTCGGCGGTATTCTCGCCCGCTTTGACTTCGTACTTCAACGTTGTTTGTGTGTTGTACCGGGCGGGAATGTACTGCTGCATGATCTCAGTTTTCTGACCGTCCGATTCCTCAAACTTGCCTGTGTTGCGAATCGCATTGATCAGAACTTTATTATTGCCGACAGCGGGGCCTTCTTCGACAGAAAGCGAGTAGGACCCGTCTTTGATCAACGCCTGGGCCAGCTTGCCACGCACCGGTTTACCGGCTGCATCGACATCGGGCACAAACTGGATACTCCCCTCGGGCAGCGGTTTGCCATCGTAGGTGACGGATCCGGAAACGGCGGCACGTTCGATATGCTCGGCAGAGCCACCAAAACAGCCTGTCAGGGTTAATGCGCAGAAAAACAGCGCAACGGAATTCTTTCGCGAAACGGGGAACATGGCGAGCCTGTCTGTTCAATCAATTTCGAAATTCAGTTGTTGGGTTAAGAAAAGCAATCGGTTTGAAATCTCAGCTGACAAAATCGACCGGAAGGTCAGAATCGGGAGGGTTCCATCTGATTCTATAAGGCAGGTATCTGAGGCGTGATTGTTTCTATCTGGGCTGAATTATAAGTGATTACAGCACCCATTCACAATGAAAAACAGCAAAAAATGCGATGCAGAAGAGAGGCCACCTGTGTACAAACTGTTCAATCTTCCAGCTCCCGAGCTTTGGCAGTGCTTCATACTTAACAGGTTCTAGTCGGGTAAAGACTACCAGCCCGTCTCTTCATTATTTTTTCATATTTTTAAATTTCTGCGAACAGAAAACATATCACGGGGGTTAGATATGTAGATTGCTGCGACACAATACCTGCCCGGCGTAAGCCTTGATCACCCCGATCCTCCTGAAGACGCTCTAAGACTCACTTTCTTATTTAGCCAGAGCAGCAGCCCGACTTTATTAATCCTTACGTTTCCACTTTCGCTTAGAGAGTACAGGCACGCCATGCTTCACGTTTCCCGTTCGACTTTTTCTGCGCTGACTTTGTGTGCATTGACACTCAGTGGCTGCTTTGGTGGATCGCAAGATGGCCTGGAGCGCGCTGTTATTACCGGGACGATCAGTTTTGACGGTCAGCCGCTGCCCGAGGGGAGTATTCAGTTTATCCCCGATTTGGATGCAAAGGGCCAGCGGATTCACGGGAAAGCCGTCCAGGCGATTATCACCAACGGCGTCTATTCACTGGAAGCAGACCAGGGGCCGGTCGTCGGTGCGAATAAAATCATGGTTAATGCCACCCGGAAAACGGGTAAGTTTCAAAACTTTGACGGCGTGAAAACCGAGATCATGCAGCAGTATATTCCTGCAAAATACAACGCTGATTCCACGCTCAGGTATGAAGTGAAGGCTGGCGAAAACACGGCTGATTTTTCACTTCAGACCCGCTAGAGCGCATCACAATTAACCATAGCGTCTCCCGGATTCAAATGGCCCTGGAGACACTACAGTAAAACTGGACACGGTCTAGTAATTTCTCTGCAGTCTGATGATCTGACCGATCATATTATTTCAAATCTTATTAGGGAAACACCAACACTATGAAAACTGTCTTTCTGAAGCGTCGCCAGGGATTTACTTTGATCGAACTGCTGGTCGTCATTGCCATCATCGCCATTCTGATCGCGTTATTGCTGCCGGCCGTGCAACAGGCACGGGAAGCAGCCCGCCGTTCCACCTGTAAGAATAATTTGAAACAGATCGGTCTGGCTCTGCATAACTACCATGATACCGCGCTCACGTTTCCGTCCGCCCATGTGCGCACCGTCGCGAACAGCTGGCTCTCAAGCCAGATTGGCTGGCAGGCACGCATTCTACCCTATGTAGATCAGGCGAATCTGTACAACATGATCGACTGGAGCATTCAGCCCGGCAATACCGGAACCGCAAACACAACCGCCATGAAAGAGGAACTGCCTGTCTACCGCTGCCCCAGCGATCCTGGTAATCGCGGAACAACCGGCCAGTCTGGCTATGGGCCGACCAACTACGTGGTCTGCTCTGCTCAATACGGCACATTCTCGGCCGGCGGAACCGACTTTGCCAACAACGGCAAGTCCATCATGTTTCTCAACAGCGCCACCCGCATTCGCGACATTACTGATGGTACTTCAAATACGATGATCGCTTCGGAATGCAAAGTAGGACTGCCCTACGCCAGTGCCAATACAACTTCGGGAACTGTTTGCACCGGAACCGCGAACCAGTTACTGAGAGGCTACACCTGGTTCTGGGGACAGGCGATGCACATGTGGAGCTACACAACCCTGATTGGACCTAACACGGATTTGCTTGAGTGTTCCAGCGGAACCGGTGGACCGGCCCTGATGGGAGCCCACAGCCAGCATACAGGCGGCGTGCATGTGCTCTTCGCGGACGGACGAATTCAGTTTATCTCTGAGAACATCAATCTTGGCACCTGGCAGGACCTGGGTGACAAGTCAGACGGCAATGTGATCGGCGAGTATTAAACGAACCCGCCAGCTTGCTGAAAACAGAATCGGCCAGTGGAGAAATCATCCACTGGCCGTATTTTTTTACGATCCCGTTCCCGAATGTGAACGGCAATCACCCGATTGATGCGTTACAGAACCAGCTGCTCTGTAGAAACCAGCCTCGAAACCGGTTCTGCGAAAAAGACGGAATTCGTCGGCTGATGAAGTTGATTCATAGACGTTTCAGCTGCATTGTTCCGCACCACGCGTGATGCCTCCCAAATCGGCTGCCAGTCGATCAGCGATCAGACGGCACACATCGGAGCACTCCGCGAGACCTTCGACAATAATCACTTCAGGAACGTCTTCGATCTGGAGTCCCAGTTCCTGAAGTTCCTCGTTACATTCAAACAGCACGTTTTCGGTCGGCTGAATATCAACGGTAATGATCAGCTGATTTTTGTTTAACTTCCAATGGCGGTCCTCGGGAGAACTGGAAACTTCACCCTCCTGATCTTCGAGAATGCGTGCCACAGTAGAAGTCTCTGAATCACCAAGCGCACGTTTCAGAAAAACCCGACTTGCAGTAATGATCGACATACTTGTCCTCTCCCTAAAATTTTCAATCAATCAAACAAAAAGAGAGCAGATACACTGATACTTTCTGTTCAGAGTGAATCTCATCAGAGATTCCCGTATCTGTTCCAGAATCAAGTATACAAAGGTGAGAGCCGCTTGTCGCTTAAAAAACAGGCGTTCATAAAAATGAGGTCAGAATGTCGCGGACTGCACTTGCGATGAAATGTAGATATGCTATCCCCTTATCTTACGCATAAATATCACGCAGCGCGGATTCCAGATCGGGAAAAGAAAACTCAAACTCCTCGTCCCGCAAGCGACGCGAGACACAATAGCGGCCATACAGCGCCAGCTCGGGATCGGTCTTCATCAGCAGCGGCGCGCCGATCCGTACCATCCAGCTTGCCGCGGGCAGACCGATCGGCCTCTTGAGTGCTTTTCGTAATGCGCGCATGAACTCGGCATTCGAAACCGGTTGCGGAGCCGTAGCCAGGTAAGCCCCCTGCATACTGTCATCGGTGATCGCACGAAAGAAGAGGCGGTTCATATCCAGTTCATGAATCCAGCTCATCCCCTGCTGACCACTGCCCACCGTGCCTCCCAGTCCCCAGCGAACCAGTTTACTGAGCCGCGACAAAGCGCCGCCATTACGGCCGACGACAAAACTGGTTCGTAGAATGACCTGCCGCATCTCAGGCAGAACCGCTCGCGCATAAGCGGCTTCCCATTCGCGTGCCACGAAAGGAGCCAGTCCGTATCCGAAGGCAGAGTCTTCATCGCAGACACACTCCGGCGGATCGCCATAGCGGTGTGCTGTCGACATCTGCACCCAGACCGGAGGCGGCGAGGAAATTTTCCGCACTGCTTTACCGAGCACCTGCGTTGCTTCCACCCGCGAACGCAGAATTTCGTCACAGTGATCGGGAGTCTTGATACAGTCGACAGTGCGACCGGCGAGGTTCACAATCGCGGTGGCTCCCTCCAGTTCCCGGCACCACTCACCGACACTGCGGGCATCCCAGCGTACAAACCGCCAGGCTCCTGGACGTCGGGGTTCGTTTCGCGAAAGCAGCACGACTTCATAATCCAGTTCCGTCAGATATTGCGCCAGGTTTAAACCGAGAAACCCACTGCCTCCGGCGATGATGATTTTATTACTGGTCTCCATAACTCAATCGTTCTTCCTGATTTTCTAAATAGGAAATCTTTACAGTCAGGCATCTACGCCAGCCATTCCAGCCAGCGGCCGTGGCCGTCGGTGTTGGCCAGCGTCTCTCGGGTGAGTATGCCTCCGCGGTAAACCTGTAATCGTAAATGAGCGTCGTGCAGATTATTATAAAGGTGCAGCAGATCCCGGTGCCTGCCCAGTTCGCGAACCGTTTCCAGAAAGGCTTCCCCCTTCTCTCGTGAGATCTGATTGGCGACATGCGTGTGATAGATGCAGAGCAGAGTATCCGCCGGGATCTCCGCTGCGATGGAACTGACGTCTGCAAAACCGTCGCCGTTACGCAGATCGAGTTCGACTTCCTGCTGCTGCTGAATGGCGGCTTCCAGCAGTTTTCGGCGTTCATGCTGTTCCGGCCAGATCAGTGCCCGCAGCCAGTCGACTTCCGCAGGATCGCAAACATCAATGGGATTCAGATCAACGCCGATACGCTGTGAGACCAGAGGCAGTGAATCATCCAGCCCGGCAGATCGTTTCCCGAGAAATTCCGCAGTGATCAATGTCGGAGCATCACGATCTCCATAGATCTTTCCACTGTCATCGTAGGCATACCGGTATCGGTCCCAGAGCAGATTCAGACCGGCACTGCAGCCAATCTCCAGCAGGGCCAGTGGTTGAGGATCAAAGTGCCGCAGCGCATACATGAATGCAGGAAACAGACAGGCACAGCGACGCACTTCATTCGTCTGCACGAGTCGTGTCTGCAGCAGTTCGATGATCTCACGCTGATGATTCAGTACGAAATCTTTAAACGCCGGAAAAGCCTGCGTGGGATCTTTCGGTTCCGCAGTGCAGGTCGCATAGTATTCTGCCAGTGGATGAGTGGGATCAGCGACCAGCAGATAATGCACTGCCGCAAACAGCAGATTCGGAACCGGCTGACCGACGGGAGCCTGGCCGGCGATCAGCAGCAGATCTTCATCAGCGGCAATGGCTTCCGTCAGACTACAGTACAGGGGCGACGTTTCCCGGCACTCCGGCACGGCAAAAGCAAGAAAGGCATCCGACAGATGTGAGCTCATCAGTAATCTCTCCTGCTTCATTCAATAAGGCGCCGGCTTCGCTTCAAACTGGTACGGATGAAAATCGTGCAGGCAGACCGGTTCACTCAACTGGCTGTCATTGATGATCTTTATTTGGAACAGTCGTCCCTCTGTAACATAGTAGAGCGATTCATCAGCCCATTCTGCCCACTCCCAGTCAGAAAACGTGTCGATCGTTCCGTCTTTTCTGATCAGTAGATGCTCGTCCCAGTAAACGCCCTGCCCTTTGGATGAATTGCCGGCATGAATGATTTTTATCAGCTTCCAGTCGGCAGGCAATTCCTTTTCAAACAGCACGCCAGAATACTTTGTATCGTTGATGGTGGTGCCTCGCATCTTCCAGCCGTCCCGTTCCAGACGGGGATAATACACGGACGGACATCCAGTGCCATAATAGCGGGTGATGAAATCGGGATCGCCCTGTTGGAACAGACCCGATCTCCGCAGATATTTGTCACCGCCCATTTCCCAGATAGTCCTGTTGTCGATAAACAGGCCTCCTCCGTAATAGGTACTGCTCTGCCCCGCCAGATCCAATGCCTTGAGATAAGGAGTTCTGGCGATCGCCGTCCAGCAGCCTCCGGTTTCGGAATCCCATTTCCCGTTCATGGCAAAATAGATCCAGTGACTGCCATCTGGTGAGATATCACAGCGGCGTTCATAAATCCGCCCTTTGAGCCACTGTCCCACGGTGAATGTATGCCGACGTCGATCCCATCCCAGGATGCAGGTTTTCTTTGCCGGTCCCCGTCTGATCACAACAGCATGCGGGCTGTCGCGGGCGAGTAAAATGTGCACGCGCGGTGGAAACGATTTTGTATCCATGAATGTCTGCACTTCAGGATCGGAACAAGGATCAGATTAAAATGGGATTCAGTTCTCAAGACACCAGATTCGTTAACAGGGTTCTCAACAGCCTCTCCTCGCTGAGAAAGGACCCTGAAAATGATCGGCAGTCAGCGCGGGGAAAACGGCACTCTGCTTCAACAGGAATTGTGGTGCTTCCGGATCGCTTTTCGCATCCGGATTACGCACCAGTTTGCCGGAGACAGCGATCGGTTGATGAGTCCATTCCCAGGTTTTTCCCTGGGGCAGTTGGACTGACACGACCTCTCTGTGACCCGGCTGAGAACCGAAGCCCCCTCTGGGCTGAGAGTAATACAATTCAAACTGATGCTTGTGGGATCCCTGCCCCGCATAGATGGCAAATCCTTTGAAACAGATGTTTTGTCCCAGCAGAGATTCCATTCGGCTTTCGAAATTTTTTCTGTCATTCACAATCTCTCCAAAACTGACTCGCTGGTAGCCGGGGAGCGCTTCGGAATGGAAGCGGATTTCGTACCAGGCCAGATGCCAGAGGGGTGCGAGCATTCCGCAGACCAGGGAAAGCTGAATGCCACGTCGCGCAAGTTTCCGCCCGCTGAGTTCGTAATGGCGAATGGACTTGAGCGCGACACATCCCAGCACAACGCCGGGAATCGCCAGCCATGCCAGAGTAGGGAAAATGAATCCCAGAATGCAGAACACACCCAGCCCGGCTGACATCACAGCCGTCATGGAGATTGGCGAATACCTCATCTGTTCAGAGAAAGCCGTCTCATCGCCTGGCGGTTGTTGTCTTTGTTCTGGTAAATCCCTTTGATTCATCTTGTCAATCCCCGGAAACGGCAAAGCCACCGCTCAACTCAAAACGATTTGAGTACTGGCGGAATCAGAGGATTCTATCATATACAATGAGGCAACCGGGAATCTATTAAAACATCTCGTATCCGGTCACAAAATAAATCATCGAATCGACGATCAGAGCCAGCCCGACCAGTGTCAGCAGAATGGGCATCAGAAAATTGCTGATGCGGACCAGCCAGGAATTGATGGTGCGTAAGATTTCCTGACTCTTCTGACCGGAAGTAGTGATCAGCACGGGAACCAGGGCAAACGGCAGTGCATACAGCACGTTGTAGACCGCCAATACAACCAGCGCGGTCACTGGTGTCATGTCGGCCTTCAGCATTTGATCTAACGCAGCAAAATAGGGGAGCGCAAACGGTATGCCCACGAAACTGACGACGGCCCCCAGGCCGATCGCCTTGAGCGGGGTCACCGTGCGGTTTTCTTCCGGCTGTTCTTTAGTTTGAGTTTTCCAGGAGAGGTAGCCCACCCAGAGCAGAATCACACCGATCACAAACCCGATGCTGTAATCGATCAGTTGCGGATGTGTAAGGTGATCGGAAATCTGTTCGATGCCGATCGCGATCACAATCCCGGCGAGATAATATGCCAGCGTATGCCCCAGCAGGACCGCGCAACAGTTGATCACGGGACGATCAGTGCCGGCGGCATAGACTAGAAAAGCAAATAAGACAGGGTTGACGACATCCGCAATCAGAATCGGAATCAGGGTCATCCAGAGCTCAAACACAGACTCACATCCTTTTAAGTCTAAAACAAATACGCGATCATCCCCTGGCCAACATCAGAAACTCTTACCACATTCACTGACATCGGGTAGCAACTCAGACGATGCCTGCCGTCTGATTTTCATTCAGAACCAGCGCGGTCTCGTTGATAGCTGACTCGATATAATCACGATAAATACATCCCCAGAATGACTTTTCTTGCAGAGTATATAGTTTACCGGTATTTCGTTCCAGTAAGGCAGGAGTATGAAACACACACCAGCGTTTACGATAGGTCTCTTGCACATCTGCAATCAGCTCTTCCGAAAATGAGCCTCCTACATAGATCGGCAATAAAGCGTAGCCGCACTGAATAGTGAAGGGCAGAATGGTGTTTTTATGCTGCCCGGCAAATTCCCGTAAGGCCGCATAGTCATCCAGAATCGACTGGTAATTTTCAGGCGTCCGCTCGATGATAAACACAAATGTCACCAGTTGAGTTGCAATCCAGTTCAAGCGGAATGGCTCCTGATGCAGCACCAGCACTTCTTCAGCGGCATAGTTCCACGAATGTACCTGCCAGCCTTTGTTTCGAAATTGAGTCGTAACCTGGGACACGTTTGTCTGCCTCCTGTGTTGAATCTTTACACACACTCTACGTATCAGGATAACGCAGCCACAGACAAATTGTTCAGAATATTTTGAACATTAGCCTGATTTCATTGCATGTGATCATGCATGAAGGCGAATGCCTGCTGATAGGCGGCTTCAATCAGTTTCGGATCGCCGCCCGCGAGTCCGTGTTCGCCATTCGGGATGGTGACCAGTTCATGTTCCACACCATGCTGCTGGAACTGCTCCGCCATCATTGTGGATTGCTCGTAAGGCACATCAGTGTCTTTCGTGCCATGCACCATCAGTGTAGGAGGATACTCCTTCGTGACATTTTTGATGGTCATATACGGGTAGAACTTTTCCGGTTCCCTGTGATGGTCCCAGCCGGCCACTGCTTCTGGCCAGATTCCGTGCTGGCGACAGTATTGATAAAATGCGCCGCGTTCTTTTTTACTTTCCCGGGAATCCGCTATCGGCGTGGTGCCGACCTGCTGATATGCCTCGGCTTTCGTCAATTTGGTCTGATGACGTGCATGCGGGCTGGGCTTGCCGATCCAGTCGCCAATCAGATCGCCGTACCCCCAGAACGGGACCAGAACCGTCGGTCTGGGTTTGGCGCGATAGCCGGCGACCATCGCCAGGCAGCCTCCTGCCGATCCCCCCGAGACGGCAACCTTGCTGGTATCAACATTGAACAGCTCCGGCCCCTTTGCATGCAGCCAGTTAAAACCGTCTTCCAGGTCAGCAATAATTTCCGGCAGCTTGGTTTCCGGTGCAAGGCGATAATCAAACGAGACTACCGTGTAGCCGGCATTCAACATATCCTGCAGGACACGACCACTCACCCCTCCGCGATGGCCCACGATCAGCGCACCGCCGTGAAACCAGACCATGACGGGACGCGTCTGATTATCGTCGGCTCGGTAGACGTCGGCTTTGATCTCCAGATCTCCTACCGTTTTGCAGGTGAAAGTTTTGACTTTGGGTTTTGCTGATTTTGCATACGTGAGTTCCGGCAACCACAGTGCGGAAGCCGAAGCGGCACAGATTCCCAGCATTTGACGGCGATTGAATACTTCTGACATGAGCTGTTCCCCTGAAGAATTAAGGCTCGCACTGCAATCAAGGTATCAGATCCAACCGGTTCGAAGCAAACCGGAAACCATTATCAGGCAGAAAAACAGACCAGCAGCACAACCAGCGTAGCCACTGACAAAAGCATAAACCAGGCGCTTTGTTCTGAAACGCGTTCCGGATGCCGCCACCAGTCCTGGAACGAACCGAGTCGATGCCAGAGCCAGAAACCAGTGGGGACAGTCACTAGCCCGAAGCCCCACATCACCCACAGCGGCGTCCCCGTCTGCAGCATCACGCCACAATCACCGATGCCTTCCACAGAACCGCCGGCAATATACGCACCGTTGGCGATCAGACAGAAGCCGGCAAAGAACTGCAATAACGCAACAACCGGTGTTCGCAGCAGTCGCCCGATCAGCCAGAACAATAGAGGCAGCAGCACGCCCAGAACAGGCCCCGCCCAGACAACCAGCGCCGGCAGAGGATTGACGGAGAGATCCGTTCGCGAAATGGAGAACGGATGCAGGACCACTCGAGAAATCGAGCCCCCCGTGAAGAGACCTCCCAATACGTGCCCCAGTTCGTGCACCCCCATCATTGCCAGCCAGCAGAATACCAGGCAGGAAATGCAGAATAACAACTGGTAAATTCGTGACATTCTGAGCCTGGACTCTCAAAAATATCTGGTGAATGGTCTGTGTATCTGTTTAGGATGTCTATTGACGATTATCCACTTTGACGCCTGACTTGCAATGAACATGGTCTCTTATCGAATCCACATCTGATGTCTATTTCCACTACTGAAACACTATCTGTTGAGATTCCCGATCGCCCCTCGTTATGGAATACTTCCAATCTGGCGCTGGGATCGCTGCTGCTACTGGTGGTGACCGCGACTCCTCAACTGGTCTGTATGCCCGTGACCAATGATGTCTCCTATTACGATCTGCAGACTCGAACGGTCATGAGAGGAGGAGTTCTCTACAGAGATATTGTCGAGCCTAATTTTCCCGGGGTGGTCTGGGTGCATTTGACGATTCGCGGAATGTTTGGCTGGAGCACTGAGGTCTTGCGGGTCTGTGATCTGATCCTCTTTGGACTCACCGTCACTTTTCTGGCCCGCTTTGTTTCCCCGGTGCGTTTTCAGCTCAGCTTTCTTTTATTCCTGGCTTATTATTCTGTTTCAGAATGGTGTCACGTCCAACGCGATCTCTGGCTCCTGTTACCGACCGCCGTGGCGCTCAATTTGCGTTGGGCTCAAATCCGGCGCTGTGCTGAGGCGCACCCCCCTGCTAAAATAATTTTTCTGTTCGCGCTGCTGGAAGGTCTGATCTGGGGCACGGGAGTCTGGCTGAAACCGCATATCGTGTTTCCGGCACTGGCAGTCTGGCTCTGTTCGCTCACACAGTCCGCATTGCGCCGACACGTGTTTAAAGACCTAACAGGTCTGATCACCGGGGGAATACTGGTGGGTGTCCTGGGAACAGGGTGGCTCTACTTCAATGGTGCCTGGCCCTGGTTCCTGGAAATGCAGTTGGACTGGAACCGGGAATACCTAACAGACAAAACAAATAATCTGCAGAATTATGGCTATGTTGTCTTCAGTATGGTCGTCCGACTCTTTCCTTACAGTTTCATCCATCTGGCTGCAGTCCCGACCGCTCTGGCATTGTTGATCAGGCAGGATCCGAAGCGAAACGATTCCGACAAACTGCGTCTGCAACTGCTTTCCACTCTGTATCTCGCCTGGTGTCTGCAGGTGCTGCTCCTGCAACATCCGTTTGACTATGTGCACTTCCCACCTCTCCTGTTGGGCATCGTTCTGCTGACATTCTGGATCCACTGCCACCAGCGCTTTCCCCGAATGCTGAAAACTGCTGCTGGCAGTTTTGTTGTTCTAGCACTGATCTGCTCTCCCGTCACAAAACCGGCGTATTTGAAGTTATGGGATGATTGCCTGCAACAGGGGAGTACCGGTTCGATTCGAAACCGGTTGGCAAGAATCCCTTTTCCGGACTGGGAAGACATGGAACGGGTTGCTGACTATTTAAGACGGCAGCAGGCGCAAGACAACGAGATCACCTGTTACAGCAATGATCTGGTTCATCTCTTTCTTTATCTGGATCTGGAGCCCTCGACACGCTATGTCTACAGTCATCATCATGCAACCTATTTTCCTTCGAAACAACCTGCGATATACAAAGCACTCCGAAACAGTCCCCAGAAATATATTCTGACCAATCTGATGACGCCGGGTCTGCTCGTCAGTCAGGCAAAAGAAATAGGCCCCGAGGGGCCTTTCAGTTATCCACCCGCGTTTCCTGAGGATTTGAAATCGAATTACCCCTGGAATCTGCCGATCGCCTTTCGCTCCGGTACTCTGGTCGTACATCAATATCCCGAAAAACCGATCCACAAGCAGACCGATACTTCAGCGGACAAATCAACGCAGCCTCGATCAGATGAATTCTCTCCCCGTCTGGAAGACGTCCCTCCCCGGGAATGATTCTCAAATTCGCCATTAAACCTTTAAATTAAAAACACTTATGATAAATATATTTTCCCGGTAACGATCATAAACCCGGCTGGTTTCTTCTTCTCAAAAAAACACACATTTGACGGGTGACAGGGCCTTTATCGACCTGTTATGATGAAAAACCACCATTATTTAATTTCCTTTAGTTTTACCTCGCCAAGAAGTGGTCCCCATGCTCAATAGAATGATTTTGCAGCACGTGCTCTCACTGTCTGTCTTTCTCGGTTTCTGCAGTCTGGTCGTTTTCCCGCTCCCCGGCGAAGAGAAGACCGATTCCCCAAAAGCAGCAACTCCCGCTGACCAGCCTCTGATTCTGTTTGTGATCGGGGAAGAGGGTTATAAGACGGCCGAAAGCCTGCCTGCTTTTGCCAAAGAACATCTGCAGCCTCTCGGATTTCGTACCGAATTTGTGTTCGCCGACAAAGATGACCCGAATTCGTTCCCTGGCCTGAAAGCGCTTAAAGAGGCAGACCTGCTGTTTCTGAGTGTACGTCGAAAAACATTACCGGCCGCCCAGATGAAACTGCTTCGCGATTATCTTGATTCCGGCAAACCGCTGGTTGCCATTCGCACTTCGAGTCACGGCTTCTCTCTCAGCAAAGGGAAACCGGCGGAAGGATATGTCGAGTGGAAGAACTTCGACACGGAAGTACTGGGGGGCGAATACGCGGGCGACTTTAATAACAAAACACCGACCGATGTGACCACCCAGCTGCGGGCCGAGCAGGACCCGATTATGGCGACGGTTCGCAATAAATATTTTCGCAGTGAAGGTTCGATGTATAAAAGTACGAACCTCAAAAGTTCCACGAAGACATTATTAATCGGCCTGTCCAACGTGGAAGGGCAGCCGGTCCACATGCCCGTTGCCTGGACCAACCGCTATCAAAAATCTCTGGTATTCTATACTTCACTCGGACACCCGAGCGATTTCAAAATCAACACGTTCACACACACGCTGGTGAATGCCATCTACTGGTGTCTCAAAAAACAACCACCCCAGGTGGATGTCGCTGGTAAGATCACCCGTGATCGCTTCAAGAAGAATGTCGCTGCCAACGAGCAGGTCGACAAGGTCATGAAAGCCTTCAAAGGCAAAGGTGAAGTCGGCGATGAATCCGATCCGACTCCCCCCGAACAGGCGGTCAAACTGTTTCAGGTTCACAAAGACTTCGAAATGGAAAGTATCGCTGCGGAACCCGAAGTCATGCAGCCCCTGTATCTCAGCTTCGACCATCGCGGGCGAATGTGGGTCGTGCAGTACCTGCAGTACCCGTTTCCCGCTGGCTTGAAAGTCGTCAAATACGACCAGTACCTGCGGGCGGTCTTCGATAAGGTCCCTCCCGCACCGCCTAATCACTTCAAAGGAGCCGACAAGATTTCGGTACTCGAAGACACAGACGGCGATGGGACGTTCGATAAAATCAAAGATGTGATTACCGGTCTGAATATTGTCTCCGCGGTCACCGTCGGTAAAGGGGGCATCTGGGTCCTGAATCCCCCTTACCTGCTGTTCTATCCCGATGCCAATGGTGATGACATTCCTGACGGCGATCCTGAAGTCCATCTCTCCGGCTTTGGCCTGGAAGACACCCACTCCGTTGCCAACAGCATCAAATGGGGCCCCGATGGCTGGCTGTATGGCGCCAACGGCAGTACGACAACAGGCACCGTCAGTTCCGCTGTCACGAAAAACGTGCACTTCAAAGGTCAGATGATCTGGCGTTATCACCCCGAAACCAAAATCTTCGAAATCTACGCAGAAGGGGGAGGCAATACCTTCAGTGTGGAAATCGATTCGAAAGGCCGCGTCTTTTCAGGCACCAATAACGGCGGCACCCGAGGCATGCACTATGCACAAGGCGGCTACGCTCATAAGAACTGGGGCAAACACGGTCCGCTGACCAACCCGTTCGCCTTCGGTTATTACGAACACATGCGACATAAAGGTTACCAGGAACGCTTCAGCCAGACTTTCTCCATTTATGAAGGAGGCACGTTCCCGTCCAAATACAACGGAGCCGTCTTCGCGGCAAATTCACTGCATAACCGCGTGATGGCCAGTAATCTGATTCCGGATACATCCACTTATCGTACGGAAGACATGCCCCCCATCGTGATGACGCAGGACCGCTGGTTCCGTCCCGTTGATATCAAGGTAGGCCCTGATGGCAGCGTGTACCTCGCCGACTGGTACGACAGTCGTCTGACACATGTCGACCCCCGCGACAACTGGCACAAAACCAGCGGACGTATCTATCGTCTGAAACCAACCGATTATAAGCCCCTCAAACCGTTCGATCTTTCCAAGCAGACCAATGCGGAACTGATCGAAACGATGGGCCACAAAAACAAATGGTTCCGCCAGAAAGCCGTGCAGGTGATTGGCGAACGTGGTGACACTTCGATGGTTCCCGCACTGCTGGCAATTGCCAAAGACGAGAACGATGATCGCTGCCTGGAAGCACTCTGGGCATTGAATCAATTAGGTGCGTTCAACAAAGAACTGGCGCTGGAGCTGTTGGGTCACCGGGATGAACACATGCGTCGCTGGACGATCCGTCTGCTCGGCGATTCGCATACGACTTCGAAAAAGCTGACCGCGTCACTGGTTGGTCTCGCGAAAACAGAACCTTACGCTGAAGTGCGTTCGCAACTGGCCTCGACGGCCAAACGACTTCCCGCGGAATCCGGGCTCGCGATTACCGCCGAACTTCTACAGCGGGAAGAAGATCTGCAGGACCTGCATATTCCCCTGCTGTTATGGTGGGCCATCGAGAGCAAAGCGACTTCCGACCGGGAACTGGTGCTCCAACTGTTTTCAAAACCGGACTTCTGGAAAGTCAAAATGGTTCAGGATTACATTCTTGAACGCATCATGCAGCGCTATGCAATGGCGGGCGGCGATGAAAACTACGCCATGTGCGCCAAACTGTTGAAGCTGGCCCCCTCGGATCAGCATAAAGAAAAACTGATGGTGGGCATGCTGGAAGCGTTCCGCGGCCAGAAGATCGACAACCTGCCTGAAGAACTCAGCAAGGAACTGGTCGAATACCAGAAGAACCTGGGAGAATCGGACCTCGCATTAGCCTTACGGCTGGGAGACAAGGAAGCGACCCAGCGCGCCTTGAAAATTGTTGCTGATAAAAATGCAGACCGTCCGACTCGTCTGACTTACATCGAAATCCTGGGGCAGTTGAAAGTGAAAGACGCTGTGGGTCCTTTGACGGCGATTCTCTCGTCATCGGGAGCCGACACACATTCGTTGAAACGGGTCGCGCTGCAGGCTCTGATGAATTTTGAAAACCCGAGTATCGGCAACAGTATTCTGGGGCGTTACCACAGCACACTGCTCGACGAACACGATGTCCGCGGCACGGCGCAGCGGGTATTAGCCAGTCGCAAAGCGTGGAGCAAGCAGTTCCTCGCGCAAGTCGACGCGTGGCGAATCAAGGCCAATACGATTCCCCTGGATGTGGTCCAGCAGATGTCACTGCATGATGACCCGGAGATCAAAGCCAGTATTAAAAAGCACTGGGGCAAAGTCCGCGGTTCGACTCCTGCAGAAAAACAGCAGGAAATGAAACGCGTAGCGGAACTGGTCAAAGCGGGTGGCGGGGAATTCTCAGCCGGGAAAGTCCTGTTTAATAAAACGTGTGCCGTCTGTCATACACTGTACGGCGAAGGAGGTAAAGCCGGCCCTAAACTGACAGGTTACGAACGCGACAACCTGGACTTCATGCTGCTGGCAGTTGTGGATCCGAGTGCCGCGATTCGGGAAGAATTCACCAACTTCCTGGTCGTCACTGACGACGGGCGGACGGTGACAGGTCTCATTGATGAGCAGACCACCAAGACACTCACACTGCGGGATGTCAAAGGACAGACCGTGCTCATCAATAAAGACGAAATCGAAATCCTCAAGGCACTGGATCTGTCACTGATGCCTGATGGCTTGACCAAAACCATGAGTGATCAGGAAGTGAAGGACCTCTTCAACTATATTATGAGCCGTACACCAAATGGCGGTAAGTAAGAAGCATAAAATGGGGCGGGCTGCTCCCCTCGGCCTGCTCCATTTTATATGCGTCGGCTTTCAGAAGCTGCGGTCCGCTGATTTCTGCTGCGATGCCTGGGCTTGTCTCAGATCCTGTAACAGATTCACAATCGCTTCGTGAGCATGATAAGTCTGGCTGATCACCAATGATTGACTCGGTTCATGTATCGAAATGGTCCCCCCTTTAAACTGGAAGTTATAGACCCGGGCATCCTGGCCTGAGGAACCATAAATGGGGGCCAGTTGGTCAATACCGCCTGGTTTCCACTCTCCGAGACGCGCATTGCGAATCACCATTTCCAGTGCGGCATAACCATCGGGACTGGATTGACATAAATCGCCCACGGGATAAACCCGCGTCTTTAATATTCGCGCCGCTCGTTCCTTTGTAGTTATCAGAACCATTTCCTTGTCGACCACATACGTCAGATCAAGAGGGTCCAGGATATAGTCCAGCTCATTTTGCAGGGATTGATTTGTGAATTTGACCTCGATCATTTCCTCCCGGGTGACGCCGGCCTCTTCCAGATATTTGTCCTGCAGGAGAATCGGAATATTAGTCAACTGGGAAAAATATTCCATTGTTTCATAGAGCGGGACTTTGGGGAAATTTGCATGGGTATCCCTCTTCAACATGCTGTCGATCAGTTTTTCCCGCTCTGTTAACGCGGGATAAAAAACGGGCTGGGCCTGCGCGGTCACTGCGGGTAGTTTGGTTTTCTTATCCGGCACCGCTGCTTTTTCTTCTGCCTGAACCGCCAGTGTTAACACTCCGATTAACAGCGTCCCCAATCCCACTGCCAGGATACCAGATCGACCATATTTTGGGTTTCTGCTCATCGATACTCCTTCATTTCAGCTTCAATCAACTGAAACCTTTTACAGTTTGATGCTTTGACGGTTCAGATTATTCACTGTCCTGCTGTGCCTGACGTAGTTGTGTCAATAATTCAACAATCGCATTGTGAGCGTGCCAGGTCTGACTGATCACCAGCGCATGTGACTGTTGCACTACCGAGATCGTCCCCCCCGGTTCATTCGTGTATTCAGCCAGTGAGCCACCGCCACCGCCAAGACCTCCACCCAGGCCACCTCCTAAAGCACCCTGCACGTTAAAATATCCTCTACCACCACTTCCCTTCTGACCATGTTCAGATTTTGGATTACTCAATGTGGTACTGAGGCGAACGGGTTTCCAGTCTCCCAGGTTCGCATTCTGTATGGAGGCGCCCAGGACCAGGTAATCTTCATCAATGATGCACAGATCGGCGACGGGGTAGACCCTGGTTTTGAACGTGCGGGCAGCAGTTTCTTTGGAAAGCACCTGAATCAGTCCTCGATCCACGATAAAGGTCAGATCCAGTGGATCCAGAATCTGCAGCAACGCATCGCTCAGGCTGATTTCAGAAAAATGGGCATCAATGGGTTCTTCAGGAGTGATTCCCAGATTGTTTTCCAGGTCTTTCGTCTGAATCACAATGGGCACTTTATGTCTGTCGCTGTAATAGGTGATCACATCCTGCAGCGTTGATTCCACGAAGTCGGCGTCGGTATTCATTTTCAGCGCCACTTCCAATGTCTGTTCGCGGGCGGTGAGCGCCGGATAGAAGATCGGTTTTGACACTTTCGCTTTTGTTTGTTCTGCAGGCGCAATCGTTTTCGAAATCGCGTTTACGGTCGGTTTTTTCGCTGAAGTCTCTTTTGATTTCGGCTTCTCTTCCGCGTTTGCCGTGATGAGAAAACCTGCCGCTACCAGGCAGCCCAACAGTGTAAACGTAACTTTTTTTCTTCGGCTTCCGATATCGGACATCTGTTTCATCTCCCTCTCCTGCGATAGCTGTGTTCAGAATGAATTCCACTCTGATTCCAATTACTTGTTCGAACGGTTTCCTCTGCGTCACCTATTCCTGAACACCGGCTTCTCTGATTTGCGTTAACAGATCGACGATGGCCTTGTGCGCATGGTAAGTCTGTGTGATGACCAGTGCATGACTCTGCGGAACAATCGTAATCGTTCCGCCATCTCCATCTTCATACAGCAGGGGAGCGACACTTTCTCCTCCCTTGAAATTACCATCGGGTATGTTGAAAAAACCTCCTCCTGCGGGATGAGAGGCACCGGGCTTTTGTGGCTGACTTTGGGTCTTTTCCGATGCACAACCGGTTTTCCGCTCCCGCCAGTCACCCAGGTCGGCGTTTCTGAGCGCTGATTCCAGCGTGAGATAATCTTCGACAGTTCGGCACAGATCGCCGACAGGATAAACACGCGAGGTCAGTTTCTCACTCGCTTTAAATGTTGTCGTAATTTTCACAACACCATTTTCCACGATATAAGTTAAACCGATGGGGTTTAAAATGAGTTCCAGTGCATCGTGCAGAGTCACATTTTTGACATCGAAATCAACAGGCTCATCCACTGTCAAGCCTTCCTCACCCAGGTCAATACCCAGAATGATAATGGGAATCGCATGTTTCTCTGCAAAGAACGCCATGACTTCCGCTAAAGGCTGGTCAAGGAATCTACAATCGGTTTCTGTTCCCAGCGCCTCTTCTATCTTCAGTTCGCGTTTCGTGAGCGCCGGAAAAAAATTCTGCGTTTTCTTCACCTGATATTTTGTCAGCGCTGTTTCAAATGACACCATCGACTGGGCCACAGGTTTTTTTGTTACAGGAGTAACCGTTTTTTTCTTCACTTCTGCAGTCGCCACCAGAATGGTGCTTCCGACAACCAGAAAACAAAACAGGACTCCAACCATTTTCTGCTTCGGTAACCAATTCATAACCCTTCCTCTGCTTCAAAAATGCGATACTTGAAAATCACTTCACTTCAGATCTCAGGCTGGCCTGATCATCGCGAACCTGTCTGAGCAGTTTCAGTAATTCTGTTATTTTGAAATGCACCCGATCCGTTTCATTCACCACCAGTGCCTGGCATTGGGGCACCACGGAAAAACTGCGACTGGAGTATTGCGCGACTGATTTTCGACTTGAATTTGCAGTTCCACCAATCACCAGATCATCCACCGGATAATATTTTTCTCGAATCGGAGAAGGAGGCAGACAGGTATTGCGAATCACATTTTCGAGTGCCTTGAATTCTTCTGGCGAGTTGCCTAAGTCGGCAATCGGATAGATCCGTAATTTCAGTGTACGATTTGCTTCTTCAATCGTCGTAATCTTCAGAACCTGCTGATCGACGACATAATCCAGGCCCAAAGGTCTCAGAATAGTGTCGAGTGCGGACTTGAGCGTAACCCCGTGCAGCGATACGTTGACAGATTCTTCCGTGGTCAGACCCTGTTCACGCAATGCCCGCCCATCCAGAAAAACGTTAATGCCATGCTGTTTCTGTAAGGTATTCAGGGCTTCTGATAATGGCACGTCAGGAAACTTCGCTATTGTTGCCGCATTGAGTTCCTGAAGCACGGCCTGTTCCCCTGGTGTCAACGGCGGATAGAAGGACTCAATGATCTTCTTTCCCGAGGCCTCTGAATTCCTTTGAACCGATTGAAGAGGTTGGCTTTTCTGCAAACTGGCAAAGAAATCTCGATCTGTGGTATTGCGATCTGACTCAGGCAATAGCTCGGGATCGTTGATTCTGGTATTCTGCTCCACTTCCGCACTGACGGTCATCAGCACCCAGCCTGCGGAGATGCACAGAAACAGGGTAAACAGGTGATTTCGTTTTATAAACCATTTCATTGTGCGCACTCCTTACTAATGTCATCTCGAATTGATCTATCTCACCGACTCTCAGAAAATCCATAGAGAGAATGATTCAGAAGCGATAACCATGTACTCGTCAAAGATGCCCGTATCTACTGGATGCCAGCAGCGCGAATGAACTTTACCCGGGCCTCGAATCTGAACGATGAAAGAAATGAAATCAGACAATAAGAACGAGCATGCAATGAATGGATGAATATCTACTGATAGTAAAATCAGGATTTCAGACTGTCAACATTTTTCTTGACGAAATTGCGGCACACAGACTCTTCAGTCAGACGCGAGCGCAAGATTGCTTATTTCCGCTGAGAAACAAATCGTCGTAAGATGAGTAGAAACCCGGGGATCGTCAGTAGATAACCCGCCACGAGAAACCCCCAGCCTGCTCCCACCGGCCCGTAGGTTTTTCCCAGGTACCAGACCAGCAGCCCCGTGATCAGCTGAGTCAGCGTATTCAAAAACAGAAATGGTTCCTGTTTAAACGGACGAATATACGCCATCACACACTGGGAGATATGAATGGGAACAATGGCCAACGTCAGCAGCACGGTCGGGTAGAGTGGCAGAATCCGTTGCTGCAGCTTCTGAATCAGGTACCAGACCGGTTCCAGCCTGTCCCAGCCTGCTGGTAACTCCATGCCTTGCACCAGTTGCAGTCCCCAGACGATCAGGCAAAACAAAGTTCCTCCCGCCAGTAGAACCATGGTGGAAACCTGTGACAATCGGCGAAAGACGCGGTTCAGCTCGGGAATATTATTCTGTGATACCAGCGAACCAAACAACGGTGCCCGCGCCAGCAGCCAGGAATAGGCGGCCAGTTGCAAGGTCATCAAGGCCGACCAGGTCAGCCCCAGGCGGCCGGCGACTTCGGGGCCCTGATATTCAAACATCAACGGGATAACAAACGCGCTGGTGAAGTACGTCGCCATCGCCTGCACTGCCAGCTTCCATTGCAAAGGCCAGACTTCTTCCGACCAGCTGACCAGCGCCCCTGAACGCGGTGGTAACAACGACGTAAAAAATCGTCGATAGCGAATAACAATCAGCCACAGTTCCCAGAACAGCCGCACAGCACAAATCGCAACACAGGTCCAGATCCCGCCTCCGCTGGAAATGACCAGCCAGGCGACCAGTGTCCCTGTAATACTCTGGAAAGCGCGATAACGATTGGTGACCGCAACCTGGTCGCAACCATCCAGCAGAGTGAGACAGGGCGTCACAATCAGACTCAGTGCCGTCAGCCCGGCCACACACAGCCAGGGGAGCTGCCAGTCCACACTACCTGCCGGCTGAGACGAAAAGAAATAATAGCCGGCCATTCCAATACCGCCGACAAACAGCAGTCCGGCTACGCTGTACCACTTCAATACCAGTGACGCCAGGCTGCGTATCCGTGAGAGCGCATCCGCATCACCGCTTAATGCCCCCTGTTCGTCGATTTTCAGTTTCGACCATTCATGACTGGCCAGATAGAGTGTGACGACCTGCATGCCCATCTCGACAAAGGTCTGCAAAGCAATCAGCGCACCGAAAGTATAATAGTATCCCTGCAACTCACTGGAGAAAAACGCGATGATCAGCAGCATCGTGACAGGGCCGGAGACAAACTGCCAGCCCCGGCTCAACAGCGCATAGAATACCGCACGATTGACTTCCATTCGGTTGAGCATACGACGCGGCCAGCTGCGTCGTTGAGGTTGAGGTTGAGGTTCCCGCTTTTCGGTCATACGCCGTGTTCAATTCTCTTCTAAACTTCGTCTACCTCAACAACTGGTCTCTGCCAATACAGAAACCGCCTGCATCAGATTCTCTTCCGCCCGATACAGGTCTTCCGTTGTTTCAGAAATCAGTAAACCATTCACAAGATGTAACGTTTGACCGTTAATCTGGTCAGGGGACGTCGCAATCCAGCGTGTGCCCGACTGCTGTGCTTCGGCAACACATCTTAACCACTTTGAAAACGGCTGACCATACGACTCTTTCCAGGGGAAATGCAGCCAGCTTGCCACCTGTCCCGCATTTAAGAGGCGTGTAAATCCCAGTGCCAGTCGTCCCATGGTATAGCGGGCGTTGACATCCTGAACCGGACGCCACTGCAACTCTCCCTGATCATCCCGATACTGCATCGCATCGATTCCCAGCGGCCCGAAGTAACCCGCCTGCTGCACACGTAATGCCACGCGGTGCCCCACTTCTATTGCAGGCTGCCAGGTTTCCCGCGTCTGCGCATCAATACAGATCCGACTGCCGCGATACTGGCCGCGGTCATCACATAACAATACAGCGAGCCCCAGAAATTCGGGGTCCCCCTGCTGCGGTATATCAAACTGCAGTCCGGCTTCCGCGCTGCGCTGCACCCACGGTTCCAGAAACAGCGGCTGCTGGTACGCAAAGCGTTTTTTTGCCCAGTCCCTCACCGGATTTTTCACGCCGGTTCCCCGTGCCAGCATCCGCTCACGGGCTGACATGCTGAAATTTGCCTTGAGTACCCAGGCTGGCTCTCGAGCCTGCTGCAACGGCAGCTCTGCAACCGCTGCTTCCAGTTCCTCCATACTTTCCACCCGACGACTTCCAGGCAGAGAGAGTCCCCATTCTCTTTCACATGCAAATGAAAACGACCGGGAGTTGACTGTTTTCACGGCAGCCAGATCAGGAGTATTCGCGGTGAACCCCTGCGCGTCTGCCAGTTTTGCAACCGCTTCCGACCAGCCCCAGGGAACGAACTCGCTTCGAGCCGCTTCTTCGTGATGAGGCCATGCTGAGATCCACTCCACTTCCGGCAGCCCCGCTGTCTTCAAATCTGTCATAAATTCGGAAGTAATCGAACCGGGCAAATAGATCTGGTCGCCGTCTGCCGCCACGCTGATCCAGCAGCAGGCCAGTTGCAGATTCAATGCGGGCGTGCCTCCCCCCGACGCTGCATACACTTCCCTGGCCAGTTGATGTTCAAAGTCATAATTTCCCAGAAATACACGTCGCATTGAAAATCATTCAGCTAATAAAACACGGTGGATCTGCAGGTTTCTGAATTGAATGATCCATTATTCATTAGAGCCTGACACCGAATTTCTGTTATACTGATTCCTGCCAGCCAGAACTATCCTCACACATGATTTCTCAAGAAAGACAGTCCGATGCACTTATTCCGTAATCATTCTGTTCTTCCTCAATTCGTATTATTGTTTTCCGTCCTGGTGCTGAATGTTACATTGCAGGCGGAAGAAGCATCACAGACTAAACCGCTGCATATCGCGACTTTCCAGTGTGATATCACCCCCCCCATTGGCAGCCCGCTCTGTTATGGACATGTCACACCCGCGAAGAAAATCGTAGACCCTCTCAGTGCGCGGGGCATCATCTTCCTGAATTCCGATCAACCGATTGTCCTGCTGGCGCTCGACTGGGTGGGCGCCAATAATGGTGCCCAGGATGTCTGGAAACAACGCCTGGCAGAGGCACTGGGTACGACCGTGGACCGCTGTGCCGTCCATTGTCTGCATCAACACGATACGCCGGGAGTCGATATTTCCACGAATGTCCTGCTCGAACAGAATAGTTTAAAAGGTGTCATGTATGATGTTGCGTACGTAGAAGACGTCATGCAGCGAACGATCGCGGCAGCAAAACAGAGTCTGTCGCATCCGCAACCTGTCACACATGTGGGGACAGGCAAAGCGAAAGTCGCGCAGTTTGCTTCGAACCGCCGCATTCTGGGGACGGATGGAAAAGTCAAAATTGTCCGTTTCAGTTCGTCCCGCAATCCCGCTGCCATCGCGGCTCCGGAAGGAATCATTGATCCTGATGTCCGCGTACTCAGTCTGTGGAACGAAGACAAGCCGCTGGTGGCGCTCAGTTATTACGCCACGCATCCTCAGAGCTATTATGGTAAAGGGGGCGTCAGTTGTGACACCGTCGGCCTGGCGCGTGCGATGCATGAACAGCAGACCCCGGAAACACTACACATTCACTTCAACGGCGCGGGGGGAAACATCGGCGCAGGAAAATACAATAACGGCGATCCGAAAAACCGCCCCCTGCTGGCACAACGCCTGGCAGACGGCATGAAACAAGCCTGGGAGTCGACTAAAAAAAGTCCTCTTACTGCCAACGATGTGAACTGGAAAGTCAAACCGGTACTCCTGCCGTTGCGAGACACACTGGATGAAGCCGCCCTCACCGGCATCTTGCAAAATCCGCGTGCCAAGCTCACCGATCGCATCCGGGCCGCCCGCGATCTGAACTATCTGCAGCGTACCAAGGCAGGGACCACGATTGATATCACGCGGTTGAAACTGGGTTCCGCTCAGATCATTCATATGCCGGGTGAACTGTTCGTGGAATATCAACTGGCAGCGCAGAAGATGGCACCGGATGATTTCGTCTGCATGGCTGCTTATGGAGACCAGGGCCCCGGTTACATCGGTACAACGATCGCGTATTCCCAGGGAGGTTACGAAACCGGCCGAGTTTCCCGCACTGCTCCTGAAGTAGAAGAGACCCTGATGCAGACGCTCAAAGAATTACTTGGCACTAATGATTAAACTGTGTCCCGTTTTACTGTAGCGTCTCCTAAACCATTTAGACTGAGTATAATAGCCCGGGAGACACTATGGTTAAATGCGATGCGCTCTGGTTTCATCCACTTAATCATCCTGACGTGAAGGCTTTGACCATTTGATGCGGGCGGTGTAAATCCGGTTGTTACTGCCGTACTTTTCGATGCCGATCGGCTGCATCCACTCGGCGACGGTGACCCAGGTTTCGCTGGGACTGAGATTCACGACGGCGAAGTTTCCCATCCGCGCCCCTTTTTCCGGTACAATGATTCGTTCGGTTTTGCGTTTCACCTGCAGCGTTTCAGGATCGACTTGAGCCATAAACAGCGGTGCCCGATGCCGAAATACATGGTCGTTGTTCGCGCCGCGTCGCGTATAGACCAGGTACAGACCATCGCTGTGGGTCACCCAATGCTGCTGCGTATTATAATTCCCCAGTTCTTTACCGTCATCAAATTTCCAGACAATCGGCTCGGAATAATTCAGCCCGTCATCGCTGACCGAGACATACCCTTTCTCATCGTTCCGCATCGTCAGATAATACTTCCCCTGGTACTTTGTGATAGAAGGTTCGTACAAACCCCGTTTGACGGGAATCGTATGTTCGCTGCCATGCTTTTTGTAAGTCAGCTTCTCGCCATCAAAGTCGCATAACACGACCGTCGTGCCGTACTGCTTCGCTCCTTTTTTCTTGAAATAGACGGGCAACAGAATCGTGCCATCTTCCAGATCATAGCGCTGAGCGGAACCGGCACCGCAGTCTTCAAACCGGGGTTCGTCCGGCATACTCATCGTGGTCCAGTCGGACCAGGTATGATCCTTCTCATTGTAGACCGAATAAGCCACACTCCGTTTGCGGACGTGCATGACTTTATTATTTTCATAGCGAACAGTGTGTCCGGTTCCCAGCAGTTTCTTAGTCCTGGCATGCCAGCCGGGTGTGAAGTCGCAGACCGCGATCTCATGTGTGTCTGATAAACGCCGCCGTGCCAGCGTATCGTGTTTGATTGGCCCCACCCAGTTTTCTCCGTCAGTCGTCCGCATCTCATTTAAAGCGTAAAACACATCCGAACCGGTCAACAACAGCTTCTGCATTGTGAGTACGACGGTCGCGGGAAACGGACCTGCCTGAGGAATGGCACCGGTGCGGGCCTGCACCCAGCAGGTTTTCCCGTCAAAGCCTTCCGTGACCACCCGCAAATCGACTTTGTAATCAAGTGGTTTCGCAGGATCTTCAGCAGAGAGTCGCAGTGATCCGGTTACCATAAATACCAGTGTCAGACAAACGGGAAGGATCGATTTCATAGGGGCCTCTCTAAAAGTGGTAAAAGAAAGATCCCTTTACCATACGCAGATTGAAGGGAACTCTCAAGACTTCCATTCCAATTCAAACCATGAGCGGAAAGACAACCGGTATTGCATTCTGCAGAAATGCCCCTCAAAATGAAATCGGAAAAATGAAGCAGACAGACGATTTCACTGTCTGTCTCCTCGCTTTTCAAACTCAATTCAAGGAACAGAACGATGCGAATGTGCTCACTGATCGCTGTCCTGACTTTCTGCTGCTGCCCGATTCTCCCGGCGGCCGACCTCGACTTTATCCGCATCAGTGCGGACGGAAAGTCTTTTGTCACCTCACAAAATCAGAAACCGTTTGTTCCCTGGGGATTTAATTACGACCACAACGGGGAAGGTCAACTGCTGGAAGATTACTGGCAGACAGACTGGAAGCAGGTTGAACAGGACTTCGCCGAGATGAAAGAACTGGGCGCGAATGTGGTTCGCATCCACATTCAGTTCGGCAAGTTCATGTCTGCCGTCGACAAGCCGCGCGAAGAAGCGTTGCAGAAACTGGGTGAACTGCTGCAACTCGCCGAACGCACGGGAATCTATATCGATCTGACCGGACTGGGCTGTTATCACAAACAGGATGTCCCCGCCTGGTACGATCAACTGACCGACGAGGAACGCTGGCAGGCGCAGGCGGTTTTCTGGGAAGCCGTCGCGAAACAGTGTGCGAAAAGCCCCGCTATCTTCTGCTACGATCTGATGAATGAGCCGGTCGTGCACGCCGGTAAAAAACAGGGAACCGACTGGCTCGGACCTGCCTTAGGCAACAAACATTTTGTGCAGCGCATTACTTTAAGCCCCGATAAAAGGTCTCGACCTGACATCGCAGCCGCCTGGATCAAGACTCTGGTGCAGGCGATTCACAAGCACGATCAGCGGCACTTAATTACCGTTGGCATGGTTCCCTGGAGCCTGGATCGCCCCGGTCTGCGATCCGGTTTCGTACCTGACAAAGTCAGCCAGCATCTCGATTTTATCTGCGTGCACCTCTATCCGGAAGCAGGCAAGGTCGATGAGGCCATGGAGACGCTCAAAGGCTTCGACATCGGCAAACCGCTGGTGATTGAAGAAACCTTTCCGCTCAAAAGTTCGCCGCAGGAATTCGAAGAATTTCTGTTGAAGTCACGAAAGTACGCAGATGGCTGGATTGGCTTCTACTGGGGTAAGTCACTGTCTGAATACAAGTCGGAAAAAACCATCGCTGCTGCGTTGATGGGGAACTGGTTGGAGTTCTTCGTCAAGAACGGTCCGAAATTCAAAGGAGAGGCAGAATAAATCTGACTGCTGGTCTCGTTCAGGGTTGAAAAACAATATCCGTTACCGTTCCAAATTTCGCGGGCAAAGGCATGTTGGCAAATGCGGAATCTTCGCCAGTCCGGTACTGCCAGCGACCTGCCAGAGGCAGTGCGCTTTGACCGGATATCAGCCGCGGTGCAGAGGCAAAATCGGTCTCACCGGCCGGGCCTGTTACCTGCAACACAATCAGGTTAGCATCATTCCCGTAAACCGCTTGACGATCCAGCTGAAAGCCCTTCTCCGTCGACTTTAAAGGTGTGCCATTCAACCAGGCACGGACTTGCGTATTGTCAGCGTTGCCCGCTGTTAACAGTAATGTTTTGCCGGCTTTCCATGCTTCGGGAATACGCACCACACAGCGATACCAGCGGCCCTGGTCGGTTTTCACTGTCGAGCCGTTACCCGGAACTTCAACTACGGACCAGTGAGGTGCGTCGTTCAACGAGACTTTTTGTGAGACTTTGACATTCGCCGGATCGAGGCCGGCGGCCCAGTAGATACTATTTGTCAGCAGTCTGACAAACTCAGGCTGTTTGAAATCACCTGGATGTCCCAATGAAGTGTAAAACGATTTTCCGCCGTCTTTGCGCTGGAAGGTCCAGGCAACCGGCTCGACTGGTTTACCCGGAATTTCTGCGGTCATCAACACCGTGGTGCCTTTTGCCAGCGGAGAGACCTCATACAGTGAATAGGCCTGCGGGAATGGTTTGTCGGAAATGCCATCCAGAATGGGATTTTGTTTTTGTGCGGGATTGATGGTGACCATCGATTTGAGATCGTTGGCATGATGCCCTTTATAATTGCCGCCGAACACGTAAGCATCGAATTCCGTCCAGTCAGCGTAACCTGCGGGAGGTTCTTTTCCCCGGAGTGAGAACGCATGACTGGCGGTACGGATTCCCACAACGGGTTTACCGGCTTTCACATATTTCCGAATCGCCTGCATTTCTTTTGCAGGTAAGACACGGCGACGCACGCTGAACAGGACCACGTCGGCATCGTTGATTTTTTCGATTCCCGGAATCAGATTCCGATCCTTTTCATCGGCATAGATCAGGCTGACCCGAAAGTGTTTGCCCAGATTTTCCGCGGCAAACTTCGGCAGACTGATATTCGTTTCATATTCGGCTTCCGCCATCACGATTAACAGATGCGGTCGTTTATCTTCTTTAAAAACGAATGCCTGATCGCCGAGCAACTGATCGCTGGTGATGGTCGGACAGACATATTTTTCGATGTGTGAAATGATCAAGTCATTGCCGGTAAAATGACTGACGTAAGGCCAGCGCTGGGGGTTATACATGGTGTCTGTCAGATCGCGAACGAGAACGACATTCTTACCGTTCTGCTTCAATTGTCGTAATCCAAACGGACGCCCCAGAACACACATATTCGTGTGCACGCCTACCAGCATCACGTTTTTGATTCCGCGGCTCTCCAGAATCCGCCAGACTTCATCGCCTTTGTCACTGATGAAATCACGCTCGCTGTCGACTGTGATCACAGGTGACTGGCTCTTCCAGGGTAGCGCGGGATTGCGGCCGAGGTCTTTCAGCTTTTTGGCCCAGGCGGCGTGTTCCTCGGGATCATCGTCTTCTCCCCCGTCGGACTGATCCAGGGGGTAGACGGCACGCTCTTCAGCCGGAATCTTCGAGCACCAGTTTTCAATGCCATCTGGTACAGGGCCGTCAAAGGTCACCTGCATGGCTCGTTTTCGCGCGGGATGTTTCTGATAAGCGGGCATGCAGTCACTGGGGGCATGGATGATGGTGACCCCTTCCGCACGGGCTGTCTTTAACAGCTGATCCAGGCGCGGCGCGAACTGTTCGAGGCGTTTGACGGCATTGAGACAGTGGTGATAATCCCACACATCACAGACAATGATGGCGGTTTCAGACGGTTTCCAGCTCTCGGAACGTTGCAGCCGATGAAAGCGACCGGTGTCTTTGCCCGTTTCCTGCTGATAACGCAATTGCAGATCCAGATCTTTCGCGGACAGTGAAGTTGTAGAAATCAGAATCAGGCTCAGGCAGGCAGCCAGCTTGTAGAACGTCTTCACGTGATGTCTCCTGGTGGCAGGCAACGGGGTAGACCCGTGGAATGAATTCGACTGCGATCAATCACAGTCTGTTTATTTTAAAGGAGCCCGGCACCAGAACAAAAGTCTGAGAGCAGAAAACAAAAAAACCAGCGGAAAAAGAGGTCTGCTTTTCCGGCTGGTTTTTTATTGGTAATCAATTGTTAAGGCGTCGTCTGATTATCGACGGGAATCCGCAGAACGACGGTAACGTCGCAGTTGCTGTTCTACTTCCTGAATTTTGCCCTGACGTTCTTCACGGGAGACCGTTGTTTTATTGGCGGTCTGCTTAAAGGAGGAAGGACTACGAAAACCCGTGACTTCGGGTTGAGTTGTACTCTGTACCCGATTGACACGGGCGGTGCGTGGCAGGCTGCGACTGATCCGTTCCTGCTGCAGAGTTTGTGCTGGCTGCTCTGTCCGGCTTAGTGTTTCTGCCGGTTGAAAACGTGCCGAAGTTGGTGTGGGCTGATTGCCCACTTCACCCGACAGATAAGATACAAATTTCGAGCTGGCTTTGTTGATAATCACTACCCGGCTGGCAGATTGAGGCTTATTGAGAGGACGAATGATGCAGACGACTTCTGCTTCGCCGGCCTGATCGAGGGCTGCCTGCAGTTGAGACAGATCGGGGTTTCCGGTTGTGCCTGAAGCAACGGGTTGACTGGAAGGCATGGCCCGTTCCAGAAATTCATCCAGGATTTCCTGATTGGGAGCAGGCGTCATTTCCTGTGGCGTTTCACTCATCGCCAGTTTGACTTCGGGTACGGTTTCTGCGACAGCCGGTTCTTTATAAATGGCAGTCAACTGCGCTTCATCCAGCAGTTTATGAATCATCGGCAAACCGACATACAGACCACGTTTTTCGTCTTTTTCCACAGCGAAACAGACACCCACCAGTCGTCCGGAGCGGTCAAACAATCCGCCGCCGGAACGTCCCTGCACAGGCATGCCCGTGCATTCGATATTGTCGGGTCCCAGAAAGCGGTTCAGTTCCGTCACCTGGATCTTTTCCAGTGTGGGGAGTGCACCGCCGTTACAACCGATGCTGGCGACGACATCGCCTGCTTTGACTTCCTGTTCAATACCGGCCACTTTTGCGGCTGCCACTACGCCTGATGTGGGAATAGAGATCAGCCCCACGTCGGCCTGCATATTGTAGCGAACCAGGGTTCCCACGTAGGTATCAAACTTCTCTCCCTGGAAGACATCGACTTCAATGACCGAATCACTTTTCAGTTCACTGAAGATGTGACTGCAGGTCATGATCAATGTGCGACCGACGGCACTGTGGATTACAGTTCCTGATCCCAGGTCCATGCCTTTTTTATCTTTGACACGAATACGAACCGTGCTGGCCCGAAAGTTGATAATTTCTTTCTGCGGAGCTGCATCTGCCAGCGGATCACTGGCAGAGTCGCCGAACTGGGCACGGATCACTGGTTCTTCGACCGGGACCGACTCTTCTTCTTTTGATTTACCAAAGAAGGGAATATTAAAGCCTCGAGATTTCTTTTCCGGTTTTGTTTCGTTCTGCGTCAGGTGAATGGGAGTCTCTGCAGGCTGGCTGGCTCGACTTTCATTCGCAGCGAAAATCACAGGGTTCTCGCGGGCAGGCTGTTCGGGTTCTGAACTGGGGATGCGGGCCAGCATTCTTCGCAGGTTGCTCTCGGTCGTTGATCCCACCGAACGGGCGACCTCCCTGCCTTCCACCACCAGTACAAACGCCGGAATGCTGGTTACATTAAAACGTTTCGCCAGATCCGGTTCCTGATCAACGTCTACTTTTTTAATCGGATAACCTTCACGCTTTAAACGTGAGATTAAGGGACTCATTTTCTGACAGGGACCGCACCAGGTGGCAGTAAAATCCAACAGCACACCTTTGGGTGCCGCTGCCTGTACTGATCCGGAAAGGATTACAACTGTAAGAAAGGCTGTCGTAAAAAACCTCATCTACCAACTCCTCAAAAAGGTTGGTTTCAACGCGCAAGGCGTTTTAAATTCAGATAAAGGGGTATTCTCTCTTAGCTCAAGCCAGGCATCAGAACGTGAGTGCGGCTGAGAGCAGGCAACCTGAATGGTCGCCGGTTGCAGAGAAGCAGTGTGAGCGGAAAACTGCAGGAACCCTCTTGAAATCTGAAGAGATTCGACAGTTTGAACTTTCAAAGCCTGGTTGAACGCATCAACAGGCGATGTCGGTGAAATTAGCTTCACTATGCGGCTTCCATGCCAAACGGTTGTCACCAGCAAACTGCTGGTAATATGGGTAGTTTAATGGGAGTCGAGCCCGGTCTTCCTGACCAACTGCTCTGAATCACTTGAATTGTCGGTTCCGTACCTGTGTACTGATATCATTTAGAAACGGGAGCAGAGTCCCATTTGTGACGGGTCAGTTTAAGTTCACGCATCTGGTGTACCAGAAAGTTAAATTATTTTGCGAAAAATTCGCAGGAATGCGTAAATACATTAAAGAGAATTCCTTGTAAATAGAATTTTCTCTGGAAGCTTTTACAATCGCCTCTCAGCGAAAACTTTTTTGTGACTTTTTTGCAAGGCATTGTAATTTTTACCGCAATTTTCGCGTTTTTTGGGATCCCGTTTCTACAGACCGGCAGGGGTGACGAAAGCGAGTGAATGCAGAGGTTTTCAGGAGCAGACGGGAACTGGTTGTGTACTTTTCTGTTGCCGGGCAACTATAATAGAGTAGAGGTCCGCTGCTGAGGCACGATCCTTAACACGGGCGATCATAATCACCCTTAAGATTCTAATACCAAACGACTTAAACCCCTGCAGAAAGACATTCTTTCTTAAATCACCCACCTTGAACATTTTTACAGAATCTCTTTCTGTGACTCTAAAAGTATCCGTAACATCAACAGTCAGGCCCTGCTGAATTGATTTCCTGTAACGAAATCAGCCCCCCGGTTCAGCCTGTAACGCTGCAGCAGTGAGCTGTAACAGAATACCATAGACAAAACCTCCTATTCGATTGAGACACATGAAACAGATATGCCTCGTAACTCTGATCGCAGTCCTGTCACTGTCAGCCGGCTGCCGCAAACAGGAAGAAATTACCTCTTACACGGTTTCCAAAGGTGCTTCCTCTCAGAATTCTGCTCTACCTGATATGACGGCTGCTCCTGCGAAACCAACGCGTATGCTGGCAGCCATCGTGCCCGGCAGTCCGCAAAACTGGTTTTTCAAAATGACCGGAGAGCCGGATCAGGTCAAAGCCGAATTCGACAACTTCATTCAATTCATGAAATCAGTCACACTCAACGGCGACAAACCGGAATGGAAGCTGCCTGAAAACTGGACTCAGGAACCGGGCAGTTCCATGCGATTTGCGACTCTGAAAGTCAAGGAGACTGACCCTGCTGTGGAGCTGTCTGTGATTCCACTTCCCGCGGGCAGTGATCAGACAGCGGACTTACTCTCCAACATCAATCGCTGGCGCGGACAGGTGGGTCTCGACTCGATTTCAGCAGAGGACATCAAGGCGGCTGCCGACAAATCACCGGCGCTCGACACCGAACTGTTCACACTCAAATCAGGGGATGAGACCATTTCGGTCGTCAGCCTGAACGGAATGATGGCCGGCAACCCGATGAGCCGTGCCCCGTTTGCCTCGGGCATGATGGGGGGCCCGGGAGGTCCTGCTGCAGGCCCGGCGAATCCTCCAGCTGCTGCCTCAATCAAATATGAAACTCCCGAAGGCTGGCAACCGGGTCGCAGTGGCGGGATGAGAAAAGCTGCTTTCAACATCACCAGTGGCGACGAAACCGGTGAAGTCACCGTCATCGATCTGAATGGAGAGAGCAATCCGTTACTGCTGAATGTCAATCGCTGGCGGGATCAGGTCGGCCTGAAAGACATCACCGAAGCCGAACTTCCCCAACAGTCAGAGCAACTCAAGGTCGGCGATCTGGAAGCCACTTATGTCAAGCTCATCGGACCGGAAGATGCAAAACCGCGTATCGCAATTTTAGGAGCCATCATCTACCGGGATCACCTGGCCTGGTTTGTGAAATTCACAGGTCCGGTCAAGCTGGCCGAACAGGAACAGGACCGCTTCAAACAGTTTGTAAAATCGATCCGGTTTGAATAACAGCTGACGACTCCCTCACTCAACGAACTTTTTACTTGAGTTTTCAATTCAGGATACAACCATGGCAACCAATACCCTTCCCGATCAGACAGACGAAACGGCGACACGCGGATCCGATTCCGGGGAAACCAACTTCAATGAAACATTCCTGAGGGTCCTGTCGCCTCTGTCTTCGTTGAGACTGACGGTGGTGCTGTTTGCAATGGCCATCTTTATTATCCTGGCGGGTACCCTGGCCCAGGTGAATAAAGACATCTGGGTCGTCATCGACGAATACTTCCGTACCGGTATTGCTAAAATTGAATTCAAAATCTTTTTCCCCCCTTCCTTTTTTCCAAATCTCGACCAGCAGAATATTCCCGGCTTTATCTACTTCCCGGGAGGCTGGCTGATCGGCTTCCTGATGGGCTTGAACCTGTTCGCTGCCCACCTGATTCGTTTTAAAGTGCAGGCAAAAGGGAAACAGCGAACTATCGGCTGGACGATTATCGCCGTGGGTTCCCTGGTGACGTGGCTGGTGATCGTCAGTGGAGCCAACAAAGATGGTTTCCAGGGATACTCGCTGTTGAGCTGGCAGGCACTATGGTGGCTGCTGGAAGCAGGAGTCGGAGTTGCGACAGTCGCGGGGTGTGTCCTCTTTTTTTACATCGACAAACATCGCAGAGCAGAACGTGGCTTGATCCTGGGTATCACGATCCTGCTGGGCTGTCTATTAGCCTGGTTTATTTCCCAGGGGCAGGCGGCACGGTTCAGTGATGCCTCCATGCGGATTTTGTGGCAGTTGATTAAAGCCACTTTTGCAGGCTGTGTCCTGCTCTCCGGTTGTATTTTCCTGTTCAAGAAACGGGCGGGCGTTGTGTTACTGCATGCCGGCGTCGGCCTGATGATGCTCAGCGAACTGATTGTCGGCACAATGGCCGTCGAAACCCAGATGACCATCTCCGAAGGCCAGACCACCAACTTCGTACATGACATCCGTGAGATCGAACTGGCCATCATTGATGAAACAGACCCCCAGGAAGATAAGGTCACCGTTATCCCCAAGTCGATCCTGCTGGCAAAACAGCAACAGGTTGTCTCTGACCCGAAACTCCCCTTCGACTACGAGCTGGTCAAATATTATCCGAATGCTTCCCTGCGTAAAGTGAGTTCTCTGACTCCTGAAGAACAGAAAGAGACGGAGAATCCCGCGACAGCCGGAATCGGCCTGGACTGGATCGCGTTACCGATGCGGAGTGCCAGCGGTACTGACATGGGGGGCGGCGTCGACACGCCGGCTGCCTATATTAAAGTGATCGACAAAAAATCGTCTGAGACTCTGGGGATCTACCTGGTCGACCTGGAAATGGCGTTGCAGGAAATCGGGCAGCCTGTGGTCGTAGACGGCACGCCCTATCAGCTCTACCTGCGTTTCAAACGGTATTACAAACCTTACTCCGTCACGCTCAACGATGTCCGCAAGGATGATTACGCAGGCACCAACACGGTAATGAGCTATTCTTCTGACATCAAACTGGTTGATCCGACCAACAATGTCGATCGGGAAATCAAAGTCTGGATGAACAACCCGCTGCGTTACAGTGGCGAAACCTTTTACCAGAGCGGTTACCATGCTGATCCGACCACTGGAAAGGAAATGACAACCCTGTCCGTCGTCACGAATGTCGGCTGGATGATTCCTTACGTCTCCTGCATGATCGTGGTGGTCGGCATGCTGTATCACTTCATGATTACGCTGTTGCGATACTTAAACCGTCGTGAAAAACAGCGAAACGAGCCATCAGACGTCAATGAGTTTATACCAGCTGGCAAAGAAAATGATCTGGCCTGGCAGAACCGGGCACGCCTGCAGGAAAAACTGACGAAGTACCTGATCCCGGCTCTGATTGTCGTAATTTTTGGCGGCTACCTCATGAGCAAAGCCCGGGTACCGAAACCGGATTCCAATAAGATGAACCTGTATGAATTCGGCCAACTGCCGATTTTATATGAAGGCCGGACCAAGCCCGTTGATACCCTGGCTCGCAACAGTCTGCGAATTATCTCGGGTAAACAGGAATTCACAGATCAGGACGGCGAAAAGCAACCGGCCATCAAATGGTTCCTGGATACCATTGCCAAACCACAGGATGCCTTTGAATACCAGGTAATTCGGATTGAAAATCCGGATTTACTCACCACGCTCAAGCTGTCCAAGCGCGCTGGCTTCCGTTATTCGTTTGACGATTTTATCGAACAAATGCCTGAACTGATGAAACAGTCTGATCTGGCACGAAAAGCGGGTAAAGGGAAAGCGACCCTGTATCAGTCACGCGTACTCGATCTCGAAAAGAAAATCGGCACCGTTGACCTGCTGATTTCATCATTCAAACCGCCGGAAATCCGGGCCGAGTCGGCCCGCGATGACCTGATCGAAGCGATCCGCCGCCATGGGATGCTGGAGCGTCGCAACCCGCCCCGCGCCATTCCTCCGGGAGGCGAGGGTGAGAATGATGATCAATGGCAGACTTATTCGTATGCCTGGACCCGCGACCTGGTCAAAGCCAGCTTTGCCAAGGATAAGGAAAACGAAGCCACACAAGCCTGGACGAAAATGCTCGTGGCGTATGCCAGTGATGATGTGAGTGAGTTCAATAAAGAAGTCCGCAACTACCAGATCTGGTTGAACAAGCACAAAGCAGATCTGCCTCACACCAGCCTGTCCAAAGTCGATTTCGAAGCATTCTTCAATCACTTTGAACCCTTTTTTTACTGCTCTGTGCTCTACATATTCGCATTTGTAATGGTCTGTTTCTCGTTCCTGTTCTGGCCCAGACCGCTGGGCAACGCGGCGTTCTGGCTGATCTGCCTCACATTCTTTGTGCATACTCTCGCGCTGATTGGCCGGATTTATATTTCGGGACGACCACCGGTTACCAACCTGTATTCTTCGGCTGTCTTTATCGGCTGGGGAGCTGTACTGGCGGGAATTGTCATTGAAAAAATCAATCGACTGGGCATCGGCAGTTTACTGGCCTCGGTCGCTGGATTTTCGACACTGCTGATTGCGCACATGCTCGCCGGCGATGGTGATACGTTTGCCGTGCTGCAGGCAGTCCTGGATACACAGTTCTGGCTGGCCACCCATGTGGTCTGTATTACACTCGGTTATGCGGCGACTTTTGTCGCGGGTCTACTCGGTGTATTTTATATCCTGTGGGGTACCTGTACTCCCCGCATGACGGCAACGGCAGGCAAAGAAGTGATACGCATGTTGTACGGCGTCCTCTGCTTTGCGATCATCCTGAGTTTCTTTGGTACCGTGCTCGGCGGTCTGTGGGCCGACGATTCCTGGGGCCGCTTCTGGGGCTGGGATCCTAAAGAAAACGGTGCGTTGATCATCGTGCTCTGGAATGCACTTGTGTTACATGCGCGTTGGGGTGGCATGGTCAAAGACCGTGGCCTGGCCATCCTTGCGATCGGCGGAAACATCGTCACCAGCTGGTCCTGGTTTGGTGTGAACGAACTCGGTGTCGGACTGCATTCTTATGGTTTCACCGAAGGAGTCCTGAAAGCGCTGGGGCTGTTTATGCTCTCACAACTTGCCGTAATGGCTGTCGCACTGATCCCACAGAAACAGTGGTGGAGTTTCAAAAAGCAGGATGTTTGAGTGAAACCTGAGTGATTATAAAAGAGGCTTTCACCTCACGATGTTCACCTTGCACTAAATGGTAATCCCTCCTGATACCGGAGTGAGATTCTGCTGTATCATTGAATATTCCTCCTTATTCTAAAAGGCTTTTTCCTCCTTTAATTATAGTCTTATATATCATATTTCTTCTCGCGCCTTTTACCTTACCACCTATATTGACCGACCGGAACAAAAAGCAACCCATATACTCTAACACTGTGGATGTACACTTTTAATAATCGAGGTGTAGATATCTCTGCGACGACACATTACATGACTCACCTTTTCTTCAGGATTCGATGTCATGACACGGATTTGTCTCGCGATCACAGTTGCTCTGGTTGCCTGGGAGACTTGCTCTCCATTGACTGCCGGTTCGTACAATCCGATCTCCCTCAGCTTCGATGACAGTTTCGACGACAGCTTTCGTGAAAGTCCGGCTTCGGTCACCATTTATCCCGAAGAGCAAACCTATGAGGCTGACGTTTCGGAGCTGTTCGGCAATCTGAACCTGTTTGGCCGCTATCATCCTCATTTTGGTTACCGGCATCAACTGGGAGACACCATTGGTCGTCAGGGAGGCTTGTCCTCCTTTGATCTGTTTGTACCTCTGATCGAAAATCACGACAGCGAATGGCTATACTTCCTGGATGTGCGCCTCCTGCTTGATGATCAGAACAACAACCTGGGTTCGAACCTGGGACTGGGTGTCCGCCGTTATCTGGCGGGGATCCAACGAACCATCGGTGGTTACGTTTACTTTGATACGCGCGATACCGGAGTTGCCAGTTTTCAACAAATCTCGGGAGGCATTGATCTTCTGGGCGATCGCTGGGATACGCGACTGAACTGGTATGCTCCGACAGGTGAAACTCGCACGCAATGGGGAGAAACCTTTAGCGGTGATGGCACATATCGGTTTGTTGGGCACTATCTGAAAACCGGTGCTGTCACGCGCTACTATCAGGCAGCCATGTCGGGAGTCGATCTGGAAACCGGTTACAAATTTTATTCCGGTTTCAATACCGATGTTCGTGCTTATGGTGGTATCTATTTTTTCAATGCACAAGGCAGCCAAAATGCCAGTGGCTGGAAATCGCGTATTGAAAGTCGCATATCTGATATGATCTCTCTGAGTGCCGGCGTGCAACATGATCCGGTCTTCAAGACGACTGTCAACTTCACTGCCGCCATTCAATGGCCCAGTTTTTCAGGTCTCAAAGACGGACCGCGTTCGAACCTGACTGCGTACGATCGACTGGGAGAAAGCCCCGAACGACTCCGCAGCATTCTGGTCGATAACCAAACCGTCGAGGATCCTGACGGGGTGTACCTGATCAATCCTGCTACCGGCAACCCATTTTACTTTATGCACGTCGCCATTGGAGGAAACAGCGATGGCTCCTATGAAGACCCTTACTCCACGCTTGCAAAAGCGTTTGCTGATCCGCGAACACAACAGGGTGATCTGATCGTTTACGACCATCGTAATTCAGCGGAAACGGGAAATTATATTGTTGGTCCTGACACCAGAGTGCTTTCCACAGGGCCGGCACAATATATCAATACTGAATTCGGTGTTTTGCAGCTCCCGGATTCCAACTCAGGTCTCACACCACAAATCACCGGTAGCTTCTCCATGAATAATAATACCGAGCTCAACGGCTTTGATCTGTTTAACAGCAGTGGCCCTTCCATCACAGCCAGTGGCGTCGGGAACATCCTGGTCAGCCGTAACACCATTACCAATGCATACAGTGGGTCCGCAATCCAACTTACGAGTTTAACGGGATCGGCGATCTTCGATCAAAGTCCGTTGACAAAAACCAATGGAACAGGAGTCAGCGTTTTAAACAGTAGCACAGATATCACCTTTACCAACAGCCCGATTACGGCAGTTAACGGAAATGGAGTTAATCTACTGAATACGAGCGGCACGATTCAGTTCGGCCAGATTACCACCACCAACGGTGACATCTCGGCCAGTCTCGTCAATAATTCTGCAGGCGTGACGATTGATTCCTTAAACAGTACCGATGCAGCGACAAGTGGTCTGGTACTCAACAATCAGACTGGCAGCCTGACACTTAACGGCGGAACCTTTTCCAACAGCGGCGTCGCCGGAGTGCAGATTTTAAACTCACAAAATATTACGTTACGAAATATTACTATTGCTACGCCTGTCACAAATACAACCGGAGTTTCAATCCTCGTCAATGGAGTGAGTAATCTACTGGTCTCCGATAGCACGATTACTCACTCCGGAGCCGGTACCTCAGTCAGTCTTGGCAATCTCGCAGGCGCAGTGACCTTTGATCAGAGCACGATCAGTAAAACAGGGGGGCTGGCTGTCTCGATCAATGGCGGAACCGGG
>CENL01054248.1_pt1 | contig 157107 bp, 138 predicted proteins | sample 530221 | NCBI WGS metagenome assembly CENL01 (sample SAMEA2619791, study PRJEB7988) | marine metagenome | isolation source: saline water (ENVO:00002010), including
GCTTTGCGGTAGGAAGTGATTCCGAGAAAGACGACTTTCTGCGGTCGGAATTTGAGCACCTTTTCAGTCAGGATTTCTGCCCCTTCATCGAGTTCTGCTTTCGAAAGTTCGTCCGCCCGTTTCGAAGCGCGGCTGACGATGTTGGTTAACCCGCCCCCCCGCTTGAGCAGCTTATAATCTTCGAACGGAGAATAGAGACGCTCGGTAATCTTTCCACGATGCATGGCCGGCCAGAAGCGATTGCCGGGGCGGGCAAAGTGATGCCCTACCGCGGCAGAGTACAACCCCGGATTCGTTCCGACAAACAGTGCTTTCAAGCCCGGTTCAATCAGGTCGGGAAGCTGTTTATGAATGGCCTGTTCCAACTGCTCTGGCGTTGGTTTCCAGATTTCTTCCACGCGCTTCAGGCTCCCGCATCTGATTCTTACTCAATAAACCCGTCATTACGTAACGCGTCGATGGCACGTTCGAAGGCATTGACCGTAAAGTTGATTTCTTCATCGGAGTGTGCCGCAGTGGTCATGGCGCCCCAGCCAAACCAGTCGACACCGTTCAACAGCAGTGCACAGCGGAAGGCGTGTCCCAGTTGGGCATCATGCTTGCGGTCCAGACGGTCGAAGTCATTCTCATAAGGGACGAAAGAATCATCGGTCGGCCGCGGTCCGTCATAACCGGGGAAGACTTTGATGATCGAGAATTGGCCGTAGACAACCCAGTTCACATTTTTGCGGGTCAGGACATCATTCATACCCATTCGCAGTTTCGCGGCACTTTCGTTTGCCTGACGACAGGGCTCTCCGTCGGCGATCTGCTTTAAGACGGCGATACCGGCTGCAGCGGAAAGCGGGTTGGCGTTATAAGTTCCCGGATGCTTCATCTTCTGGCCAAACGGATTATCAAAGGCAATCGCCTGCATCAGATCGGCACGACCCGCCAGACAGCCACCAGGCAGACCGCCGGCAACGATTTTTGCCAGTGAGGTCAGGTCGGGAACGATGCCGCGTACTTCCTGCATCCCGCCGGGAGCAACACGGAATCCACTGATGACTTCGTCCATAATCATCAGCACACCTTTTTCTTCTGTCAGCTTTCTCAATCCCTGCAGGAAGCCTTCTGCCAGTGGAACGACGCCCCAGCGACTTCCGGTAGCTTCGATAATCAGGCAGGCCGGGTCATGCTCGGCAATCGCACGTTCAACCAGATCCAGATCATTAGGACGCAGGATGATCAGTTCCTCGGAAACGCCATTGGTCACACCGGGCATGGCGTAGGTTTTATCGTCGTGTGGTGGTTCTGAAGCCTGGGTCAGCAGATCATGCCAGCCGTGAAAGTGACCGGCGAATTTGATGACTTTGGTTTTTCCGGTTGCTATGCGCGCGACGCGCAGTGCCATCATCGTTGCTTCGGTACCGCTGCTGGTGAACCGCAGCATTTCACAGGAGGGAACCAGTTGACGGACCAGTTCGCCCCATTCCAGTTCGAGTTCGTGACAGGCACCGAAGTGGGTGCCTTTCGCAACCTGTTCCTGAACCGCTTTGACCATCGCAGGATGACTGTGTCCCAGAATCAATGAACCGTGACCACTCCAGTAGTCTATGATGTCATTGCCGTCCACATCGTACTTATGTGCACCCAGAGCATGATCGACATAAATCGGAAACGGCTTCATATAACGGCCATCGTGCGTCACACCACTGGGGAACAGGGTGCACGCCTGCTGGTACATCTTTGCCGATGTGGGGAATTTCGCAAAAAAGTCGGCTTCAATCTGCTGTCCTACGGCCTGGCTCATGGCATGGAACTCACTTTAAAAGTAAGAAATGGTTCTGAATCAATTCAGAAATCGGAGTGCAAACAGAACGGTGAACCTGCAGGCAGGAACCAGTCCCGGGTGATCTATTTATATCGCAAACAGGGTCAAAGATCAAAGTGATCAGAGTTAGAATGCGAAGCAGGTGAGACAACTTTCACTGGACAAAACCAGAAACACAGACAACCCCGGATCAGACCCGGGGCTGCCCTGCATCGTGTGTTAGTACTCGTTGGCTTTCTCCGTCTGTCCTTCGACACCGGCAAACGTATTTTCTGCCACCTGTCGCACGAGCCTTTCGTCGGCTTCCTGCTTGAGTTTGGCAATCGCATCTGCGAGTGGCATTGGTCCCAGATCGCCGTCGATCCGGTCACGTACGGCAACCGCGGTCTGTTCGGCTTCTTTGGGGCCGACAATGAACATGTACGGAATCAGTTCCAGCTGGGCATCACGAATCTTCGCGTTGACCTTTGAACTGCGGGTATCGATGGAAACCCGAAATCCGTTCTTGCGGAGTTGAGCCACCACTTCGTTTGCGTAATCCAGTGTTTTATCACTGACGGGCAGTACCCGAATCTGTTCCGGCGCGAGCCACAGTGGGAAGGCACCTGCGAAGTGTTCAATCAACATGCCTGTGAAGCGTTCCATCGAACCGAAGGGGGCACGATGGATCATCACGGGACGATGTGGCTGGTTGTCCGAGCCGGTGTATTCCAGTTTGAAGCGTTCCGGCAGGTTGTAATCCAGCTGGACGGTTCCCAGTTGCCATTCCCGGCCGATACAGTCAGAGACCATGAAGTCGGCTTTGGGACCGTAAAACGCGGCTTCCCCTTCGCATTCGCTGTAGGACATGCCCGAGGCTTCGAGCACTTTCCGCAGACTGTTTTCGGCATGCTGCCAGTTCTCTTCGCTGCCGACATACTTGTCGCTGCCAGGCTCGCGGAGGGAGAGCTGTACGCGGAAGTTATCGAGGCCAACTGAGGCCAGCACGAACTTGACCAGTTCCAGAGTCGCGCGGAATTCTTCTTCGACCTGCTCGGGAGTACAGAAAATGTGTGCGTCATCCTGTGTCAGCCCTCGTACGCGTAACATACCGTTCAATTCACCGGTCTGTTCGTGGCGATACACGGTGCCGAACTCAGCCAGACGCACGGGCAGGTCCCGATAGCTGCGCGGCATCGATTTATACATCTCTGCATGGTGCGGGCAGTTCATCGGCTTCAGCAGATAGCGTTCGTGTTTGTGTTCCCAGGCTTTGAGGATTTTGAGCTTTTCTTCTCGACTGGCACCCGGTGGAAATTCAAAGTCGCAATTCATCACCCGCGATGACTTGAAGAAGAGTTCTTCGTCCTCTGCAGACAGGCTGTCTTCTTCCAGCTTTCGAACCCAGAAATCGACCAGCTGGCCGGCATCGTGGCCAAACAGGGGCGCAAACTGGGAATCCCGGTAGTAGGGGAAGTGGCCGCTGGTTTCATAGAGTTCAACCCGTCCAATGTGAGGCGAGTAGACCGGCTGATAACCGAGGCGTGTCAGCTCGACTTTAATGAAGTCTTCCAGCACCGCGCGGATGGTCGCCCCTTTCGGCAGCCAGAGACAGAGCCCCTGACCGACTTCAGGATTGATCGAGAACAGTCCCAGTTTTTTCCCCAGCACGCGATGATCGCGGCGTTTGGCTTCTTCGACCTGTTCCAGATACTGCTTCATATCTTTTTTGCTGAACCAGGCAGTACCATACAGACGCTGCAGCGGTTTATTCCCCGCGTCCCCTTTCCAGTACGAACCGGCGATCGACAGCAGCTTAAACGCTTTGACTTTGCCTGCGTTGGGAATATGGGGACCGCGACAGAGATCGACAAATTCTCCCTGGCGATAGAAGCTGAGCTTTCCGTGATCGGCGAGGCCGGTCTGGATGTGTTCGGCTTTGGAATGCTGATCCATTTCGTTGACGAAGGAGACGGCTTCGTCCCGGTCGAGAGAGAACCGTTCAAATGGCTCTTCTTCTTTGATGATCTTCTTCATCTCTTCTTCGATTTTGGGGAAGTCATCTTCGCTGATGGTATGTTCCAGGCCAAAATCGTAATAGAAGCCGTGAGGCAGAGTCGGGCCGAAGGCGAGTTGAATGCCCGGCCACAGACGCATGACGGCCCGTGCCATGATGTGAGCACAGGAGTGCCGCATCACGCCGAGTGCTTCGGCATCGCGTTCGGTCAGCAAGCGGAGCGAGATTTCCTCGGAATCAGTGATGTCTTTCAGCGGACGGAACGCATCACAAACGGTTCCATCCACTTCAGCAGCAACGACGGCATTGGCCAGGCGTTCGCCGATGGACTGGGCGACATCTAAAGCAGAACTGTCATCGGCATACTCTTTTACGGTTCCATCGGGTAATTTGATTTGAATCATTTGATATTCTGAACTTCGTCTAAAGTCGGAACCGCCACAGTCGCCGTTACAAAGGGCTCACTGCTCAGGCAGTTCGAAGGAGGTACGGTCTTTATATTCGACAGTCGATGCCGACGTCAATGTTCGGTCTCATGTAATAAAATGCGGTGAAACCATTGAAATTGATATGATCGGCCACACAGGTCAAAAGACTGTGCCTTTCAGCAGTTTTTTTTACAGAAAGTGTTCTGGAACTTGACGATATCTTCATGGATGCTTACCCTGCTTAACCTCAGGACGATTAGCTCAGTTGGTTAGAGCGCCACGTTGACATCGTGGAGGTCACCGGTTCGAATCCAGTATCGTCCACTTGTTTTGGAATTAAAAAACGCCATAAGTTACTTTTTTAAAGTGGCTTATGGCGTTTTTGTTTACGCAGAATCGTGTCCATAATTGAGTATGGTCACAGACGTCTATTTTATTTTGCCTGGACGATTCTGAAATAAAAATCCCCCCTTGGCTTCAAACAAGGGGGGAGAATCATCAGGCAACTCATTTCACCATGTCGAACTCAAAGTGATTTGCTCCGCTTTTCACTTCTGCTGTCAGACCGCTCGTTTCACCAGAGCGATATTTCTCTGGAATCTCTTTAAACTCTTTTGGTTTAGATTCTGCTGGCGACAAACCTGGGGGCTCCTCAACATAAGGAGGCGTTATCGTGATGGTATAAGTACCAATTTCGATTCCGTCTGGGATCGAAAATGTGCCTTCACTATCAAGTTTGGCTCCCGCAGCAATCCCTGTTTTGCCAGAGAAGAAATTGACGGTTCCATCCGTGACTGGTGTTTCTTGAAACGTGACCTTTCCCGAAATGTCGCCACGGGGAGTTTCACTGACCCCGGAGCCACAACCGGTCGTTGTAATCGCGCTTAATACGGTCATAAGTAAAATACAGTTCAACGGAGTGTATCTAATCTGGCAGTATCGATGCACACATGAACTGAGTTCGGAAGTCAACAAAAAATTACGATCGCTGGATTTCATAATGAATTTAAACCTGGTTATTCAGATGGTAGTTTTGGATATCAAGCGCAGAAACGATTTAAAACTCGCCAATAACGAGTCCATCGTTTCTGGCGCCGAGTTTCTGCAGGGTTCCCAGGTCAATACTATTGCCGAGGAATCGAACTGCCCCATCACCGAGTAAAACATGAATTCCACCTGTATGAAACGAATTCAGAATCGTATTGTAATGCCAGCTGGATGCCGAACCGTTGGGAGGACTCGTTGTATCCAGGTTAAGAGCGTAGCGGATTGTTGAGACGGCTGCACCGAAATGAGAGCTTGAAGTGATCTGTGAGGGGCGTTGCGTTGTGTTGTAAAAACCACTCCAGCCACCATGATAGTTCGCCCGCAGGTCTCGGTTACCCACCATTCCCGACTGCTCACTGATATAAATTGTATTTGACGTACCATCGGTAACATCACGAATTTGAGTGTGCCCGTTAAAGAACAGAATCCCATTTTCACACGCGCTTCCCCGGCCACTGATGTCAGGAGAACACCCCGTTCCAGGATAAGACCCCATGATCCCCACATAATCGTGAGTCTGACCTAACTGGTCGTTGTAGTTAGAAGGATTATTATTGCTGGAAAGTGCACTTGAGGGACAATTATAAACGGGAATTGTCAAGCCTTCCAGAATGCCAAAATTGGTGCCGTAATACCCAACACTCCACCCACCTGAAAATCCATCCGCTGAAGTGGGATGTGTTTTAGTCAGCTGTGCATAAAGGGGGCCCTGATCGATATAAGGAAGTAAGCTGAATCGCCAGTTGCCTTTATAGTAGGGGTATTGTGCTCCGATTGGGAAGGTGCGATGTGTGTCATGGTAGTTGTGCATCGCAAGCCCCAGTTGTTTCATGTTATTTTTACAGGTGCTTCTGCGTGCTGCCTCTCGCGCCTGCTGAACTGCAGGAAGTAATAAAGCGATTAAAATGGCAATAATGGCAATCACAACCAATAGTTCAATTAGTGTGAATCCGTCTTTTTGACTCTTTCTTTTCATCTTCATCTCATTGTTATCTAAAGTTTAGAAAAAAAGGCGCGAGATGATTATAAAAGGTCAATTCAGGCAATGGCAATGTAAACTCTGCTAAAAATAACAAGACAGACCGTCTAATTAAATCTTTATGTACAAGAGGTTACACTTAGATGTACTAAGCTGGAAGAATGGCGTCATTTAACCTGTTCTACCAGTTCTGAAGTACACTGGGGGCAGCGGGTCGCTGTGAGATCGATGGTCGATTTGCAGAACGGGCAGGCTTTGGTTGTCTCCGGTTTGGGTTCTTCCTGGCGTTTCATTTTGTTCATCTGCCGAATCACCAGGAAGATCACAAACGCGACGATCACAAAATCGATGACGGAATTGATGAAGATACCGTAGTTGATGGAAATGGCTTCGGCGGTGTCGGTTTTCTCACGAAGAACAATGGAAAGCTGAGAGAAGTCGACTTTGCCCAGTAACATTCCGATAGGGGGCATCACGACATCTTTGACCAGCGAAGAGACGATTTTACTGAACGCCGCCCCAATGATAATTCCCACGGCCATGTCGACGACATTGCCCCGCACCGCGAACTCTTTGAATTCTTTGAGCATTCCCATTGATCACACTCGCTTTCTGTTCTGTGGTAAAGTGCCTGGTCAAACCGTCAAATTCTATCCAGTTTCCTCAAATTCAGTTTTCCCCATGTTCTGCATTTGATGGTTGTAGACGGAAACATCAGGTTCTTCAAGTTCTTTTTGACTGACCGCCTCGTTCCATATAACCCGTACAATCACTGTGAATATTCCGATAGGGCCCTTGAATCCGGTAATACTCGCACAGCCGGACCATCCATCGCGTCGATCATTTTCTCTGGACCGTGCCATTTTTTCAGACCACTGATGATTAGTTCCCGAAATTCGGGAATTCGATCTTATGGATTTCAGTAAGGTTTCAGGATGAAGGATCATCCCCTGTATTTCAGCCGCGGTTTCGGTCTAATTCTGTTGACTGTTTTCGTCGCAGGCTGTGCCTCGCATACCACAACTGTTCAAAAGTCGTCCACCGCGAACGCAGAGGCCGTTGCGCGTACGTCGATTGGATTTGACGAACCGGCTGAGGAGCTACATGAATCTCCGTCGGTGATCGTGCAGACTGGTGCTGAAGCAGTCGATGGTATATTTGCGGATGGAACCCAGTCAGAACTGGTCATTCAGCAGCCTCCCCTTTCGCAGTCTCTGGTGGAACTGGAGATGTTGGCCGTCGATCAGAATCCGCGACTGGTGAAACTCTATCGCGAATACAATGCCGCCTCATCGCGCAGTCGTTATGTGAATAAACTGCCGGACCCCAAAGTGGGGACGAATGTATTTGGGGCGCCGATTCAGACTGCCTCCGGTTCACAACGTGCCGTCCTGAGTGCCAGCCAGGCGATTCCGTGGCTGGGGAAATTAGATGCGGAAGAGCAGCGGGCCTGCTTCGAAGCATTTGCGGTGCGTGCTGATTATCTGGCGGAACGCCTGCGGGTGCTTGCTGCGGTGCGTACGGGCTGGTATCGGCTGTATGTGATTGATCAGCAGATTGAAACGGCGAAGGCCAATCAGGAACTGCTGCAGTCGCTGATTGACGTGGCGAATGCTCAGATCGCAACCGGAACTGCTACCCAGGGTGATGTGCTGCTGGGAACACTGGAACTCAGTAAACTGGAAGAACGCCTGTTGACGTATCGAAAATTGCGGGTCGCAGTGCAGGCGGAAGTCAATCGTCTGGTGGCCCGCGATGCCGATCTGCCCATTGCGGTTCCCGCGGAACTGCAAGTTGCGTTGCCCGCTTTATCAGCGCGTGAGATTTATGAGACCACACTGCGATCACAGCCGGAAATCCAGGCAGCGCAATTGCGGACACAGGCATCGCGCTGGGGAATTGAAGTGGCTCATTTAAGTCGTCGTCCGGAACTGACCGTTTCTGCGAATTACTTTTTCACAGATAACAATCGACCCCCTTCCGCTCTATACCAGGTCGGACAGGATCCCTGGTCGCTGGGAGCCCAGGTCAGTATTCCTCTCTGGCGCGATAAATATGATGCCCTGGAAGACGAAGCGACCTGGAAGCATCTCGCTTCCACAGATAATGAAGCGGAACTCCGCGATCGCTATGATGCTCTGATTACCGAATTGCTGGCGGAAGCCCGCCGTGCTGATGAAACGGCAAAACTGTATCGAGGCACCATCCTGCCTCAGGCGCGACAGACGTTGCGAGCCGATCAGGAATCGTATTCGCGCGGTGCTGTGGAATTTGATCGGGTGATCCGAGACTACCGAAACCTGCTCACACTGGAACTCGGATATCATTCTGCTGTTGGTGAACTGGCTGTCTCGCTGGCACAGTTGAGCCGTGTGGCAGGACAGGACGTCAAACTGACACCTGTGCCAGCACTTCCGGGATTACCACAAGAGTAGCTGAAGATATCAGTCTGGACTTTCGATATCTCGCACGGTATATTTCCTGTAGGTCTGTTACTTTATTCTACAGGTATATTTTCATGTTCAGGCAGTCTCGCGTTTTGATGATCTGGATGACAGCGTTCATGCTGTGTGCTCAGACTGTCTTTCCGGCAAGCCTGGTGACCTGTCGCTGTGGAATGAATGGTGAATCTGATCAGCCGGAACGTGTCTGCTGTCGATCACGTGCTGCGAAACCCGTTCAGAAAGCCTGTTGCCATCTGACTCCGCGCCAGACTGAAAACAGGAACGATGAATTCCACACCGCCGGATGTTCCTGCAACCAGGATGAGCAGCCCGCTTTACCAGATCGGTCCCAGTCTGCACAGGAATCACTGCTGCAGCACTTCGCTCTGCAGCCTTCTTTTTTATTGGGGATTTCTCCAGCTGCGCAAACGACACGTCTCCTTAGTGACACGACTGTCGCTGCTCATCACTCTCAAAAATACGCCCAGGTTCTGTACTGCGTCTCTTTGATCTAAACAGACATCAATCCCTGTGGTATTCCGACTGCGATCGCATTACGTCCGAGAGTCTCTTTTTCCTGATGAGATAGCCCCCGTATCGACTCTGTCTCGAATCAGGACTGACTTTATGGATTGATCCTTGATGATAGCGAATTCACTGCGAATTTATTGAATCAGATTTGAGTGGCCGGTCAGTTTTTTCCGGCACGGTCCAATGCTGGTAAAGTGTTACTGGCTGGCTACTCATTTCAAAAAAAACAGAGGGGGAACGATGAGTTCTTCTAAAAATGAATCAGCGCTCCAATCCAGCAATCCACCCCCACCGCCTGATGCCAGGTCGGGACGCTGGTGGTTGCGTAAATTATTACCCGCAGGATTGTTCCTGGCGGTGGGATTGCTGTTGATTGTGCTGACTGGTGTGGCCCAGCGTCTAGGCTGGATTCAGGCCGGCACATCGGCTGGTGTCACGTCATCTGATGATGGCAAACAGGCGACTTATACCTGTCCCATGCATCCCCAGATTCGACAACCCACACCAGGACGGTGCCCCATCTGTGGTATGGCGCTGGTCCCTGCTGCAAAATCCGCAGGGAACGTGGATCAACTGGCAATCAATATTGAACCGACCCAGCGCAGACTGGCTAACATACAGACCGAGGAAGTGAAAGCAGAGCCGGTCAATTCGATCATCGAAACGATAGGCTCGATCGAAATCGACGAGAGTCGGCATGCAACGATCGCAGCTTATATTGATGGCAGAATAGAAAAACTGTTTGCTGATTACACCGGCGTCGAAGTTGAGAAAGGCGATCACCTTGCTGTAGTCTACAGTCCGGAACTTTATTCCGCACAGATCGAATTACTGGAAGCACGCAATGCATTAAAAAAGATGAACTCCGGATCACTGGCTGTTGTGCGTGAAGTGCAGGAAAAACTGGTGACGAATTCACGTCAGAAACTGGTCGAACTGGGAATGACAGACGAGCAGATCAATCAACTGCTGACCAGCGGCAAAGCCGAATCGAGGCTCACCATCTATGCTCCCATCGGCGGAACCGTCACGCAGAAACTGGCTGAAGAAGGAAAGTATATCAAAGCGGGTGAACCGATCTACCGGATTGCGAATCTGAGTACCGTGTGGCTGATGCTGGAGTTGTACCCGGAAAATGCATCCCGCATCCGCTTTGGACAGGTCGTCGAGGCCGAATTACAGTCACTGCCCGGCAAGACGCTGAAAGGACGGGTGGTCTTCATCGACCCCACGGTCAACAAGACGCGCCGCACGGTCGGTGTCCGTGTCGAGTTCAGTAATGAGCACGGTCAGTTGCGACCTGGTGATTATGCCAAAGCACAGATCACCGTTCCCATTGGTCCCCAGGGGAAAGTGTATGATTCTGAACTGGCGGGGAAATGGATCAGTCCCATGCATCCCCAGGTAATCCGGGACCAACCGGGTGACTGTCCGATTTGTGGTATGAAGCTGGTACCGACTTCTCGTTATGGTTATTCAGAACAACCGGTCATCCAGAATGCCGCCATTACCGTTCCACGTTCAGCCGTTCTTCTGGCCGGTGATCACAGTGTGGTCTATGTGGAAACAGAGCCCGGGCGTTTCGAACTCAGGAATGTAACGCTCGGCCCGATGTTGAGAGATCGAGCCGTGATTCTGGACGGAGTCAAACAGGGGGAACAGGTAGCGACAGCAGGCAACTTTCTGATCGATTCACAAATGCAACTCTCGGGAAAACCCAGTCTGATTGACCCGACAAAATATTCGCGAGACAAAAAGAAAAAGCCAGCTTATCGCAATGAGCCGTTGCAGTTTGAGTCCATCAGAATTGAAAAGCTCTCTGGCAAGCCGGGGCAGAGTCTGGAGAACCTGTATTCTGTTTATTTCGCGATTCAGAAACAGTTTGCCTCAGATCAAAAAATCTCAGAACAACAGGCGACAACACTGAACAGGCTGGCGTCAGAACTGGCTCAGGATTCCCAACTCGACCATACAATCAGGTCGGAGTTAAAGCAGGTGGCGGCGAACGCAGCGCATCTGCATCATCTCTCTCTGGAAGAAGCCCGAAAAAAGTTCAAGCCGATCAGCCATGCCATGGTAAAGCTGGCAACTCAAGTACGCGGTGATGCTGCGAAACAACCCTATTATCAGTTTTTCTGTCCGATGGTTTCGCAAGGGGAAGGGGACTGGCTGCAGCAGGATGACAAACTGCTCAATCCCTATTTTGGCAGCAAAATGCTGCATTGCGGGAAACTGGTGAGTACCTTTGCACCGGTGGCATCAACCATGCGTAAAACCGATCAGAAATCAGGCAACACGAACAACAAAACCTCATCAAGGCCCAAAGGAGAATAATATGTTGCGTGCCTTGATCTCTTTCAGTATCCGGGAACCGCTGATTATGCTTTGCGCAACGGCGCTGCTGATCGGGTTCGGGTGGTCCAGTGTTCGCGAAGTTCCCATCGATGCCATCCCCAATATCGGCGAGAATCAGGTGATCATCTTCACTGCCTGGCCGGGACGTTCTCCCAAGGATGTGGAAGACCAGGTAACCTATCCTCTCTCGGTTTCGATGCTGGCCGTACCGGATGCAGAATCGGTCCGAGGAAAAAGTCTGTTTGGTTACAGTTTTGTGCAGGTGACCTTTAAAGACAGCACCGACTTTTACTGGGCCCGTTCCCGCGTTGCCGAGCAACTGGGGACAGCGGCTGCGTTGCTGCCGGAAGGCGTTGTTCCCACCCTGGGACCGGACGCTACGGGGTTAGGGCAGGTGCTCTATTATGTGCTCGAGCCGCCCCCGGAAATGAACCTGGCAGAGTTACGCAGCCTGCAGGATTTTGTGGTGAAGTACGAACTGCAGGCAGTGCCCGGCGTGAGTGAAGTGGCCAGTGTCGGCGGTTACGTCAGACAGTACCAGATTGAAATCGACCCGGATAAACTTCGCTTTCACGATATTCCCCTTGATCAGGTCACGGATGCGGTTCGAAAATCAAATATCGATGTCGGTGCTAAAACCGTTGAATCCGGTGGCATGGAATATATTATCCGTGGTCGTGGCTTTATCGGGGCTGACCAGGATACCAGTCAGGCCGTCAGTGATATTGAACAGACTGTGATACGCTCCCGCGAAGGGGTACCTATACGCATCCGTGATCTGGGAAGTGTGCAGCTTGGTCCGGAATTTCGGCGTGGTGCCATTGATTTAAATGGTGCAGAAGCTGTCGGCGGCGTGGTGGTGATGCGGTTTGGCGAGAATCCTCGCAAAGTGATAGACCGGATCAAACTGAAAATGTCGCAGATTGAGCCCAGTCTCAAAGGAGTCAAATTTGATCTGATCTACGACCGCACGGGGCTGATCAATGAGACGATCGGTACATTGACCACGGCACTCACACAGGAAGTCATCATAACAGCAGTTGTGATCCTGCTGTTTCTGCTGCATCTGCGTGCGAGTCTGGTCGTCGCTATTACCTTACCGATCGCAGTTCTGATGGCATTCATCGCCATGAATGTCTTCGGCATTGATGCGAATATCATGTCACTTGCCGGCATTGCGATTGCCATCGGGACCATGGTTGATATGGGGATTGTCGTTTCAGAATCGATCTATGATCAGCTGGCGGAGTGGGAAGCCAAAGGGAAACCGGGCGGTAAAGCAGCGCGATTGTCGGTGATTAATACTGCCGCGGCAGAAGTGGCTCCCGCTGTGGTGACAGCGGTAATGACGACGGTGGTCAGTTTTTTTCCGGTCTTCATGCTCACAGGAAGGGATTATAAGCTCTTTGCTCCGCTGGCCTGGACGAAAACGTTCTCGATTACAGCTGCCCTGATCGTGGCAATCACGCTGGTTCCGCTGTTGAGCCGCCTGTTTCTGGCTTCACATCAAAGAACACACCGTCGACGGACTCTGATTTCGGTTGTGTTTGCTCTGGTCTGTGGATTGCTGGTCTGGTCTGCTGGAGAGACTCTTGTCAGTCTCACGTCGATCAGTCTGATTGCCTTGACTGCTGGAGCAGTCATTGCAGGGGGAAGCTGCAGCTACTGGATATTGAGCGAACGATTGCGGCCCGTTGATGAAAATCCGATCGGGAAAATGATTCACTTTCTCTACGAACCAACACTGCGCTTCTTTATGCGTCATAAGTTGCTTTTTTTCTCGTTTCCCACACTCGTTGTTTTACTGGGGATGGGAGCCTGGATCGGCATGCCTGCGGTTCTGAAGCCTTTTGAAAGCGTGGCCCGCTTTCTGGGCGTCGATGCCGATGAAGTGCCCGGCTGGGTAGAAGCCAAACATCTGTTTCCGGGACTGGAATCGAATGACTGGATTGCTCTGGATGAAGGAAGCTGGTTCTATATGCCGACACTCTATCCTGCTGCCAGCTTTACCCAGGCGATGGAAGTTCTGCAGACGCAGGATGCGCTGATTAAAGAGATTCCCGAAGTGGAAAATGTACTCGGGAAAATTGGTCGCATCGATTCAGCACTCGATCCGGCTCCGGCTGCGATGATTGAAACCTATGTAATGCTCAAGCCGGTGGAAGAGTGGCGGGAAGGAATCACTTCGAAAGAGATCTGGGAACAGATCAACGCGGTTGCCACGCTGCCGGGCGTCACGCCGGCGTCTCCGTTGCAGCCGATTGAAGGGCGGGTGATCATGTTGCAGAGTGGTATCAAAGCGCCAATGGCCATTCGTATTTTCGGCGACAGCCTGGATGGGCTCGCGCAAGCTTCGATTGCCGTGGCTGATCATCTGAAACAGATTCCACAGGTGAATGGGTCAACGGTGAACCCGGATATCGTACTGGGAAAACCTTATGTTGAATTTGATGTGAACCGCGAAAACGCAGCCCGGTACGGGATGTCGACTGCGATGGTCAATGAGATTATTGAAACAGCCCTGGGAGGTTCGAATGTCACCCGCACCGTCGAAGGACGCGAACGCTATCCGATTCGTGTGCGCTATGAGCGGAACCTGCGTGAGCAGATTGACGAGTTGAGTCGCCTGCCTGTCGTCACCCATTCAGACGAGATAATTCCTCTATCTCTGCTGGCGGAAATGAAAACGACCTGGGGGCCGGGTGCGATCAACAGTGAAGATGCCCGCCTGGTGGCACATGTCTCGTTTTCTGCTTCGGGGCAGGAAGGCGCGCTGGAGACGGTCGCTGCTGTTGAGCAGAGTCTGCGGGCGGCTCAGGAGGATGGTTCGCTGGATTTACCAGCCGGCTATGCATTGCAGGCAGTAGGTTCCTTCCAGAATCAGGTGGAAGCCAACAACCGCCTGATGTGGGTGGTCCCGCTGGTGATTTTGACGAACCTGTTTATTATTTACCTGCAGTTCCGTAATTTTCCGATCGCACTGGCGGTCTTCTCCGGGATCCCGGTCGCGTTTGCCGGGGGAATGATTCTGCTGGCGGTGAATGACATTCAGATTAATACCGCTGTCTGGGTTGGGTTTATCGCGTTATTCGGCATAGCTGTCGATGATGGGGTGGTGATGGCGACTTATCTGGATCAGGTATTCACACGCAAGCGATTGAAGAACACTACGGATATCCGTAATGCTGTTGTGGAAGCGGGGCTCAAACGAATCCGCCCCTGTCTGATGACTACCTTCACGACGATCATTGCTCTGCTGCCGGTCATCTATTCGACCGGCCGCGGATCTGACGTTGCGAAAGCGATGGCCTGGCCTGTGATTGGCGGTATGACGGTTGCCTTACTGACACTATTTGTTGTTCCAGTGATCTTTGCCGCTTACAAAGAATTTAAAATGAATCTGGGTCTGGATGATCCCCACTGGGCGGGTACCGACGACGATGTTCCGTCGGTGAGTTGAGTCAGTCATGTTCCAGATCGGGCTTTCTGGCTTCAACAGGTGGATCAATGCCTGTAATGACATAGACAGGTTTGCCGTCTGCAGCCTGTTGTTCGACCACAGAATGCCACTCGATGCTGAACGCACTGTATTCCGGATTGAGGCTGTTATAATCATGAATCCAGTTGATTGAATTGACCAGGGCGCCGTTCAGATAAGCTCCTTTGAAAAACGTCTGAACCAGATAAGTTCGATGCAGACGGGCTCCCGATAATCTCGCTTTCGAGAAAATGGCGCTCTGAAGATTGGCGGCTTCCAGATTCGCATTGATCAGGTTGCTTCCCAGGAATCGGGTCTGAATCAGTCGGGCCTTTGAAAGATCGGCGCCCTGCAGATCCGTATCAGTGAAATCCGCTTTAAACAGGGATGCAGAACTGAAATTCGCACCCTGCAATACCCCTTTGACACCGTGCGCCTGAAGATTTTTCTGACTCAGATCCAGTTCATTGAGAAATGCACCGCTCAAGTTGACCGTTCTACCTGCCGCCTGTTCGAGTTGCAGAAACTCCATCACCGTGACCTGTCGCAAAGGTGTCGTTGCTTTGGGAGGCTCGACATCCATGAGTCTGAGTAATACATCAGATTCGGGGCGATTTTTCTCAGGGCTGTTCTGATAGAGGATGTTCAATAACGTGCTGCGATACAGATCCTGATTCAGCTTCTTCACCGCTGGCGGTGTTTGAAAATTGAGATTTACCCTGGGTTGTATCTTTGATGGCGATAGGTTCTGCATGATATTTGATCGGAAAGGTGGCTTCTCTGATTTATCCGGTGAGATCTGAATCAGCAGAATACCAAATGCAATCCCCACTGCTACCCAGATGTGATCGCCCATCGCATCCAGATAACGGACGGCAAGGCGATGCAGCAACTGTGTGAACTGGTAGAATTCGTGCCTGAAAGGGAGAATCACCAGCCCGATAAAAGCGGCGACAAACAGCTCCAGTTCTGCGAAATCCTGCATCCTGTCCGTAATACGCTCCAGCCAGTCCGTCGTACGACTGAGAATGGGAATCGCAATACTCAGCAGCAGCAGGCCAGAGATCAGCAGTTTGAATCGGGTTGTCATAAGAACGCAATGACAATAAGGCTTGGAAACAGAATTACAGCTCGTATTTTGACAGGTGTGATCCGTGTTTGCAAATCGAACCTTCGGGAACACCAGTTTGATCCCCAGGGCTGTGCGAAAACCGGGTGTTACTCACTCAGCGTCATTGATTTCTGAGTGGTTGAGAATTTGCGACCAGTGATCCTGCAGAGCGGGAATGTCGACGTCCCCGTCCCACTGTTGATTCCAGATGATACCGGTCTGCGTCTGATGATCGGGTCTCAGGCCGAGTAACATGCGATGATAGATGGGACTTGCTTTCAGATCTTCCGGATTCTGTCCTTCAGCCAGCGCCTGCAGTGTGAGTCTGATCATCGCTGCGAAACCACGATTCGTGAAGGGTTGCTGTAACTGTTTCTGCAAATCATCGACGTGCTCTAATACGGTCTCGATTGCAGTGAAGTCACCGGTTCGGACCAGCGCACACAGGGGGATGAACTGCTGTTTTTCATCCGAGCGTTCCAGGAGCGTTTGCAGAACCGGTACGGCACGGGGCCCGGCACAGTCGGCGTACAGAGAGCAGACGGCAGCTTCCCATTTTGTGTTTTCGTTGTCGTTGAGATTAATCTGTTCTGCAACAACCTGTTTTAATGCAGCCTCCGCCTGGGGGCCGCCGATTTGTGTCAGACAGTAGGCAATGCGAGCGGGCAGGAACGGACTGACATGTTCCCTGCCCAGGGTTTGTTTGAGAGTTTCACTTAAAGGGGGGACGACCTCGGGGCCACGCTGAATCAGTCGCGACATCACGCTGTGCACGGTTCCCGGATAGAAGGGGGAAACGCTTCCCATTGATTTGATCAGTCCGGGTGTGGAATTGGCTTGGGTCGTCGTGACAAAAATCAGGATAAACGAAACCGTCAGCGTTATCGCATTCACGCCGAACGGAATCAGATTCTTCCGGAGGGAATCATCCTTCTTAATGAGTATCTGCAGAATTCGATACAACAGAAACATGATCCAGCAGAAGAGGACAGCCAGACCTACCCCCAGGGGAATGATCAGCAGGAATCCCAGGACGAAGACCGGGACTCCGAAATAGAAAAACCGTTTGGTACCAGTAGAGAGAGGCCGATTGAAAATCAGCGTGATCAGCAGCCAGCCGAAGAAAACGCCAATCAGTGAGTTCAGAAACGGCGTATGGACATCAGTCACACTGTTCACGCAGTTCATACAGGCTTCTGCGGACCGTGCCGGCAGAAGTAAAAGAAGAACGACAGTGAGCAGGACTACTTGTTTCATGAATTGATAACTGCCTAACAGCCAAAGACGCGGAATGAGCTGTTAAGTCGGCGGTCTTTTTCCCATGCTTCCAGGGTAGAGTCTGAATGCGTCAGCAGATAAAATTCTCCCCGCCTGGCTTTGACGGGCGTAAACCGTTTCAGATCTGCGGAAGGAATCACTGTCTGAACGTATTGACTGCCATTCTTGAGGCGATGAACTATCTGGTATTTATCGTCCTGCTTCCAGATTTCAATCGTATTTACGATATCACTGGAAAGCGGAGAAAAGCGATGGAGTACTTCACCTGATTGCTGAGCTATCCGGGGGGACGCGTTTGCGTTGTGCTTTGTCAATATTTCTGAAATCTGTAAGCCTGGCAGGATACCAGTCTGTACCAGAAGGAGACAGCCTCCGATGCAGAGGACTAACAGGCAGATAGATAGAATTGGTTTCGAGAATCCTGTCTTTTTCAGATTGCGAATGGGAATCATGAGTATCACTCCATCAGGAATAAAAGTATGACATGGGAATATTCTTTATTCTAAATTCCACCCTGCTGACTCTCAAGATGAATCAGACTTCAAATCTCAAGTGCGACGTTTCCTGTTAAAGAGGCTTTTCAGGCATCCATCACTTGCAACACGGCTGGTAAGCACGGTCCAAAATTATTTTTGCGGAAAAATTCCAGAAACTATATTGACGTGTCGATAGTTTATGTGTAAAGTAATAGCGTAAGGAACAAGACATGACACACAAACAACTGCAACAGGAAATCAAGAAGAAGCAGGCCTTCGAGTCCCCTGAGATCGAGGCGGTTCTGAATGTATTGCGTACCAGCGATCAGTATCAGAACCGTCTCGGCAAGTTGTTTCGTGTATATGGTTTAACCTGCTCACAGTATAACGTATTACGGATTTTACGTGGGGAGGGGCGTCCCCTGCCGAGTCTGGAGATTGCCAGTCGGATGATTCAGGTTGTTCCCGCCATTACCGGGCTGATTGACCGGCTGGAAAAACTGGGGCTGGTCACCCGGAAACGGTGTTCTGCAGACCGCCGCGTTGTTTTTGTCGCATTGACAGAAAAAGCGGTGACGTTATTAAAAGAGATAGATGAGCCGGGACGGGAACTGCATCAACGGCTCATTGGTCACTTGACAAAGTCAGAACTGAAAGAGTTAAGCCGGTTGCTGGTCAAAGCCAGGAAGTCTGGTGCAGTAACGGAAATAGCAGGTTGAAAATTTTTTATCCAAATAGTTTACATGTAAACTAAAGTTGTACTGTTCAGTAGAGGAGTCTCAAAATGATTCAGGTTCGTAAGTCGAAAGAACGGGGTCACGCTGATCATGGCTGGCTCAAAACGCACCATACCTTTTCCTTTTCTACCTATCAGGATCCGGAACACATGCGATTTCGCGCTCTGCGGGTGATGAATGAAGATGTGGTTCTGCCCGGTCAGGGATTCGGTACACATCCCCATAATGATATGGAAATCGTCACGTATGTTCTGGAAGGAGCACTCGAGCACAAAGATTCAATGGGTAACGGAGAAGTGCTGCACGCGGGCGAATTCCAGCGGATGTCGGCAGGAACGGGAATCACTCACAGTGAATTTAACCCGTCGGACAGTGAAGCGGTGCACCTGTATCAGATCTGGCTGTATCCGGAACAGAAGGGGATTGAACCCGGTTATGAACAGAAACGCTTTCCGGACAGTGAGCAGCAGAATCAGTTAAGGCTGGTTGCTTCACCGCAGGCCGAGCAGGGGGCGTTGAAGATTCACCAGGATGCACAGATATTTCTGTCGAAGCTGGATTCCGGACAGCAAGTGACTCATTCACTTTCGACGGGGCGGCATGCCTGGCTGCAGGTTCTGCGCGGCGCGGTCCGTCTGAATGATGTATCACTGGAAGTGAGTGACGGTGCTGCCGTCAGTGATGAGGAACAGTTATTTATTACCGCGACAGACAATGCCGAGATCATGCTGTTTGATCTGGCCTGAAAAAATAAGAATTCAAATAATCCATACAATTCAAGGAGAGAGAGTGATGTCACAACACCCGATTCAAGGTCTGGCGAGTCTGTTCGGTCGAATCATGCTGGCGACGATATTTTTCATGAGTGCCGTCGGAAATAAAATTCCCAACTTTGACAACATTGCCGGGTACATGGCTTCTGAGGGAGTTCCCCTGCCGAAGATCATGCTGGCGGGAGCGATTGTGTTTCTGATTGCAGGCAGTCTGTCACTGATTGCCGGTTTCAAGGCGCGCCTGGGGGCCGGGTTACTATTTGTCTTTCTGGTATTGGCCACGTATTATTTCCATGACTTCTGGACCATTGAAGACGCACAGGCAAAGCAGGGACAGATGATTCACTTTATGAAGAATCTGGCGTTGATGGGGAGCATGTTATTTGTGATGGCGAATGGAGCGGGTAAAATGAGCCTGGACAATGCACTGGCTTCAAAGTCTCAACCAGATCCCAGAACAGCGTAAGATCTCACTGTGACCAATGCCGGTTGGTTCAGCCTTAAATCAATCTCTCAAAGTCAGAAGGAGTCGATTCAGATGTCTCAATCGAAAATACTCGCATTTGCGGGCAGCACGCGCCGGAATTCTTATAACAGACAGGTCCTGCAGATCGCCGTTGCCGGAGCCCGTGCCGCGGGTGCCGATGTTACCGTCGTCGATCTTAAAGATTACCCCCTCCCCCTGATGAACGAAGATCTGGAACGGGAAGAAGGGACTCCTGAAGCGGCAACACAACTCAAACAGTTGTTCTTTGAAAACGACGGTTTGCTGATTGCTTCGCCGGAGTACAACAGCTCGATTACTCCCCTGTTGAAAAACACAATTGACTGGGTATCACGAAAGGCAGAAGGGGAATCGCCTCTGCAGGCGTATCGAGGCAAAGTTGCTGCTCTGGTGTCCGCTTCACCGGGAGTACTGGGGGGCCTGCGGGGGCTGGTCCACGTGCGCTCAATTTTGAGCAACATTCAGGTCACAGTCTTACCAACCCAGGTCACGATATCCAATGCCACCCAGGCATTCGATGACGAAGGCCAGCTCAAGGATACCTCGCTGCAGCAGAACGTCGAGAGTCTCGGTAAAACTCTGGCAGAAACAGTGAGTAAACTGACCAGCTGATCCGAAGTGATTTTGCTGTTGATTCAGAATAAAGCCCGGAAGACTGCATCTAGAGTCTTCCGGGCTGTTTTTATTGAATCCTCGTTTATTTCAAGTTCACTGGTATGGCTCTGCTGCTGACCGGCTGCGTTACCTGATTGAGTCTTTGCCCCCTCAAAATCGCCTCTGCCAGGCCTTATAACCAGTACGATCCTGTTTAACCGTGTGACCGACAGGGTGATCTCTCTTCTCTTCGGTAAATATTCGTATTGCGTTTTTATTCTGTCCTAGACTTTTAACACGTCACGAGATGGAAAAATATTCACTTGTGACAGATCAGTGAAGCCGAAAGGAAGTAATTCAGAAGACTGAGAGCGAACGACAAGTCAACTGAATGGTTTAACCATTCCGCACGAGCAATTTAAGCCGGGACTACTAACGTGACTGACATTCATTCAGAATTAATCTATCTGCAGGCATTCCGTGATGCCGTTGATGAAGCTGGAATTGTGGCCATCAACGATACAAAAGGAAGAATCCTGGACGTCAATGATAACTTCTGTCAGATCTCAGGTTATACTCGCGAAGAGTTAATTGGTTCCGATCATCGTATTTTGCGTTCCGATCAGCATTCCAACGAATTTTTTAGAGAAATGTATCGCACCATCCGCCGTGGCAAAACATGGCGGGGTGAGATCTGTAACAAAGCCAAAAACGGTCGTTTGTACTGGGTGAATACCACGATCGTTCCCATGTTCAATGATCAGGGGAAAATCGATGGCTATCTGGCACTGCGGATTGATATCAGTGAGCAGAAGCGACTGATGCAGCGCCTGCAGCACCTGGCACACCATGACCCGCTGACGGGACTCCCGAATCGGGTTTCGATACTGGAGTCCATTCAGAAAGTCATTGACCGTAAATCTGGTAAACATTTTGCGTTACTGTTTATGGATTTTGATCGCTTCAAACTGATCAATGACAGTCTGGGACATGATGTCGGAGATAAACTGCTGGAGGCGATCGCAGACCGGTTGCGTAAAACGGTTCGGGCTTCCGATACCATTCAGGCCGCGCGACTGGGAGGCGATGAATTTGTCGTGCTCCTCGAAAATCTACACTCGCCTGATGATGCCATCCTCGTGGGAAATCGTCTGCTGGAGACTTTATCGCGGCCTTATATTCTCGGCGGATATACCATCTATTCCAGCGCGAGTATTGGTATTGTGACCAGCGAACATCGGTCTGAAACGGCCAGCGAAATGCTCAGTGATGCTGACCTTGCCATGTATGAAGCCAAGGCAGCTAAGCAGGACCGACCGATTGTTTTCGATCGGGTATTACGCGATAAAGCACAAAAGCGACTCTACATTGAGAACCAGCTGCGCGATGTCATTTCACGGGACGAATTGAAACTGTTCTATCAACCGATAATTGATCTGGAATCCGGTGAGTTACGAGGCGTCGAAGCTTTGATCCGCTGGTTCCACCCCGAATGTGGCATGATCCCTCCTGATGAATTCATTTCTGTCGCAGAAGAGATGGACATGATTATTCCCGTCGGTAATTTTGTAGTAGATGAAGCCTGTCGGCAACTGGCAGCCTGGCGTAAAACACTGGGGCCTCAGGCACCTGAGAATCTGCATGTGAATGTGTCTCGAAAACAACTGGAGCATCCGACACTGGTTTCTATCGTGGCAGAAGCGTTGGAAAAACACGAGATTCCGGCAAAGTGCCTGCATCTGGAAGTAACCGAAAGCATCATTATGCATGACCGCGAGGCATCCATTGAAACCTTGAATGACTTGAAGAAACTGGGGGTCAAACTGGATGTTGATGACTTTGGTACCGGATACTCATCCTTATCGTGCCTGTGTGATTTTCCTATCGATGTATTGAAACTGGATCGGGAGTTTATCAAAAGATCCGATCGAGACCGCGAAGTCCTGCTGATTCACGCTCTGATCATCCTGGCTGAAAAGCTGGGACTTGAAGTGATCGGGGAGGGCATTGAAAATATCGAACAGTTGCAGCTTCTGCAGGGGCTGGGATGCCGACTGGGGCAGGGCTACTTTTACTCGAAACCAATCTGTGGGGATGAGATTGAAGAGTCGATTCTTGCCAGCAAGTGGCACGCCACGCCTCTGATCAATGTCTGATCAGGGATGTATCATCGTGACGGTTGCTTATGCTTCCTTCAGTAATTCCTGCAGTTCGTTCCACAATCCCGGTGCGACATCGGCAGGGTGATTTACTGCCAGCTGTTTGAGCTCCGTTTCAAAATCCGTTCCACGCACCTGTGACAGGGCAGCAGCCACGATGGCGGGGGAACGACTCATTCCGGCACTGCAGGCAACCAGGGTTGGAACTTCTTCCTGAATCAGTCGGGCTACGGTTTCGACTGCCGTTACTAATACGACAGGCTGGTTTTCCGCACCATCAATTAAAGGAAGTCGACAGTAAATGATTTCCCGGGTCAAACGCACTGCCGGTTCTTCCAGTGCCAGATCGATGACAGCTGCGATTCCCAGGTGAAGCACATTTTTGACGTCATGTGAATCCCGGGTATTCCCGATCCATAGCAGGTTGGGGAGAATTTCTCGCATATCGGGCGTCCCGACTGAATGAACAGCAATCACGGGCAGAACATCGCTGCTGACTTCACTTCAACTGATGTGTCATGATCGAGAAGCTCAGCCGCCGGTGCGACGCTGCGTGAATGTGCTTTTCTTACTGGTATTGGCAGGATTCTCTGTTTTCGGCACTGCTGACCGCATCAGTTGCGCGCGCTGAGGAATCTTCTTTTGTGACTCCTGAGTTGATTTTTCCTGAGCCGCACGTGTGGCTTTTTCGGCCAGTTTCTTCTTGGCGACCCGCTTTTCCCGTTCCTTCTTTTTCTGTATTTTATTCTTTGCCATCTGGCAATGCTCCGATAAAGAGATGTTTTTGAGTTAAGATAAACCGTTATTGATCGACAGCGGAGCCTGATTTGACTGATCAGGAGCAGAGGCCGACAAAGGGCGTTCTGTATTATACTCAACTCCGGTCAAATTTGGTAGAATACATTTTCAGGAGCAAATCATGCAGGAAGAAGCCAGTTATATCTGTGATGCCTGTGGCGAGGAAATCGTGATTCCCGTCGATCTGACAGCTGGCGCAGACCAGGAATATGTCGAAGACTGTCCGGTCTGCTGTCATCCCAATGTCATTCATCTTCAGGTGGAGCCCGATGGAGACGTCCGCATCTGGGCTGCCGGCGAGTGACGTAGATTGTGTGACGAGTTATTTACTCTTCCGCCGGGCTCAGGTAAGCAAAGCGGGGCACCAGTTCTCCGTTTACTTCTACAGATTCCAGAAACATGACTTTGGGACGCACCCAGAGTCCCCGTTCGCCGTACTCCGGGCGATAGACGACGAGTTCTTCATCCGTTTCGCTGTGCCGCGCAACGCCGATTACGGTATAATTATTTCCTTTATAATGGCGATAGTGCCCCGTTTTCATAGTGTGTTTCCAGTTGAGTGTCTGTCTCGTTGTAATGGGATTTCAGGATGCGTCGACAGCATCGATTTGAGGGTCGTATTCTCCCCGGCGTGCTTCGCGGTTGCATTTGGCACGATGATTCAGTGCTTTCTGAGCTGCCTGAGTATTTTCCGCTTTGCCTGACCAGAGTTCCATTGCCGGTTGCTGAATGGCACGCGCAAACGAGAAGGCCAGTGCCCAGGGGACCTGCGATTTATATTTCACGTTCATGGCATTCAGGCGGGCGGAAGCCAGTTCGCTGGACTGGCCACCAGATAGAAAGGCTACTCCTGGAACGGCGGCAGGCACGCTGTGGCGAAAACATTCGATGGTGGCATCTGCGACCTCTTCGACGGATTCCTGGATGGGGCAGTCGAGCCCAGGCACGATCATGTTCGGTTTGAGAATCATGCCTTCGAGCAGGACCCGCTGCAGATACAACTGCTGGAAGACGGTTCGTAACGCTTCCTCGGTGACTTCAAAACAGCGGGACAGACTGTGGTCTCCATCCATCAGCACTTCCGGTTCGACGATGGGTACCAGTCCTGCTTCCTGACACAGGGCAGCATAACGGGCCAGCGCATGGGCATTGGCTGCATAACAGCCCGGAGTCGGCAATCCGGGGCCGATGGTAATCACCGCCCGCCACTTGGCAAAACGGGCTCCCAGTTGTGCATATTCTGTCAGTCGATCCCGCAATCCGTCCAGGCCTTCGGTTACTTTTTCGCCGGGATGACCTGCCAGAGCTTTGGCACCCGCATCGACTTTGATACCGGGGATGATCCCGCTGTTCATCAACACGCTGACAAGGGGAGTGCCATCCGAAGTCTGTTGACGAATGGTTTCGTCATACAGAATCGCACCGCTGATCGATTCACTCAGGCCAGACGTCTGTGCGATTAATTCGCGGTAGGCGAAACGAAACTCTTCTGTCTGGGGAATCCCCAGTTTTTCGAAGCGTTTGTGACAGGTGGGGTGGCTCTCATCCATCGCCAGCAGACCTTTGTCATCGGCTACCAGAGCATTTGCCGTATCAATTAACTGTTGCCTGTACATTGAAATATCTCCCCTGCGGGTCGTGGACGAAAAACTCTTGTACTCTCTCTATGATATCGCGCAGAACTCCAGTGCTGAAAGGATCGTGGAACGAATGCTTATTGAAAAAAACGATTAATAGAGTTTGGCTCTACCTCAAAACGAAACTCAAATATGCTCGGAAAGCGCCTGTTGCAGAGGACAGTCGGCAGGCGTGGTGGACTCACTGCGGTAATGTTTCAGCAGTTCTTTGGAACGTTGTGCCAGCAAACGTCTGACTTCGCGACGTTTCCCTTTGACTCTTGGTATTTTCATCGAATCATAGGCAGTGGTCTGATGTCGCATCCAGGCGATGACGGCGGCTTCCGCCCGTTGCTCCACGGGAATGCGTTTGGTGCGTGCTACGGTGCCACTGCCAACCGGAGTTGCATGTGCGGTAATCGCTTGTGCAAGTTGCTGTGCGATTTCTGTATGAGCCGGATGAAACGCCAGAAAGGTGAGTACCGATTCATGAAAATCTTCTACATATTCGGCCTGTTGTTTTTCACGTCGCTCTGCAGCGGCAGCCTGCTTTTTTGCGTACGCGGGAGTGGCGCGTTCGGCTTCCAGTTCTTCGCGCAGCCGTTCAATCGTCTCCGCCGGAGCCCAGATGCCCTGAGAAAATGTGCGTCGTCCGTTCTTCTCCTGCACGCTCCAGAAGTCACCTGCGGCTTTAACACGCCGGGTCAGACCGGCGTCACCGGGAGACAACAGCGCCCAGCCGACAGGGATCGTATGAATGGTGCCATCAGCAGCTTTGACGGTGTCAGGAGTGGGACCGGGGGAAAAGGTGTTTGCACTCATCCAATTATCACATCCTTGTGTGTTTGTCTATTTATTAATTGAATTTACTCAGATGTTTCTTTCTACTGGATTAGGAGTTGTCTGGTCAATCGTGTCCGAATAAGGGATCTTCAAATGTCAAAAAAAGTCTTGATGAATATCGTATTCTAGAGTCAACCGCGGAACATTCATGCGAAACGGACTATTGGAGAAGAATTCAGAACGGGCATATCCAGGGAATCATGACGACTGCGATAATCCACAGCAGCAGAATGAGTGATGTTGCCGATACGGATGAAGCCGGTGAAACGTAACAACTCGTTTTGTGTACTGTTATGTTGGTCTGATCGCTGATCAGTGCCATGAGGCTGGCGGATGTGGACTGTTCGCATCTGGTTGCGTATTCTCATAAGCTGTCAGGCCATTAAACACTGTTTCTGGAGATTTTGATGACTCGAATATTTCTGACTGTTGTAGGCCTGATCTATCTGCTGCTGTCAATCTGGTGCAGTGTGGATCCCGCTTCGACCTCACGTTCGGTCGGTTTAACCCTGCAAACTGGTTCAGGGCAGTCTGAATTTCTGGTCATTTATGGTGGTCTGGAACTGGCGCTGGGGTTGATCTTTCTCTGGCCACTCTGGCAGCAGGAAGTCACACGTTTTGCCCTGGTAGTGTGCGTGGTTGTGCATGGCTGTCTGGTATTATTCCGCTGTATCAGCTTTTTCGTATTCACGGGCATTGGTTCGACAACGTACTCCCTGGCAGCGGGGGAATGGCTGATTTTTCTGATCAGTCTGGGATTCTATCTGTCTCAATCAGAACTTACGCAGAAGAAAAAAATATCGTAATCTGGAAACTGATTATTTTGGAACCGTGTCCGGTCCTATCGTAAGTAGGCGTACATAGAACATCGGTCTCAGCACTACCTCTGATTCAATTAAAAAGAAAAGGGTGAATGATGGCGTATCTGGGATGGTTATTACTGGGTTTAATTCTGGGGGTGGGGATTACATTTCCTGTCTTGAAAGCATTCAGGCGAAAAACATCTCATCAGGATTCTGTGGTTCCCTTGCTGAAAAAGCATTATCATCCTCTGTCCACAAGCGATATCACGCTTACAGGACGCACCTTTCCTCAGCGGGTGAGGGCTGATCTGCAGATGGCCATTGATCAACTGTTTGCCGAGGGGATCACAGTCAGGCATTTTTGCGGCGTACGTGGTGAATACGGACGTCAGGAAATCAGCCTGGCAGGCTGTCTCATGGTGAACCGACATTCTGAAACTGTCACGGTTCCACCCGAGTATGAAGAAGTGAGTGTCGGAGAAGAACAGCCCGTGCGTGTGCTTAAAATCGGGCTCTGGCTGCTGGAAAAAGAGGGGGTTCGTTTTGCGGCATTTTTGGCCCCCGCCGATCATTATGGTCGGGTTACAGGAGTGGAGCTTCAGGTCGGTACACCTAATTCCCCAGAGGGGACCAGGATCGCTCAGGATTTCTTTAAGCATCTGGAGCAGGCCATTCAACGGGCCAGATCCTACCGCGGAAAAGTGCTTTCGCTGGAACAGCTGGAACATTCCTATTCCGGCGAGTCCAAAGGGATCACCGTGCATCAGTTGCGTGAGGTAGGTCGCGATCAGGTGATCCTGCCTGCTGCAACACTGGAGTTACTGGAACGGAATGTGATTCAGTTTGTTCAACAGAGAGAACGGCTGTCACAATTCAAACAGTCAGCAAAGAAAGGGATTTTATTTTACGGTCCGCCCGGAACAGGAAAAACTCATACAATCCATTATCTGTCCAAGGCACTCCCGGGGCATACCACTCTTTTAATTTCTGCCGAACAGGTTGGGATGCTGAACGAATACATGACACTGGCCCGACTGCTGCAACCCTGCATCGTCGTCCTCGAAGATGTCGATCTGATTGCCCGCGATCGCAGAAACATGAACAGTGCCTGTGAAGAAGTTCTGCTGAATAAGTTGCTCAATGAAATGGATGGTTTAAAGCCGGATGCGGAAATACTGTTTATTCTGACAACGAATCGGCCGGAAACCCTGGAAGCAGCGCTCGCCTCGCGTCCCGGTCGCGTCGACCAGGCGATTGAATTTCCGCTCCCGGATACAGAAGGACGACGCAAACTGATCCATCTTTATTCAGAAGGTGTGACACTGGTTGCTGAGGTGGTCGAGGAAGTACTCGGGCGAACGGCAGGCGTTTCCGCGGCGTTCATTAAAGAACTGATGCGACGGGCAGTTCAATTTCATCTCGAACGCGAGGGGACCGGTGAGATTTCCAGCGCCGATGTAACGAATGCCCTGGATGAGATGCTGGTCAGCGGCGGTTCGCTGAATCTGAAACTATTAGGTGCAACCGGTGTCGCAGACTAAAAGTGAATCGACACGGAAATCACGATCCGCTTAAGACGACTGTCGGTGAAGTGATTTTCTCAGTTTCAACACCGCCCGTTCTTTCGCTTTGGCTTCCACTTCCACTGTCAGCTCAAGTCCCTTCCAGCATTGGGGGAAATCCTGGATATCGATGAAATCATGGTGGCGGTTCGGTTTGGGGCCCTGCCAGCCTTCCAGGGGACTGGAGATGTGAAACAGCGGTTCGCGATTCCAGGTCCGGAGAGCCTGTGCTGTCGCTTCTTCGATGGTGAGTTCATCGCTCAGGCAGCGGTGATGGTGGGCATCGTAAACCAGCGGGATCCCTGTTGCCTGGCACAAGGGGAGCAGGTCACTGGGTGTGTAAGTTTTATCATCATTCTCAACCGTCAGGCGGCTGCGTACGCGACGGGACAGACGCTTCACATTTTTGGCGAAGCGTTTGAGAGCCGCTGTTTTGTCTCCGTATCCACCGCCGCCATGGATATTGACGACGTCGGCGTTGACCCATTCCGCCACTTCCGACTGATATTCCAGTTCAGCAATGGAACGCTCGACGACATCCGGACGGGGAGAATTCAGCACCACAAACTGATCCGGATGAAAACAGGTGCGAATATCATGTTCGCGGGCAAATGAGCCGCATTCCTGAAAGAGTTTGATGATTTGGTCTCCCTCAGGCAGGTCGCTCATCTCGTAACCGCATTCCGGATGCGTTTTCAAAGGCAGGATCTGGCTGTTAATACGAAAACAGCCGATGGCGTTTGCGGCACAGAATTCGAGCGAGGACTGAAGTGCCAGTGCATTTTCCCTGCAGAGCCGCGCCAGCTTTTCCAGTGCCGCGGTACGTTCCATCTGGCTGTTCGCTTTAACGGTGGTATTACGGAATTTGATCGGTTCTTCCAGGAACTGACAGCAGAGTCCCAGCCGAAGCTTTGTTGAGAATTTGGATGGATTCTTCAAGGTATCAGACTTTCCAGTTCATCCATGTGATACTGACCTGGAGCACGGCGGCGATTGAAACCCAGATGAAATACGGGATCTGAGCAATCACTACCCAGCGGGAATATCGCCAGACAGCAATGCTCATCCAGAGAATCGACGACCAGACCACGAGGATATCCAGAGTAGCCAGTGGTAAGTTTCTCAGACCAAATAACAGTGGTGTGAAGCTGAGGTTAGCCAATAGATTAATGGCGAAGGGAATTGAAGTCGTTGACGGGAATTTTCGACGCGAGGTCTGCAGAAAGACATACCCGAATGAGATCAGAATAATCGGATACAGTATCTGCCAGATCAGGCTGATTGTAGACGGTTCCGGAGTCCAGTCTGGTTTGGAGAGCGTGTTGTACCAGTCGAGCCAGGTCATTTCAGTTGATTTCTGTTAAAAAATATGAGATCGATTAGCTTGATTATGGTGTAGAAATCAGAAAAAGTAAGCCCTCAATCTGGTGATTTTAGAGTGAAGCAAGCCCTGTGGTGTCTGTTCTCTGAAGGGTATCGGGAAAAAATGAGAATTGTGAATCAAAACGAAAATGAAAAAAATCTGGAGCTGTCCAGATGCGGTTTTTCTGCTACAATCTAACCCGAATTCCCCGCAGATGCGGATTGCCTGGTCAATTCAGCTCGTCGATGGAACGGGGGAGATCTTTCATTTTGTGGGTGATATTACTATGTCTAAAGATCGGCTTCAGTCCGACCTGTGTGCAGAGAAATTAAAAGCGCTGGGAGAACCTATTCGCCTGCGTATCATTGATCTGCTGCGAGATGGTGAGCGGACCGTCAGTGTGATCGCCGATCACTTGGAAGAAGAGGTCGTGAATATCTCGCATCATCTGGGAATTCTGTATCATGCGAGACTGGTGACCAAACGCAAGGAAGGTCGCTTTGTCGTCTATAATTTGCATCCCGACGTTTCCGCTGTCAGCAAATCAGGGAAACAGCATCTCGATTTCGGCTGCTGCCGCCTGGAAGTCCCAGATAAATAATCGCTTTCTGAGTACAACTGTTTATCTCATGCCAGCGAAAATTCAAATCAAACGCATTTATGAAGAGCCAGCCAAAAGTGATGGCTGTCGGATTCTCATAGATCGTCTCTGGCCCCGTGGCGTAAAAAAAACAGAAGCTCACGTCGATTTCTGGCCTAAAGAACTCGCCCCCTCGAACGAATTGCGTAAATGGTTCCACGCTCATCTGGATCAGTATGCTGAATTTGTCAAGAAGTATCAGAGCGAACTGAAACCCAAGGATAAGCAGGCGAAACAACTGCTGTTGGAAACAGATCAATCTCAAATTACCCTGTTGACCGCTGTGAAAGAACCGGATCAGAGCCATGTTCCGGTCCTGAAGCAGTTCCTGATTGATCTGCTTTCCAAGGGAACATAAAAAGCAACCGGGCTATTGACACCGTGGGGTGAAATGCATAATATGGCGATATTGCCATGAAGGAAAAAACCCGAGAACAATATGAAGCGCGTGCCAAAATTGCGAAAGCGATGGCACACCCCAGTCGGCTGCTGATGCTGGATCTGCTGCAGAAGCAGGAGATGTGCGTCAACGATATCTCGGAGAAAGTTGGTGCGGATCAATCTACAGTTTCAAAACATCTATCGATTCTCAAGGAAGTGGGGCTGGTTGGTTCTCGTAAAGAAGGGACGCTCAGTTACTACCGTGTAACCTGTGGCTGCCTGGATGGTTTCTTCTCCTGTATGGAAACAGTGCTCTTATCCGACCTCGAAGGTCGTAAACTGTCAGTGAAATAATTTTTTTAATTCAAATATGGCGAAATTGCCATTATGGAATATATGAGGTGTGCCGATGAGAAAGGAAACCCTGATAAATGCGTCGACTCAGCCTTTTGATATTTTCAGTCCTGATTTTGTGCCTGTTGATTTTTCTGATGACTCCCGGAGTTTCTCAAAGCAGTTTCAGAAAGGCGCTGAACCAGACTTATGAAATAGTGCTTGCACCTGAGGCAAACGCAACGATACCGGAAGTAACTCATACAGAATGGCGTAGAACAGCAGAATGGACCATACAGACAGATCAGACCTGGAAAGAATATCGGGCCGGGTTACTCAAGCAGATCGGTGGCACATATCGCATCCTTTCAGAAGCGAAACATCAGATTAAATTACGAAAAACTTTTCATTCAGAAATACATGATATCAAACTGAGTACTGACGAAGCGGAAGGGAAGATTCATGTGATTTATTCCGTCTCTCTCTGGTAAGGCTGAGCAGATGCAGTTGGATGACTGGTTTTGTCTCGGTTTTATATTGAAGTCTAACAGGACCCTCTATTTAAAAAGGAACACCAATGGGTAAACCAATGGTTTTGTTTCTCTGTACTGGAAATTCTGCGCGAAGCCAGATGGCAGAAGCGTTTCTGAGACAGCATGCAGGAAATATTTATGATGCACATAGTGCCGGATTGAACCCTCAGGGAGTCCATCCTCTGACGATTCAGGTAATGGAAGAGGTCGGGATTGATATTTCAGAGCACCAGTCAAAATCCCTCACTCAGTATCTCGGAAAAGCAAGTCCCAAATGGGTGATATTTGTCTGTGAAAAAGCGGAGAGGTCCTGTCCTCATGTGTGGCCATTTTCACTTCAATCAGAATCCTGGAGATTTGAAGATCCGGTTGATTCGGTCGGTGACGATCTGGAGCGAATCATGAAATTCCGGTCTGTGAGAGATCAGATAGAAACACGGATACTGGACTGGATCAGTAATAATAAAATCAGTTCGGAAACCGAAAATCAATTCGAGTTCAGGGAGTAATACGACGATGAGTAGTGCCAGTAATTGTCCGGTAAAAGAGACAAGGAACATGAGTCTCTTTGAACGATATCTGACCCTGTGGGTCGGACTGTGTATCGTGGGGGGGATCGTCTTAGGCAACGTCGCGCCGGGGATTGCCCAGACCCTGGATGGGATGGCGATCTATGTGAATGATGCGCCCGTCGTTTCCATCCCGATCGCGGTCTGTCTGTTTTTCATGATGTACCCCATTATGGTGAAAATCGACTTTGCCGAAGTTCTCAAAGCAGGTAAGGCAATACGTCCCGTCGGTCTGACGTTGTTTATCAACTGGGCCATCAAACCATTTACCATGTATGCCATTGCCAGCTTTTTCCTGGGAACCCTGTTTCTGACATTCATCGGACCGGAAGCGGTGGACTATGTCAAAATGCCATTCGGTGCAGATCTCGCTGTCGGTGCTGAATATGGATCCGGGAAAGTCGTGCTCATTGATGGTGTGAAAATGCTCGAAGTACCTCTCTGGAGAAGTTACCTGGCGGGTTGTATTCTGCTGGGGATCGCTCCCTGTACCGCGATGGTACTGGTCTGGGGATTTCTGGCAAAAGGCAACGATGGACATACGCTGGTCATGGTGGCCATCAACTCATTAACCATGCTGGTACTGTATGGTCTGTTGGGAGGATATCTACTGGGTGTTGGAAAATTACCTGTTCCCTGGCAGGCATTGCTTCTTTCGATTGGGGTCTATGTGGCTCTGCCGCTGGTAGCAGGTTTCTTTTCCCGTAAATGGCTGATTGCCAGCAAGGGAGAAACATGGTTTCGAGAGAAATTTCTCCACGTATTAACACCGATCACGATTGCCGCTTTGTTAGTAACATTGATACTACTGTTTTCGTTCAAAGGGGAGACGATTCTCAACAATCCCATGACGATACTCTGGATTGCGATTCCTTTATTGATCCAGACCGTGGTCATTTTTGCACTGGGCTACCTGCTTTCAAAAATGTTTAAACTGACTTATGAAAGTGCTGCTCCTACAGCATTGATTGGCGCTTCGAACCATTTTGAAGTCGCGATTGCGACAGCGACCATGTTATATGGACTCTCTTCAGGAGCAGCACTGGCAACGGTAGTGGGAGTATTAATCGAAGTTCCCTTAATGTTAATGCTGGTGAAATTTTGTGTCCGAACTCAAAACTGGTTTCCACACCAGGCGAACTCCGATCCAGCCCCGTTAAAATCAGCGACGACTAATACTGTGAGTGAATGAAATGAATATGAATGAAGAGCACAAAGACTGTTATGGAAGCATGTTTCCCGACACTCTGCATTTGAACGATAACGTCGCGAACACAGGCCAGGTCTTTACAGTCCGAGTGGAAAAACCCGAAGGGGGAGTCCTGCCTGTCTGCACCAGTCGATCCATTGAAGTTGATATTGATCAATGGAAAGTGTGTCAGCTCTGTGCTGACTATGAAAGTTGTTATAAACTGAGCCTGGCTAAAATTGCTTTAGAATCTGCGATAGCCTGTCACTAGAACGCAACACATTTAACCATAGCGTCTCCCGATCTATTATCATGGTTCAATGAGTCTTGAAGACGCTGCAGTAAAACTGGATACACTCTAATAGAATCTATGAAAGGATCTTAAAGTAATGAAACGTGTATTAGTATTATGTACGGGTAACTCCTGTCGTTCGCAGATGGCGGAGGAACTGTGGGAAAACCTGGGAGCGGGTGAATGGCAGGCTGAATCCGCTGGTTCCAATCCCTCCGGATATGTGCATCCACTGGCGATTGAAGCCATGAAGGAACTGGACATTGATTTGTCCGAGAACACGAGTAAACACCTCAAACAGTTTACCGATCAGCAATTTGATCTGGTGGTTACAGTTTGTGATAACGCGAAGGAATCGTGTCCCGTTTTTAACGGCGCCACCCAGACACTGCACTGGCCTTTCGATGATCCTGCGGATGCAACGGGATCGGATGAGGAAAAAATGAAAATATTCCGTCGTGTACGGGATGAAATTAAAACCAAAATCCAAAACTATCTGAATAACTGAATTCTTTACAGAAAGGGTGTTATCCAATGAATCAAAAATCAGCCGCCGAGTTTCCCGGCCAGTTTCGTGTGCATATTGCGTTGACCGTTTCAAATCTGGAACAGTCAAAACTGTTCTACGACATTTTGTTGGGGGTAACGCCCAGTAAAGAACGCCCGCGGTACGCCAAATACGAACCTCAGGATCCTTCCGTCAATCTAACCCTCAATGAAACGGATGAGGCAGTTCAAGTAGAAGGGGGATCGGCTCACTTCGGAATTCAGGTGAAATCGGTAGAAGAAGTCCACGCTGCCATCGAACGGTTCAAAGCTGCAAATATCCAGACTGTAACGGAAGAAGCAACCACCTGCTGTTACGCCGTCCAGGACAAAGTCTGGGCCATCGACCCGGATGGGCACAAGTGGGAAGTCTTCGTGGTGCTCGAAGCCGATGCGAAAGATGAACTTTATGCACAGTCAGGTTGCTGCGGACCGGAAATGGTGACGTTGAAAGACTGTAACAGTTCACAGTCTAATCCTGCTTAAGGTCAACCCATCTGGCATTGTAGATGATACCGTTATTTTTGTTCGGAGAGGCATCAAACAGCATGTCTTTGTCGGGTTTGGCAAAGTCGAACAGTACGACCGTTTCTGCATCTGATGTGAAACGGTCTGCTGGTTCGAATTCTTTGTCATAGCGGGCGACTTTCGAGATGCGAAACATCCGCATGCAGCCTTTACCGAACAGGGCCGCTGGTTTTGTCTGCGTGTCTTCCCATTTTTCCTGAGCGCCGATGAAGAACAGACGACTCTCATCAAAAGGGCCGGGCGCAGGGGCGGAAGTCTGATGGATTTGTTTACCATTGAGGTAAAACGTCTGTTGTAATTCCGAGTAGACCATCGCGAAATGATCCCAGCCTTCAATCGAGTTTGGATCGATGGGGACCGAGTGATTCATGCCGTTATCGCTTTCCCAGCCTGCGGAATGATGTTTGGCACGAAGGGAGATCCAGATACTGTTTTCCGGATCTCCCTGTTTACCCTGGCAACAGATCCGGCCCGACCAGTCTTTGACCCAGGCTTCGATTGTAAATTCACCATAGTCTTCCAGCTTGATATGAGGGAAGGTGACATAGCTGCTTTTCCCATCGAAGTGCAATCCCTGCGGTTTTTTCTCTTTGGTCGCTTTTTCCGGTTCGGCAGCCGTCAAAGGGCAAGCAAGGCTCAACGAAAACACGGCAATTAAAATCGAATTGAATTTCATTCTGAGAGTCCTGTTTTCAGTTCAGAAGATCGGGGATCAATGCATGATAGAACAGAACACCGGTGACACAAGAATTTGTCTGAAAAATTCACATTTATCGTAACCTGACAAAAAGTATGTTAACGTTTTCAGGTTAGGCAAATGTCAAAGAGCGAGTGTCTGCATAAGAATCAAAGCGGCATTCCTCTGCCAACCAGGCTGGAATCGCAGACTGCTCTTGCAGTAGTTGTACCGCTTTATAGCGACAGATTTCACAGGGAGTGAACCGGTAGATGACCATCGCCAGCCGGGAGCGGTCTGCTGTCGGATTTTCCTTCAGCACTTCGACCAGATCACCGAGTACACTGTGACATTCCCAGACATCGTCGGGCAGTGTGAGTGCCGCCAGAATCCGGTGTTCGTCACCAGGCTGGTAATTTCTGATAAACAGACTGAAGAGACAGGCAGGCTGGTTCTCGTTCAACTGCCGATTGGCAAACTCGCGGATTTCGGGATGACTGTTGTTAGCGAGTGCAACCCAGGCTCTCCGCTGCAATTCCGGATCGGGATGCTGGCAGAGTTCAATCAGGCGGGAGTCGAATTCGGGGAGTGCCCGGTTGGCAAAGACTTTGATCAGATTGAGGAGAACGGCTGGTTCTTTGCTGGATTTGAGTGTCTGGAGGACTTTGTTCAACTCTCCCGGGTCAGCCTGCATGCCCCAGCTGCGAAACCAGGAACAGTGTGTCTCTCCCCGTGCGGCTTCTAGAACCGTTTCGACAGAGGTCTCTTCGGTTTGCTGGGCCTGTTGTTTTTTACGGTGACGCTGCTTCTCCTGTTTTCGCTCGGCCTTCTCCCGTAACTGCTGTTGCCAGCTCTCAAAGAATCGATTGAGATCCGGGTCAGACGTGGAACTCAGTAACTCGTGGATTCGTGTATCTCCGATGAGATTGCCTGCTTCTCTCAGAAGTGACTCCTCGGGCCAGTCCCAGTCGATTTGTTCGAGTTGTGCTCCCCTGGATTTTGCGGCACAGAGAAAGCCGCGTTCTCCCTCCAGTGCCAGCAGTTCCGATTCGCCCAGAAAATCATAGTCTGCTGCTGCGAGTGGTTTTTGAGTGACGATCTGATACAACAGATCTCGAAACACCGCATCGCCGCTGGCAGCATAGTGTTGTGCCAGCTTGCATAACTGTCTGGCATTTTCCGGATCAGACAGATCATGCAGTGCATGCAGCAGCGGGACGCGGATCGCGTTGCGAAAGCCGGTGGCGTTGATGATTTCCCACAGCCAGTCGCCCCGCAGGTCTTCGCACATGCGGTCATAACGCAGATCCTGCAGGCACGCTTCCTTAAGTGGTGCCTCTGTAAGCATTCCTTGTTCTGCCCAGCGCCGGGCCCGTCCCAGACCTTTCGCCAGCGCATCGCGCTGTTCTGCAGGTGTGGGGACGGGGGGCGGTGAAACGTCAGAATACTTCAATCAGGCTCCTTTCCGGTTTGCCAGACGGATTCGGACCAGCAGATCATTCAACGCGGCACCCGAACTCGGCTGTTCGGGCAGGCTGGTGGTCTCCATCGCCTGTTCCAGTTCACCCACGAGCCGCTGGTATTCGCGTCCATGAAATTCCATGTCGGCGGCATCCAGCGTGGAACGTTCAGAACCTTCCAGCTTGCGTTCGATCAGTTCGGGGATGTAGGACAGCTGCGCTTCTTCGTTCAAGTGGATCAGGTTCGGTTCCACTTTACCGGTGCGCATCAGATGCAGACCGGTGAGCAGGACCCGATACACGTAGAGCAGGGGCTTGACCCGGGGCGGATCTTCCTTCTGAAACAGTTTCCACTGTGTAGCCGCGAAGCCCAGGTAATGATACGCGTGATATCTGGTTACACAACCGGGCGCCAGCGCTTTCAGTTCTTCATACTCGGGAGTAGCCTGCAGGACCAGCGGCGAGAGCAGTTGCTCCAGCACGTAGCCATTCTTTTTAAGCATCAGTTGCAAGAACTTGCCCACATCGTGTGTGACCAGATCGATTTCCAGGCCGTCATCGACGCGCGAACGCTCCACCGTGACCTGTCCTTCTTTCAGACCGATCACGGTCTCCAGCGGCAGCAGATGCACGCCGCGAAGGTCATAATCGGAATCGGGAGAAGGAAAGCCATAGATATGCGATCCGCTGATGGTAGCGAACAGCAGGGGATAAGGATGTTCCTTGAGCTGTTTTTCAAGTCGGGGATCGAAGTTCATGATGATTCTTCTTGTGGAACAGGACGAAATTCATGGATGACGTCAATCGTTCCTATGATATGTTGATTAAATTCTTTCAGATCTTCTGACGGAATCCAGTATTCTTTCAGATCGCGCCCGCCTGCTTCCTGGGGTTCGTATTGGCTCAGATAGTCAAATTCGACGTCGAACTGCAGCACATAGCCGACATAGCCCGAATTGGGATCTTTGGTGTTCCAGTCCCGGGCGATCATGATCGCATACTCTTCCGTCAGTACAGGATAAAAAATCGGTTGCCAGTACAAACGGGGGGGAAACTCTTTCCAGTCGGACGCCTGGATCAAATCGAGTTCCTGTTGACCGACAGGTCGAAAGAGCGTGACAGTCTGTTTTCCATTCATGGCAGTTTTTCCTGCGTCGCCAGTCGACGCGCTTTGATGAGATACTCATTCGCCGTTTCATAATCCGGGCGGGCCGGTAGTCTGGTCTGCTCCAGCGCCTGCTCAAATTCCTTGTGCAGGCTCTTTCGCCATTTCTCGGTTTCGTTCCAGGGGACTTCACCCCGCTTGATGGCCAGCAGTTGTTCCCGGTGTGGTCCCACATCGACGACGACATAGCCTTCGCGCAGGAGCGTGACTCCCGAGATCAGCAGCCGAATCAGGTGCATCACATGTTTCCATTTGACCTTCCCCTGGTTTTTGATATCGGTCTGCATCTTTTTGAACTGTGACATCACGTAACCGTTGTAGGTCTGATAGACGACGCACGTCAGAAAGATATCCCGCATATCCAGCAGTTCCTGGCCGAGTGGCGTAACGTGTTCGACCAGGGGAGTATAGAGGCACTCCAGGACATTCGGGTTTGCTTTCAATGCCAGGACCAGAAACTTCTGCAGCTCCCAGTAGGTTTCCTGCGTTTCGTGACAGTCGAGCTGTTCAGGGACGCCGTACAGAGACCACTGCAGATCCGCGGGTGGCAGATAGATGCCTCGATAATCGGTATCGGACTGCTCATCCTCAAGACCGAAGGCCCGGGAGCCAATAATACACTTGAAGATCACCCGGGTGAACAGGTCGCTGCGGTTGGCGTTGATTTCGCTGTTGCCGATCTCACCTTCTTTATATTGGGCCAGCAGCGTCAGCTCGTCCGCTTTGAGGGCGACTTCGACACCATCAGGAAATTTAACGCGATACGAGTGATCCAGGTCACGCGGCGCACGCACCACCACACCGACCGATCCCCGCGGATGCTGGGTAAGACCGTTCGGCCCGATGATATCCCTGACTGTCACCACCTGTGTGCCGTCAGAATAGATCAGGTTTGGCTGATAGTGGACGCGCTTGTTCATGGATTCACTCTGTCTTTTTTAGATTGATCTTACATCAATTCCTGTTCAACATCACTGTATGAGCCTCGGTCAGTGTGGGAGGTTCGACTTTTTCTGCCAGGCGGCAAATGACATTTTCCGGGACTGGCTGAGGACGCTGGCGATTCTGTCTCAATATTGTTTCCAGCGGCGGTTCCAGGTAGATCAGCTCGATGCGGGCACCGTAGTCGGCAAAGACCCGGAGCCAGCGTTGTCGCAGCTGTCGGGTAAGATTGGTCGCGTTGAAAGCGAAGTCAGCCTTGTTGCGTAAGAGTTCGCGACAGCGTTCCCGGGCGAGTTGCGCCACTTCTCCCTGGTTGTCTGTTGGTTCAACCCCCAGGTCATCGCGCACGTCATCCAGCGAGACGACGGGCAGATCCGTGTGGTGCCGTGTCAGCCACGTGTCTTTCCCTGCACCGGGCAGGCCGGAGAGCATGGTGACCGTGCAACTGAACTCTTCATGAGGCACATAATGCACGTTCGGTTCGGGTGAGTGATAAAAGAGGAAGCGGGCCTGATCATTGGCGAACGGGTAGGGTTGATCGAAGCAGTGCTGTTCCTCGGCGATCATTTTCCAGAACCGCAGGTGTTCTTCGGGACGGGATATGCTGTCGGTCGTCCGTCCGCGGGTGTCGGACAGGGCGAACAGGCAGAGCAGACGGTGGTTGACCAGCCAGGAGAGGGAAATCACTTCCTGTTCCGGATTCGGCTTTTCCAGCAGAAAAGCGGGACGACCATGATAGCGGACCAGCCGACAGATGGTTTCACGGGTTTCCAGATCGCAGCCCAGTCCGCGCAGAACATTTCTTGCCAGGAATTCTCCCTTCACGGCATGTTTGGGCGAACGCAGGCGGCCGGTTTCGGGATCGAGTTGCGTGGTCAGCGGTTTGGCGGCGTCGTGCAGGAGTGCGGTGAAGACCAGGATAGACTGTTCCCGGTTTGACAAAGCAGTCCACTCATTCAATTCCGGCAACTGGCGGCAGACGAGTTGGGTATGCGTCCAGACGTCCCCCTCGGCGTGCCACTGGGCATCCTGCGCGCAGTCGGACATCGCCTGGCACCAGGGCTGCGTGGCGGCCCAGTGCAGGATCTCCTCCAGAGTTGATGTTGTCAGTGTCTGCCAGTTCATGACCAGATATCTGCCTGTTTGGAGAGCAGGTTGGGGACCATGGCCTGGTGTTGCCAGTGGCTGCTCTGTTTGATTTTTTCTACAAATTCGGGACGGACAAACTTGGACCTGCCGGTGACGGCTGCGCCTGCTTCGGTGCGGAGATAAACGCCTTCCATCAGTTTGTCCGTGTTGTTGGTCAGTGGATTATCAAAGACGCTGTCAAAGGCGGACTGGCCAATCAGCGTTTCCAGGTCTTTGCGTGCCAGTGGGCCGGTATGAATCACGGGTACCGTTTCGATGCCGGTGCCTGCGAGCAGTTCCAGTCGACAGGCGAGGCTGAGAAAGACCTGTTGTACTTTATCGTAAATGTCAAATTCAAAAAAGTAGTGCGGCAGGCTGCGATAATGAATCGAGTGCCGGGCATAGACCCATTCGCCGAACAGGATGAACCGGTCTTCCAGCATCTGTTCCAGGACCGGTCGTTTGACCATGGCCCATTGCTTGAACAGATCGTATTGCGGGTGCATGCCTTCGTTAATCAGGTGCCCCCGACACTGCAAAACGAGTTCTCCTTCGGGAGAGAAATGGAGTCCGACGTTGGTGCCGTCAAGCTTTTCCTCCACGATGAGAGACGGATCGGCAATGAACTGCAGCGAAGCCTGCTCGCTGAGTCGTTTGTCGTCTGCCGTCCCCGTAGAGCCGAACAGATGAGGTGTCCGCGGATATTTCACAAATTGATCATGGGAACGGCCCATCGGTCCGGACTCTCTTTAATAAAAGTGAAGGGGATGTATCAGATTCAGCCGTTGCAGAACGCGCAGACGCTCTGTGTCGATTCTGGCAGAAAACGGCTGACGTGAAAACTCAGTGACGGAAAACCGGCGCGGGATCATTCTTGTGCACGGTCTTTATTCTCTGAAAAAAGTGATTACGATTCACGCCGTCAAAAGCAGCCCCGCGTGAGGCAGCACTTTTTAAAGCGCTTGCCGGAGCCGCAGGGGCATAAATCGTTGCGGCCCAGTTTTTCTTCGAGCAGCTTGTCGCCATGTACGATGCGGACACCCCGTTTGACCTGTGTTTCAGACGGGAAGCCTGTGCGGCGTTTGCTCATCGTTTCAAAATAGGGGCCGTTCGTCGAATTCGGAAAGGTTCATATCACACCTCCGCTGGGTCAGAGAACAGAATGGTTTGAGAAAGAGACACGGCAGCTTCAGTGAGGTTCGCTGAGATCATTGAAAAACGTCTCGGTGCATAACTGAGCCGGGCCGCAGTTGCGCGGCAGATACTGTACGACAATCTGTGCTGCTCTTTCCGCCGGACCTTCTCCCAGATAGCGTTCCCGCAAAAAAACTTCGTAGTATCCTGGTATGACTTCATGATTTATGAAGCTCTGTTTGGGTCTGACGTGCGGACAATCCCGGGTGAACGGATAATGTGTGCAGCGGCTGAAGCAGAAGAACCACATACTGGTAAAGGGAAAGAGCTGACGCAACTCCAGCGTCACTTTTGCGACCTGATAAAAATCAAACAGGTCCAGGTGCCCGTCAGCCAGATGGTCGTGATATTTGTCCCATTGCGCATTGACAACTTTATGTGCAGCCAGGGGCGGAAAGACCTGCACCGATCCGATGACCCGTGAAATCGCCAGTTCTGCAGGATCAATTTGTTCCAACACCCAGAGGCGAAACAGGTGCGCGACGGCTTCGAGGTGTGGTGATTCCACCTGTGCCAGGGTGATTTCCTGTTCGCTGCAATGACAGGTAAATAAACGCCTGTCTGTAGCGCAGGTCAGATAGATCGAGCGTTCTGAATTTTGGAAAGTGACGTTCCAATGGGAGTATTGGAACAAAACGCTTTGATCATCGGGGGCGACTGAGGGATTTTGAATGCTTTCCCGGTAAGTAACGACGCGCAGCTTTGTGTCTATCTCCCCCAGTTTCTGACACAGGAGCGAGGCCAGGCTGTCAGTTGTTGTCAGTTCGGGGTAATGCGGATCTGTCATTGTTGCGTTCTCTGGCCTCGATTATGAAGCAGGCTAACAATTTACTAAACATCGTAATCCTGGTCTCCATAGATAATTCTGCGAATCGGTCCATCTTTGGAATCCATATCACCAGCATACATCCGTTTGTGTTCGGGAATGGCTTCATAAGCCTGTTTTAAACGTACTTTATTTTCGGGGGTTTGATTTTTCTGGTATTCCTGATGAACTAAGAGACAATGATGAATTGAACCAGGAACGCCGTTCAGTTTCAGTATTGAGTCCTCAATTTCTGACATAAAGTCTTCTGATGAGTAGACACAGGGATGGACTCCAGAGACTTCGAACCGACCCAAAGAATCGATTTCAATGGAAGTGTGATCGTCAATTTCATAGCAGAGTTCTTTTGTTTCGAGCATACTCTGGAATTCATGGAGGTCGACCAGTTTTTCTTCTCCATATTGCGGATGAACGTCAATCAGACCATCCGCATAGATGCGCAGAGGAACCAGGTAAACCTGGCCCTTTTGGCTGATGAAGGCATATCTGGTTTCTCCCAAAGGGCATTTTTCGGATTGATGCTTTCTTTGCGGAGTCGTTCTGATCCAACCATATTTGGCGTATCTGACTCCCTCTTTTATCTCGACATCTTCACCTTCAAAATCAATCAGCTCCTGTTGCCCCGGATTCAGGCTCTGTAAATCATTGACTAATCTCTGGTGTAGTGAATTGGAGTCGTGTGACCAGCTTCCAGAAATGACCTTTCCATGAATAAGACTGTGTGCACTAAAGTTGGCGCCATCTGGAATTCTGGGCGAGATCCAGCCGCTTTGAAATTTACGATCCAGAAAGTCCAGGTCCAGTCCACCCCAGGCATCAAACAGTCCATTGGCGAATGCTTTGAGTTCCGTGAAATAAAAATTGCCATTTCTAATCAGCCCGGGAATGGCGATTCCACGCTTCTCCCAGTCGAGTCGGGCAGCAGGGCGAAGAAGGGCGGAAGTTGTCATGAATTGATTTCCTTAAAAAACGACGAACTCAAGCTCTAGATTGGTGTCGAACTTGCTGGAAAAAGGAGCTGTAATTATATCAGTAGCTCCCCAGCAATGACACGAGAATCGGAGACTGGTTCTCCCGTGTGCCTGACTGGCACATTGTATTATGAGGTGTTTTCCATGCGATTCCGTACTGGTTTGATCTGACGAATCTGAAGCGAGCATATCCACTGCACTTTGTGTTAACGATATGGCTTTGGGGCGATGTATGCGCATCGCAGGTCTGATTATTCCTTATTTTCAGTACGGTATCATGATATCTCAAAACCGAAAACATCACGCTGCCCGCAGGGTAGATGAACTGGTCACGCAATATGCCCGCTCCTCAGGGAAGATGCGAAATCAGTACTGGCGTCTGATCGAAGTTATTTGCAGACGAACCAGCCTGCTCTCCCCACGCTTTGCTATCCAAAAGGCAGTCTGTCCCATCGATCACGAACAGATTATTAAAGCCTGTTACAGGATAGCGATGTATCGTCGTAACTGGATCAAACATCCAGAAACATGGCAGGTGGCCACGCAGAATCCGTTCCTGCAGATGCAATCTCTGGTTAAACACCTGTTTGATCGTTACCCTGTTCCGGATTACCTGGCGAAAGCATGGTGGTCAACTGAGAGCGATTACCTTTGGGGGATCACTCTTTACAGGTTTCTGGCGCAAGGCAAAAGCATTCGTCAGTTTCATTATCTGAAGAATCTGCATTTGACAAAACGAATGGCGGGATTCTTTATGCACGCCCCGGTTGACCTGGCACCGCAAGCGGCGCTACGGTGGTCTCAGATTCTGGGAATGCAAGGGGACGAGCGACTGGCACGCGTTCTGATCCAGCGGTCTCGCTTAGATGAACTTGTGACTGATGAGCCTTTCTGGGAAACCGTCATTCGATTTCTGATCCAGAATCAACCGATTTCTGCTGATGAGATAGTGCAGATCGTCGAATTTATTTTTCAACAACGCTTTGAACCCGCTGAAAAAATCTGGGGAAAAGGAGCCGGTTCTTGTCCGGTACAACCTGATTTTTCTTTGAAAGGTCGTTCGCTGATGTCGCTTCGGAGGCATATGATTCACTGGAGATCAGATCTGATTGAAAAAGGAATGATGCCTCCGCCGGAAGTCGACCCACTCGATTTTCCCTGGCGGAGGAGTGCGATTGGTGAATTCGAGTGCGAACTGGAGGGGCAGATCTGGAGTATTGAAGAAGTCCTCACGCCGCGACAATTGCAGATTGAAAGCAAGATCATGAATCATTGTGTGGAGACCTATCTGAATGAATGTGTCCGCCGGAAAACGACCATCTGGTCGATGAAAGTCAAAGCCGGGCAGCGACGGCGGCGTCAGCTGACGATTGAAGTTCTACCTCAGAAGAAATTGATATGTGAGGCGCGGGGAAAAAATAACTGTGAGCCCAACCCGACGGTCCGACAGGTTTTAAACCGCTGGGCGCTCCAGGAGTGTTTGACGTTCAGTAAATCCGTCTGAGGTCTTAGAAATCAATCAACCGCCGACTCCCAGGCAGATCATCATGACAATGATGATCTGTTCTGCAAACTGACTGAACCCTGAATGCACATTGTGTGTCGTAGATCAAAATTCCAACCAGTTTCTAATCTCGAAAGGAGGAAAACGATGTTATACAGATCGGCTCTGAAACACAGACACAGGTTCAAACAAGTTATTTCACATTATACAGAAACGACAGTCAGTCATGTCCTGCAGAAAAGGAACGTCCACAAAACAGACAGCAGATCCTGAACTGCTCGCGCATCTTCAGAGTCTCAACCTGAAGACGATCGGTGAGTATCGCCAGTGGTGCGTTGAAAATGGATTTCGCACCCGTCTGCGTAAATCGCGACGACAACGTTGCGAGGAACTGCTATATTTCCGTCGCAGGCTGGCAGTCAAATGTCTACAACAGCGAAAACAGGAACAGCGATCGATGTTCGAGAAACTGGACGCTGTTTGTTCTCCGGGAATTGAAACAGGCTCCATTTCAGATCCATTGCTTAGAAATATTTCTGAGCTGTTTCAATATAGATGCCAGATCCTTAATCGATCTGAATTAATACGTGATTCCTTTTTACGGTTGATCTCTCAACTCTACTGCAATAAATCAAAAATTATTGATGCTGTTAAGACTGGCATTCCGTGGGACTGTTTTTCCACCGCACTGGTTTTCATTGCCGCTGAAGCGCGTTCCTGGATCCGTCCTGTTGAAAAGTGGCGTCCCCGTGGCAGTAATGTCGATCGACAGCTTGCTTCTCTCTTAAGACACCTGTTTGTCAAATACCGGATGCCGCTGTTTTTTGACTCCGTCTGGCTCGCAGATTATTCACCGCATTGCGCGCTCTGGAGGGACTGGTATCTTGAGGTGGGGCAAGGACAGAATATACGTCACTGTGAGCTGCCGATTTCTTACACCAAAAAAATGGCTCATTATTTCATGCGGGCACCTCAGGACCTCTCCCTGTTACAGGCAATTCGCTGGGGGCAGATTCTGGGAATGGGAGGGGATGCAAGATTAGCTCGCATGATCCTGTCAACCAGACTAACCCCAGGCTTCTCGCGCGATGAATTCTGGTCTGCTGTATTTCAATGGATGATTCTTCATCCGCAACTGGAATTGGACCAGCTCAGGCTGATCGTGGATTATCTGATCTTTCAGCGATATGGAGTATCGCCAGTAGAGTACGATGAAGACTCGTCTCCCATCAATGAATATTCTCTCAAAGGCCGGACGTTTCAGTCTCTGCTGCGAGATGTCAATGAGTGGCACCGTGATCAGGAAAACAAAAAACGGATTCCCGAATACGAATGGGAACCCAGCGGAATTCCCGAGTTTGATTTTCGAGATGAAGAGGACGGGGCTCAATCTGGAAAGCGATGGGTGATTCGAGAGTTACTTAACAGCTATGAACTCGATATAGAAGGGAACCACATGAATCACTGTGTGGGGACCTATGCTTCCTCTTGTGTAGATGGCGACTGTTCGATCTGGTCGATGCAGATTGAACTTGAAAAGGGATTTAAAAAAGCAATTACGATTGAAGTCAGAAAAGAGCCACATCTGATCTGTGAGGTGCGCGGGAAAGCAAACCGCCTGCCGAATCCAAGAGAGCGGAACGTCTTGCGACGCTGGGCGGAGACAGCGGGGCTTAAGTTTTCGAGTTATTATTCCTTCTGAGTTTCACTATTCTAAATCTGCTACTGGAGTTTTCAATTCTGCAGAAAATCAGCTCATTTGTGTCAATCGTTATAACCGGTTTATTTTATACAGGCAAATCAGGTTCAGAACAGAAAGACCAGTTTCCCCCGCATGTAATCCCTCCTGTTTAACCGAGATAATGGAGGGAGACACCATTATCTCGTTACAAAACTGACTTTATGATCTCGGAAAAGTTCATATTGAGAGTCGAATGCACACCCGCTCATTGAGACGTTTGCTGATACTGTTACTGCTGACAGGAATGGGATCGTTGTTCTCGTCATTTTCTTACGCCCAGGATCCGGTCCCCGATTATCAGCCGGAATGGATCCAGGAAGAAGATTATCTGTACCGTGCCTATTTTGATTTCACCGGTCAGGCTGGTGGCGTGAATGATAACGGGCAGGGCTTGCTGTTTATTCCCCTGGCGCAGGATGAAGAAAGCCTGTTCTTCGCGGACCTGCGGGGGAATATCTTTGATGATTCCTCTGCCGAAGGAAACTTCGGTCTGGCCTATCGCCGCATGGTAAACGACCAGTGGATTGCCGGCCTGTATGGCTTTTACGATGTCCGTCGCAGTCAGTACAGCAATATCTTTCGACAGGGTAGCTTTGGTTTCGAACTGCTCAGCATTGAGTGGGATTTTCGGGTGAATGGCTATGTTCCCTCTCAGAAACAGCAACGGGTAGATTCGCTGAATACCGCCTATGTGAGCGGCAATAATATCGTCATGCGGGCCGGTGAAGAACGTGCTTACTGGGGAACCGATTTTGAAGTGGGACGGCTCTTGAAAACGTTTCCGGAATCGAATCTGGATGCAGAACTGCGAGGTTATGTAGGCGGATATTACTTTGATAATTCCGCCCCCGGCTTCAAAGAGATAACAGGTCCACGGGCCCGGGTCGAGTACCGGATGTTTGATCTCCCCTGGCTGGGGAATGGTTCCCGTGTAGTGCTGGCCGGACAGTATCAATACGACGAAGTACGGGGCTCCCAGGGGACCGGCCTGCTGACCGTGCGAATTCCACTGCCGGGCAATGGTGACAGTCAGAAGCTAAACCGCTTCCAGCGTCGGATGGTGAATCCGATTGTCCGTGATCTCGATATCGTGTTGAACCAGGTCCGGGGACCGGAAGAGTGTGCGAAGCTGCAACTGACAGGTCAGGAGCTGAAAGACCTCACCTTTATCGATGCGGATACGGTGAATGCGGAAGCCGTCTTCAGTGCCGCGGGAACAGACAGCGTCGTGCTGTTTGACGGTTCCAAAGGAACGATCAATACCAGCACCGGTTATGTATTTAATGATGGCCAACTCGCGCTGGCCGGTGGCAATAGTGTGAATGTGGTCGGATGTAATTCGGGCGCTGTCGCCCGCTTCAGCTATGGCGCACAACCGACCGTGAATGGTTCGCTGACTTCAATTGATGTGTTCACGATGGCGGATCGTTCCAGCATCGTGGGTATGAATATCACGGGCGGGGAAAATGGAATCTATGGAAATAATCTGAGTGGCTTCACAATCAACCGCAATACAATCAGCGGTGCAGATGAAGATGGCGTGCACCTGGATGGTGATATCAATGGTACTATTACAGATAACACATTCACCGGAAACGGCGTAACAGGTTATAACGACGGACTTGAGGTTCAGAACTTCACTGGTGGAACCATTTCAGGCAACGTCTCGAGAAATAATGGATATGGTTACTACATTGAAAACGATATCAGCGGTGGGACGATCAGTAATAATATCGCTGAGAATAACTTATACGATGGTTTCTATATCACAAAAATGAGCGGTGGTTCTATCACGGGTAATACTTCGAAAAATAACGGAAACGATGGCTTCTACTTCGACGATGTTATGACGGGGGGCGTTTTTTTAGATAACATCGCCAGTAATAATGACGAATTTGGTTTTAATTTTGACGGTGTCAATGGCGGAACGATCAGTGGTAACCAGGCGCTGGATAATGCCTATGCCGGCTTCGCATTCTATGATGATATCAATGGGGGGACGATCTCAGGAAATATCGCCGAACGAAACGACGACGGATTCTACTTTGATGAAGACATCAATGGCGGAACGATTACCGGTAACATAGCCAGCAATAACCGGTATGACGGATTTTATTTCCGTGATGAAATCAGTGGTGGAACCTTTTCAAATAATATCGCGACAGATAATGGGGATGATGGATTTGATTTTGATGATTTCGATGGGGGAACGATCAGTAATAATATCGCGACCGGAAATGGTGTGAACGGGATCGCCTTCTATGGAGAGGTCAGCGGCGGGACGTTTAGTGGAAACACTGCCACTGGCAATCAGGATAACGGAATCAAATTTGGTGATACTGTTTCGGGCGGAACTATTTCGAATAACCTGGCCAGTGGTAACATTGACGACGGCTTTGACTTTGAAGATATTACGGGTGGGTTCATTACCGCTAACACGGCTACCGGAAATCAGGATGTCGGCTTTGATTTTGACGATATCGTCAGTGGCGGTACGATCAGCAATAATATCGCCTCTGGAAACCAGGGCTATGGCTTCGACTTTATTGCCCCGATCCAGGGAGGAACCATCAGTAACAATACCGCCAGCAGCAATTCGAAATCCGGTTACTTCGTGAACATCTTTGGTGGAGGTAACACCGCTTCCTTCACGAACAACTCTGCGATCGACAATGCGCTGAAGGGCTATGACGTCCGGACAGGAGCCCCGCAGAGCGGTGTGGGAACCAATACCGGCTCTGGAAACGCTTCTGACAACAACTACTGATCTGCCTGAACTCGTCTGATTCCAGAGATAACTGTTTCACAGGCCAGATTTCATCTGCATGATAAGTCTGGCCTGCTCTTTTTTGAGTTGCTCGTTTTCTGCCTGCAACTGTTGAACGAGTTTCAGGACTTCGGCTTGTGGCAGACGGGGGTGGATATGCTGAGGGCAGTTGATGTCCCAGGCGGTAACTGCAAACAGGATAGCACGCTCGACCCGAGCAGGATAAGTTGGTTCGTGTAATTGCGCGAGCAGTTCCGGATCGTCTTCGACAATGCGGGCGGTCCCCCAGATCTTCACGCGACGACGGTGGACATAATCGATCAGAAACAGAAACGCCTGGGGATTTTCGGCGAGGTTTCCCAGAGTGATGTACTGCCGGTTGCCGGCAAAGTCCGCAAAACCGAGTGTCGTCTCATCGAGGACTTTCAGAAAGCCGGGGCTGCCTCCGCGATATTGGATATAAGGTTGCCCGGACTGACTGGCAGTTCCCAGGTAAAACATGTCGAGTTCCGACAGAAATGCCTTCAGTTCTTCTGTCACTTTTGTCTGCCAGCCAGATCCCTGTTCCATCCGGGCGTACTGTGAGCGTGAACCTTTTTGTGTCTGAACCGTTTTCACGGATTCTGTGAAGGCGATATCGCTGGGGAAAGCGGGCATTTGATTACTCTCGAATCAAAAGAAATTGAAACCAGGCCCCGTGTCTGACTCAACGGAGCCTGGCGGAACAGTCAGCGAGCAGTATCAGTATGTTGACTGAGGAATTTCCGCATCAGCCGGGCGATCGTCGTTCCCTCTTCTTCCAGGGCAAAATGTCCTGTATCAAGCAGATGGAACTCCAGCTTGTTCAGATCCCGTTTGTAGGGATACGCTCCGGCAGCAGGGAAAATCTGGTCGTTCTTGCCCCAGACGATCAGTGTAGGAGGCTGATACTTTCGCAGATACTCCTGCCACTGGGGATAGAGCGGGGGATTGCTGCCATAGCTGTAAAACAGTGCGAGCTGGATTTCCTGGTTGCCGGGTCTGTCGAGCAGGGGTTGTACGTGCCCCCATGTATCAGGGCTGATCGCTTTGACGTCGCGCACACCCGTTGTGTACTGCCATTTGGTTGCATCGAGTGTGAGCAGGGAACGCAGTTGATTCCCCTGTGTGGAAGTCCGCTCTTTCCAGTAGACTTTGACCGGTTCCCAGAAAGGATTATCCAGTCCTTCCTCGTAGGCGTTGCCATTCTGGATGATGAGCGTTTCGATTCGTTCCGGATGCTGGACAGCCAGACGAAAGCCGATCGGGGCTCCATAATCCATCAGGTACAGTGAATACTTATTTAATTGTAATTGCCGGGTGAATTTTTCCATGATGCGTGCCAGATTGTCGAAAGTGTACTCAAAGTTTTCAACAGACGGTGCGCTACTGTAACCAAAGCCCGGGTAGTCGGGGGCGATCACATGGTATTGATCTGATAACGCAGGTATCAGGTTACGAAACATATGCGAAGAGGTGGGAAAACCATGGAGCAATAACAGTGTGGGGGCATCTGCAGGACCTGCTTCCCGGTAGAAAATATCGAGCCCCTCGATTTGAACGGTCTGATATTTGACCTGACTGGAATCCGGTTCCGCCGCTTTCGCATGGAACAGGAGGCTGAAACTACTGACGGTAAGGATCAGGATAAAACGGATCTGGTTTCGTACGCTCATCGTATCGTTCCTTAAGGGGAGAATGTAAAAGGGGCAGCTCGACCTGGGAACTGCCCCTGTGTGAGATTACTATGAATTCGCTGCTGCAAGACCCCCTGGCAGAGGTTCGACAGTTGGGAAATCGATTTCCGTCCGGGCGATGTTATTGAAGTAATTGGTAAAGATGTTGAGCGCAACATTAGCGGCGATCTCGGCGATCTGCTCATCAGTGAACCCTGCGTCGCGGACGTCCTGCAGGTCCTGGTCCGAAATCTGTCCCCGTTGTTCCACGATACTGCGGGCGAACTTCAACAGAGCAGCCGTTGCAGGATCAGAGTCGACGCCGGCCCGATTTTCCAGGATTTGAACCGGGGACAGACCGGCTCTCTTTCCCAGTGCAGAATGGGCCGAGACACAATATTCACATTGATTTGCTTCCCCGACGGTCAACGAGATCTGTTCGCGATGCTGAGCCGAAAGCGCTCCTGTATTCAGGGTACCACTGAATTTCAGATAGGCATCCAGTACGGCGGTGGAATGGGCCATGGTTCGCATCAGGTTGGGAGTCATTCCGAGTTTGGACTGGACTCCGTCCAATAATGCTTTGGCGGGACCTGTGGCTGTGTCGGGGTTGACGGCGGTTAAACGTGGCATCTTTCTTCTCCTTGTGAACATTTTACTCAAAAACAGAAACGCGAAACAAAATATATGTTAAACAGACAGGTCTGTATTGTAGTTGCCAAAAAAAGGGAAATATGTCGCTATTGTGTTTGTGAAATCAGGATCTCAGCTGCTTCTTCAGCGATCCCGGCAGCATCGGCATTGCCTTCACTGACGGCGGTGACGATGGCACCTTCGACCAGGACACTGATGGCCGGAGCAACGGATGCAGCCTGAGGTCCAGCAGTTTCGATGATGATTTCAGTGAGTTGCTCCTTAAAACGTCGTTTATGGTCTGAACAAAAATCTGTTGCGGTCGGATTGGAGTCCGCCAGTTCCGCCAGAGCGTTGAGGAACGAACATCCCCGGTAGTCAGCACACTGAAACCAGTCCTTTAGAGCAGCAAAAAACGCTTTTAAAGGATTCAGTCCCTGCGACTGGTGTTCCAGCATACGTTGCCTGAGATACAGGTCGAACTGTTCCTCCCGATATTTGAGGACTTCGACCACCAGATCATCTTTGGACTTAAAATGGTTATATAAGGTCATTTTTGCCACCCCGGCTTCGGCGATCACACGATCAATGCCGACGGCGCGGATGCCTTCTGAATAAAACAGCTTCTCAGCTGTTTCGACGATGCGTTTCCGGGCATTGGAGGGGCGTTGTGTTTTGCTCATGCTTTAAATATACAGACCTGTCTGTTATTGTCAATCCCGAATTTAAAAATTATTTGCCTGGCCATCAGAATCGAGGAATGGACCATTCTCGCCATCAAAGCGAGGGCTAAACTGAAAATGTAAGACATCGGGGCGATCTGTAAGCCAGTCGGTAATGCGTTCTAAACGTTTTTCGGGCTGCTTTGCTGCGGTTCCGAGTTGAATGATCCCCTCCATTGTCTCATTCATGCCCCCGCCACCGAACGAGCAATGATTGCCTTCGATAGCCTGTTCGATCCAGTCGTCCAGAAACGTGTCAAAGTCTGCGCCGGGAATCATGTTCACAGTGACGGCAACAGCCCATTCGATGAACTCAGCCAGATGTTTCTTTTTGCGGAGGCGTTTTCGCATGGATCAACTCTTCTCTGTTTGTTTAAGACACCAGTCTGCGAAGGGGAAGAATTCAAATCGGTTTTCTTTTCTGCGAATATCCCTCAAGATCGGAGTCTCGAACCAGTCGCTGGAGTCGGGAAGTCGTCGCGAAAAATCAAAAAAGATCCAGTCTGCAACTGGTTCCGGGGCATAGCAGGCGACCCTGGTTTCACTACTAAAATGCTCACAGGAAGGGGGACCCAGGCGATCGTATATTTCCGTCTGAGTCCAGTCGCGCTCAAAAAAATCAGCAGAGAGCAGGGAGTGCAGATCGTTCCATTCTGCCGGATTCAGAACTCGTTCTGGTTGAAAATATCCCAGTTTGTGTCCTACTTGCGCATAAACTGAGGCTACTTCAGCAATGTAGTCTGGAATTTGAAACTGCTGATATTCGAATTGTCCCAGCACTCCGCGGTTGCCTCGCAAATCGGTTTCCAGGAAAACGTTCCATTCGTGCTCGCGCTCGTCAATCCAGCAGAGATCCCGCAAAAGCAGGTAGAACCACAAAACGGCTCCGTGGGTATTTCCCCCAAACATGACCGGACGCTTCAACGCCTCAGGCAATGTTTCCAACTGGCGATTTCGGAACGCTTCCATGCTTTGCATTATGGTTGTTCCTTACTTTGATTGTTTCCATTATGGTGATTTGAGTTTGTACCAAGACAGGTTTTACTGGTTATCGTCAGTCATGAAATCAAAGCGGGAACCAGTCGGTTTATTCGGGATTTTTCGATTCTATCAGAACTTCAGTGGGATGAAAGAACCTGCGGTCGAGCATGATCAGGGGGGCGAACAGATAACCCAGTTCATTGCCGCGGCTGACGTATTCTCCTCGCGTGTTTTTGAAACGATACTGAAACCGGCAGCCTTTAGGGGTCCAGGTGGAAATGTCAGAGACCGCCAGCCCGATACTGTGATAGCGAACTTTACCTGACTGATTGAAGTAATAACCGCCCAGGCAGGACAGAACGATATAGACGCCGACATAGAAAATGAGACAGATCAGAAAAGCCGAGAGAAAAGCTTTCAACAGTTTTCGATGTGCGGGTGACATATCGTACTACTTTCGATGAATTACTCCAGCAGTTCCAAGCCTTCCAGAAAGTCATCCAGGTTGTTTGCGAGTTTTTCGACGTCGCCACCCTCGTTGGGGTAGAAGCCCCAGACGGCAAAATTATCAGCCGGGTCGACACACAGCAGGTCTTCGTTATCGTAGCCGATGGTCAGCCAGGTCCCGATCAGGGAGAAGGGGATTCGATTTCCCTCGTCGTCCATAGTGTGTGAATCGCCGGTGATATCCTGAATCAGTTTCACATAGAGGTTGGCCTGATCGATATACGCGACCTCAAAGTCGTCGATCTCCAGCAGTTCCTGAAGCTCTTCACGGCTGGCAATTTCCCACTCCCGTTCTTCGAATTCGGCATAGGCTTCTGCTTCGAGACTGTCCAGCCAGAGCAGGTAGTTGTCCGGTAAATTCAGTTTCTCAGTAGTCATCGCAGAACTCCTTTTAGCATGTATCCAAGTTTACTATTGCGTCTCCAGCTGTTTTGGGGACGAGTATAATAGATTGGGGGACGCGATAATTAAATGCGATGCGCCCTCGTATGTTGAAATTGAGAGAGTATTCTGGATGTCTTCATTACAGGCAGCATACCCGCAAAAATCCTGCTGCAGAGATAAAGCCTGTCTGGTTTGATGGCCCGCTTTCTGCGAAAAACAGGATTATCGTAGCAGTCTGGAAAACCAGAGTTCAAGATGAAAATGAATAAAACGGCTGCGGAAGCAGGACGATCCGCGCTGAAGGACTATCCTTTCCAGGCGTAAATCAGCAGCAGCACTACGGCACTTAGAGTTAATGCGGCCAGAATACAGCCCCAGGGGGTAGGCCTTCTGATTGCTCCCACGGCGGCTTCATAACGCACCAGATCTGCCAATTTCTCAGCGTCCTGTGGGTGACCACACTCACAAGGCGTGATGATCTCGGAATATCTCAGGCCGGCACATTGGGGGCAGCGGCCACAGCAGTCGCAGTACGGTAATTCGCAGTCCGGACAGGTTTTGACTTCGGTCTTGAAACGTCTGGTTCCACACACCGGGCAGCGGCCACATCCGGGGCAGGCAGCCCGGGTGGGATCGAAAACGGCTGATTCACAGCCCAGACAGCGGATGAAGGGGAGATCGCTCATGCCTCAAGTCTGGGGCATGAGCGGGATCGTGTCAATCATTTTCAGGTCGGGAGACGGGAAAACTAAACGGCGGTGTTCTTTTCCTTCTTAGGTTTCCGCTCATCGACTCTGTTTTCGTCGTTGTAATAGTTGTTCAAAATCGATTTCATCTCCTGGTGCCCTTTGGAGACGGCTACGATTTCATTCCACATCTCCTCGGTGAGCAGTTCCTGCAGTGGCTGGGGAAGGTGAGGAATGCGGTTGAAGACCTTGAGCAGTTTTTTGTCCCAGATTTTGTAGTACTTGATCAAATCGTTGGGATATACGATTTTTCGTCGCGTCCCTTCATCAATGCCGCGAAAGGGGGTGGGGATATTCAGGTAGCCGTAATCGTCGGTCAGCTGTTCTCCGGGGTGAATGTCCCGGATGGCAATTTCAAAGTCGTAGGCGGTGGTCAGGCAGTTGGAGTTGAAGCTGTGGTTGACGTAGCGGCCGTTATCCCAGCAGAGGACCAGATTTCCCTGGTTATTGCGAAAAGAGTAGGTGTCCAGAATGTTCTGGTAGATGTCTTCCATTGACTGGAATTCGAGAGAACTGAACTCGCGGTCCAGTTTATCCAGGACCCAGGTGATGGATCCGGCAGGGATGAATTCGGTGGCAACGACGCCGTAGCCGATTTCGTTGCTGATAAATTTCAGCTCGGTTTTGGGGTGTATCATATTGGTTCTCTAATACACAAAAGGAAGGAGTGTGGTCGCAGGTTGTGGCTTGTCGGAGCCCCTCGCCCACACGGTGTTTAATTCACATGGCACCTCATGTTGTTGGAAGATGTATTTGCAGGAGGATATATACCCTTGAATCGACCGTTTGCACAGTCCTGATTCATGAAAATTTTCATGAATCGCGAAAGGGAATTTTCCAGCCGGAAAAGGGTGGGGCGACAGTCTGTCTCAGACGGCAGGTTCGGCGGTCGCTTTGGGATCTGGGCCATACTGGTTGGGCCCCTGGGTTCCTTCCAGAATCATCATGACAAACAAGACCAGCGGTCCGATGCCGGGGATCAGAAAGACCAGCAGCCAGAGTGCGCTGCGGTCGGTATCGTGCAGGCGTCGGACCGTGACCGAGAGCTTGGGCATGAGCACCACCAGCATATAAAGCAGGCAGAGTGCCAGGCCCAGGCCGATGCCCCCCATGGCTTCATCAAGGTTCAAAACGCGCCCCAGCACGGCACCGATGACAAAAGAGAGGATCGTGAAGATGACATCGAACAGGGTAAACATCCAGTATTCCAGCCGACGGGCACGGCCGTCGAGAGTGGCAAAATTTTTCAGTACTTTCAGATACCAGTTCATGAGAAAACCGTCTTAGTCCACAGTCGCAAAATAGAAAAGAAATCCTGATGGATTGGAAATTGAGCGGCAGCAGTCGAGTTCCCGACTGCTCCACCCGTTTGTCATCGCCCGGGGCGTGTGCCGCTTATTCCGGTTCTGGAGCCAGTTTGGGATTTTCTCCGTAAGCGTTCGCATTCGGATCGCTATCTAAAATCATGAAGATAAACAGGATGATTCCCCCAACAACCGGAACCAGGCTGATCAGGATCCACCAGCCAGAGCGGTTCGTATCATGCAGTCGTCGTACCGTGACTGCCCAACCTGGAATAATGATAAATAAACCATACAGAGTAGAGAGCGATACAGAAATAATCCCGCCAGTTTTACCCAGAAACCAACTCAAAATGCCGATAAGACATACCATGAAAAAGTTGACGATCACGAACATCCAGTATTCTTTTCTGCGAGCGCGACCGGAAAATTCAGCGTATTTCTTAATGACCGCCAGATACCAGTTCATGACAATACCTTTCGTTTCACTCTGGTGAGTTCAGGGAAGTGATTGAGTTGTGAGAGACCCCTGTTCCGCGACGACTTCCAGCAAGTCGCGCGTACTTGCTACTGAACAGTAGCTTATGAAATCACATCTTACTAAGTGAGAGGCAATTTTCAAAAGGAATTATCCGGAAACGAATTTTGGGATATAAGGATTATGTGGCCTGCGTGATGTCCCGGACGGGTCGGGCGATGGTTCTGACGGGGGGACGCCACCAGGTAACGAACCACCAGCCGAGCGCAAAAACGACGGCGCTGATCATGAGGGGGAAGTCACGACTGTAGGCGATCTGCAGGACTGCGAGTGTTTTTTCTCCGATACCGCCGGGTAAATCCGCAATCTTCACTCCAAACTTGAAAAAGTGAAAAATGGCCCGCAAAGTGAAAATCACGAAAGTGAGCAAGACGAACAGCAGCGGGGGAACGCCACACCGCCAGAAGGTAAAGGGGGCCTCCCTCTGCTCCCATTTCAAAAAGAGGCGCTGGATATGCAGGATCATTTCATCACGGACTTCGGGGCTGCTGAATCTGACTTTGAACCGTGTTGATTTCTCTTTCTGCTGGTCGAAGTAATACAGTTTGAGTTCCATTGGGCCATCCTGCCACTTACTTCTGGAAGTACTTTCGTACCACTCCAGTGCCTGAATATCCGCGAGTGGGGCTCGCTTCAGCGGGTGTTCCATGGGAGAAAAAACTCTGAGTGTTTCTCCAGGATCTTCGCCGTCTGAAAGCAGCTGAAGAATATCTTCCTGTTTCGTGGCTTTGGTGCTTGCTGCCAGCAGTTCGGTTTCCGTGACCACAACGATTTTGAACCAGGGACCAATGATATAGTAGTTGATCTTGACGATTTCGGGAGTAATTAACTCTTCGGTCATTAACTATGTCATTTCAGGTTTTATAGAGCAGAGAGCGTCAAAACAAGTTGACAACTGATAGAATCTGTCGGGTGATGTGAGTTAAGCACCCTGTTGAACAGGCCGGGCGATGGTTCTGACAGGGGGGGTTTTACAGCTGATGTACCACCAGATGAGTAATCCACTGATGATGGCGCCGCCGATGGCAAGCAGACCAACCGGTCCAATCATATTGTAAAGTCGTGCCAGCAGGCGGCCACGACGGGAGACTTTGTCGACATCAACGGTCCCGGGATCGGCTAAACCCGTGAATCCAGGGATGCCGAACACCAGAAGTGCAATTCCGCTGAGGGTTAACGGCCCCATGCCGATGTACCAGATGCTGGCAGGCGCATCCCTCTGCTCGCAGGGACCGATGATTTGTTGCACCACATCGCGAACCGCATCCCGGTTCGGCATACTGCTCAATTTGGCTTCTGCCTTTTTGGATTTTCCATTGACTGTGTAATGCGCCTTCAGGGTGGCGGCATCGCTGTACCACTCCAGGGCATCGATATCGCGTAACGCAACGATCTTGGGCCCCTGACCGAGGGGGGAATTTTTTTTGAGAACGGTGACCGGATCCTCGCCGGCATCCAGTGCAGTGAGTATCGCCTGCTGTTTGCCTGTTTTCGTGGCGGCGATGATTATCTCTGAGTTGGTCACTGCAGTGAGCTTGTACCATTTATCGTCCACAAAGTGATCAAGGGCCAGAAGTCGAGCGGAAGCGGGAGCGTTTTCGTTCATGTGTCTGTCGTACCTCGTAGCATGCAGAATTCAGGTGGGAACTGCACTGGCAGTAAGCGCCCGTTTAAATGCGTTCAGTCTGGAAGCATTGATCCTACTGTCTGCGTGTTCATTTTCAAGTCCTTTCTCGCAGAACTCAAAAATTCACACTTAAGATCAGAAAGTGAGTTCACACAGTCGCTTGAAACGGGCGTTTATTGATCGGACCAGACTGCGAATTCGTTTCCGGAAGGTTCCAGAAACTGAAAGCGTCTGCCGCCAGGAAAGGAGAAAATGGGTTTGCAGATCTGGCCGCCGGCCGCTTCGACTTTGGAGAGCGTTTCTTCCAGTCGTTCACTGAAGAACACGATTAAGGCGCCGCCGTTCTCTGTGGTGGAACAGAGCTCCGCTTTGAAAAATCCTCCATCCAGTCCCTCATTTGAAAAGGCCGTGTAGTCCGGTCCGTAATCGGTGAACGACCAGCCGAAGACACTTTCGAAGAATGCTTTTGTTGCGGACAGGTCGCGGGCGGGGAATTCGACGTAGTTGATTTTTTCGTGAGCAGGCATGGATTCAGTTCCCGATTGAAGATAAGACGTCTCTGATCTTAAGTCACAGCTGGAATGAATTGAAGTCTGAGCAATCGGTTTCCCGTCGGCTCATGTGGCGATTCTGACAGGGGCTGAAAACCATAGCGATCATAAAATTGACGCCCGATGGTATTGGCTTCGAAAACTTCGACCTGCAGATCGCCTCTCAGATCTCGTGCTTTATCCATCAGTGCCTTGCCGGCTCCCGTGCCATGAAATTCCGGTTTCACAAAAATCGCACCTACTTCATTTCCCAGTAAGGCAATGAATCCAATCACCTGTTTTTCATGTTCGATGACCCAGGTTTCTGCATTGGGCAGATAAAGGTTGGGAATGTTATGGCGTTCCTGTTCCAGGAAGTCTTCCTGTAGAAAAGGATGGGCCAGACGGGAGGCACTCTCCCAGGACGCCAGAACGTCATCGAGGTCTGCTGGCTGGTATTCGCGAATGATTCGATGCATGTGTTTTCCTGTGATTGGGGCAGGGAGAGGGGCTCTTTGTATTTCCGTGATTGAGGTTGATGTGTGTATGCGGACGGTTAGAAGAATGAATAAGTTCGGGTTGGAGCAGGATATATATTTAAATCCGTGAGAATTATTCAATCTATGAATATCCCAACGAACGAAAAATTATTTCTTAAAGAAAACAGGCCCGATGAAAGTTGCTCATCAGGCCTGTTGCTGGTCATCTTGCTTTCAGAATTATTTCTGATGCTGCTTAAAATGCTCTTTGAGCAGGTCGCGACCGAAATCGCCGTCGAATTCGCGGAAGACCGCGTGCACGTGATTGGCGTCGTTCTGGGTGTTGGCGAATTCAATCAAGAAAACCTTAGACTGAATGCGGTAGTAATGGAATTCCCCCCGCTTCTGACCGCCACTCCAGGCGAAGTAGAGGTGGTCGCCATCCCGGAGGTTGCCCAGGTAGCGGGTTCCCTTGAGCAGTTCGGGACGGAAACGACCCAGGTAAGCGTTGACCAATTTGAGCAGCATTTTCTGCTGTTTGGGGTCAAGGTCTGCGTACTGAATCCCTTTATGCTGAATCATGCCTTTGTCGACGACAGGATCGTCGGTGGTGAGGACTTCTTTGATCACACTTTTTGCCAGCAGTTTTTTATCGACGGCGGCTGTGTCGATGGTGGCGATGGCCAATTGATCGGGGTTGAAGGATTTGACGAGGTTCAGTGCCAGCTGCTGTTCTTCCTTGAGGACTTCGACACCCTTCAGCGGCCCCTGCTTGACGGTTGCGGGGTTGGAACCGAAGAAGGAAGGAGTGACTGAGAATTTCTTGCCGTCGACAATGGTCACATTCACAGACAGGTGATGCCCTTCAAATCGCCAGCCCCAGGTTCCTTTGGGATCTGGTTTGCCGAAGATTGAGACGTAGTAGAGTTCGGGGTTCCGGTAGTCTTTGCCTTCCAGTTCGAAGAGGACCTGCTCCAGCGCGCGGATGGAGTTCATCTCCAGGAAGCCTCGATGCGAGAGGGCCGTCGCTGGCAGTGTGACGGCGAAAATCTGCTGCTGGGGTGTCATCTGCGTCATGGGCAGGCCGGTCCGTTTATCGTCCTTGATGGCGAAGTCGGGAATGAAGTACCAGCTGTCTCGTGCTTTACTGTCCAGTTTAAAAGTGGCTGCTTTGCGTTGTTCCTCAGGCAGGGATGCGAGGAAACGTTTGGCTGCCGCCGCCATTTCACTGCTGGCCCGGCTGATTGCCGCCTGTTGTGCTTTGGTCGGTTCCGCGAATGTCAGATTACTGCTGCCCAGTGAGACTGTCAGGCAGGTCAGCAGTGCCAGGCTTGAGAAAGAGTGATAGGTTTTCAAGGTGCAGTTCCTTATTAGAAGATCAACTTTATGGTGGGTGAATCACGTTTTCTGTTCGAAACGAAAATTCCTCAATCTAAGGTTAGTTGGTTTATATTAACAGAGAGCGGGAAGCGGGAGTAGTTTGCGGGGAATCCGGAAAGCAGGAGATTTCCAAATGAATTGACCTGTCGAATTAGTGGTTTCTACCAGTCTACCTCAGGGGAAGGCAGTAGGTCAGCCAGAATTTCGGGAGCAGCTTGGTCAAATTTTCAATTTTCGAGCAATAATATTTGCAAACCAGCGAAGGACATTCTGTACTCTGCAGTTTTCAATTCCAGCGAGTACAGTGACTTACTGCAGATTATTTAAAAAAAGTAAAAACGAGGAACAAAAACTGCACCCAATCACATCCTATAGCTGTCTGACAGATAAGTTCAGGGAAAGCGATTTGTCATCTCTTTCTGAGAAGTAACAATAGAATTTCATGCATGAGCTTTCGCGGGCACCGAAAGCGGGAGTTGGCTCAAGTGAAAGATCTACTTACGACCGCGTCATCAATCATTATTATTCTGTTTTGTGTTTCACTGTTTTTTTTGAGTGAGGGAAATCGATCAGAATCGGGAGGACCGGCACTGTTGAATAAGGACAGTGCAGAAATTCAGGCCGGGAAGCATCCCCGGGCCAAGACCACGCTGTTTTCCCGGGTCCAGTCTGTCAAACTGAAAAAAGGGGTGCTGATGTTTGTGAGCATCGGAGAAGACGGGCTCAGGGAACATTTTTTCCTGATTCGGGATAAGAACGTGGTGCTGGTCAAAAAGAATGCCGGCGATATGCCTGGGAATTCCATCAAATTCGACGATGACGGGTACAATACGCTGCTGGTGACGATCCCCAATACCTTCGATATCGATTTGATGGACGCCATGACGACGTCCTTTTGATTCTGCTGAATCAGTATTTAAAACCTGTATTTCTGCGAAACCATTTTCACAGGCCGTTGTTTAATGATAAAATGGTTTACTGGTAAACCTGTTTTCATTGACCACAGACAGGAATGATGTGATGAGCGGCTCAAGATTAGAGATTAGACGACGGAATTTTCTAAAATGGTCTGCCTTCAGTATGGCGGCATTGACCACTCCCGGATTGATGGCGGAAGAACTGATTCGCACACCTGCGATGACCGAAGGTCCCTTTTATCCGGACAAAATGCCGCTGGATACCGATAACGATTTGCTGATTATCAACGATTCTCTCACCCCCGCTGTAGGCGAAATTACCTATCTGAGTGGTAAGGTTCTGGATGCGAAGGGACAGCCGCTGCGGAATGCCTTCGTGGAAATCTGGCAGGTGGATAATAAAGCCTCTTATCTTCACACGCGTGGTGAGAACAAAGATGGCCGTGATGGCAACTTTCAGGGGTATGGTCGCTTTATGACTGACTCGAAAGGGCAGTATTTTTTCCGGACCATCAAGCCGGTTCCCTATCGTGCGGGGCGTGGCTTTCGCACGCCTCACATCCATGTTGCCGTCAGTAAGAACGGACAGCGGATTTTAACCACACAGCTGTTAATCAACGGTCATGAACTTAACGCAGAGGATGGTGTTTACCGACAGATTAAAAATCCGGAACAGCGCAAATCTATTCTGGTTGATTTCAAACCGCTGCCGGATTCGAAACTGGGTGAACTGGCAGCCAACTTCGATATCGTTCTGGGAAAAACCGCTGAAGAGAATCCCGATGGGACAATCAAAGGGGGCATCGGCAAATCCGAATTGACGAACGGCGGTCGCGGCCCCCGTCCTTCGCGCAACCGGTAAGCGAGTTTTTCTGGTCCCGTTCTGTGAAATATGATCGCCGCTTGAAGTTCCGATGCTGATGCGGAATAATGAAAACATGGCTCCTGCCTGACTTAAATATAGTCAGGCAGGGTTTTCTACATTCCTCTCTCCTGGCTCGGAGCGATTATGAAAATCTCCACACTCATTGAAGAATATCTGGCAGGTCCGGAATCTCTGCGTCGCGCTATCGAAGGCATGTCTGCTGCCGAACTGGATGCCGCACCCATCCCCGGTAAGTGGTCCACGCGGCAGGTAATCTGTCACATTGCTGATTTTGAGCCGGTTTACGCCGATCGAATGAAACGTGTAATTGCTGAAGACAATCCACCCTTGTTAGGCGGCGATCCGGATCTGTTCGCAGCGAGGCTCGCTTATGAAGATCGGGACCTGGAAGAAGAGTTTGAATTGATGACGGCTGTCCGAAAGCATGTCGCCCGGATTCTGAAGACCCTCAGCCCCGAACAGTTTGAAAGAACAGGACAGCATTCTCGCGATGGCGAACTGTCTCTGGTAACTTTACTCGATCGGATTACCAATCATATTCCACATCACATTGAGCTGATTCGTGAAAAACGGGATGCTCTGCAGGTCTGATGATTCTCCTGTTTGATTTTGAGCCGGTTCTGTTATGATTTCAGGTGTGACTTTACGGAACTGCATTTCAATGGATAGCGAGCTATGACGAATCTCGGACTGGAATCCAGTGTGACAGAATGGGTGATCGAATACCCGGAAGTACAGTGCGTGCTGGATTCTCTGGGAATTGACCAGTCCTGCCAGGGCAAATCGCTTGAATATGTCTGTCGCCAGATGGATCTGGACCCCCATTTTGTGTTGAAGCAACTGCACGAAGTGATTGAAGACGATTCGACTCTCAATGAGTAGCAGGTCTCAGGTATTCTCAATATGCGGTTGCCGGAATATCGATTGAAATCCCTGTGAGTAGATGACTTACACCTTCTCTGTTGCGTACGGTTTGAATTGCCTTTACCCATCTTACAGGATGTCATACACTCCCTGCGCGGGTAGCCATCAGACCAGTCAGAGGAGTGAGACAAGATGCAGAATTTATTTGGTAAAAAAGGATTAGTCACCGGAGCTGCATCGGGAATCGGTCGTGAAATCGCGCTGCAACTGGCGGCGGAAGGAGTCAACCTCTTTCTTTGGGACATTGATGAAGCCGGTCTGAAGGATACAGCGGAAACGGCTTCGCTGGTAGGAGTGGAAGTAAACTACCGTATCTGCGATCTGACGGATTCCGAACAGATCTCTGCAGAGATTCAATTCCTGGTTGATACCTGGGGAACCCTTGATCTGCTGCTCAATAATGCGGGCGTGGCCTTCTACGGGCCGACGCATACGATGTCAGTAGAGCAGTGGGACTGGTTGCTGGCGATTAATTTACATGCGCCCATTCAGATCACACGCGAACTTTTACCTCTATTGCTGAATCGCCCGGAAGCACACATTGTGAATGTTTCCAGTATTTGTGGCCTGGTCGCCGGGGCTCGATTCAGTGCCTATCAGGTCAGTAAATTTGCTCTGCAAGGGTTCAGCGAAGCCCTGCGGGCTGAATACAGTCGCCAGGGGCTGGGAGTTTCTTCCATCTGTCCGGGGCCTGTCACGACACGGTTATTCGAGTCTGCACCCTGTGGTCGTGAAGGGAAAAAGACACCGATCCCTCCCCGCTGGATCTGTACCACTCCCCAACAGGTCGCGCAGAGAACTATTAAAGCCATTTATGCTGATCAGGGGTTATGCCTGGTGGGCTGGGTCTCTTATGCTTTGTATTACCTGAAACGGATTGCTCCCTGGTCGCTGGATCTGGCACACCGCTTCGGCCGTCGTAAACGGATGAAGAAAAAACACGCACAACTGACTTTACAGGTTGAATCTGGGACCGAGAAAACACCGGTTCAAGAGATCCGTTCCAAGGCTGCTTGAAATCTCCTGACGTTTGACTCCCTGTCACTCCCAGTCGAAGCGACTTCGCTATCGGCTTTTTATTTCATGGTCCCTGTTGCTGAGTTTGCTGCAGGGATCGTTTTCTTTGGCTTTTGACTCCCATTATCTGACTGGAAATGGTGTTGTCAGGGTTCCCTTGCCTCATTTGACATCCCGTGTTTCATTTAATGATTGACAACACTCATTTAAATATTATATATTATGCATAATGCATAATGCATAATGCGTCAAAGTGTGAGTGTTTGTGAGGTGATTTAACGCAAATTGCCGATCAGTTGCCTCGCATCATGAATATTCCGGAGACTGTCTATGAACGCGACGACTTCCCTTTCCCGCCAATTGTTACCTGTCAGTTCACTTAGGCTGGACATTTTCAGCCAGATTCTGCTGTCGATATTTACGGGAGAATACCCGGCGGGAACCCGCCTTAAAGTACAGCATCTGGCGAAGCAATATGGTGTGAGCAGTACTCCGGTACGAGAGGCGATTGTCGAACTGACCGGAATCGGCGTGGTGGAACTGTTTCCTAACCGGGGAGCGGTCGTCGCACCGTTCGGGATACCGGAAATTCGAGAGATGTATCACGTACGTCGTATTCTGGAAGTTGAGTCAGCCCGCTGCGCCTGTGAGTCCAGTAACCTGGAAGAGATCGAACAACTGCTAGCAGAGACACGGACGTTGCAGCAGGCGCCCCGTAATGATCAGTGGACGGTACTCTGTTCCGATATTGATAAAAGAACGCACACTGCAATCGTGAGTGCAGCCGGGATCAAACGTCTGAAGGCAGAACTGAATCGATATGATCGCCTGATGCATATGGTGCGGGTGTTGCTGAAAGATTCCGAATTATACCTCGATCAGATTCTGGAAGAACATCTGCAGGTTCTGGAAGCTTTACTCCGCCGAGATCAGGATGCCGCTGCGGCAGCCATGTCTAGGCATCTGCAGGCGACCTGTGAACGCGCCGTCGAAGGCATCTTTGTCCATGGGATTCCGGAGTCAGAAAACATTCATACTTAAAACTTGAGCAACCTGAATTTTATTTTCGTTTCAAATAGATCATCAATTTCGCTACAGGCAGTTCCTGTATTTTATTCTGTTCATAAGGAATTGCCCGGGTTCATATTCTTTTTTACAAGGGAGTCGCTCATGTTTCGTCGCACGCGAGGGTTTACATTAATTGAACTGCTGGTAGTGATCGCGATTATTGCTATTTTGATTGCCCTGTTACTCCCTGCGGTGCAGCAGGCACGAGAAGCAGCCCGCCGCAGCCAATGCAAAAACAATCTCAAGCAACTGGGACTGGCGATGCATAATTATCATGAAACATTTCAAGTGTTTCCTTTCGGGATGATAAATCCCACCAATGGTGACTTGCCAGGATCCCCACGGCCGGCGACCGATAATACAGGCTGGTATCCCATGATTCTGCCGTATATCGAACAGGGGTCCCTGTACAACGTTTTTATGGATGAGCAGAAGAATCCGGCACGAACAGGCGCCATTTACTGGAGCAAAAAAGATGCGGTGGTTCCCATGATGATGTGTCCCAGCGATCCTGCCGGTCCCAAGAATATCACTTATGGGCAGACTGATCCTTCCAGTAATGGATCACAGGGGTTTCATGGAAATTATGCGGTCTGTTCGGGATCAACTCATTTCGGGGCTGCAGGAAGTTATACCCAGTTGAATGGTCTGTTTTATTCACGCTCACGAACCAGACTCCGCGACATCACTGATGGTGCGTCGATGACGTTAATGGCCAGTGAGTTGATTTTATCTGCTGATCAATCCAAACATGATGTACGTGGTCGACTGATGAACCCGCGGTGTATGGGAACTTTTTTCACAACATTGGAAACACCGAATCCGAATGTCGGAGATGTATTGATCGCCTGCTCTGATATCCCCCATGCGCCGTGTGGAGCGGACAGTACTGCGAACAGTCGTACTTTTGCGCGGAGCTATCATGTGGGTGGTGTGCACGGTTTACTGGCGGATGGAGCCGTCCGTTTTATCTCAGAAAATATCGATCGTGCTACATTTCAGTCTTTAGGGACCCGCGCTGGTGGGGAAGTGATCGGAGAATTTTAATCTGGTGACGTTACAGTTCTGTTGTGGACAGCAGCAGTCACTCTGGAGCCCGTCTGGTTAAACTTTCCTCTCAATTCCCGGAGATGAGAAATGAAATTGATTTTTTGTTTTGTATTGTTAGCTCTATCAATAGAGGGATGTTTTCATGGAACTGATTCCAATGAGTCTGAAGTCAGTGGTTTCATTAAGTTAGATGGAAAGCCGCTGCCCGAGGGGACCATTACTTTTATTTCCGCAGATAACACGACTCATTCCGCGCAAGGGAAAATTCAGGATGGTGAGTATGTTGTCACTGTTCCGGTAGGGAAGAAGCGGGTTGAAATTCATGCTTCCCGCTGGACAGGAAAACCATATAAGAAGTACGATATTATGGAGACCGAACAGTATCTGCCTGCGATCTATAATGAACAAAGTCAGCTGACCGCTGATGTCAAACCTGCAGAGGATGTACAGATTAACTTCGAGTTGGACTCTAGTGCTCAAAGTCCGGGAAGTGATTGATGGGTTTACGAGTCATTCTGAATAGAAGCCGGAGCGAGGGAATATCGATCTTACATCCATTCCACGATCATCCAGCAAACGATTGTCCTGCCGGAAGGCATGGTCAATTCGTTGTCTGTTTATCGTTACTGTGCCTGTCATTTATCTATTCACCCAAAGCTCTTGCGCAGGGTGTAGAAAGTTCCGCGTCAAACCCGGAACACACGATTCGACAATTACTGCAGAAAACCTGCTTCGACTGTCATAATGATGACCTGGCTGAAGGGCGGCTGAATCTAGAGCAGCTCAGTTGGAAACTGGATAATCAGCGGCTGCGCCAGCGCTGGATTCAGGCATACGACCGGATCGCCGCGGGGGAAATGCCGCCCGATCGAAGCGATCTGACTCAGGCGGATCGTGAGATTCTTCTGAAAGCATTGTCTCAGTCACTGCAGACTGCCGATGCCGCTGAGATCGCGCTGCAGGGACGGGGCCCTTTGCGGCGGTTGACGCGAGACGAATATGAGCAGAATCTGCGCGATGTGCTGTTGCTGCCGCATCTGGATATTCGCGATTTGTTACCTCAGGATCGTGAGCAGCACCATTGCAATAAAGTCTCCGAAGTGCTGGACATGTCCCGGATTCAGTTGGACGCGTATCTCGATGCGGCAGATCAGGCATTGCGTCAGGCAGTCGCTTCAGGAATACAGCCGCGGAAACAGGAACATCACCGTCTGCCTGCGACGCGGATGTTTCTGACCGCGGGAACTTTTGGTGGTCGTGAGGCGATGTTCTATGCGAAGGATTCCCAGATGGTGCCGTTGTCCGGCGGAGACCTGGCCCGGATGCGTAAAGAGAACAAACACGACCCCGAGATGGAGCTGGCAATTTTTCGTTCTGCTTCGTGGCCATATTACGGTTATCCGGATGTCTTCAAAGCCAGGGAACCGGGAGCTTACCAAGTTCGTTTTTCAGCACGCGCAGTCAGGCAGTTACGGGACTTCAGCCTTCGCCCCGCCTGGAATTCGATTGCGATGAATTTTCGTGCGCGGAAACGTTCCGGTGCAGATGTCTCGGGGGACGTGCGCGCGACGGGCGAGACCTTCGATATCCAGCCACAAGGTGGAATCTATGAAACGACGATCCATCTCAAGCAGAATGAAACGTTCGAATACAGTCTGCTGGGACTGCCGGTTCCGCGGGCCATCAATCCTCCGAATGCGCCTTTATATTATGATTTTCCTCCGATGCCGGACGGCGGGCATCCCGGTGTTGCTTTTCAATGGCTGGAAATTACAGGTCCTCTGGACTCGGCAAGCTGGCCACCTGCTTCGCATCAGCGGTTGTTCGGAACCTTGCCGATTCGGGTTGCCGAAAAAGGGACGCTGCCCGTTGAGGTGATATCGACTCAGCCGGAACAGGAAGCCAAACAACTGCTGCGACGTTTCATTCGGCTGGTTGAGCGTGAGCCGACGTCTGACGCTGTTATTAAAATCTACGATCAATTAGTCACAGATGAACTTCAGGCAGGTACGCCGCTGGCAGAAGCATTACTCACCAGTTATACCGCATTTCTATGTTCGGGGCAGTTTCTGTATCTTCCGGAGCCGCGGGCTGATTCTCTCCGGCGGCAGTATGCGGTCGCTTCACGACTGTCGCATTTTCTGGGGAATACGCGACCCGATGCCGAGTTGAATCAGCTCGCTGAACAGGGACGACTGCTGGATGGGCAGGTCCTGGATCAACAGACGCATCGTTTACTGTCAGCTGATTCTGCTGAGAATTTTGTGATCAATCTGACCAATCACTGGCTTTCACTGAAAGACATTCGCCGCGATGAACCGGACAGTCGCCTGTATCCGGAATATCGGTTTGACGATTATCTGATTGAATCCATGGCGTCTGAAACCCGAGCATTTGTCAAAGCGATGTTTGAGGATAATTTACCTGTTACAGTTCTGGTGGACGCCGATTTTGTCTTTGTGAATGATCGACTGGCCCGTCATTATGGGCTTGAGCCTGTGAGTGGTTCACGAGTGCGGAAAGTTGCTCTACCTGAGAACAGTTTATACGGTGGATTACTGACTCAGGCAGCGATTTTGAAAGTGACCGCCAACGGGACGACGACTTCTCCCGTGATTCGCGGTGCCTGGACCATGGAACGTATTATGGGTGATCCTCCGCCTCCCCCGCCGCCGACTGTTCCCGCTGTCGAACCGGACATCCGTGGCGCCACAACGATCCGCGAGCAACTGGCGCGGCATACGAAGGATCCGGCGTGCGCCGCCTGCCATGCCCGTTTTGACCCGGTGGGTTTTGCGTTGGAAGACTTTGATATCATGGGAGCATTTCGAACCCGCTATCGCAGTCTGGCCAAGGGGGAAAAAGTGACAGGCATTGATCGCGCCGGCCATAATTTTACTTATTATGTCGCCGGTCCCACCGATTCTGAAGGTCGATTGCAAGATGGGCGCACGTTTAAAAATATTCGAGAGCTCAAACAACTGCTCGTCGCAGAACCGCGTCAGCTGGCACGCAACCTGGTAGAGCAACTGATTGTGTATGCGACGGGGACGCCGGTCCGGTTTTCTGATCGACCTGTCGTGGAAGCGATTTTGAATGAATGCCGGTCCAATGGTTATCGAGCACGGGACCTGCTGGAAGCGGTGGTGCGCAGCCCTATATTTCTGGGAAGAGATCAACCTCAGAACACTTTGACAATCAGAGGTAAGAAACTTCCATGACTAAAAATCAACAATTCAAAACTTCAACATCCGTGATAACCCGTCGCCACTTTCTGCGCGGCGCGGGAGTCACGCTGGCGTTGCCTTTGCTGGAGTGCAGGGCTCAGACAAAACCCATTTCTTCAGGCCAAGACACTGCGCCACAGCGGATGCTGTTGATCTCCAATAATCTGGGTGTACTTCCTGGACCGTTCTTTCCGAAGACTTCGGGCGCGGATTATCAGCTCTCACCTTATCTGAAGGAATTGAAAACGTATGCAAACGATTTCACCGTTTTCAGTGGTCTGTCCCATCCAGCGTGTGAAGGCGGCCATTCGACAGAAAACTGTTTTCTGACCGGAGCCCGGCATCCCACGAGCAGCGGGTTTCGCAATACGATTTCACTCGATCAATACGCGGCTGAACACCTGGGACGCCAGACACGGTTTGCTACGTTGAATCTGGGGGTTAATATCGATAAAGCGAACCGGAGTCTGTCGTGGACCCGGGATGGCGTGTTGCTGCCGGCAGAAGACAGTCCCGCGCACCTGTTTCGCAAGATGTTTATTCAGGGCAGCGATGCGAAGGTGAAACAGAGGCTGCAGGCACTGAAACGACGGGAGAGCATCCTCGATGCTGTCAGTGATTCCACGCAGCAGTACAGCAGGGCCCTGGGGCAGAATGATCGCAGGCGACTCGATCAATACTTTACTTCGATCCGGGAACTGGAACAGAGACTGGTGACCTCCGGGGAGTGGGAACAGAATCCGAAGCCGAAGGTAGACCAGCAACTCCCGCAGGATATTGTGGATCGGGGTCTGCTGTTTGATAAATTCGAACAGATGCTGATGATGGCGGCGCTCGCGCTGCAGTCGGATTCGACACGGATTGTCACATTAATGGTGGATGCCTTCGCGACCCCTGTCTTTCAACTGCAGGAGGATGAAAAAAGCAGTACGGGTTATCATCCCCTCAGCCATCATGGCATGCGTCCGGATCATCTGGCCCAACTGGAAAAAGCAGATCGGCGGCAGATGAGTCTTCTGCTTCAGTTATTTGAGAGACTGACTGAAGTGCAAGCCGAATCAGGGCGTCTGCTGGACAGTACCATGGTTCTGTATGGCAGCAATATGGGGGATGCCAATACTCATGATAATACTAATCTGCCTGTCCTGCTGGCGGGAGGCGGTTTTCGGCATGGTCAGCATCTGGCCTTCAACCGAGAGCAGAATTCGCCTTTGTGCAATCTGTATGTCAGTATGTTACAGCAACTGGGGGTCGAGTCAGACCAGTTTGGTTCCAGTAGCGGGACATTGACTGGTTTGAAATCCTGAACGACTCCGATTGGGGTTCAGGTACCATTGGCTGCCGGCGGCGCTGGTTGGGGTTCTTCCGGTGCGACATCAACAGAGACCGTCATACGATGCTCGCCTCCTCCGACAATTGTTCCCTGGATGGGGCAGACATCGTAATAGTCTCTGCCCCAGGCAACTGTAATATGGTCGGCGGATGTCTGGACGTTGTTCGTGGGATCGACGTCAATCCAGCCTGCTTTATCTCCACAATACACAGACAGCCAGGCATGAGAGGCATCTGCGCCGACCAGCCGCGGTTTGCCCGGGGGTGGGTTGGTTCTCAGATAGCCGCTGACATAGCGGGCTGCCAGGTTCAAGGCACGCAGGCAGCCGATTTGAAAATGAGCAAAGTCCTGGCAGACCCCATGCCGTTGCTCAAACACTTCACTGATTTCCGTATTCACATTGGTAGCACGTGGATCGTATTTGAATTCTTTATTGATGCGGGCCGTCAAATCCAGAACTGCTTCCAGGATCGGACGATTTTCCGTAAAAGAGACTTTCGCGTAATCTGCTAATTCGGGAAACAGTTTTACTCCCGGCGATTCGAAGGTGTACTGATAAGCGTCGAGTACCCCTGCGGTGTGTTCCTCCTTCAGTTGCCGGACTACGTTTTCCCAGGCAGGAGTTTCTGCGGCTGCGACGGGCGGGGGCTCCATTACAGATACCTGGCTGGTCGCGGTGACACTCAGCCCCATGTGAGCCTGATCGATCGAGAAATAAGAGACATCGTTTCCAAAGTAGTCTTTACGATGTGTGATACTGAAAGGCTCCGGGTGGATCAACAATTGAAATTCTTTGCACATCTGAACGGGTAACGCGCGCGGTGCGAGGTGCACCAGGTTGTGGCAGACGGGAACCGCCTGGGAATATGCGTACTTCGTAGTGTGAGTGATTTTGTATTTCATTGTGGAATGATGTCTGAGAGTTGGTGAGAGGGAACAGCGTGTACCAGGTACCGGTGTGAAATTGCTTCAGACAGTTTCGGCAGCTGATAATCCCAGGTTTCAATCAGTTTTTCCAGTGGTTCGTAGTCTCCCAGGCAGTGTGTATCTGCTGTTTCCTGAATGTCCAGCATGCGAACGGAATGCAGCAGGGTCATCACGAGTCGCTGCTCGGAAGTGTATCCGGGTAACTCGCGATTGCGGGGCAGTCGTTCCACATGTTTGGCCAGTTGCATGAACTGGAATACCAGGGATCGTGGATTGGTTTCGTCTGTCAGTACCAGGTCGAGCACCGCCCCGAGTTGCAGGTTTGACAGGTAACGGGAACGGTAAGTCATCAGGCTGTCGGCAACTTCGAGCACGGTTTCAAAAATCGGGCTGGGAACTTCGGGCATCGGCACAAATGAATTTTTCACCAGGCTGATGATCTGCAGTGAACGCTCCACGCGCCGTCCCAGTTCGAGGAATCGAAACGCCTGGGTACGCGTCATGCTTTCCATCACAATTCCGCTGAAAGCGGCGAGTTCGGTAATCAGGTCGTCGGTGATGGTCAGCACATCAGACAGGTTGGTTGTTCCATAGCGGGGTGGCTGGAAACCTTTATCGATACGGCGGATGATGCGCCAGGTATCAAGTGAAATCCGGTCGCGTACAATGGAACCCAGACGAAACAGTTCATCCACGATTGCACGAAGTGAGGACGATTGTGTTTTATCGAAGACTGCCGTTGGCAGGACATGTTCGATAGGGGGCAGTTGGTTCCGCATTTTATCGATGGCGTAACCCGGTTCAATCTGTCCCTGATCCGCAAGGCAACGCAGGAGCACGGGAACTTCCAGATCACTGGTTGAACGCGTTTCCCCACTGAGTCGATTGACGGCACTGCGTAATAATCGTGCCAGTGCTTCGGCCCGTTCCAGCTGTCGTCCCAGCCAGAAAATATTATCTGCAGCGCGACTCGGTAATTCTGAACCACTCCGTTTGAGTGAGATGGTTCGCCCCTGTTCATTCAACAGTGTGATATGTTCGACCGGCTGATCTGAAAGAATCCAGGCATCTTTACTGCCTTCCCCTTTACGAATCGAGACTTCGAGCGGATCCAGGTTGGGCGACGTGCGAGCGAGGGCACCCTGCATCACCATGTAAGATTCACCGCTGGAAACCGCATACGCACGCAATGAGAGATGCGCGGGCTGGATTTGACCCCGCCAGACGGGAACACTGGAGCGGATGACTTTCTCCTGGGCAGCAAAGCCGGAGGGATTAGATTTGATCAGTTCTGTCAGTTTCTTCGGTGTCATCTGATTGAGTGACTCAACCGATGGATTATCTTTACCGCGGATTCGAAACGCAGGATAAATGGTAAGTTTCTCCAGGTTTTTCAGGACATAGCCCAACTGTTCCTGGTCACCGCACCACCAGGAAGCGACGCCGGGCATCAGCAGTTCTGAGCCCAATAATGCTTTACTCAGGCGAGGCATAAAAGCCATGAAGGCGACGGATTCAATCAGTCCACTGCCCAGTGCATTGGCGATGCCTACCTGGCCGGAGCGGGCAGACTGCGTGAGTCCGGAGATGCCGAGTCGGGAGTTTGAAGATTTCATTTCCAGCGGGTCGCAATCCCGGCTGTTCTGACGGCGAAAGATAACATCCACGGGAATCAGGCCGCCGAGCGTCTTCAGCATTACCTGGTTTTTGCGGACGGCAAGGTCTCCCCCTTCCACAAGTGTATAACCCAGGTAACGCGCCAGGTAGGCGTCTTCAAAGTAATTGGGGCTGGTCGGGCCGTGGCTGAGCAGGACGACTCGCGGGTTTTCCAGACTCTGAGGTGCTAACTTGCGGAGTGTTTCCTGGGCTGCGATAAAAAACGGAGCCAGACGCTCAACATTACATTGATGAAAGAGTTCAGGAAACATACGCGAAGTCAGAATGCGGTTTTCCAGTGCGAAGCCAATCCCGGAAGCAGCTTCCGTCCGGTCTGCTAACACCCACCACTCTCCGTTGGGAGAGCGGGCCAGATCAGCAGCGTAAAAGTGCAGAAAACAGTCGTTGCGCAGCTGTTCCCGATGATAAGAACGCAGAAAACCGGGGTGAGAATACACGAGTTCCGCAGGCAGTACTCCATTTTTTAACAGCGTCTGTTTTCCATAGAGGTCTTTCAGAACCAGATTTAACAGTTGCGCCCGTTGACGCAGGGCCGTCGAGATTGTTTTCCATTCGGCAGAGGAAATTAGAAACGGGATCGCATCCAGTTCCCACGGGCGGGGCTGATCTTTGGGGGTCACAACACCGCTATAGGCGAAATCATTGGCCTGTACTGTGCGTTGTGCCTGTTGCCAGCGATGTTCAAATTCTTCCCGACCGATTTTCACAACGGTATCGAGAAAATTTTTCGCATGCTGACGAGGTTGTCCTGTGTCCAGCAGGAACTCATCGTACGCTCCCCCGGGAGGAGTGTAACCCTCAAAAATGTTGTTGACAGAGAGCGGCGGTGTGGACACGGTTGAAGGTAATCCTAATGTGATACGATGAATCATTTATGGGCGTGACTGCACCGAGATCGGATGTAGATGTCAGGCGGGCGGTAAATCCCCGACAGTGCAGGAATCGGTTCCTCCCTAAACCCAATACTCAGTTGGAGTAATCTTACACAATGCCCCGGTTTCGGCGAAGGTCAAGTGTCAGCGGAAACATGGCATTTTTTTCATCTTCAGGTATTGAACTGGTTCCTCCTGTATGACCCATCTTGAAAAAACGTGCTGCGCGGCGGCTTTCCGCCTCGTAACCATTGACTGGAAACGTTCCCGGATTCAGCCCGCCAGGATGTCCAACATGGTAAGTACAGCCACCTATTGAACGATTAACCCAGGTGTCCACCAGGTCGAATACCAGTGGTTCGTCGACGGGAATCGTCGGATGCAGGCAGCTGGGTGGCTGCCAGGCCCGGTATCTGACGCCGGCGACAAATTCCCCTTCTGTACCAGTGGCATGCAGAGGGATTTTACGTCCATTACACAGCAGAATGTGACGTCCATTGGACATGCCCTGGACTTTCACCTGTAAACGCTGCACTGAAGAATCCACGAAACGGGCGGTTGCACCACCGGCAGGTTCTTCACCCAGAACATACCATGGCTCGATGGCTGTTCTCAGTTCTACATGAATCCCCCGGTATTGCATTTCGCCGATATGCGGGAATCGAAATTCATAGTGTGGCCCGAACCAGCTGGCGTCCAGGTCGAAACCTGCCTCATTTAATTCGGAAATAATATCTTCAAAATCCTGCTGAATGAAATGCGGGAGCAACCAGCGATCGTGAATGGACGTATTCCAGTCCACGAGATCGACTTTATAGGGTTTGTTCCAGAAATGAGCGACCAGAGCCCGCAACAGCAACTGCTGAGTCAGACTCATCTGCCAGTGCGGAGGCATTTCAAATCCCCGAAATTCCACGAGACCCAGGCGGCCGGTAGCACTGTCAGGCGAATAGAGTTTGTCGATACAGAACTCGGCGCGGTGTGTATTTCCGGTCAGGTCAACCAGCAGGTGTCGAAATACCCGGTCGACCAGCCACGGGGGACATTCGCCTTTTTCGGGAATCTGTTCGAATGCGATCTGAAGTTCATAGATCGCATCGCAGCGGCCTTCATCTACACGCGGTGCCTGACTGGTGGGTCCAATGAAGCGGCCTGAGAAGAAGTAGGACAATGAGGGATGGTTATGCCAGTAAGCGAGCAGGCTTTTCAGCAGGTCCGGGCGTCGTAAAAACGGGCTGTCGTGCGGCGTATGGGAGCCCATCACAAAGTGATTGCCTCCCCCGGTCCCATTGTGCGTGCCATCCAGGTCAAACTGTTCTGTTCCGAGACGCGAGTGACGCGCGTCTTCATAGACTCCGGACGTAATGTCGACCAGTTCCTGCCAGTTTTTGGCGGGATGTACGTTGACTTCGATCACACCCGGGTCGGGAGTGGCTTTGATATGCTGCAGCCGGTAATCATTCGGAGGCAGATAACCTTCCACGATGACCGGAATTTCCAGTTCGGCAGCGGTCTGTTCAATTTCCGCCAGCAGTTCCAGATAGCTTTCCAGATGATCCACGGGGGGCATGAAAATATGCAGTACGCCATCGCGTGCTTCAAAGCACATCGCCGTGCGAATGACTGCTGGTTCCAGCGGTGGCGCTTCGGCTTCGGGTTCCTGTTCCAGGTCGATCGTGTCGAATCCACCCCCCGCGCCGACACGCTGCAGTACCTGGTGCTGTACGTTGCCGGTGACATGCTGCGCGGTCTGATGATAGGCCGACTGTTGACGCAGCTGATCGTATTCGGGGAGATCAGTGGTGGCTTCAAACGGGACGACCGGTGTAGGGGCATACTCACCCGGCTGGGGTGCCGGTAGTGAATCCAGGGGCAGTCGCAGACCCATGGGGGAATCGCCGGGAATCAAAAACAGCTGTTCTGAGCGGACAGGCCAGGTGCCGCTCATCCAGCGTGGTTTGGCATTCCACCACTGATGCATCAGCGGCAGCATACAGCCGACGGGGGCTCCGAGACCGCGTTCAAAGACGCGAGCCAGCCGAATACGCTCTTCTTCATCAACCAGATCGGAATTCATCACATCGGCATTCACAGCCAGGCGACGTTCCTTCCACATGTAGTACATCGCATCTTCATACGCGGTGGCAACATATTCAGGGTTGAGTCCCAGTCGTTTTGCCAGGGTCGTGGCAAACAGCTGCGCATGTTCAATATCGTGTTCGTAATTTTCTTCGGGAGCAGCCAGCAGCATGGGATCATTCCAGATGGGCTGTCCGTCGGTGCGCCACATGCAGGTCAGCGCCCAGCGTGGTAACGATTCGCCGGGATACCATTTCCCCTGTCCGTAATGAATCATTCCCTGTGGCGCAAATCGCTGTCGCAGCAGTTCAATCAGATTTCCTGCGAGCCCGCGTTTTGTGGGGCCGACAGCCGCTGTTTTCCATTCGTCGCCGTCCATATCATCGATGGAAACAAACGTTGGTTCGCCCCCCATGGTCAGGCGGACGTCTCCTGCTTCCAGGGCCTTGTCGACCTGATGTCCGACACAGTCGATCCGCTCCCAGACTTCATCCGTATAAGGTTTGGTAATGCGGGGATCTTCATGGACACGTGAGATCGACATTTCGTGGTGAAAGGTGACTTCACATTTTTCGACAGTACCTGAGATCGGTGCTGCATTCAGTGGCTCGGGAGTACACGCCAGGGGAATGTGTCCTTCGCCTGCAAATAAACCGGATGTCGGGTCCAGTCCAATCCAGCCGGCACCGGGCAGAAAGACTTCGGTCCAGGCATGCAGATCGGTAAAATCTTCGGCAGCACCGGAAGGGCCGTCCAGCGATTCAATATCGGGTTTCAGCTGAATCAGATATCCGGAGACAAAACGGGCTGCCAGTCCCAGATGCCGGAATAACTGAACCAGCAGCCAGGCACTGTCACGGCAGGAACCGCTGCCCAACTGTAAGGTTTCTTCGGGTGTCTGCACACCGTGTTCCATGCGAATGACATAGCGGATCATATTCTGAAGTCGCTGATTCATGCCAACCAGAAAATCGATGGTCTTGATTTCGGAACGGTCGATTGAAGCGAGCAGGGCGGCAAATTCCGGTCCTGGTTCAATCGTATCCAGGAATGGCTGAAGATCTTTTTTCAGGATCTGTTCGTAAGTAAATGGATAGTTGGTCGCTTCTGGTTCCAGGAAGAAATCGAACGGATTGATCACCGTCATTTCGGCGACGAGATCGACTTCCACCTGCAGCATGTTGGTCTTTTCCGGGAACACGAGGCGCGCCAGATGGTTGCTGTGTGGATCCTGCAGCCAGTTGACAAAATGCTGGACGGGAGTGACACGCAGCGAATAACTGCGGATCGGAGTCCGGCAGTGAGGAGCAGGGCGAAGGCGAACCAGCTGTGGAGCCAGCTCGACGTAACGATCGTAGTGGTAGACCGACTTATGGTTCAAAGCGACACGGATCATGATATTCAATCAATCGTAGAAGAAGGATAAAAGTGCAGGAATGTCTATTGTTGAGTGCTTAACTGGTTTGCGACTGGCTGTTTTGGTTAGCAGTTTGAGCCTGACTCTGACTCTGACTCTGACTCTCTGTCTGATGCGCTATGAAGAAATCTTCATGAATCGCTTCGCCGACTGAGTTCAACTGGTTCTGAAAGCCGTCAATATACTGGTGCAATCCCTGCTGAATAATATCCTCGACACTGGTATAGTCCATCGTGGAACACAACAGGCCCATCCGCTGTTCTGCCAGATTCTGAAAGGTTCCGGCGTGACTTCCCGTGATAGATCGCAACGACTCCTGAGCCTTCCTCAGACAGAAGTGCATGGCACGGGGAAAATATGTATCAAGAATCAAAAAGTTTGCTACACGTTCAGGTGTGATTTTTCCGTACTGTCTGCGGTACATGGCCAGTGCGCTGGCTGATCTTAACAGGGCAGACCAGCGAACCACATCCAGTGCACTACCGACATCGCGGGCATCCGGCAGCAGAATATAATATTGTACGTCGACTATCCGCGAAGTTTTGTCGCCGCGTTCAATCAGCCGCCCCACGCGTGAAAAATGCCAGGCTTCACCATGTGACATGGTGGCTTCCGTCGCGCCGACCAGCATGTGGCTCGCCAGTCGCACGCGTTCGCAGAACTCCTGAGGCTGATCCAGCGTTGTGGGGCTTCCTGCGGCTGAACGTACCATAAAATAGAACTGATTGAGTTGTTCCCAGACGACCGTCGGAATGATTTCGCGAATGGTTCTGGCATTTTCCCGTGCATAAGAGACACACGAATTTATGGAATTCGGATTTTCCAGATCGAATAACAGAAACTTCAGGACATTATCCCGATTTGGCGCACCGTAGCGTTCTTCATAGGGAATCTGATCGCCAGTAGTATAAACCAGGGGTGCCCACTGGTCGCCGAATGAATCGGATTCTCCCAGAGTCAGATTATAATTCACGTCAATAAACCGCGCCACATTCTCGGCACGTTCAATATAACGACTTAACCAGTAGACAGAACTCGCAACGCGACTGAGCATCAAAACTTCTCCAAAGCTGCTGACGCATGGTTTGTCTCAGGATGAGAGTTGCCATTACGCAGGATCCAGGTGTCTTTACTGCCACCCCCTTGTGACGAGTTAACCACCATCGATCCTTTCCGCAGGGCAACCCTTGTCAGGCCGCCCGGCATTACATAAATTTCTTTGCCACACAGAACAAAAGGTCTGAGGTCAACGTGTCGAGGTTCCAGTTCATCTCCCACCAGTGTGGGAACCGTCGACAGTTTTAACATGGGTTGTGCAATCCATTCGCGTGGATTGGACTTAATCGCGGCGGCTGTTTTGTCCCGTTCTTCCTGAGTCGAATGTGGTCCCATCAGGATTCCATAACCGCCAGATTCATTGGTCGGTTTCACAACCAGTTTATCGAGATTGGCCAGGACATGCTCACGTTGTTTGGCATCGGAGCATAAATAAGTGGGCACATTGGGGAGAATGGCATCTTCCCCCAGGTAGTATTTGATGATATCGGGTACATAAGCATACACGGCTTTGTCGTCTGCGACTCCCGTACCGGGGGCGTTGGCCAGAGTGACGCGGCCGGCTCGGCAGACATCCATCAGGTGATCGACGCCTAACGCGGAGTCAGGGCGGAAATTTTTGGGATCTAGAAAGTCGTCATCAATCCGGCGATAGATCACATCGACCCGCCGCAGTCCCTTAGTGGTTTTCATGAAAACATAGCCGTTTTCCACAACCAGGTCGGGGCCTTGCACGAGTTCGACGCCCATCTGCTGGGCAAGGAAAGTATGTTCAAAATAGGCTGAATTGTAGATGCCTGGTGTGAGTACGACCGCGGTCGGATCATTCACACCCTCAGGTGCACAATCCAGCAGGGTTTTGAGTAACTGTTCGTTATAGTCTTCAATGGGAGCAACCGACATTCCCTGGAAGACCGGGGCAAAGGTACGTTTCATCAGTTCCCGGTTTTCCAGGACATAGGAAACGCCCGAGGGGCACCGCAGGTTATCCTCGAGGACATAGATCTGACCGTCCTGATCACGAATCAGGTCGACTCCTGTAATGTGACACCAGACTCCCTGGGGGGGATGAAAGCCTTTGCATTGTGCCCGGAGTGTTTTCGAACTCTGAACCAGTTCTGCAGGAACGGCTCCATCTTTGATGATTTTGCAGTCGTTATAGATATCATCGATAAACAAGTTCAAGGCGTGGATTCGCTGCTTCAACCCGCTTTCAATGGTTTTCCATTCATAGGCATCGATGATGCGGGGGAGCAGATCGAAGGGCCAGACTTTTTCGGTCCCCGCTTCATGTCCGTAGACATTAAAAGTGATCCCCATGTTCTGCAGTGCGATTTCGGCTGCTTTCTGACGTTGCTGCAGACTGCCTTCAGTGAGATTCTGCAGGCGTTCTACAAACAGCTTACCACTTGCTCGAGGTGAGCCATCAGGGGCAAACATCTCATCAAAAATCTCACTGTACTGGTAGGGAGCTAACCTCATCTCACGATTCCTCAACGAGCCTTTTAAGACGGAATTGCTGTAAATCTGATGTATGAAATACAAATAAAGCAGATTGCGTGCCGTATTAAGCAAGTAATCGTTGATAACTTGAATCTATGATTAAATTACCATACAACACTTTTCTCTCGCGAAAGTAACGCGCACAAAGACAGCAGGTATCTCAGATGTTTGCCTGATAATTAAGCATGACCTTTCATTAATATGGAAAGCTTAATTACGTTCAGCATTCTCTGGATTTGTGCAGCAACCGACGATTGAGATCGAGTGAATATCGCTTCGCTTCAGCATAACACAGCGGCGCGCAATTCGTATAGATCAAGTCTCAGGAATCAGGTTCATATCAGGTAAAGATATAGGCTTTCTCCGAATTCAGGGGTCGAACAGATTAGTCCGCCTGTTTGAGGTCAAAGGCGAACTCGTTGGCACCGGATTTGACCTCCAGCTTAAAAGGACTGGTCTTTATCTGTCGCACTTTTGAAGGAATGTTTTCGTAGCTTTTCACTTCGGGCGGGGCCTGCCCGGGGATAACCGGTTCCTGGGGAGGCGGATTCACGGTCACGGTGTAAGATCCGAGAGCAACCTGTTCCAGGCTGGCAGTTCCCTCACTGTTTAATGCACCGCCACCCCCTTCACCGGTCTGTTCATTGACCAGATCAACCTGGCCTTCTGTGACCGGCTCAGTTCCATTCGTGATCTGGATGGTCACCGAACCGCGGGGTTTTTCAGCTCCTGGTGTCCTGCTGCAGCCGGACAGTTCCAGCAGGAAGAGCAGCGCACAACCGCTGATGACCAGTGAGTGGCGGAGGGGGTGTGAGGCAGTTGGGGGGATCGTTGTTTTCATATCTTCAGGTCGAATAATTGTGAAAGTAAATTGAGAAAGCTGTTCCCCGGCAGATTGCACAGGGGCAGGATCTGCCAGGGAAAACGGGAAGGCTGGTTTAATACTCGCCGACTACTTTTCCGTCGTCACGGACGCAGAGCTGTCTGAGAGTTTCCATGTCGATATTCTCGGAAATAAATCGCACGGAACCGTCAGTCAGAACGGCATGGATACCGCCGACGTGATGAGAGTTGAGGATGGAATTGGCAGAATAAGCACTGGCACCTGGTGTTGGCGCACCAGTTTTCCAGTAAGCATTGGGGGGGTAACGGACCGTAGTGGTTCCCGCTGCATAGTAGTAACCACCTGAAGCCATTGGCAGAGTGGTGCCGGCGTTCCAGGTTGACAGGCTGGCGTTCGCCCAGCCGTGCCAGGCTCCCAGTGCGTTCGCGCTTTTTTGAGTTCCATTCACCAGACCGGACTGTTCTGCCAGGATGATGGTGTTGGAAGTTCCGTCAGTGCAGTCACGAAAACGTCTGCTGACATAGGGAATCAACATGCCGGTGTTACAGTTGCTTGAACTGCTGGCCAGTACATCACCGGTACAGACATTGGTACGACCTGCCGGATCCGGAGTGGCGCCGGAAATTCCGACATAATCAATGATCATACTCTGCTGGCTGGCATCGGAATTACTGTCAGACAGACTGAAATCTGTGGTGTTTGTCATACCATTGGGATTCGAAGGGCATTTGTAGACGGGTAACCTGACCGAATACAGCACTGTGTTACCGGGAAATCCTGAATGTGCCCAGTAGCCATCGGCTCTCGTTAATTGCGCATATACATTGGCCTGATCGATGTAAGGCAGAATCGCGACCCGCCAGTTGGGATAAGAACCCGTTTGAGTGCCAATGGGTAATGAGGTATAGATTTCATTGTAGTTGTGCATGGCCAGTCCCAACTGCTTCATATTGTTTTTGCAGGTGGAACGTCTGGCTGCTTCGCGTGCCTGTTGCACGGCAGGCAACAACAACGCGATGAGAATGGCGATAATGGCAATGACCACCAGTAATTCAATGAGCGTAAAGCCGCGCTTTCGGGGTTTGTGATTCAACATGGTAGGATTCCTGTGAGGATGATAAAAGGAGGGAATTTCAAACATGCTGTTTAGTTTATGCAATTAGGGTGCCATTGTTAACGATTATTAAGAAATAAAGTTAAAATATATGGTTATGGCAGATATCAGACGGAATGACAGGTCAAACTGATACGAGACTCTTCTGGAAACAAAGCACCCTCAAAGTTGTAAGGGTATTTATATAAAAGGCTTATGGCATGACGGTAATTGCTTTGTTCATAAATAGGATGCAAATGATTCGATGGGAGAGCAGAACAGTTCTCACAGGTGAAGCTGCTTAGGAAATAATCAATCCCTGCATGGTTTACTGGAAGGGGACGCCTTGATTGAGTGAGTTTGTACCGAGAGGATTCCGATGCAATACAGGGGCATCGGTTATTGACCTGGCAAAGGAGGGCGTGGGTCTGAGGGGAGATCGAGTGGGGTGCCGGGAATCCAGAGCAGACGTCCTGTATCCGTCATTTTCTGTTCCAGCAGGAGTTCAGTGATTTCGGTAAGCCGATCCAGGACCTGCCTGTGAAAACTGTTTTTCTCAGAACCGTCTCCCGCGGGAATTCCGGTAAACAGTTCAATGGCCTGGTTAAGAGTTGAAACGGTCCAGACATGAAACGCTCCCTGTTGAATTGCCTGTACGACGTCGTCGCGCAGCACGAGGTTCTGAACATTGGAGCCAGGGATACAGACGCCTTGTGTGCCCGTTAAGCCATAGGCGTGACAGACATCGAAAAAGCCTTCTATTTTTTCATTCACACCACCGATGGCCTGAACTTCTCCAAATTGATTGATTGATCCTGTAACAGCAATATCCTGTCGCAGCGGCACTTCGGCAAGGGCGCTGAGCAGACAGAGCAATTCCGCGACGGAGGCGCTGTCACCATCAATGCCGCCATAGCTCTGTTCCATGGCGATGCTGGCAGAGAGCGTCAACCGCTGTTCGCCCGCGTATAAATTGCGTAACAGCCCCTCCAGAATCAGCATGGCTTTGTCGTAGGTGCTGCCACTCATGCGGCTTTCCCGTTCGATATTGATAATTCCCGCCGTGCCAACACCTACACTGGCAGTCAGTCGGGAAGGGCGTCCGAAGGCATAGTCACCCAGATCGGCAACTGCCAGCCCGTTAATCTGGCCGACCCGGGTTCCTTCCAGCTGGATCAACAGTGTGCCGTCTGCGATCAGGCCTCGTATTTTTTCGGCGACCATATCGGAACGAAAGATGCGTTCCTGTATGGCCTGGCGAACGTAATCTGGTTGGACCACTTTCTTTTTATCTCTGCTGGCCCAGAAGCTGGCTTCGCGGGCGACGTCTCCGATATGACTGAAGATGGAGGTGACTTTATTCTGATGACTGGCCAGTCGTGATCCAACGCGAATCAGTTCTGCGACCGCGGCTGCATTGAAGGGCAGCAGCCCCTCTTTCTCCGACAACTGGCGTATCAAGCGTCCATATATCAGCCCGGTCTCCTGATCCCGATCCTGCTCGTCATCGAAGTCTGCTTTCACGCGGAAGATTTCGCGAAAATCTTCATCATGCAGATACAGCAGGTGATAGATCAAAGGTTCTCCGAATGCGACCAGACGGACTTTGAGAGGAATCGATTCCGGCTGCAGTGCCGAGAGAGTAAACATGGAAAACTGGTCCTGTACCTGAATTTCCAGTGACTGATTTTTGAGGGTCCGTTTCAGTTCTTTCCAGACGAACGGCTCGATCAACGCATCCATCAGGTTGAGAATCAGATAGCCCCCGTTGGCTTTCAGCAGGCTGCCCGCTTTAATGCGTGAAAAATTGGTTATGACCCGTCCGGCCCGATCTACAACCCGTTCAATCGTCCCAAACAGATTGCGATAGTTGGGTGCGTCTTCCACAATGATCGGGGGTTCTTTTAAATGGCTGTTGTCGACCACGACATTCACGCGATAGTCCAGAAATCGCTGTTCGGGATCGATTCCACTTTCCCCTGCGAGCATCGTTGCCGCCTGCGGGGGCATATCAGATAGATCACGGAACAGATTCAAATGATTGATCACGTGGGTTTTGAAATGCGAGAGCCAGTCTTTGAGTCTGGGGATTGTGAACTTCTGCTGAATTTCATTGATCAGTGGTTCAACAATCTGGACGGCGAAACGGCGGGCGACTTCCCTGACATCACCGGAGAGCTGGCGCTGAATTTCCCGCTGTTCCTGCAGGACGCGCCCTGCCATGCCTACGAGTTCGTCCTGGTGGCTTTCCAGTTCCTGCATTTCTTCCGGTGACAGTTGCTCGATTTCCTGTTGTGTCATCGGGCGATTATCTTTAAGCGGAATAAACAGAATCTCGCCATTGGGCATCTGCTGTACGGTCAATTCATGCTGACCGGCCAGTTTCTGAAGTTTGTCGAACACTTCTTCGCCACGCTTGCGGTAGATCTGCCGCAGTTTCTCTTTTTCTTTGCCAAAGTCTTCTTCTTTGAACGCCTTCGGCAGGGATTCCTGCAATTGCTCGATCAGTGCTTCCATTTCCGAGCGGAACTGAATTCCCTGACCGGCGGGCAGATTGATGGCCAGCGGGCAATCGGGCTCTTCAAAATTATTGACATAGATCCAGTCATCCGGAATGGAATCATCCAGAATCCGTTCGCGGAGCGCATGCGTGATGAGTTCATTCCGACCGGTGCCGATCAGCCCGGAAAGATAGATATGATAATTCGGATGCCTGATACCAGTGCCCAGTTCCAGCGCTCTGACAACGCGTGGCTGTGCGACAATTTCTGTCAGTGGCTCCAGTTCCTGCGTGGATTTAAAACCGAACGATTTCGGATCCAGTTTTAAAGTTACTTCTTTAGAGGTCAGCTCACGGTATTCCGTCTGTTCGGTCATAAAATTCTCATCAGTCAGTTCAACGGTTAAACAGGGGGGCTGAGTTTCTGTTTAGGGATTTGCAAACGCAGGATGCCGGCCTGATTTTCCCGTTTGACATGATAGGGGTCGACAGGCTGTTCGAGGGGGATACGGCGGAGAAAGCTTCCCTGCCGACGTTCGATGCAGATTCCCTGGGCCGATTTCTCCACGCAGCCGGATCGTCGCCAGCCGGAAATAGTCAGAGAATGCTCCTCCACTGTAACATGGATCTCATCCGGATCAACGCCAGGGACATCGGCTTCCACCAGGTAAAAATCGGGCGTCTCGAAAATATCAATTTCGGGTTGCCAGTTTCCGCTGGGGGGGCATAACCCCCACTGTCCATGAATGAGTTCATCAAATGCCTGATCAATCTGCTGTTCGAGATTTCGCAGGCGTATCGGTTTCCACGGTAATTGCGACATCGGGGCTCCTGCAGGAATATTTAATAAGAATAAGGAAACGACGTCTTATTCTTTCAGTTTACCCTGATTTCAGGAAGGCGTCCAGAAAAAGACTGCTCTGCCGTCGGTCAGGTATCACAGAATTCGATAGGCTGTTGAGAGATGAACGAGCAGTGCGGATGTTATTCAATCAGTTTCAGGTTGAATTGTCACATGTACAAGCTCAGAACAGTCACTTATTGCATTTTGGGGTTGTGGCACATGACTTGCAGTTTAATGCAGTATCTCTATACAAAAGGAGGAAAACCAATGGCTTATCATAAAGTACAGGACATTCTGGAGCTTGTGGAGTCTTTTCACAAACAGATGCGCCAGGCTTTGGATCGCGTCTCGCAGGAAGCAGATTCCGACTCTGTAGAATGGTTATCACACCAGTTGCGGCAGCATGAATTACATTGGGAGGCGGCTCTATCCGGTTATGAGAAACGAGTCGCGGAAGGTGTGCTCGATACCTGGTTGCAATATTTCCCTGACGAGGAAGTTCGCAGACAGATTGATGCGATCGAGATTAAACGCGATATGACACTCGATGATCTGATCGATCTGAATGTTCGTTTTCGCCAGGCTTTGATTAACCTGTATGAAACACTCTCTCAGGCATCATCGGCACCGCGGGTGCATGAACTGTTTCAACAACTGCAGGAATATGAGCAGGCTGTGATTGCACAACAAAGCAAGAAGCAGCAGGATTCGGAACTGGTAGAAAACAGATCCCGTAAAAGAGCATGATGTCTTAGATGTCATCAATCACAAAACCCCGCTGGATTTCAAATTACTTGAAGCCAGCGGGGTTTTGCTTTGGATTCAGGAAAACGCGAGACTACCGCTTTTCTGAAGCCAGGCAGAGTCTGTTATAATGCAGCCTCTCCCCACTTCAGTTTATCATGTTTGAGTTCCTGCTCTGTTTCAAAAAAGAGTTCCTGGAAGAGGCCCCTGAGCTGGCTCTGGTTGGCATCCCAATACTCCGCTTCAGAGACATTGACGCAGATCAGTGCCAGGTTGGGATCTGCAATGCCCTGGGGAAACCACTGCTCCAGCTCCTCTGTCCAGAGTAACTCAATTTTCTGACTGTCGCGCACCAGCTCTGCCTGACCCGTGATCGAGATATAACGATCTCGTTCCGCATCTGCATACGCCAGATTGACTGCGCTTTGCTTTACGATTTCGCTGACTTTCGGATCGTCCGCGTGCGTAAAGAACCAGAGCTGTCCTTCAAACTCATGTTTTGCCGTAATCATAGGGCGGCTCCTTAAGCCACCGTCCTCCGACCGGGTCGTCAGCATCGCAATATGGATATCACGAATCATCTCACGCAGTGCCTCGATCGATTTCTGCCGCTCTTCTGAATCACTTACTTTCTGGTCCATTCTGCTACCTTGCCTTTCTGGAGGTAAGAAACTGACCGGATGAAGACGGAAATATTTCATCCGCCTGCAAAGGTCAGCTCAACCACTTGAATCATAAATTCTCTCCAGTCCCTGATTCAGACTGAATTGAAATCAGTGATTGATTTAATCTATACACCCGCGACAAGCTGCTCGCCCGCTTCACGCCATGACTCTGCTCCCCCTTCATAGTCAAATACATGCGTGAATCCAGCTGCTTCCAGCTTCTGAGCAGCCTGCGTGGATGAATTACAATGTTCATTCGCGCAATACACAACCACGGTCTGATCTTTACTGCCCGCTGCCTGTTCGACTTGCGAAACAAAATCGTCTTGATCCTGGGGGATATTAATCGAATTCGGGATATGTTCTTTCTGAAACGATTCCTGTGGCAATGTATTTACCAAAATACCTTTTTCATTGCGTTGCATTTTTCCACGTAACTCGGTGGTTGTTATTTGATGCATGATTCATCTCCTTCTTGAAATAATTCCATTACAATTCGGGTACAAGAATCAGAGATTGCAAAAGGCATTCCAACTGGTGATGATTCATTGGGAGATCCCTGAATCAGTCATATAAAAAAAACGGTTTTATCTGTGTCTGTGATTCTAAACCCCTCTGGATGTAGTAAACAGACCGGGGAATGGTATGCAGAAATTACTACGAGCATGCTCCGACAGGTGGTTTCGATTGATCTGGAATAAATCTCCAGATAATCAGGGCGACAGTTCGCCGCAGAGGTGTGACATACTGGCGGGATGACACTCTGTTTTTATCACTTAAAATGCCCGTGGCTTTTCCCGGTACCAGCACTCGGGAGGCTGGCTGGTATGATTGGGAATCAGCGCGAACATCAGCAGCAACAGCCCGGTCAGAATATGATTCTGCAGTGCCGGAATCACCTGTTCGGGACTGGCAAAACGCCCGTAACAGATCATCAAAATCGCCAGAAAAGCGGTTGCCAGATGGATGTGTCGCAAAGGTTGCCAGTAAGAAAGCAGCGCAAACGAAATGATCAACAATGCGCAGAGCCAGTCCATAAACCAGAGCATGGTTTGTGACTCAGCATGTCCGAAAACAAACGGACTGATCGCCAGCCAGCAACCCAGCATGATTTCCACAACGCGCGACCACATCAGGTGCTCCTTTTCGCTGTTTTCAAAGCAGCGGTTACCATTTCACTGGCGATCTCGTCGGCGATCTCAGAGGGCTTGCCCCACAAAACGGACCAGACCAGTCGTTTGTCGTGTGTTCTTTTCCAGACCCGATACAGCAGCTTGAGAGAAGCGAATACTTCATCGTAGGCCATGACCACCAGGATCAGCGAAATCAACGCTGTCAGCAGACAGAGGAAGCACCATTGTCCTACGATGGTTCCCTGGCAGATGACCAGGATGGCGCTGACCACACCCAGCGGAATCACATCAATCCCAAACAGGATGACCAGCCAGGGGCGATACTGCCAGCGACGCGTCGATCCGGCCAGGCCAAAGATGGCATCACCGAGGTAAGCTAACGCACCCAGCGCTGCATCGGGGATGCCGAACCAGCGATGCATTCTTAACGCCACATCGGATTCCAGAACAAGTCGGGTCTGTTCTCCAAAGACAGGATCCCAGGGGGCATCAATCAAATGCCATTGAAACAACGCCATGTGTGTCGCCATGACAAATGCAATGATGGCGAGAATGCAAATCGGAATCCGTTGTGACCAGGCAGACGGATTATAATCAAACGGGGCGACGGCGACATTCAGGTCTGCCTGCTCCGCCGGAAAACCTTTGAGCGTGAGCTGGCTCATTTCCGAGTCCCCGCTGAACCTTCCTGATTGAGTTCTTCCGGAACGGGTAAGCCGTTAATCTGGTACCAGCGTTCCGGATCTGACTTGAGTCGTTCGGTTATTTCCGGAAGGGTATTGCGTAACTGGTGTTTTGGCTCCCACTCCAGAAATTCACGGGCATGCTGGATGCAGACCGGATAGTTCTGATCTGCCAGATCAATCATCCACGGCTTAATGAACGGGGTATCTTCCTCATTTGAAAACTGATCCTTAATCCAGGCACCCGCTTTGGCGGCCATCTTCGGAATTCGAATCGCGGGCCACTGGTCTCCATGCAGATACAGTCCCAGTTTATCCTGCAGTTCTTCGTAACTCATCAGATCCTCTTCGCCGATGATGAACAGGCTATGCAGAGGCAGATTGATTCTTTTTTCCACGACTGCCTGGAAGCAGGCAACCAGATCATCCAGGTGCAGGAATGACTGTCCGCAACTCAGATCACCCGGGAAGAAATAACTCTCCAGCTGTTTCTCATAGACGCGGGCGATCTGCTGAGAGATGGGGATGGAGTGACAGTCTTCATCATACACGCCCGCCAGACGCAGAATGACGGTAGGAATTCCCTTTGCTTCTTTCTGAATGACTTCTTCCGCAGCCAGTTTGGACTTTGGATAGTCCCACTCGGCATTAAGGGGAGACGTCTCGTTGATCGGCTGACCCTCTTCAGAAGAAGCCTGTACCAGCAGTGAACTGGAAAATACAAACTGCTCGACTGAAAAGTGCTGAAGTCCGTGGAGTAATCGTCTGGTCCCTTCCACTGTCAGATCCTGGTAGAGGGGGCTCGGTTCACCAGAAAAGTCATAGTAGGCAGCCAGGTGAATCACGCTGGCAATCCGATCACCGTGTCTCTGTTTTAGATTTTCCAGTGCGCGGGAGACGGCGGCATCGTCTGTCAGATCGCAGGGAATCCAGTCTGCCTGATGCTGATCCGCGGGTAGAGGTTCCAGGTCGAAGGCGACGACATCATATTTTTCAGTAAACGTATTAACCAGACGAGAACCGATCAGACCTTCGGCACCAGTGATTAACAGCACAGGTTTTTTTTGCATTGATTGATTCATGTTTTGCTCTCTTTCAATTGAGGTGAATAAAGCAAGATCACAGGAAAGTTACGCAACTGGAATGCCAACCATGAATTTTTGACCTGAAAACCTGCTGCAGCTGCAGTGATCAGCAATGCCTTATCATCACATGGGGCAGGTTTGATATGAACCCGCACAGGTAATGGAAAGTGATCCTCAATAGAAAAGACGAAAAGATGCTCCGCGGTCGTTTTTGTGTTTTTTTGTGCAATGGGGTAACGCTGTGACAGAATATCCGACAGTTTGTCGTATGGGGTGATCTGTGAGCGTTCAGAGTGGTCGTAAATCTGCCGCAGAGGATTCGTCGAAAGTGCTGAAATCATTAGCTTTTTGAAATGGCACATGCTTTGCAAATAGTTCAACCCACTATTTTCAAACTTTCATGGGGGAGCGGAGCATGTTGAAACAACAGACCATCTTAATCATAGAAAATACAACACCAGGGCGGGCTGTTCTATCTGATTTTTTAACCCAGCATAATTTTCATTCCATTACAGTCAGTCAGGAACAGCTGGCTGTTCACCAGATCGAACAGAGTGTGGATCTGGTTCTGATTGATCTCGATCAGGGCGATCAGGATGCTCTGCAACAGCTACGATACTGGAAAAGTCAAAAACCGGAAACACCCTGTATTCTGGTGTCGAGTTCGGACAATATCGATACCGCAGTCGCAGCGATGAAGCAGGGGGCGGCTGATTATCTTCGTAAGCCGGTGAATTCCCAGAAACTGATCCAATCCGTTATTACCTGTATGCGTTCCGCCCGGGATGCTGCGCCTGCTGTGAGTGCCTCCCAGCACAGACCTTCGCAACGTGGTTTTGAAAACATAGTGGGGCAATCCGGTGCGATGCAGGAAATATTTGAGGATGCCCGACGTGTGGCGCAGACAGACAGCACCGTGTTAATAACAGGTGAATCAGGCACAGGAAAAGAACTGATTGCCGAGGCCATTCATCGTAACAGCCCGCGGGCCGCAGAACCGTTTGTGACTGTGAATATGGCCGCAGTCCCGGAACACCTGGTCGAGAGCGAACTGTTCGGCCATACGAAAGGTTCGTTTACCGGCGCGACGGAATCCCGTCGGGGACGTTTTGAAGCAGCTCATCATGGTACTCTGTTTATCGATGAGATCGGTGATTTTAAATTGGAATCGCAGGCCAAGCTGTTGCGGGTTCTGGAAAATCACACGATCACGCCGATCGGCAGTAACCAGGATCGACATGTGAATGTACGGGTGGTCGCTGCAACCAGCCACCATCTGGAAAAGCTGGTTGAAAAAGGACGATTCCGGGAGGATCTGTATTACCGTTTGAATGTGATCAACTTGAAGCTGCCTCCCCTGCGTGAGCGGAACGAAGATATTGCACTACTGGTAGACAGCTTTATGAACCAGATCTGTCAACAGATTCAGCGGGAAAGACCGGAGTTGTCTGCGGAACTGCATCAATACCTGGTAAATCATACCTGGCCGGGAAATGTGAGGCAGCTGCGCAACTGTCTGGAAAGCATGGTGGTTCTCTCAAAATCTAGCCGGTTGACACTGGATGATCTACCTGACATGTTGCGGAATGGAGAAGGAGTCCATGATGGAATCGTCATTCCTGAAGGCATCCGTCTGGAAGAACTGGAACGTACGGCGATTCAGCAGACTTTGAGCCGAAATCATGGCAACCGCACACATTCCGCAAAATCTCTTGGTATGTCTGTCAGAACCCTGCAGAGAAAGCTCAAAGCTTGGGGAATCCGGGAACAAGCCAACTCCTACTCGCGAAATGGCAGCTCTTGATCGAGAAAATTTGAATGATTAAATAACGAGTCGGGAAATACTGCTGTTGTCAAAGTCGCTGTGTCATCTATAAAGCAGAACAATGACTCAGATTTCTTTACTCCAATCTCGTTTGAAAGCCTGATTATGTTTGGCTGGTTGCGTCGTGATCCGCGGAAAAAACTGGAAACTCAATATGCGCAGAAGCTGGAACAGGCCCGGGATGCCCAGCGTAATGGAAACATTCAGGGCTATGCGCAACTGATGTCGGAGGCGGAAGGAATTCTGCAGCAAATCGACAGTTTACCCGCCTCGACCTCGGAAGCAGGCAAATAAAACAGCAGAGTCTGTTTAATTTTTTAAGGTCACCGCAAACACCTCGGCGTGATCCAGATTTAGTCGCAGCATATATTTGCCAGCAGGCAGATCCTTCAAAGTCTGCTTTTTCCATCCAACGGGATGCGTCAGGGAATCACCGGTTAAAGGCTTTGCGTCTGTTTTCGAAAAGCCGGGAACCCGGAAGCCGGCGGCTGTTAACAGTTCCACCTGGATTTTGCCCTTCCTTGCGTCTGCATTTACGGTGATCTCCTGAATGTCTTTCAGGTCCAGTGGCTTGAGTGTGACCTGTCCTATATTTTTCAGCGGTTTTTTTAAGGTGGACTGAGCGCTCAGTTCCACGGGGCGAATTCCCGCAAAGCGGTCCAGAGGCAGCGTTGCCAGTCCCACACCACTCTGCTGGCTGGCATCGGTCAGTTTCGATCCTCCCCCAATCGCACCACTGGTATAGCCTCCGTAATAAAAGCGAATTGAATCCTGCAGGAATACAGGCGTGGCATTCGTGAAGATGCCTCCGCTCGAAAATGGCTGTTGTGGAATGAACGAGAGTTCGCGACAGGGACGGTCCCAGTGGATGCCGTCGCGGCTGATCATCAGTTCGATATGCATTAAATCCGCTTTCGCTCCGACTGCTTCGCCGCGGGCGCGCAGAATCTGATTCAGGCAGAAATAACAATCGTTATAAAAGAAAACCGGCGAGTTATGAAATTCCGTGTTGGCAGCATCTTCGTCATCGGGCGAACAGACAATTTCGGGGGCCGACCAGGAGAGAAAATCCTTGCTGCTGGAACGGGCCATCGCGTGTTTCCAGGCCAGTCCTCCATCCGGTCCGTTCAACCAGCATTTTCCGTAGACGGCGTACTCTTTCTGTTTCGGATCATAAAACACGTCGACCGCATCGGACATCGACAGCGGCAGCAGCCACTGTTTGCGCATGAAGTTTTTACGTTTGTCCCACTGTTCCTTATACGGATCTTCTTCAGTGAAGAGGGGTTGTAGTGTGCGTCCGCCATAGGCGGTCTGGTTGAGCGGATTGCGTGACGATTTTGTCCAGTGGATACCATCGGGAGAAAAGGCGGCATGCCATCCGGGCCATTCCTGCTGATTTTCATCGGGAGAGAAATCGTAATACAGCATCTTATACCGTCGAGCAGGATCTGTTTCACCCGGTTCGTACAGAACTGAATTGCAGTACCGGTCTCCATAGCCTCCCGATGCCAGCAGTATGATATTGGTTTCCGGAAAAGATCCCTCCCAGGGTTTGCGGTCGGTTTTGAAATCGTGCAGTTTCAACATCGGCTTGGTAAAGTGGATGCCATCTTCCGATTCGGCATAGCAGACCACGCAGCGATGCGTTTTGCGCGGGTCGCGTTCACCGGCATACGCCTGGTACCACAACTGGTAGAGACCCGTCTGGGGATTACGATAAATCGAAGACCAGGCGATTGCCAGTTCCCACGGCTGATCTTCCCGTACGACCGGATTTTCTGCATACGCATTCGCATGATGAAAAACTCGCCTGGTCCCCGCGCGATATAATACGTGATGATCATCGACGAGTAACAGCGTTTTCTCACTGGAACCCGGTTCGGCTGCGTGTGAGACGGAGACGGTAATCAGCGGACAGACGAGGAACAGGCTCAGTTGGAAACAAAGTCGTGCGATTTTCAACATCGAGGTGTATCCTGTATTACAAGAGGATTATTGCATTGCCTTTTCGAAAAAGTCGGCAGCCTGGATCTGCACGCTGCGCATGACTTCGTCCGAGTGCGCAAGGTCATCCAGTATGATCAGCTCACATTGAAACTGCTTTTCTGTTAAGCGTTCAGCCAGTTTCTGACTGTGGCGGGGCAGCACGGTGCGGTCTTTGAGTCCATGAATCAGCATCACCGGGATTTTCTGGAATGTATCGACATTCTGAATTGCTGAGCTCACGTGATATGCGTCGGGAACCTGTTGAGGCGAGCCGCCATACGCGGCAGAAACTGGCCTGGCATAGCGGGGATTCTCTTTGATCCAGTCAGCGAAATCTGTCATCGGCATCACTGCGCAAACGGAACGGATCAGCTCAGGGCGATGCAGCGTATAAGCGAGAGACGAGCCGCCCCCCATACTGGTGCCCATAATGTGTACGCGGCGCTGAGAAATCTTCTGTGCGGTAAGGACCCGTGCGGTCACGCCATCCAGCGCCTGTTTCGCGGCTGCATTCATGAAATGCAGTTTTCCCAGTTCGGGAACGACCACGTAAAATCCGCGGCGGGAGAGTTCTTTGCGCAATTTCTGATAGGGTTCGCGTGAATAATTATAGCTCTTGAGTGACCCTCCGGCACCGTGCAGATAGATTAACAGCGAAGTCGGTTGTGAGTCTGATTTCTTAACTGGATGGTACAGTAGATAAGGAGTGATTTTGCCCGTTTGTGGATCTGAGTACTGATGCCGCGTGATCTTTTCAGTGAAAGTTTCATCCGTTTCAGCAGCGAAGAGTGCGGAAGAACAGAATCCGATCAGAATTGCTGTGGTTGTTGCAATTCGAAACCAAACGGGAATAACGAAATATGGATTCATGCTGAAACTCGTTCGAGAGATTTGGTTGTTGAATTCAGGACTGGATCATCGTTTTTAATTCCACTTTCAGTTCGTTGAGTCGCGCGAGCAGTTCCTGGATGGCCCGCTGATGCCGGTCCAAATCCGCAGACCCTTCCCGCAGGGGATCGAGCACAATCGCTTCATATTTCAGATACTGCTCGCAGGCATAAGGGACAGCAGCGGCGATTTCAGGGGGGATCGTCACCACGCCGTTACAGTCGCCGTGCAGTAAATCGCCGGGATGAATCGTCACACCACCAATTTCAACAGGCACGCCGGTCGCTTCAAAGTGGCAGTACCCGTGTCCGCTCATGACGCCATGACTGAAGCAGGGAAAATCGAGGGCACGCACATTATCGATATCGCGGGCGGCTCCGGACGTGATCAGACCGACCGCACCAAATGTTTTGTAAGTCAGGCACATCCCGTCACCGAACGTCGCGCCGGCTGGCGGATCGTCCAGATCCTGGAAGACCACCACCGCGGGACCAGGTAACTCTGCGAAGGAACTGATGAGTCGCGCCGGGATGCCGGGGTCGATCGAACTGTCCGCTGGAGCAGACGAACGAAAGGTAGTCGTCGCCGCGTAACCGACCATGGGCGGCAGCTCCGGAAAGCAGGCGGCGATTTCCCGATTCATGTATCCCGCGGCTCGGGATCGGATCTCGAACAGTTCAATTGCGTTGCAGACTGTCGGGGTATCATAACGTCGTAATTCTGCCAGATCGGGGAGGGCAAGCATGATTGTTCTCAAAAATTGATTTGACATTGAAATTAGAATAGATACTATTTAATCATAAAAAATCCAGTTGTAAATCAAAAAGTCAGTGTATAATAGAAAATAAATAGTATATATGTCTGCCGAAATCAATTACCAGATTACCCAGTCTGACGAGCTGGCAGAGCGGATTCGGGAACGAATTCAGTCGGAACGACTCGCAGACGGGGCGTTTTTCATGACCGAATCCGATCTGGCAGAAGAGTACCAGGTTTCTCGAACCGTCGCCCGGGAAGCAGTCAGCCGACTGACGGCGATTGGCCTCTTGGAAGGCCGCAAACGCATCGGCCTGATTGTACGCCGCCCCGATCCACTGCGGTTGCTGCAACTGGGACTGCCTTCTCTGTTTGATTCGGAACAGGATGTCTCCGAACTTTCGATGCTGCGGTATGTAGTCGAAATGGGAGCCGTCGATCTGGCGATTCGTAACGGCAGCGATGAGCAATGCCAGCAGCTGTGTGAACGGGCAGACGAGATGGCAGCAGCGATACGCAGCAATCAGCCCGAACGCATCGCGGAACTGGATATCGCGTTTCACTCCCTGTTGTTGCAGATGACATCTTCGACCCTGATTGCCGGCATGCAGCGGGTCCTTGTGAATTTCTTCCAATCGGTTTATCAGGAATATCAGTCCGACGAAACAACAGGCGAACGGATGATCTGGGAACACCAGGAGTTGGCAGTCGCGATTCGGGATCGCGATTCCAACCGGGCCCGTACGATGATGCAGATGCAGTCGCGTAACTGGCTGAATCAGAACAAGACTACTTAAAAAATCCTGCAGATTATGCCTGAGGAATATTTTTATGAAAACGTACTCGACGAGACTGTTACCGGGTCTGGCTTTCTTAATACTGACGGCAACGCTATCGGCAGCTGAACCCGCTGTCGAACTTCATAAAACGAAAGCAGGAACGGAATTCGCAACCTGGGGGCCGTTGCCCGACCAGCCAAAGCCGACATTGTTCATCCTGGCGGGGACAATGGAGAGTACGCTGGGAAGTCCCTATTTTCGGCAGTGTGGCAACCAGTTGGCGGAAGCCGGTTACCTGCTGGTCTCGGTCGATATTCCCTGTCACGGCAAACAGCATCGACCTCCCGAACCCACGGGGTTAAGTGGCTGGGCTTTTCGATGCGAACAGGGGGATGATTTCGTTGCCGATAATAATCGTCGGCTCAGTCAGGTGCTTGATGAACTGATTGCCGACGGACGGACTAATCCCGATTACGTTGGCGTGTGTGGCACATCGCGGGGCGGTTACCTGGCGTTGCAGTTCGCCGCCCATGATCCCCGGGTCAAAGGAGTTGCCGCGTTTGCACCGGTGACGGATCTGACGGTTCTGAATGAATTCAAATCGCGGTCTGAAAATAAGATGGTGCAATCGTTGAGTATGATTCGCAATGCAGAAAAACTCGCGGGGCGTCCCGTCTGGATTGTGATTGGCGATCGTGATGTACGCGTCGGAACAGACGAAGCGATCGCGGTGGCCCGCAGTATCACGCAGGCCGGTCTGAAACAGGGCGGGCCAAGTCAGGTCGATCTGCACGTGATTGCCGAACCCAAGGGGCACACCGTTCCCAAAGGCTCAACCGATGTAGCAGCGAAATGGTTTCTGAAGCAGGTCGGAACCCCTGATTCTTCACCCGAAAAATAGACATTTCATTCCTTCATTCGCCAGAGCGTTTCCATGCAACGAACTTTTTTGAATCATTCCAGCTTATGTTGCCAGTCAGCAGTCGTGATCCTGCTGGTCTGTAATGTCGTCGCTGCCCGCGACATTCATGTCGACCCGGACAAGGGGAATGATGCAGCGACAGAAGGGCCGCTCAAAACAATTCGACAGGCAATTCGCATTGCGGAGCCAGGTGACACGATTCATCTGCTGCCCATGGTTTATTACGAGTACGCGGGTTTTTATGGCAAGCAGGGGACAGCGGAGAAGCCGATCACCCTCGACGGACATGGTGCGACCCTGGAAGGTTCCGATCCGATCGATCTGACACAGTGGTCTGAAGTCAAGCCGGATCTGTATCGCTGTGAGAATCTGATGCCTGCTTTGAGTGATGCAATTCTGCAGCGCTGGTTTTTTCTTTGGAACGGTAAGATGGTACACATGGGCCGTACATCGAAAGGGCCCAGCAAAGATTTCAAAAATCCGGAAGACCTGCAACCGGGGGAATGGACGTTTGTGAAAAAAGCAGAGCCGACCGCACAAACAGCAGACGCAAAAAAGAGCTCCCAGGTTTACGGTGCCTTCTATTTGAAACTCTCGGCGGGAGCCCAGCTGAGTGAGCAGAACCTTCGCGTCCCGGTACGATCCGCCGGCGTGCAGTTTGGTGGTTCGGGAAAGAATCATAACGCGCATCTGGTGATTCGCAATCTGACCTGCACTCATCCCTATAACGACGGATTTAATATTCACGGACATTGTGAAAATGTGCTGTTTGAAAATATCCGCGCGATTGAATGTGGTGATGACGGGATCAGTGCCCACGAAACAGCCGAATACCGCGTCGATGGTTTTGTGTCGATTGGAAACTCGACAGGGATCTGTGACACCGGAGCCAGCCGCACCAGTTACAACCGGGTCTTTATCCGCGACTGTCTAGGCTTCGATCTGTTTTTCCTGGACACGGGCCGCTATACGTTGACCAATTCGGTCATATTTTCTTCGGCGGTGCGAACGCTTACGCTGGTGGGCCGTGAAGATCCAGATCAGCCTTGTTCCCTGACCATGAAAAATGTCTTGATTCGTCGAGTGGCCGGAAAAAATGAAGTCCGCGTCTCCCGCAACTGTGTGTTGGACGCCAGCCATGTCACGCTGATGGGACTCAATTTTCAAGCGACCGGCGGTGAGGTAAGTCTGTTTGACTCACTGATTGTCGGTGCTGCTGCTCCCACTAATTCACACGCGGCGTACGATTATCTGGCGGCGAGTGCAGACAGGGAAGATGAATTAAACCCGGAACTCCTGATCTGGAAGGATGTCAAATGGACGGCTGACCGAAACTGCTATGAACTGCAGAGCCTGCGAGTTGATAAAACATTTTTTACTCCCACACAGTTCGGTCAGTTTCAACAGCTGACCGGACAGGAACAGCAATCGAAGTGGGTCAGCAGTGTCACTGCTGAGACCGGCTGCGGCGCTGATCTGGCTAAACTGAAACAGTTTACAATTCCAGAAAACGAACTTGAAACTCTACGTGTACGAACTCTCCTTCCCTGATGAACCTGAATAAAACGAAAGAGAAACGATGCCTGCCTCACCATTCTCTACTTTAAAACGATGCATTACAGCCTGTCTGTCAATTGTATTACTCCTGGGAATATCTGCCGGGCTCTCCGCCCAGACGGTTTCCGTGGACCGCGGTCCGGAAGTGGACGAAGCGGTCTTCTTCTCATTCGATGATCATGCGATTCCGTGGCGGAACAATCTGCAACTGACACCGGTGACGGCGGAGAAACATCCGGCGAATCCCGTGCTGCGTCGTGGACCGGAAGGCGCCCCCGATCACGGGCATGCGATTCTATACGGCAGCGTGATGTACATGGACGGGAAATTTCGCATGTGGTACCTCGGGATGTTCGAGACCGCGATCAAAAGTGGTCAGGCACCTGGCTGGTGGAGGCCCATGTGTTATGCCGAGAGTGATGACGGGATTCACTGGACCAAACCCAAACTCAATCTGGTGGAATTCAATGGAAATAAACAGAACAATATCTGTCTGATCAAGTCAGAAGTCCCCGCGCTGGCCAAGGTGAATGATTTTCTCAGTGTGATGTATGATGCCAATGACCCTGACCCCACACGCCGTTTTAAATGTGTCTATATAGCACATCCCCCGTTTGCTGACGTGCGTGGCGGGCGGAGCAAAATCGGGCCGAACGAAAGTCGCTGGGGGGCTTTCGTCGCCGCGACCAGTGCTGATGGCTTAACGTGGGATGTTGTTGGTGACCGTCCCATGAATGCGGGGGGCGAACGGTTCGAAGTCTCCAGCCTGTATCAGTTCGGAAACTTTTATTATGCCAACGGTCAGCTGATCAATCCCTGGACCTGGCGGATGGACGGGTCTGATGTCGGACGGGTGATGCTCGCTTATCGGTCTTCGGATTTTGATCACTGGTCTCGTGCAAAAGCACTTTCCTTCGCACGGCCGGGCCAGTTGACGGCGACGCCGATTCCCGGTCAGCAGACACATATGGGGGCGGGAATCTGGAACCGGGGAAATGTGCTGGTTGGTCTGTACGGCATGTGGCAGGATGCGCCGAAGCAACCACCAAAAGGCGAACATTGGAACAAAGGAGTGACAATTGATCTGGGACTGGTCGTCAGCGATGATGGCATTCACTTCCGGGAGCCTGTACCCGATCATAATGTCATCGCCCGAGGAAAGCAGGGGGAGTGGGATGATATCGCGCTGCTGCAAGGGCATGCATTTGTCAATCGGGGAGATAAGACGCTGATGTGGTATTCCCACTGGGATACCGGCGGTAAACTCAAGAATATGGAAATCGGACTGGCAACACTCAGACGGGACGGTTTTGGTTACCTCTCGCCCAAGGTCGAAGACAGCTTAGCACACTTTGTGACGGCTCCCTTTGAAACCAGGGGAGATCTCAAACTGTTTGTGAATGTGGATGGGGTCTCAACAGAGCATCCCTTAACGGTGGAGCTGGTCGATGAATTCGACAAACCTCTGCCCGGTTACTCCGGTAAAGATGCTGCCCGCATCACGCAATCGGGAACCCGTACGCCGATTGACTGGTCTGGAAACAATCCGTTACCGTCCGGCAAAAAACTGGCAGCACGGGTGACCTTTCCGAATTCCACAGAGACAAAGTTTTATGCTTTGTATGCAGGAAAGTAATGCTGACCGTGAAGTCTCAGTCTGACTCTTTGGGGGCGGGCCAGTTGAGATGCTTGTGTAAGAAGTCATACGAACCCTGTTCGTGAATGGCATGCGGGCCTTTAATGAATTCGAGTTCCTGACGATCGCCGATGCCCAGTTGAGCCTGGTAGAGAAATCGTACCTTGGCATATTCCTGTGCGACGCGGTCATCAGGTTCGACGCCATCAAAGTGTCCGCGTTCCACCATGAAGGGGCGCGGGCAGATAAGGGCGGCCATCTCGGCGTAGTTGAAGGTACTGCCCAGGTTCCATTCGAAGATTTCGTATTCCCCTTTGTTGGCATAACTGTAACGCAGCGAGCGCTGGTCGGTGGCGGCGTTCTTCCAGACCCATTCACCGAAGTCAGCTGAGCAGATCGACAGGGCGTAGTTTTTGACCAGGGGGGGAATTCGCATGGCTGATTTTCCGCCGTAAGAAATTCCGTAGAAGCCGATTCGCTTTTCATCGACAAACGGCAGTGTCGAAAGCCAGTCGGTGATCTGCTGATGCTGCGGGACTGCGATGGAAAACAGGGTTCGGCCGATGGACTGGGATTTGAACTGCAGTGTGCGAAAGCGATCGAACAGGACATACGGGTTCTGGGGAGAAAAGGTGATGAAACCCCGTTCCGCCAGATGGGTCGCGAAAGATTTATAGGCGCGATAACCTTCTTCGCCAACGGTATGCTGTGGACGGCCTTCCAGACCATGCTGGCAGACGACGACGGGCCGCTGTTCTGAGCCATCCAATTTCATGTCTTTGGGTAAGGTCAGAATGCCATAGGCGGTGACGTCGGGGAAGACATCCATTTCGACTTCGTAGCTGATCGTCTTCGGACCGACCTGGAATTTTCGGCTGCGGGCATTATCGGGCAGCAGTTCCAGGTCAAAAGCACCGATCACGTCATCGCGAAAGATCTTTCGATAGGGTTCCACAGATTTTTCAAAGTTTTCCAGCGAATCGGTTTTAAGGTCCTTCATGAATTCGATGCGGCTTTCGTAGGCCAACTGCAGCAGACGCTGATTATGCCTGAGGATTTCTGCCAGCTGATCGTCGTGTCGTTTGTTTGCCTGTGCGCGTGATTTGAGTTCAAGAGGTTTGGAGACCGCTGCCAGTCTGGCATCAGCGTCCAGGCTCTGAATCAAAGCTGTCAGTGTTTCCTGAGAGACGGGGACCTGCGAATCCACGAGTGTCAGAGTGGGTGCCTGTGGTTTCAACGCAGCGGTGAATTCCCGGGCGCGGGCGACTTCGGTTTTGACTTCGTCTTTATCGGGGACCAGTAACCGTCCCGGCTTGCCTTTCAGGGGGGGATAACCATCCTGCTTGACTTCGAGTTCGCCCCAGGCTGTTGTGCGAAAACCGTATTCGGGATATTTGCCCGATTCGATAATCAGCGTCCGCGGGGCGACGAGGCTGGCGATTTCCGCATCACCGAATACATTGAGCAGGCCGAAGACATTCCGGTCGGCAGGTTCTTCCCAGAGAAACTGTCGCGAACTGAAATAACCGCAGACAGCCGCGGCATCGATCCGCGGATCCAGGGCTGCCGCATATAATGCCAGCCGTCCCCCTTCACCCCAGCCGATGACACCGACAGGGCGTTTCTCATCACCACTGGTCTGTTTGAGAATACTCACGCCCGCCATGACTTTCTGAGTTTCATAACCGGCCAGTGTGCGACCCAGTTCGAAAGAAGGGCGGTGCGCCCATTCGCGGTTGCTCATCTTCCATTGATTGTTTTCCCGATTGATCAGTGTAGGGATCAAAACGCGAAAACCGGAACGTACCAGTTGCCGCGCATAGGCATCGGCCGGGTTTTTCGCATAGACCAGGTCTTCGGGGATCTGGTCGGCTTCGGGGATCGCGACGATGTCGCCATGAATCTTTGCTTTAGGGACCAGCAGCAGGCCTGTGCCCTGCATGTCATCCAGAGTCGGCCAACTGACTTCGTACAGAGTGAATTCGTCCGATGGCTGGTCGGAAGAATCACCAATATAAGAGATGCGTCCTGTTACCAGCCGATCAGTCATGCCGAGCATCGCAGAGAGTTCCGCCTGTTTGTCGGCGATCGATTTGGTATAGTCTTCCGGAGAAGAGAGATCCCGGTTCCACAGCTCAGGTCGTTCTTTCGCTGCCTGCGCGATCTGTTTGAGCAGGAACTTATCGATGCCGGCAATCATTTTTTCGCTGAGATCGCCTGGGAAGATGAGTGGTTTTGTATGAGGCAGAGGTCGGGGATCGGGGGCTGGCTGCAAGACGGCCCAGGGAGGTGTTTCTGGTTTTTCACCTGCGATTGACTGTGAGAGGAAAAGTATCAACAGGCTGACTGCAAGCGAGGCGAAGGTGACAAGAGTGGTCAATCGAAGTATGCTTAAGATTTTCATGGAGATTCCCTGGCTGGATTCAGTTCCGTGTCTCGTGAGGATCCGTATTGGTTGATGATACCCCTGTCACTGCTGCAGGGGCAATCAATTCATCTGTTTTTTTCTGATTTGTAAGATCAGGCAGAATGAAAATCTGCTGCTTATCATCAGATAGAAACGATCTGGTCTGGTATATGCTTTGTCTTACCTGGTCGCACTGTGGCATAATCTTTTGATATTGAAGTGAAAAATCTATTTTGTAATGCATATTTCGGAAGCGGGAGTTAATGAATGATTACAGCAAGCAGGGTGCTGGTTTTTCTACTGGTTACTGGAGTCTGTTCTCTCGTATGTAGTGCGCAGGAAAAAACGCCTGAAGAGCCTGTCAATCCACCGCCGGCGGAGTCGCTGCCAGCTCCTAAAACTGTGAATGTGACACCGGCTGTCGAAGATTCTGAAATCTCGGCACGATTGACCCGTATTCTCAAAGCGACCGAGTGGTTTGAAGATCCGCTCGTCGAAGTCGATGAGGGAGTCGCCTTTCTAACTGGTTCCACCAACGATGAGAAATACCGTCAATGGGCGGGCGATCTTTCCCGGAATACACAGGATGTGGTTGCTGTTGTCAACCGGATTGAAATCAGGCAGCCGGACCTGTTTGATTTAAGCGCCTCGTATGGTACGGTCAAATCCATTATGCGTAAGACGGTACAGTCCATTCCCATCATCCTGGCGGCACTGCTGGTGCTGTTGTTTACGTTTCTGGCGATGTATATTTCAGGCCATGTTGCCGATTATACGATTCTCAGCCGGTTTCAAAATAAACTGCTGCGTGGCGTGGTCCGAAAAGGGGTGTTGCTGCTGGTCTTTCTGCTGGGAATTTACCTGGTGCTACAGATTGCCGGTCTGACGCGGCTGGCGGCAACGGTACTGGGGGGAACGGGTTTATTCGGCCTGATTGTCGGGATCGCGTTTCGGGATATTGCGGAGAATTTCCTTGCCAGTATTCTGATCAGCATGCAGAACCCGTTTCGCTATGGTGACCTGATTGAAGTGGAAGGGATTCAGGGGTATGTGCAACGTGTGAATACGCGTGGAACCCTGCTGATGTCGCTGGACGGCAATCATATTCAGATCCCGAACTCAATTATCTATAAAAGTAAGATTCTGAATTTTACCTCGAACCCTAAAGTGCGGCTCGATTTTATGGTGGGGGTGGGCTACGACGTTCCCATTAACGAAGCGCAATCGATCGCTAAAGAAATATTGGAATCGCATCCGGCTGTTCTGGACGATCCCGAACCGACGGTGCTGGTCGAGGGACTGGGGTCTTCGACTGTCAATCTGCGTCTGTATTACTGGATCGACGGTCACAAATTCAGTGTCTTGAAAGTCAATTCCTCGATGATGCGACTGGTGAAGACGAAGTTTGAAGAGCGGGGATTCTCCATGCCGGACGACGCACGAGAAGTGATCTTTCCCCAGGGAGTGCCTGTCACAATGGTGTCCGCAGAGGAAGCAGCAGCCGCAAAACAGGCTCCCTCTCAGCAACCGGTTCAACAACCATCCCGCTCACCGGTTGAGATTCAAGATGAGGAGACCGTGACCGATGCAGAAGGCAGCCTGGCAAGTGAATATAATGAGCTGGAACGACAAAGCCAGCAGTCACGCGATCCTGAAGAAGATTCGACGGATCTACTATCTACATGAGCAGATACTAAGAGGCTCGACTGTGTCCCGTTTTATTGTCGTGTCTCCAGGACCATTTGGGTTGAGTATAATAGACCGACTGACGCTATGGTTAAATGCGATGCGCTCTGGTGGAAGGTATGTGATTTGTTTCCGGTCAAGCACAGAAAATAATTGATCTTCTGTTCAGAATTCACTAGACTGAGACCGTACCAATTGCATCCTTCGCAGACAGCGGCTCAAGAAAACTGTCGGGGGTGTCTTCGATTGTCACTGACTCCGGTGGAGCTGAATTTATGCTGACAGTGAATGGATATGCGAAACAGGTTTGTTCTGGTCTGACGCGACGCGAAGCGTTGCAGGCTGGCGGTGCGGGATTGTTCGGATTGAGTCTGCCGGGGGTGCTCGCCGCGGAAGAAGTTGCCGGTGCATTTCAGAACGGGCGGGCGAAGTCGGTAATATTCCTGTTTCTGTTTGGTGGTCCCAGTCAGCTGGAATCATTCGATATGAAGCCGGAAGCCTCCAGTGGCATTCGCGGCCCTTTTCATCCCATCGACAGTCGCACACCGGGTCTGCACATCAGCGAGTATCTGCCTCAAACGGCGAACATATCCGACAAGCTCTGCGTGATCCGCACGATGACGCATCCACATAATGATCATAATGCCTGCCATTACATTCAGACGGGGCACAAGTGGACGCGTTCTGCCGCCGATGGGGGCGATGTCAATGCCCGGGGGACCGACTGGCCGGCGATGGGAAGTGTCGTCGAATACCTGTCCCGGCGGAGTCCCGATGCGCATCAACGTGCGCTGCCCGATTACGTCTATCTGCCCAATCGACTGGGAGTGCTGCAGGGGCTGGAACGAACGGGACAGCATGCCGGCTGGCTGGGTTCGGCGTATAACGCATTCGCCACCGATATTCGCAAACGCAATGCCGCGGACAATCCGTACTTTCGCGACTGCACGGATGCCGAACTTGATTTCCGGATTCGCGGTCTGGCGACGAAAGAAGAGATGACACTGGATCGGCTGAACCGTCGCAGCAGTCTGCTGCAGCAGTTTGACCAGGCCAATCGGGATTTTCACGAAGACCATCAATATAAAAACTATGATCGCATCCAGCAGCGGGCGTTGTCACTGGTGACTTCAGAGAAGATGCGGTCCGCGTTTGATATTCAGCAGGAATCAGCAAAACTGCGTGACCGCTACGGGCGGCATCTGTTTGGTCAGTCGACTTTGATGGGACGGCGGATGATTGAAGCGGGAGCCCGTTTTGTGACCGTCTGCTGGGATGCCCCCGATGGTTACAGCTGGGACTCGCATCGCAGTGCGCATCATCTGCAGCATCACCTGCTGCCCGGATTTGACCAGGCGTATTCCGCGCTGTTGACCGATCTGGAAGAGCGGGGTCTGCTCGATGAAACGCTGGTGGTTGCCGTGGGCGAAATGGGGCGAACTCCCCAAGGGACTGCGGCGTGGGGACGCGGACACTGGTCGCATTGTTTTCCCTGTCTGCTGGCGGGCGCGGGAGTGAAGGGGGGAATTGTGTATGGAACTTCCGATGCAGAGGCTGCGTATCCTGTAGACAACCCGGTCACCCCGGAAGACCTGGCGAAGACAATCTACTGGTCGCTGGGCATCGACCCCGAACTGTTTCTGCCCGACCGCGAAGACAGACCGATCCCCATTATCGAAAGCGGCACACCGCTCAAACAGTTGTTTGGGTAAGCTCGCAGCGGGGCCGTTTCCTCAATAGATGTACTGCAGACGTCCGCCGATGACATCAATGGGAAGATCGTCAGTGGTCGCGTTATTGATGAAGCCGTGCACGTAATCAAATTTGACGCTGAGCTGATCACCCAGGTACCAGTTGAGTGCTAGTTCGGCGGAGTTCATGCGTCCGCCCGTCACATTTTTATCGTTCAGATTGAGGAAGGTGCCCCGTGCGGCCAGTTCCCAGGCACCCCAGCCGCCGTCAAAAAAGCTGTGCAGCGGTTTGACGGAATCAAAGACGCCTGCCTTGCGATTGTAGGGTTTGGATTCGCCCGTAAAGAACCAGCCGGCCTGGGCGTAGCCGCCGTAAAAGACCAGCGGGGGGCCGCCGATCTGATTGACCAGGGCATAGGTGAGTTCGGCCTGGTAATTGAAACGGCCATGCGACCCGGCCAGTTCGAAGTTAAACAGGTTGACGCTTTCTGCGGGGACATTACCCGTGTCAACGAGTTGAGGGGGACCTGATGAATTGATGCCCGGTTCCTGGTTGGTGAAGAAGCTCAACTTGGAATCGTAGCGAACCATCTTATCAAACGGCTGCAGGACGCTGTAATTCAAACCGGTGTGCAGCAGATCGCGGCCGTCGTCTTCGTACCAGTGCAGATACGTGGTGCGAGCAGCGAAGCCCTGGCCGTCGGCGTTGTGATTCAGATCGAAGCCTCCCTTGCCGACGAGGAAGCCGGCGAGTGACCAGGTACCCCGTTCTTCTTCGAGTGTGCCATCTGCCCAGATTCCGACCTGCCGAAACGGAGAGAAGGTAAAAAAGGGAGCCCGTTCGGCAAAGGTGAAGTTTTTGGAACTGGTGAGTGCTTCCATCTGGAAAGGGACTTTCGTGGTCCCGACGACCAGGCGATCGGCGTAGGGACGATCACGGAAATCCAGGTAGACATCGCGAGCCGCGGGAGGGGATGTGGCGAATTCGACATCCAGTTTATAGCCGACGTCCGTTGCGAGATCTCCTGTCAGCGCGAGCCGCGCACGACGGACGGCGGTGCGGTTATTAATATCCCCGAACGCTGCCATGGACGCCGGTGACTGTTCGAAAGCCGCGGAGTCGATCTGGATGAAGCCACTCAGTTCGCCGGTCGGGTAATCGCCGTGCTCATCCAGGCCGGTTACACAGGGAATGAGTTCTTCGTCACAGGCAGGGAAGAGACTGACGAACGTTGTTTCGGTTGGCAGCGAATCGGTGAGAGGAGGCGGCAGTGCGTCTGCGCCTGGTTCCTGCGCCAACAGAGGATTGATATAGAGCGCGAGACAACATCCCAGCAGCGACAACCAGCGTCGGAATCGAGCGGGGTGCCGGAACACATTTCGCGATTGATCCTGCTGTCGTTCCATCGGGCGGGATTTCGAATCTGTGGCCGTGAATGTTAATATTATTGAAACCGAACTGCTGCTGAGGACCTTCCCTGAATCCGGTCTGTCGCGCGCAGGCGCAGACCGTGTCCGCAGAAGCAGGGCTGCTTATTTTATCGGTTACAGCAATTGGGGAACTGCAGTGATTGGAAAAACGAGTCGGCCTGCTTCGCTGAAAAGCGGCGGAAGCGAGAAGATTGTGTGAACAGCAGCGGAAACTGTGCGGGTTATTCCGGTTGTACGCGAAAGGGAAATTGTTGACCGGCCGATTGACTCTGGTATGATGGATGGGATCTCAGGTGTGCTTTGACTAATCACTTCGAGAAGCACACCCTGCCTGCATCATTTCCTGGCAATGATCATCGTGCTGTTGACTGTCATGATGACATCAACAGATCCTGTAGATGGTTATTGTGATACTGGTAAAAAAGGATCGCTCACATGAGATCTGCGCGCCGTCACACGTTGAGCCGTTTCGTTGCACTTTTCGTTCTTCTGGGGGCGATGGCCTCGCCCTCTCTGACTTCTGCTCAGCAGAAAAAGAGAACCGAACTGACGGAGCATTTCGTCTATGACGAAGTCCGGATCTTTTACGTCAAGGAGGGAACCGGTGCGGTCTCTCCGGTTGACGTCGATCAAAACGGCGTCCCCGATCAGGTGGAAAATGTGGCGAAACAGATCTGGGCAGCGCATCGACTGTTCTGCGATGTCCTCAAGTTTCCCGATCCTTTTGAGAGCGAACGTTACAAGGGAGTCAACTGCATTCAGGTAAGTATCCGCGATCGCTCGGAGATGTCAAACTTGAACGGGGTCGCCTACTCCAGTGCGCAACGGGCCCGGAAGATTCCCGAAGGCAAACCGACCGACCGAGCGATTGTGATGGCGATTGCCACTCAGGTCGATCCCATCAAAAACGCCACTCCCACGCATGAAACGTTTCACCTGATTCAGTATGGCACCACCTATTTCAAGAATTCCTGGTACCTGGAAGGGATGGCGCGGTGGGCCGAACATGGGACTGGCAAAGACGGGCTGGGGGAGGTCAAATATTCTCCCCGGGGACCGTGGCCGCAGATCCCGCTGCATCTCAAGCAACTGGTGAGTATGAAGTCGGAATCCGAGCATGTGTTGTGGAACCCGATTGCCTCGCGTACCGACCGCGATGGTTTTCTTTCGGGAGTAAAGCTGGGTAAGAAACTGGCGGGGCTGACATATGCGGACGGGTCGCCTGTTCTGCAGGACCGTTTTCTGCAGGGAGGGGAAGTCATGCGTGATATTCTTGTGGAACTGGGGAAGCAGGACGATGCCGCGTTTGAGGATCTGAAGTACGAAAAATGGACCGAAGAGAATGTCAGGGCGATGGAAAATAATCCCTACATCTATAAGGCGATCATGGATGGACTGCGGAAGCATGATTCCAAGGTTGGCCCGTTTGAAGTTCCGAAGCCGAAAAAATAAACGGGGGATTACCTGGCAGGTCCAATGCAGCATCCTGACAATGAACGTGAATTCTTGTGTAATAGACCTTGTGGAGTCAAACCGGCAGCAGGTAACATTCGTTGAGTGTGTGTTTTCCGGAGACTATTTAATCAGAGACCCTGCGATGAAAAAATTAACCGAACGACAGAAGTGTATTCTCAGTTTTATTCGTGTATTTACGGCAAAGACAGGATTTGCACCGACGGTGCGGGAGATTGGTCAGTCATTTGGGATTAAATCGACCAATGGGGTCTCGGATCATCTCAAGGCGATTGAAGCCAAAGGCCGACTGAAACGGAATCAGTTTATGCCCCGGGGGCTGGAAGTCGTGGAGAATCTGCGGATCCGGTTCTGCGGCGAAGTGCAGTAGCCGGCGGGAGTGTCCCGGCGGTTCGTCCACGCGATTGCGAAACAATTGAGGCGGCGCGATGAGTATTGAAGCGTTTCTCTGGAATTATCGGGACGGAGAGTCGGTCGGCTTCGAATATGAAGCGGTGCGCGAGATTCTGGCGACAGAGCAGACGGAGTGGCTGGAGGAGTATGGCTGCCTGCGGGTCAGCTTTCATGATCCCGATGACTATGTGGACATGTATCTGGGAGAAGGCGCGCCGGCAAGCGGTCATGTCAAAGGCATTACGATTGCCCGTCCGCTCGACAATCCGGATTATCTGCAGCGCGTGCCGGATTATCTGCAGCGCGTGTTTCGCGTGATGGGACTGGGGGATGTGATGCTCTTCTACTCAGACGAGACGACGCCGATTTTTGTGAGGGGTAAAGATCCGCAGCAGTATCCTGCCGATCTGCTGGAGCAACTGGGGGAGCCCCGGTTTATTCAAACGCCGATCGAGATGCTGCATCAGACGTGAATCGTCAATCTGTTATTGTCATCTGGCAGGCAGACCTGCAACAGCTTAATCCTGTATGAGGATGTCGTGTCGTTTCTTGAGCCTGCCATATTTGTTTTCACCGACCAGCCAGACCTGCATCTTGCCTGCGGTCTGGATCAGATTGGCGGGAATGTCCACTGTTCCATTCTGCCGATCCTGCTCTGTCACATAGATGTTGTGATAGTCATAACTGTCTGCTTCGTTTACCAGCAGTGCCATGATGACTTTCATGTTGTCAGAGTTGATCTTCAGTTCCCACGGTTCACTTATTGAGGCTGTTTTTGCGGAGATGCTGAAATCAAGGTCACAGACAGAGAATTCGCAGGCTTGACTCTGCGAGCCGTCCTGCATGATGCAGTGTGCCGTGTAATCGCCGCAGGTGGAAAATGAGAGTTCGATGACGCCTTTCCCAGGCTGATCGATTTCTTTGACGACTTTGTCCCCCCGTTTGACGACCAGGGATTTTACACCTTGCGCGTCTTTGTCCATGATGTTGATTTTTACTTTCTGGTCTTTGAAATACGGGACCCAGTCACCACGATCGAGTAGTAATACCCGATTGATGATCGGGGTTTTGGCATCTTCCTCATAGTTGGGGAACAGGAATGACTCTGCTTTGTTCGGGCCACGCCAGGCGTCCAGATCGGTGATGCGAAACAGTTTTCTGCCTCGCGCTTTGAGATGACTGTTAAAGGTCGAGACGGAGCGGTTGCTGGATTTGGTGGTGAGGGGGCGGCTTTCTTCCACACGGACATGCGTTATTTTTCCCTCCGCGTTCCGGGTAATGCCCGTGACGATTTCCACATGGGAACCTGGCTGAGGCGGCGTGAATATGATGTCTCCCACCTGTGCTGCCTGTGCTGTCTGGGGCTCGACCAGGCTGACGCCTTCGCGATAGGGTGGGTTGTGCAGGCGGCTGACATACCAGACGCCACACTGTAAGGCATAACTGGTGTAAGAAGAGCAGACTTTACCATAGTAGCACTCTGCATTGGCAACCTTACCATACAGGTTTTCTGTGTATAACACGCTGTGTGGATTTTCGACGGCTGCCAGAAAGGTCTTCAGATAAATATCAAAACCGATATAACGACCCAAATATTTTACACTCGAATAAGGGACGCCCGTGTATTCTTTACCGGGTTCGAAAGTTCCTTTCCTGCGGGGCATTCCCTCGGCAACCGGAGTCCATTTTACCTGTGACATAATCCGCGCATACTCCACCCCCCTTTTCTGCCAGTCTTCCAGTTGAGCTGGTTCTATCTTTTCATCTTCTGGTTCTGCTGCGGTGCAAGTGTTCTGCAGGCAGATCAGACTGACGAGTAAGAAGAGCAGATTCAGGGAGAATTGTGAAGGTAAGTTCATCGAATAAGCCTTTCCGGGTAATATCAATACGTGATCTGGATTTCCACAGATAAGTAAACATAAACGTAAACGAATTCACATGTGAATTCAATGCGCAGTTTATTTTCTGGACTTCACTGCTGATCGGGTCGTATTGATTATGAGTGATTCGTACGTTCCTCTGATATGCTGACTTGATGAGTGTTCAAGAAATTTCAAATCAGCTCTGGACAGGGGGCGGGTGACTGTGGTTACAATCAAACTGTTCCGGACCGGGATTGGTTTCCGGTTTACTTCCTATCTTTAAATTTCGGAAATTGCTGTTTGATCTGGGCCAAAACAGCTTCCGCGCCAGGACATCCTGGGCGTGTGAGAGCCTGTGGTGGCCTGCCTGTGTTGCGGTCTCTTCTCGCGCCTTTCGATAAACAGTGTTACGGGGAGATCAACGCGTCTCAGCATTTCTACCTTCCGAGACTCGTATCTATTCCTTCATATTCAGGCTGATTCTCAGTTTGAAACGTCGCACTGTTCTGGCAGAGACTGAAAGGGCTCTGCGTTCGCAGAGTTGATGCGATGAAACGACTTTACGCAACACTTCTTGAATGGTTCATTCAACAGCACGGCACTCCCAGGCGATCACGTGCTCAGGCAGCAAGACAGATCGAGGCCCTGGAGGTGCGGACGATGCTCTCCGCCCATCCACTGGCGGATGCACCCGATGTACAGTTTGAGGTGGATCAGGACTGGGGCTCCGGTCGGACAGCCAACCTGATTCTGAATAACGATGAAGCGACGGCGTTTACAGACTGGCAGCTGGAGTTTGACTTTAATGGCGAGATCCAGTCACTGTGGAACGCTGAAGTAGAGAACCTGGGGGGAGGCCGTTATCGCATTACGCCTCCCAGCTGGGATGCGACTTTGGATGCAGGTGAGTCGCTGGCGATTGGACTGGTGGCCGTCGGCGCTTACAGCGAGCCCAGCGGATTTTCATTTAACGGGAGTGGTAGTCCCGTTGACCCCGATCCGGATCCAGACCCGGATCCCGATCCTGTGGTCAATGCGCCGAATCAGCCGAGCGTCAGTGTGCTGGCAGACCAGGCAGCGGGCGGTTTTCGTGTGACTCTTAATTTGTGGGCAGGGTCAGCAGCGAATCACTGGAAGTTATACGAGAACGGCACTGTCATCCATGAAGCAGATCTGACAGGGACCGCGACCCCGCAAACGGACAGCCTGTTGATTACGAACCGGGACTATGGTGTGCTGCGATACCAGGTTGAAGTCAGTAATGCGAGCGGGACGACCTTGAGCGACGAAGTTGTGTATGTGGCTGGCGGTGCCAGTCAGATCAGCATTGAAGGAGTCGATAGTGCCAGTCAGGCATTGCAGGTCACCATTGATCAGGAAACGGTTTACGAATACACGCTGGCCTCCTCGAGTGAGTCGAGTCAGTTCAGCGTAGCAGTCAGTAATTCGCGGGCAGTCACCGCTGAGATTGTGAATGGGAATACATTACGCATTACCGGTCTCGAAGCAGGACGGTCGTCGGTGCGGATCACCGATGTCGAGAGCGGCGAAGACCGTTATATCGGGTTTCGTGTACGTACAGCAGAGGGCGCACTGCCGGGGCTTCCGGATTATCTGACCATCGGTTCGGTGAGTGAAGACACGACCGGTGATCTGGCATTCTGGCAGGATTTTGATGACAGCAATTCCTTGACCGGCAAATATGTTGACTCGCGGTATATCTATCTCAACGGAGGCCCCATTTCCGGCTGGCAGAGCTGGGACCCGGACCGCGTGAGCAGCTATGTGCGCGAAAGTATGAAACTGGGAATGATCCCGCAGTTCGTGTACTACAATATTCCTGATGGCGGCGAAAGCTATACGACCAACCTGGAGCACATCCAGAGTCAGTCGTACATGGAAAGCTATTTTCAAGATCTGAAATTCGCGCTGGATACCATTCGCACCGAAGCAGGTGATGAACTGGTGCAGATGATTCTGGAACCGGACTTCATCGGTTACCTGATGCAGAATGCCGGCACATCGGCGAACGCAATCTCGGCTGTGACGAGTGCCGCTTACAGCAGCGGTGTTTTGCAGGAAGGTGTTGATCCCCAGTTTGACAATACGGTGACGGGACTGATTGAAGCGATCAATTATACCATCAGTCATTTTGCACCGAATGTGGAGTTTGGCTGGCAGTTTAATCTGTGGGCTTCGCCGGGCATCGAAACTCCGATTCCGGGCACGGGAATTGTGCATTTGACGGATACAATGGGAGTCGCATCCGGTCAGGAGGCGATTGCACGCGAAGCAGAACTGATTGCCGAGTATTACATGGACGCCGGCATTCTCAGTTATGGGGCGGGGTTCATCTCCCTCGATAAGTATGGACTGGATGCAGGGGCGCAGAACGGGGCAGCCAGTAATCCGGAAGCGAGTACCTGGTTCTGGAACAGTGATCACTGGCAGAATTATCTGCTGATCGTGCAGACCCTCACGGAAACGACCGAGCGAGAAATGGTGCTCTGGCAGTTGCCCGTTGGTCACATCAATGACAGTCAGGCGGTGAATCCGTATGACGCGAATGGTGAGTTTGATCCGCTGACGAATACGACGCGGCAGTATGAAGATTCCGCAGCCTCTTTCTTTCTGGGAGATACGTTTACCGCGAGTGGAAATCGACTGGAGTATTTCTCGACCAATGATCTGGGTGATGCGAAGCTGACCGTTTCCGGTAACACGATCACCTGGGGTTCCCATATGGAAGAAGCACGTGCCGCCGGTATCAGGCAGATTCTGTTTGGCGCCGGAGTTGGCATCAGCACCGATGCAATTGGCAGTGAGCCGACGGACGATTACTGGTGGATTACCAAGGTGCAGGAGTATTATCAGAACCCGGTTCCTCTGGAGGGGAGTATTGTGGACCCGCCCGTGGAAGTGATTCCTGAAGTTCGCATCAGCGGTGCAACTGTGGCAGAAGGTGTCAGCGGTACCGTATCGGCTACCTTGACGATTACCCTGTCTGAGGCTGCGACGCAAACGGTTGTCGTTAACTATCAGACGTCCAATGGGACGGCGACAGCGGGTGAGGATTATGAAGCTTCCAGCGGTCAGGTGATCTTTGCAGTGGGAGAAACCTCAAAGACGATTTCAGTACGCGTCTTTGGCGACAGCCAGGTGGAACCGGACGAGCAGTTTTATGTCACGCTCAGCAGCCCGGTTGGCGCGACGCTGGATGCGAGTTTGTCTTCTGCGACCACAGTCATTGCCAATGACGATGAAGAAGTGGTTTCTGAAAATGAATTGAATGTGGCGACGCGTTATGAGACGGCGGTAACAATTTCCGCGGGAAGCTCGGGAGGCGATCCAGATTATGGCACCCATGTGCAATCGTACGAGGAGGGGACGTTATTCCCCAGCCAGTACGGTCAGACGCAGTTGGATCAGATAGTGAGCAACTACTATGACAGCTGGAAGGCGGACTGGTTGCGTGCAGATCCGGGAGGAAATGGTTACCGGGTGATCATGGATGCGTCAGGGCGAACCACATCAGAAGCCCAGGGATACGGCATGCTGGTCCTGGCGCATATGGATGGATACGATCCTCAAGCCCGGGCGATCTTCGATGGTCTGTTCCAGTATTCTCGGGCCAATCCCAGTGAAGGGAATCCTGATCTGATGGACTGGGCGCAACCGGATGCGTACGGAAACAGTAGCGCCTTCGATGGGGACGCCGATATTGCCTATGCGCTGCTCGTTGCAGATGCTCAATGGGGAAGTGACGGTGCAGTCAACTATCTGCAGGAAGCGATTACGATTATTGATGCGATGTACGCTTCGACCATTGGACCAGACAGTCATCTGCCGATGCTGGGTGACTGGGTGAATCCAAATGGGAGTGGGCGGAATCAGTGGTCTGTGCGTACCAGCGATTTCATGTACGGACACTTCCGCGCCTTTGAAGCCGCAACCGGTACAGGGGCCTGGGATGAAGTGATCGCCGCAACGCAGGCTGTGATGACCAAACTGCAACAGCAGTCGGGGACGGGACTGGTGCCGGACTTTGTGATTGTTGATCCTGTGACCGGGAATGTGTCACCTGCGCCTTCAGGCTTTCTGGAAGTCAACGACCAGCATTACTGGTATAACGCGGGGCGTGTGCCCTGGCGGATTGGTGCTGACGCGGTTTTGAGTGGAGACACGGTCTCGCTGGCGCAGGCGCAGATGCTGTCGGAATTCTTCCAGCAATCGTCAGGCGGAGATCCGGCATTGATTCGAGGTGGCTATGCTTTGGATGGAACTCCGCTCAACAGCTGGAGCGATCCATTTTTCCGAGCGGCGGTCGGAGTGTCGGCAATGACCGGTTCCGATGCGGCTGACCAGGCATGGATGAATTCGGTCTTCGACAGTGTGGCGACGACGCACTCGAATTACTATGCAGACTCGGTTTCGATGTTGAGTATGCTGGTGATGTCGGGCAACTATATCAGTCCTGCATCTGCTCTCGGAGAAGGGGGGACGCTGCAGTCGGTTTCGCAACCCGTGCATGGGGTGGTGGTCAACAATCAGGATGGAACGCTGACTTACACACCAGACGCCGGTTTCTCGGGGACGGACAGCTTCGTGTTCACGACAGTATCTGATACGGGGAGTGTGACCAGTACCACGGTGCATGTCGACGTGGAAGCATTCGTGGTGATTGTCCCGGAAATATCCATCAATGATGTGAATGTGACGGAAGGTGACAGTGGGAGTCAACAGGCAGTGTTTACTGTTTCACTGGATCAACCGACGACTGAACCGGTGACAGTTCAGTTTCATACAGTTGATGGAACGGCGGTCGCTGGTGCGGATTATCAGTCGGTGAATGGCCAGCTGATCTTTCAGCCAGGAGAGCTGACGAAAACGATCATGGTGCCGATCCTGGGTGATGTCGAGACGGAAACGAACGAAGGCTTCCAGATCGTATTAACTCAACCCGTGGGTGGTACGCTGGCGACCGCGGTTGGCACGGGAAGTATTCAGGATAACGATGCCCCGCCTGCCTCAGGTGCTGTGAACTTTGATGTAGTGAATGCCTGGAACAGTGGATTTCAGGGAGCGGTGGAAATCCGGAATGAGAGTGATCAACCCATGGAAGGCTGGCTGCTGCAGTTCACCTTTGATGGCGAGATTACGGATATCTGGAACGCCGAGATCGTTTCGCACGTCGGGAACACCTACGTGATTCGTGGTGCCTCCTGGAACGACGACATTTCCGCTGGTGGCACGGTCTCGTTTGGTTTTATCGGGACGTCAACGGGGCTGACAGAGCCGCTGTCTGACTTCCTGCTGAATGGGAGTCCGGTCTGAACCTGAGCGAACGTAGATAGTCTGAATTTGAGAATGGGGCACTGTTAAGCAGTGCCCTGTTTTCATATCTCGGGTTGGGTGACTTTTCAGTAGGATGGACTTCTACTTTTGGTGGTGTGAATGAGTGCAATATGCACTGTTGGGCAAGTATTTAGACCGGACACATAGGTATCACACGTTCGGACACAGGGGTAACACTGTCGGATTTGAATTATCGATAATGGCATGCAGGGAGCAAGCGGAGATGAACAAAAAAAAGTGGCGATACAGGGTGATACAGGGGCGATCGATTGCGAAGCCGAGACGGTGCCGGGCTGAAGCTCGTCGATGGTGTGGCGACCCGCAGGGTGACATCACGAACGGGTGTGGTTTCAGGCAGTGCAAATCTGGAAAAAACAGGCTCAATTGCAGTGAAGAGGATGAACAACTGGCGTGTGTTTCGGTGCACTGTAAACTGACCACGCGCGCGACTCACTTAGACGCTTATTCTGGCTCAGGTATTGAGCGAATCAAGGGGGATTTATTCAGTGAGAGCATCTCCTGACTGATAGCGATGAGAAGTGGAAATTCAGACAGGAATCACTGGCGTTTGTGTGAACTATTAAAACGGTTTCTGACATAAAACCATAAAATGTAGCTGATGTGTGAGAAATGGCTTTGATGAATCTACTGGCAGCAGGATTGGGAAGCGAATACTTTCAGGATCACCAGCGATTTTAACTCAATTAACCTTTGAGAACAGCAAGCTGCGGGATAATGTTACCTGTCACAGAGAATCTGAACATATCAACGAGAAACAGGGACCCTATGAATCAATCAAAGCACAAAAAACAGCGGCACAGTGACTCGCACGGGAACGATCATTCTCAAGGCCATCCCTCCTACATAAAACGTGCGCACCGTGACTGGCGTACTTATGTTGCCGTGATTCTGATGCTGTCAGGTATGGTGGTGTATGTGATGACCATGGATTTGTCAGAGCAGCCCGCGGACACACCCTCACTGCCGGCACCAGTTGAAGCTGGAGAATAGCGGAAAGTCTACAGACTTTCAAAAACTCTCGGGAGACCTGTTTGCGAACCTGTTTGATTGAGTCGCAGTCAGAACAGACGATGGCACAGTCGAATTCAAATGGTTTGTCCTGCTGAACTCAGATTGATTATAGAAGTGAAGGGGACGGTGATCCGATTATGAGCGACGAAATTCAACCGCTGCCTCTGATTTACCTTGCTCGACATGGTGAAACAGACTGGAGTATATCACGCCAGCATACCGGCTTGACAGATCTGCCGTTGACCGAACGCGGCGCGCGTAACGCCCGCCGACTTGGAGAACGACTTAAATCTGAGACCTTTGCCCGTGTCATTACCAGTCCGCTACAACGCGCTTCCTCTACTTGTGAATTAGCGGGCTTTGGAAAGGAGGCAGGCGTAGATGATGATCTCGTGGAATGGAACTACGGAGATTACGAAGGAATGACCACGAAAGAAATTGATCTGCAACGGCCCGACTGGGAGCTATTTCGCGACGGTTGCCCGGGTGGCGAGTCGGTTGCAGAAGTGTCTGCCAGGGCTGATCGAGTCATTGATCGAATTCGTGCCTTTGATAGTAATGTCGTGCTTTTTTCCCACGGTCATTTTCTGCTCATGTTCGCTGCCCGCTGGTTGGGCCAGGATGCAGCACTGGGCCGCCATTTTTTTCTGAACACATCCGCGTTAAGTATCCTGGGATATCACCATGGCCGGCACGACCCTGTCATTCGGCTCTGGAACGATTGTCGTCACGTAGATATTTGAGGACGAATTCAGCGATGAGAATACTTCCTTTGGCCGTTCATCAAAAAACTTTTACCAACGTTTCCTGAGTCTGACACGAATTCCGGACACGAGATAAGGAAAAACATGAGCGAACATAGTTTCCAGACGAAATTACCGCCGTTTCCGCCAGGGTACCGGGCTTCCGGCGTGCTGCTGCATGTCACGTCGTTGCCTTCGCCTTACGGTATTGGTGATCTGGGACCGCAGGCGCGAAACTGGATTGACTGTCTTCAGGAAGCAGGCCAGACCTGGTGGCAGATTTTGCCTCTGGGACCAACAGGCTACGGAAGTTCGCCTTATCAACCACTGTCATCGTTCGCCGGCAACTGGCTCCTGGTCAGTCCGGACGATTTAATCGCAGACGGACTGCTGGAGAAAAGTGATACTGCCGGATACACCTTTTCAGAAACGGTCGTTGATTACGACACCATCAACGCGTTCAAACATACGTTACTCGAAACTGCCTGGATTCGCTTTAACAAGGGAGACGGCCATGTTCTGAAGGCCGACTTTGAACAGTTTTGTCTGGCAGAGCAGCATTGGCTGGATGACTATGCTTTATTTCAGGCGCTGCAGGAAATGCACCTGGGCGCGAGTTACCTCAAATGGCCAGCCGAACTGGTTCGACGCGACCCGACCGCCCTGGAACAGGCGCGGCGCAGACTGTCGAAAGAAATCGATCAGATTCGGCTGGCACAGTTTCTGTTTTTTCGGCAGGCAAGTAATCTGAAGAATTATGCTCACAGCAGGGGTGTGCGTCTGATCGGGGATCTGCCGTTTTTTGTTTCACCTGATTCAAGCGACGTCTGGGCTCATCCGGAACTGTTTCTGCTCGACGAACATTTACGGCCGCGATTTGTTGCCGGTGTCCCTCCCGATTATTTCAGTGAGCAGGGCCAACTCTGGGGCAATCCCGTCTATGACTGGGATGTGTTGCGTCAGTCGGGTTACAGATGGTGCATCGATCGTGTGCGTGCAATACGGACTCATGTCGACCTGATTCGACTGGATCATTTTCGGGGCTTCGCTGCAGCCTGGCATGTAGAGGCTGGGGCTGCCACAGCCTTGTCAGGTGAATGGATACCCGGTCCTGGTCGTGAGTTTTTCAGCTCGGTTCAGCAGGAACTGGGCGACCTGCCATTCATTGCGGAGGATCTGGGAATCATTACGCCGGATGTGAGTACACTTCGCGATCGGTTTCAATTGCCGGGAACGCGTGTCCTGCAGTTCGCGTTCGACGGTGCAACTGATAACCCCTATCTTCCGTACAACTATGATTCAAACACCGTCGTTTATACCGGCACACATGACAATAACACCACGCTCGGCTGGTACGACACATTGACCGACGATCAACGGCAGATTGTATGTCATTATTTGCAGCGCCCCGAGCTTAATAGCAGCGAAGCTACAGCGGCATTGTTGCAGCTGGCATGGTCTTCCCAAGCGGCGCTGGCAATGGCGCCTCTGCAGGATCTGCTCAATCTGGGAGAGGATGCCCGGATGAACGTGCCTGGCAGTTCCAAAGGAAATTGGCGCTGGCGCTGCACAAACGAGATGCTGTCTCCATCCTTGTTTCAATCGTTGCGGGAATTAACGGCAAACTCCCAGCGATTACCTGCTTTTCATCCAACGCTTGATTCCCTGCCGGATTCTGAGGTAATATCTTGAGAACACTTCTGGAACTCCATGATCTGGAACATATTCTCTGTCTTGGCTATGATTACGCGCGATGTGTGTATCAGTGGCAGATTTCAACGCGAGATTAACGAAATCCCGGTAACAGAGCAGACCTTGAACCCAAAAAATATGATCTGGCAGCTTGAGCAGAACACTCTTGCGAATGCCGATTTATTAACAATATAACATAAAAACGAGAAATAAAGGGAATGTCATTATGACGACCGGAGACCAGTTACTCTCAGAGTGCGCAGCCTGGAAAAGCCTTGAAGCTCATTATGAGAAGGTCAAAGGCCTGCATCTCAAGACGCTGTTTGCCGACGATGCGACGCGCGGTGAGCGTTTAACGCTCGATTCATTGGGGCTTTATCTCGATTACTCGAAAAATCGAATCACAGATGAGACTATCAAACTCCTCCTGGATCTGGCAGAGGAAACGGGGTTGCGCGAACGGATTGACGCCATGTTTCGGGGAGACAAAATCAATCTCACTGAAAACCGGTCGGTTCTGCATGTGGCTTTGCGGGCGCCAAAAGGGGCAAGTATCCTCGTTGATGGTGAAAACGTGGTTCCCCAGGTTCACGCCGTACTGGACAAGATGGTTGATTTCTCGAATCGGGTTCGGAGTGGTGCATGGCTGGGGCACACCGGCCAGCGGATCCGTAACATCGTCAATATCGGCATCGGCGGCTCTGATCTCGGGCCGGTGATGGCGTACGAAGCACTTCGCTTTTACAGCGAACGCGATCTCACGTTCCGCTTTGTTTCGAATGTCGATGGTACCGATCTGGCGGAAGCCACTCACGATCTTGATCCCGCGGAAACACTATTCATCATTTCTTCAAAAACTTTTACCACAGCGGAGACGATGACCAACGCTCACAGCGCGCGAGACTGGTTGCTCGCGGGGCTTGGCGGTGATGCAAAAGCAGTAGCTAAACATTTCGTTGCCGTTTCCACAAATGCTGAGAAAGTGTCTGAGTTCGGTATCGACACTGGAAACATGTTCGAGTTCTGGGACTGGGTCGGCGGACGCTATTCCATGGACTCGGCAATTGGCCTGTCCACGATGCTGGCGATTGGCTCCGAGAATTTCCTGGCGATGCTGGACGGCTTCCATCAGATGGACGAGCACTTCCGCACGGCACCGTTCGCGGAAAACCTGCCGGCGATCTTAGGACTGCTGACCATCTGGAACACCAACTTTTTGAAAGCACAGACGGTTGCCATTCTACCCTACGAACAGTATCTGAAACGATTCCCGGCCTATCTGCAGCAATTGACGATGGAGAGCAGCGGCAAACATGTCACGCTTAACGGGGCACACGTGGATTACGATACCGGGCCGATTTACTGGGGTGAACCGGGGACCAACGGCCAGCATTCATTCTACCAGTTGATTCATCAGGGGACCCGCCTCATTCCCTGCGATTTCATCGCGTTCGGCCAGCCACTGAACCCGCTCGGGCGACATCACGATATGCTGCTGGCGAATGTCTTCGCTCAAGCTGAGGCGCTGGCCTTTGGCAAGACAGCTGATGAGGTCAAAGCAGAAGGTACGCCGGACTGGCTTGTGCCTCATCGGGTATTTGAAGGCAATCGCCCGTCAAACACACTCCTCATTAAACAACTCACGCCGGAAACACTCGGCAAGCTGATCGCACTCTATGAACATTCGGTATTCACCCAGGGCGCTCTCTGGAATATTGACTCGTTCGACCAATGGGGTGTTGAACTCGGAAAAGCGCTGGCTCAGCGTATCACACCAGAACTTGAAAGTCAGACAGAACCAGAACTCACTCATGATTCCTCTACGAATTGCCTCATTCGTCGTTACAGGAAGCTTAAGAAGAACTGAGAGCTTTCTGAATTTGATCAGTCACTGCGCCTGCAATGATTGTGAGAACTGAATATAATTAACCGAAAAACGAACTTTTTAAAGGCAATTACATATGACCCCTTCCGCTACTTCTTCAGTGTCTCTGGACGAGCTTTGTGTTAATACGTTACGTCTGCTGTCAGTCGATATGGTACAGAAAGCAGGATCCGGGCATCCAGGTCTTCCACTGGGATCTGCCGCCATGGCTTATGCTTTGTGGGACCGTTTTCTCCGTGTCAACCCGGCCGATCCGAACTGGCCCGACCGCGACCGTTTCGTCCTGTCAGCCGGCCACGGTTGTGCTCTGCTCTACTCGCTGCTGCATGTCACGGGATACGACCTGTCTTTGGATGAACTGAAACAGTTTCGACAGTGGGAGAGCAAAACTCCGGGGCATCCAGAGTTTGGTATGACACCCGGCGTGGAGGCGACGACCGGTCCACTGGGGCAGGGATTTGCCAGTGCGGTCGGGATGGCGATTGCAGAGACTCATCTGGCGGCGCGGTTCAACCAGCCCGATCACACCGTTGTAGATCATTTTACATACGTGCTTGCCAGTGACGGCGATTTGATGGAAGGCATTGCTTCCGAGGCAGGTTCACTGGCAGGGCACCTCGGGCTGGGCAAACTGGTTGTCCTGTATGCCGACAATCATATTACGATTGAAGGAAATACGGATATTGCCTTCACAGAAGATCGCTGTGGCCGCTTCGCTTCCTTCGGCTGGCACGTCCAGCATGTGGCAGACGGAAACGATCTTGAAGCTGTGACAGCAGCGATACAGGCAGCTCGGGAACAGACAGACCAGCCTTCGCTGATTGCCGTCAGAACACACATCGGTTATGGCAGCCCACACAAGCAGGACAGCGCGTCGGCTCACGGTGAACCACTGGGAGTGGATGAAGTTTTATTGACCAAGGAACGCCTCGGCTGGCCCGCGGAACCCGCTTTTCATATTCCCCCGGAAGCCCTGGATCATTTCCGACAGACAGTCACCCGGGGAAAAGAGTGGCAGAACGCATGGGAAGAAAAACTTGAGGCGTATGGAAAAGCGCATCCCGATCTGGCTGCAGAGTTCAAACGGATCATGAGTGGAACACTGCCAGCAGACTGGGACGCGTCTCTGCCGACTTTTACCGCGGAGAGCGGCGCGCTGGCGACCCGTGCCGCGTCGGGAAAATGTATTAACGCAATTGCTCCGCGATTGCCTGAGTTAATGGGTGGTTCTGCAGACCTCGCCCCCAGCACGCAGACGTTTATGGAAGGTGCTGGTACCTTTCAGTCGAATGAGCGTGCGGGACGCAACATGCATTTCGGTATCCGCGAGCATTCCATGGGTGCTATTCTTAACGGCATGGCATATCACCAGGGACTGATTCCCTACGGGGCCACTTTTCTGGTTTTCAGTGATTATATGCGTCCGCCAATGCGTCTGGCGGCGATTAACGACCTGCCGGTCATTTACGTTTTCACTCACGATAGTATCGGCATGGGTGAGGATGGCCCAACGCATCAGCCGATCGAACAACTTCTCTGTCTACGCTCCGTTCCCAATCTGTTTGTCGTCCGTCCTGCTGACGCGAATGAAACCGTTGCCGCCTGGCGCGTCGCGGTGGAACGTCAGAATGGACCAGTGGCGCTGATCTTGACCAGACAGAAACTTCCAATCCTCGACCTGGAACACTATCCTGGTCTCATGTCCGGGGTATCGCAGGGGGGGTATGTGTTGTCGGAAGCAGACGGAGACGGCGTACCCGATCTGATTCTTGTGGGAACCGGGTCTGAAGTCCATCTGGCACTGGAATCGCAGAAGCAACTGGCGTCTGAAGGAGTACGGGCGCGGGTGGTCAGTCTGCCTTGCTGGGAACTGTTTGCGACTCAGTCAAAAGAGTATCGGGAACAGGTTGTCATGCCGGGTGTGCCTCTGCTTGCCATTGAAGCGGGTTCCACACTGGGCTGGGAAACTTATTTCGGTTCGCAGACCGCTACGGTTGGCATCACCGGCTTCGGGGCATCCGCACCGGGAGAGACCGTGATGCGGGAATACGGCTTCACAGTAGAAAACGTCTGTAAGCGGGCTCAGGCCCTGCTGCAGTAATCGAAGGAAGAGTGATTAAAATCTTTCGCTGCTGGATAATGTATCTTCTGAGCGGTAACAGAACCTGGATACGGGCTCTGTTACCGCTTACCTCTGTGAATGAAGTCACTCTACACAGCAAGAAAGAACGGGGAATTCACCAGCAGACTTACTACATGTGGCGTCGTGCATACGGTGGCTTACGGATCAACGTTCGGAACGGAGCCAGCGACGAAGTACCTGCGAACCCAAAGCAGATATCCCACGAATACGACAAAGCTCACGCCGAACATCAATGGAATATTCATGCGATCGATGATTCCAGTTTGTTTCATGACTCGCAATTGTTCCTCGGGAAAATTCAGTTCTCGATAGTACTCCATTAAGCCAATGCGTGAAAAAGTGATAATGCTTGACACCCCGAAAGTGATATAAAAAATAAGTGTCGTCCACCAGGCCGCAATCTTCAATCTATATGTTGCCCAGGCCAGATAAGCGAGAAGGAGCGTCATCGTGAGAACCAACAGGCCGCATGGCACGCCTTTCAATAGAATTCCAAAGAACGGCAAAACGAAACCATAGCTCATCGAAAAGATCATTGAAATGGCCCCGAATCCCAGCATCAGGCTCATCGCCAGCACTGGCAGCGGACACTGATCGGTCCAGCGGACATGGGGATCCTGAAAGTCGCACGTCGCTTTCACATGCTTGCTTCGATAGAACAAGATAAAGATGCCGGGCAGGAAAAAGTAGATGAAGCCCATCGTGCCCAACATCACCACCTGGATGATCATGACCATCTGTGGTGGGATCTGCTGACCCTGGGCTGCAAAGTCGAAAGGGATCAGCCTCAATAGAACCAGCATGAGCAAGGCCGTGCTGCCGACTGCCAGCCACATCCAGGCCAGTACCAGAGTCAACGTTCTCGCCCAGCGTCGGGCAAAAATTGAGCCAACTCCCAGGCAGACTAACAGCACTGCCAACAGGGCGTACATTCCCATAGTTGGAATGAGCGTCTGCACGTTCATCGGGGGACCGGCGGCAGGGCCGACAAATCGAGGCAGCAACATCAAAGGAATCAGTATGGCGCAGAAGAAGCCCATGATGATTTGCAGTATCCCGTAAACGATCAGCCCCGTTTTTCGATCCTTGAACTGTGGTTGACCAGCCGATTGATAACCCACGGTGGAGGAGTCGGCCGCAGTAGTTGACGGCAATGATTGTGCGGGACGTTCGCTACCGATATCCTCGGGCTTTGCTGATTCGTCCGCCTGAGAACTGTCATTTGATTCGTTGTTATTCATGGCTCACCCAGTCGTCGGTACCTTATTCGAAGATCCTGTTCAGATGCAGGCAAATCAGTCTTGCCACTCGAGGTTACAAAAGAACAGCGCCAGTTTAGAGCGTATCATATTCTCTGGAACTTTTCAGATATTTCGAGAAAACGGAACCTTAAAATGCATTTCACAATTGTTCGAAGAAGTCCCACGACTTCGCGGATACGGTCCTGATTCAAGAAATTCTGGACGAGAATAAACGAGATACATACTTTGTTTGCATGAGTCCCCGTCATTTCTGCAAAAAGTGATTATTCATTTGAAATGGGGAACTGCTTAAACAGGACGCACCAGTTCCAGAGAGGATAAGGTTCCCCTGTACGTGTGCCATAACCCTGGTCTGCAAATTGATAAATGGCTTTTTCGGGATCAGAATCTCGCAGATTTCCAAACGAGAAACCTCGAACTGCTGTGAGTATCTGGCCGGTATCAAAATCTTTTTGCTTACGACGCTCCCGATTCTCAAAGCGGAGTATGGTTTTTCCCTCACTTTCGGTCACGTGACGAATGGGGGCCTGGGCGTAAGCATCGCCGGCCTGCATGTTGGATACGAAAAAGGCACCTTCCGCCAATAGTGGTATGAGTTGAGGATCGAATTTTTCATTGAGGATCAGTTCGGTTGTCGACTGACCCTCGATGACAGGTCCGGTTCTGATCTCGGTAATTTCTCCGACTTGCCCTGCGTAAGGCAGTCCATAGCTGAGTGTAAAATGTGTGTCTGTTTTGAGCGGAGAGACCAGTTGAATTCGCAGGCGTGAAGGCGATTCCAGTTCAATTGCCTTGATCGCTGAGACAGCACGGGCAGTGCTGTGGACCTGAAATCCATAGAGGGAGTGGTAACCTTCGCCTCTGACCAACTGTTCTCGCGGAAGAAATGTTTCATCTAAAACCAGCGGTGGTCGTGGCACATGAAATTCGACCAGCACACTGGCACGATCCGGCGCAACCCAGGCTTTCAAGGGACGTAATGGCTGCCATGATTCTCCCAGCTTGAGAACACGATTGATTACCTTGGCCACCTGTTCGCCAAACCAGCGTTCGCCATCGGCTGACATATGGATTGGGTCACCATATCTGCCTGCATAGCGACTGTTCAAGGCACTCGCCACCATGTAATGCGGGCCAACCATCGTAATGTGCGAATCCCTGTCCGCAGCCAGCAGTTGTGCCTCACCGGCGGGGCTCAATGTCTGATAGGTAAACAGCGGGATCTCATCGGTTTGCCCGGTAATGTTCTGCAAGTCGTGCGACCATTGTTTCCGGTATTCAATGAGCCGATCCCGATACCAGTGCAATCCTGCGGGACGAGGGATTTCTTTACCCCAGCGACTGGGATTGATCCCGCCTGTCGGCCCGGCATTGCCTTCCCCCTGCATCCAGACTAACGCCGCGATTCCAAAAGAATCACCCCTGGCTGCCGCTTGTGCTGTGGCGCGGCGGGCATCATCAAGACTCGTTTGATAATAGCCGCCGCCATGCTGCCTGGATTGCGGCGTACGAGGATCAGTCGATTGATCAACGCTGGAAAGTTCATCAATCATCCGTCCCCCCTGACCAGCATAAGTCACTAAAAAATGAGGCGTCTTTTTCTGTCTCGCTTTCAGGTCCTGCTGAGATTCGATGATACTGGACTTCAAATGATCAGCCAGACCGTTGGCGATGGTCTCACCCAATCCACCGTTGACGGTGGCAGTGAGTGGTACGAGGGAGAACTGTTCGGCAGGTCGCTCGTGTGGCTTGTCACAATACCTGCCATAAGACCAGGTGCGCACGCCACGCTGGAACATATAGTTTCCCCATTCACCATCGGAGTGCGTGACAATGGGCAGCGACTCGGCACCTTCACATAACGATTGCCCCATTAACCAGAGGCCAACAATATCACGCTGGATAAGAGTCTGATCCGAAACGGACTGCGGTCTCTCTGCGGAAAAACAGTCAGTGATCGGAAAAAACATGATGGCGACGAAAAGTAAAAGTGGCTTCATTCTGATGAGAACCCTGATTCTGCTGTGTGATGCGAAAAACAAATCCACCGCAGTCATAGCCTACCAGAAAAAAAGCATTCGCAACAGCAGCGAGGCACACAAGTGCTTCATATCCACTGTTTTGCCGGTCTTACACGAATGTATTTTGCGGAAGCAAACTCTGGTGAAATTCAGTTGACAACATACAAAGTGCTGGTAGATTGAGATGGAATCGAATTCAAAATATCAACAGGCTTCCGATTGAATTGGGAGAAGCAACCAAGCCGATTTCAATCGATTTTGATTATGACGCGAAACGCAACGCTTTGAGTTTTCGCGGCCAATCCTATCCCGTTTCCACTAACCAGATCGCAATCATTCGGTTTGACGCCACTCTGAAGTACAAGGTTGACGTTGTAAAAATGAATGACAGCATTATTGCCGAGGTCACGTCCGAAATGCAGTGAACCGAATTTACTTCGGTCAATGATGCGCTAATAATTCGCGCTAGCGGTTTGTGAGAAATGAGCCACCGGTTCTGAGTATCTGTTCGGTTGCTTTGTCTGTTCCCGTTGTGACATTTTTGAAAGTCGTTCCCCTGGGAAGCTGATTCTTATACGAAACCTTTACCACCCCCCCCTCATGAGCGAATGTAACCAGGATTCGGCTTTTTCCGTGGCGATATTCAATCAAGTCTTTCAAATAGAGTAGTTCAGGCGCCGGGCAGGATGAATCAATCTCCTGAGTCGGTGCACATTCACGTTTATGAGCTATCAGTTGTCTGGCGTAATCAGGCCAGTCTTCGCCCCAATAGATGTTCATCATATATTTATTAAAGAAGATAAAGTCAGGCGATTCGCTATGTAGCGATGGTCTCAGCGGTGATCTTTGGTCGGCCTGAAAGACGGCTGAGATTGAAAATCTCACACAAATTAGACTCGGGGAGGTGTTGTGATTATATTATAATCACCGGGAAGGTGGCGAGGCTGGATCGGTTCCAGGTTCTCTCCCTGGGGGATTTCCGGTGAAGCGATGACAATGAACGTTACATCCGGTTCGGCCCTCGCACATTCTCACCCATGACGAAAAGAGCAACAGCCATGCGAATCCAGTGTCACCTCATCTTCACAATCCTGTGCCTCGCATTTGTTTTACCTGGATTTGCCAACACCGCGATGTCGGACGAGCCGACGTTTCAGGCCGGCGCCGCGATGAGCAATATCACACCGCCGATCGGTTCAAATCAAACGGGTCGCTCCAGCAAGCGGCAGGCGACGCACGTACACGACGAACTGCATGCCCGCTGCCTGGTGCTCGACGACGGTCAGTCCAAATTGGCGCTGGTTGTCTGCGACCTGCGGCATATTTCGGCCGAAGTTGTGGTCAACGCCAAACAGATTATCCAGCAGTCGACCGGCATCCCGCCGGAATGTGTGCTCGTCTCAGCGACTCACACGCACACTTCGAGCGGCGCCAAACTGGAAGACCGTGAGGGGCAATCGTATTACGACTACCGTGCGTTTCTAACCAGACGGATCGCCGATGGTGTGCAGCGCGCCGTCAATCAACTCCAACCGGCGCGAATTGGCTGGGGAGTCGCTGAGGAACCGACGCAGGTGTTTAATCGTCGGTGGTTCCTGATGCCCAGTCGCGGCACGATCTACGGTGCTCACGATAACATCGAACAGGTCGACACGAATCCCGGATACAGCGGTCTGCTGAGGCCCGCCGGTCCTGTCGATCCGCAGATCACGTTCCTTGCGGTACAGTCAACCGCGGGCAAGCCCATTGCGCTGCTGGCTTCCTACGGGTTGCACTACGTCGGCGGTGTGCCGGCGAATACGATTTCAGCCGACTATTTTGCGATCTTTGCCGACCGCGTGGGAGAGCTGCTGGGTGCCGACCGACATCAGGATCCGCCGTTCGTGGGCATCATGGCCAACGGCACCAGCGGCGATGTAAACAACCTTGCGCGCTATTCTGAGGAGGAGTTGAAGAAGCGCGGCCCGCAGCCGAAAAAGCGGTATCAGCCTTTCGAGAAAGCCAGGGAGGTGGCACACCTGTGCGCGGAGAAAGTGATGCAGGAGTATAAGACGCTGAAGTGGCACGATCATGTGAAACTTTCATCGGTACAACGCACTCTGACGTTTGAGCGGCGTTATCCCACCGCAGAGGAGGTGACATGGGCGGAAGCGGTTAAGGCCAAGAAGATTAAGCCCATGAGTACCAGTCGATACAGTACTTACCGCACCGTACTCGCCTACGCCTCGCCTGAGATGCCGCCGACCATCGACGTGATCGTGCAGACGCATCGCATCGGCGATCTGGCCGTGGCCGCGATGCCGTTCGAGGTATTTGCGGAGATCGGTCTGGAACTCAAACAGCGCAGCCCGATCCAGCCGCTGATGAATATCTCCATCGCCAATGGATCGCATGGTTATCTGCCCACACCCGGGCAGCACCGGCTCGGCGGCTACGAAACCTGGATCGGCGTCAACAAGGTGCAACTTGATGCCTCGGAGAAGATGGTTGACGCTCTGGTAGAAATGCTCAACGGTCTGAATGCAACAGGACGGTGAGCCGCGGGGGCTCGCAACTTCGCCGCGATATCGCAATCGTCTTTTATGCCTGTCACTTTTCTATTCTCATCCTGACCACACTAAACCCAAATGGAAACAGAACAAAGCCAACAACCTTGACAAGAACTCAAGGTGCATCCTGTGAATATGTCACAAAAGATCATGGGAGCTTTAGTACTGCTATTATGGTTTCAACAGGGAATCGAGAAACGTAAATGGGACCTGATTATCTGCGAAGAATTCAGTCGGCTCTTTAGAAGTATCTCCCCGTGTATGAACCTGGTGGGAACCGCTGTCGACAACGAAATTCGTATCATCTGTATTAATGATCGAGTCGATACCGCTAATGATGATTGGCAACATCGTCTGGAAGATGCACAGAAAGACGATGGACAGGACAATTATCTCACCCGCTATCACATTAAGCGGACTCAGGATGGGCGATGGGGCCGCTTCGCCCGGGATACGAGCGGTATCTGAGTAACCCGGAAGATCAAAAAGATCCCAAGTATGATCGGATTGATCAAAAACGAGTAGAAATAATTCTGGATCCTCTAACTGACTACGCAGAGCGATTACTACTGACCCCTGAGAATATTGAACAACTTAGGACCCAGTTAAACAGACGTCGCACTAAAATCAAGCGGCAATAGAACAACCTGTTGATGGATAATGATGACCCTCCTGAGTTTGTGGCCGAAAAGGCAAGGGAAATTCAGTCTTAACTGGATGAACTGTTCTTCGATGCCGTGGCTTCAAAATATTCTAAGCGCTACCCAAGTCAGAACTTGGTAAAGGTTCTGCTGAATTGAATTCAGTTGGTTGCAGGGGGCTCTGAGAGAGACAGGATCACTTTATTTTGGGGAATGGCTTGAACTACAACTGAAAGCGGTGAAGAGTCGTAATCCCCATATAAGGGAGGGACAGCGCGTCCATGATCCCTGGTATGCTTCGTGATTCCATCTGCGATAATAATTTGTACTACGATTGCACGATGTATTCCTGCGGCGGCACCGTCATTCGAAGTATACGTACCGAGTACGAACGTGCCGTCTTCTTGAATCGTTCCGGTCGCTGATGTCCCGTGTTCTTTCGATTCTAATTCGATGGTGCCAGTCCGAACCGGCTCACCGTCAGCAAATTGAACACGGCCTGAAACCGGGTAGGTCGGTACCTTGTCCGAACCACAACCATAGCTGCAAATCAACAATGTGAGTATGCCCCAGCGCATTGCTCAAAATTCTCCAATCGTTTCGCCATCATGACGATTGGCAAGGTGACCTAAGAGACGCGTGTTGATGGATGTCGAAATAGTGCGCACGCTGCCGTCTGCCATGGTGAATTGCACATAGCCCGAGTGTGAGCTTCCGAAGGAATACGATCCGGCCCGAGAGTCATTTTGATGGTGCCCCAGCGGTACGCCCGGCCCCGCGATGCGAGAAAAATTAGTCAAATGCCGACCTAAGTAAGCGGGACCATTGAATGGTGTCTTATTTTTCCACGTTCCCAAGACATGATTTTCGCCGATCAGTAAAGTGTTGCTTGCCCCATCAGTCACATCTGCGATGCGAACTTTACCTAGCCAGTTTCGCTCGATGCCAGACTCGTCTCCCATCGGTCGACTGGAAATAATCACTCCTGTCCCGTTGCCGCCCCAATAAAAATCGGTGGGTTGACTGATCGCTCCCGGGGAGAGATCTCCATGGTTGGCGGCATAGTCTGCCACTGCTCCACCAGGAACGGTTTGAGTGCCTGCCGGGCAACCGCAGGGGGCGGTGATTGTTATGATTTCCTCATCGACCACAGCGGTATCGACAGAGTGTCGCTCTGGGCAGAGGAAAACTGGCAATGCCTGCTGACGAGCCGACTTGGGATTCAAACCGTAGGCAAGATATTCGTCCCACTGAGCATGCAGAGAGGACTGTTCTATAAAGGGGAGGAGTCTCACAAGCCAGGTTGGTTCGTCCAAACCAACCAGCATGCCGCCATTATCAATTGCAGTGCGTGGGACATTCAGTATCAACCTGGCCGGAGGAAATGCACCGTGGGTATCGTGAAAGGAATGAGTCGCCAGTCCCAGTTGCTTAAGATTATTCGCACACTGAGTTTTTCTGGCAGCAGCTCGCGTTTGCTGAACCGCTGGCAGCAAAAGGGCAATCAGCAATCCGATAATGGCGATTGCAACGAGCAATTCAATAATGGTAAAACCGCTTCGAATGAGCCGCTGTTGATTATGAACATGCATGATTTTACCTCGAACTGAAAATGCAACTGAACCATATATATCAGTAAAACTCAAGAACAAGATATCCTATATAGTTCAGCCCGGAATCGTTCCAGCCCTGGATTGCCTTAGATTTTAACCGTTGTGGACCCTATGTCTAGCGCGTATTGATATTCACCGCTTACCAGTCTACCGACTATCACGGCATCATATTTATTCATGTCAGTCGTGCCTGACTCTCAGTATGTTGGGGAATAATCTGGTCGAGAGAACCAGATTCCGAGTCAGTATCTGATACTAATTCCGAAGAGCTATCATCGATATTATCATTAACTTTAAAAGGATCGAAGTAAGCTGACCAGACCTCTGGACCCTGTAGCCATTCCAGATCTTGAAGCAAACATTGATCTAATACGGTTTTAATCCGCTTCTCATCCATTTCGGTGCCGATAAAGACGAGTTCCTGACGTCGATCCCCGTAGGGACCTTCGAATTTAGATCGGATCTCGCGTTCCTGCTCAGCATCGACATTCCAGTCTTCTGGTGCCACGGTGGACCACCAGTAACCCGACGGGTCAAACCGCATTGAAGTACCGGCATGTGACCAGAGATTGGCAATGTTATTTTGTGATGCAACCCAGGCGAACCCTTTACTGCGGAGGACATTGTTCATCCACGAATCGTCCTCGTCAAGTGCATACCAGAGTCGTTCCGGATGAAAGGGACGCCGAGCCTGGTAAGTGAAACTCCGAATGTTATATTCATCTACCTCAGAATGAATTTCGCCTCGTGGCGTCTCAAGCCAACCAGCATGGGCAGAAGCGGAATTCAGGTCAAACAGCCCCGTTCCCAGAACCTGATTTAAATCAACTTTCCCGAAGGCCGAGTGCAGAACATGCACTTTGGGATTCAGGTGGCGAACGATATCCTCAAGCTGTTTCAACTCCTGAGTGCTGACCAGATCGGCTTTGTTGATCAGAATTACATTCGCAAATTCAATCTGGTCAATCAGCAGGTCCACAATGTTGCGGCAATCTTCATTGCTCAGGCCAATTTCACGATCGACCAGATCGTCACTGGACTTGTAATCACGTAGAAAATTAGCGGCGTCAATGACCGTAACCAGTGTATCAAGCTGCGCATAATCCGAGAGACTGTTACCAGTTTCGTCTTCAAAGGTGAACGTTTCGGCAACAGGCATCGGTTCGGAGATGCCCGTTGATTCGATCAACAGATAATCAAATCGCTGTTCCCGCGCCAGTCGGCTGACTTCTACCATCAGATCTTCTCGGAGCGTGCAGCAGATGCATCCGTTTGACATCTCTACCAGTTTTTCTTCTGTACGGCTGAGAGTCTGATTACCGTCTTTTACCAGCGCTGCATCAATATTGATTTCGCTCATGTCATTGACAATGACGGCGACTTTAAGACCTGCTCGGTTGGATAAAATATGGTTGAGCAAAGTCGTCTTGCCTGCTCCCAGGAAACCAGACAGGACGGTGACAGGAAGCCTTTGAGGGGCACTTTCAGAACTCTGAATCATGGTAACTCCATTTAGGTATTCTAAAATATTATTTGATCGTGTTTTTAATTGTCGAATTACATCACTGTTCGAATTCAGTTTAAATCTCTCAGGTAAGCATCGACCATCCGCCGATGCGTGTGGTGGATGTCGGAGACCAGCTGCCTGACTTCCTCGTGTTCTTCATCTTCGATTTCGTGAGCCAGCAGTTCCAGTTTTTCCCGTAGAAGCTGAGCCTTCCAATGATGATATTCACTGAGTTTCAGTTTTCTCAAATAGACGCCCACCTCCAGCTTGCGTGTCCAGTCATCGTAGATTTCGATCCAGTATTTTGAATGCGATTTATTTCCAGAGAGTGCTCCGGACAGAGCTTCCGTTTTGGCGATTGTCATCTCTTCACAGATGACTTCCGGCGACGGGTAATAGGAAAAGCAGCCAACACCACTAGCGACGATCAGACCAACAAGAACCAAAAATCCCAGAACCGGTCCTGGAAGCACAATGTCATATTTGCCGGTACGAACCGGTTCTGCTTTTTGTAGCCAGTTTTCGATACGCGAGTTTCGGTCAAAGAATCTGAGAATAAAGCCTGCCAGGATTACGCAGCCCAGAATGCCCGCTGAATAGATTTCGTAAGGATCGACAACATGTCCCAGCTTCTCTTTTGCGGTCTTATAGAAGTTGGTCGTTCCCGCACTGAAAGGCTGGCAATAAATATCGAAAGCATGCGTATGGTCCGCGGGCTCGATATGCGACGGGAACAGCGGTTTTTCTACTCCATATGCCAGTCCGACGATGACCAGTAACAGGAGAGAAAACCAGACGATCGTTTTTTTCCAGTTGTAATTTCGAATAATCCAGGCCACCAGTCCCAGATTCACGCCGGCGCCGAGCACCAGCAGAATGAATGCGGCCCCGACAGAGTTGGCATGCTGAAACATGGAACCCAGTTGAGACATGGCCAGCATGGGAGTGGCGTAAACCGGAATGGCAATCCCGGTCATCAGCAGTGGTGCATAGGGGTTGTCGTAATTAACTGATCGCTGCAAACTGCTCTGTGGTAATACCACACCCAGGAGAGCGACCCCCGCCAGTCCGATCATAATATAGATCAGGCTGCTCCCCGATGCTTCTTTAATCGCACTGACGCCAACCGAGAGCATACGTTTCATTCCATAAGGAATCACCTGATCGTCAGTGGGATACTCTGGTTTATCGGGAAAAAGCCTGTCCCAGATGGTCCCCACCAGAGTCACGATCAACAGTGAGAAAAGTGCAAAAGCCAGGATCGTGACCGGTTCAGAAAGGGTCAGTCCGTAAAGTAAGGAGAGCGGGTTGAACAGGGGAGCGGACATTGCAAAGGCGATAATGGTACCTCCCGCCAGTCCTGCTTTTTTCAATTGACGGGCAACAGGAATCACACCCAGTGAGCAGACCGGAAGCAGCATGCCAATGACCCAGGCCCGGAACAGTGCAGCCCTGGTCCCTTCACCAAACAGACGTCTTGTTTCTGCTGCGCCAAAGAAACGCTGAAAGATGGCTGCAATAAACAGTCCGGCGAGAATAAAGGGCGCGGCTTCCAGCAGACACTGTATAAAGCGAAGTGTGAATCCCCAGAGAATGTATTCAATCATGACAGAGTCCCGAAACAGGAATAATAGGGCAATTGAAGGTATGTTTTATAAATTTCAGCCGTTGACTTTATTCATTTCAGAGAGTGCGGAAAATTGTTTTAATTTCACGACCAGCAGAAAGTAGCGCCCGACCAGCGATGAGTCGACATCTGCGAAGTCTATCTGCTGATAAACAGTCATCAGCTCTGTGGAAGACTGCTTGACTTCATCCCAGTCCCGGTGTTTCAACTCACTGTCTGCGGCCAATTCGGGGATCCAGTCGATGATTTCTCCCAGCTCCTGCTGCTTTTCCTGACTGCCTTCCTCTTGTTTATGATTCAGCAACCACCGCATCCGGGTATCCAGTTCTCTGACTGTTGCGGTATATGACTTTGGTTTGTGCCCCGGTATATGATGTTCAAGGTGCTGATCTTCCATGGAAGACTCCGCGGTCTGTGTGCATCCTGTCTGAAGCGAAAGCAGAAGACCGCAGAAAAACATTGCTGCGATGGTCATAAGTCGATTTGTTAAAATGTCTTGATCTTGCATGTGCTTACCAGTCAGAACAGGTGTGAGAATGAAACCATTCACAAGTATAAACTCAGTGAGAAGAAGGTAATGCATAATCAGGCAGTTTTACGGATGTGAGGATCTCATCAATCAGAACCCGGTTTTCTGACTGGTCGATACCCAGTCGGACGCTGAGCACAGGCAACGCGGTTTCCAAAAGATCGTCTGGTATCACATAGCTCCTCTGGTTTAAAAATGCATGCGCCTGGGCTACTCTCTGCCAGGTCAGTAACCCACGAGGACTTAAGCCGAGCGCAAGATGGGGGTGTTTCCGAGTCGCATTTCCGATCTGCACCAGATAACGTTGAACGGATTCTGCCACCGGTATCGCTGCGATCTTCTGCTGCATTTCCAGCAATTCTTTCTCATTGAAGACCGGTTCCCGTTCCGTTACCGCATCAGAGTCCTGGTCGATGGCCGCGGCCAGCATGCGTATCTCATCAATTTCTTCCGGATATCCGATCGTCAACTTCATCGCAAACCGGTCGAGCTGCGCTTCGGGCAGGGGATATGTTCCGTGCTGATCAATGGGATTCTGAGTGGCAATCACAAAGTAATCCTGCGACAACTGATAACGGACCGCATCCACGGTGACCTGTCTTTCCGCCATCGCTTCCAGCATGGCACTCTGCGTCCGGGGAGTTGCCCTGTTAATTTCATCGGCCAGCATGATGTCAGAAAAGACCGGCCCTTCGCGAAATTCGAATTCATGTGTCTTCTGATTGAAAATATTGAAGCCGGTAATGTCACTGGGAAGCAGGTCGGGCGTGCATTGTACTCGGGCAAACCGGCCTCCAATCAGCGTGGCGAGCGTTTTGGCCAGCATGGTCTTACCGAGTCCAGGGTGGTCTTCCAATAGCAGATGACCGCGTGAAAGCAAACAGATCATCACATTGTCTATGACTTCGGATTTCCCTTTCAGAACCTGGTTCAGACAGTCACTTAACTGTTCAATTCGGGAATATTCCTGCTGCAAATCCATTTTGGTATCGTTTTCTAATAGTGTTGACATGGGACCCTGCTTTTATAAATGAATGAATGCGTCTATCAGGGAGATCGTTTTATCCAGCGGGCATCGTTGATGATCCGATTGCAGCAATCGCTGATCTGTTCCGTTCGGGGAGTATGCGTTTTATCAGCGGAACAGGGAGCAAACGCAGCCCAGTTCACGTATTGGGCCAGTTCAGACAGACAGGCTGTATTAATGGCTAAATTGTCTGACTGCAGTTTCAGCCACTGGCTCAGAGACATTGTGACAGGCCTTTTCTGACCCTGACTGCGTACTCTCAATTCAAGCAGCCAGAGTGTTCTGAAAATCAACCGCCGGGTATCACGAGGACGGTAGAGCTTAAGCCAGCCTGTTATCAGAAAATCGATAATCTGATACCGGAGAATAAAGATGCTGATAATGCTTCCGAGCGTGAGTAAACTCAACATCAGGTGTTTACCAAGCCAGTTGGTGATAGCCAGAAACGCTTCAATCGTTTTTTCGTATAACGACAGGGGAGGTCCAAGAACGGCATACCCGACTGTGGGCTCGATCGTGCACCAGTCGCTTGCGCTCGGTCCAACTTTTACTTCGACCCAGAAGTGTACATCATCTGCAAGGACGGGAGTGTGGTCTGATTTGATATCATAGTGATCCGGACTGGCGTAAAATCCACTCACCAGCCTGGTGGAATATCCCAGTGATCGGAGCATCAAGGCAGCGGACGAAGCAATCAGGTAGTCCGGACCTGCTTTGTGTTCGAACAGGAAACGGTCCAGGGGGAGCGCCTGTTTTCCGTCGTAGGTAATCGAGCGATCGTGCTGGAAATGCTGGCGGTGGTATTGTTCAATCCGTTTGATCTTTTCCCAGTCATTTTCTATTCCAGATACCAGGTCTTCAGCCAGTCTTTTTATTTTTTCCACTACGGGTAATTCCGGCAGGGCAATGAAGTGTTTTTGCTGATGTGATGTCGACGCGTATTTGACAGCGCGAAAATCAATCAATTTATGATCAGGAAAATGGCTGATCAGGTGCATGGGGACCAACCTGGGTAACTCCTTGCGGTCGAGCTTGACAATACTCTCCTGATGCCAGTCGAACAGATCAATCCTGTCGACAAGATCGATATGAATTTCTCTCAAATGCAAGGGGGCGGGGAGCTGGTTCGATTTCAGATGATTGTTGGTGATGACATGCAGTTCATTTCTGCACTCCTGCGACAGGGTATGTGCCTTGCTCTCGACGACAATATAAGGCTTCTCAAAACGTTCTTTGAGCGAGAAAGGTTTCCTGTAGTCACCTTTTAATGGTTCACTGAACCAGTTCACTCCGTCGAAAATATCGTACGTCTCCATACGGAGGTGCAGGGGTGTTCTACCCGAGACGTGCAGCAGGGCATCGGAAGAAATACCTTCCGCCGACTCCTCTTCGGCTGTTTTCTGTTGTCTTGCCGTTGAAAAGTGACGGTTGATGTTCTCCGCATCGGGCAGTTCTTTTTCTTCGATCTTCTGATCCTGCATTCTCAGGCCGATCGCCCGATCAATGTTTTTCGAGATCTCACCTTCCTCTTCGTAGGTATCAGACATGATGTCATACAGGCTGGGATCGTCTGATGACATGAAGGGGGCATTTTCAATGGGAGCAAAGCTGCGAATATCGAACTTACCGGCAACCAGCAACTCGCCATCCCCGAGTCCGTCCCTGGCATAGAGATCGCCCCGACTGTCACCGCCAGAACTGGGCATGATTCCCTTAAATGCATGGACGACCGGATTCCCGCTGGAAAAGGAAATGATCAGAAACAGCACTAAGGCCAGCGAGGAAAGCAGCAGATATTTACCTGGATTCTGTTTCTTGACAGCCGGAAGCAGGGCAATTCTGAGTGTGTTCCAGTAAGAGTAAAACAGCCAGAAAAATCCGAGCATCAGCTCCAGCCCCGCGAGCACGATCATGTCCGGACCCGAATACGTTGTTGCGGCACAAATAATCAGGAAAATTGATCCCCAGGCAGCAAACTGCTGGTATTTCTTCCAGCAACCGGCTGCAGCCATGACCAGAAATGTGTTCTTGACAGCGAACATCAGGATCAGTTCAAACGGTCTGCCATTTCCGAAGAACATTCTCTGGATTGGCTCCCAGACCAGACTTGCCAGCATCACGGTCAGTAATATGAGATTTACAAATGCTTCCGTACCATTCCGTTTTTTGAGGGAAGCAAAATAACGCATACCCAGGAATGCAACCGTCGTTTCGATCAGAAAATTGACAGCGATCCAGGTACGCGAATACCGGCCATCGGCGTCTGATATCGAAAGCGCTAATGCCCCCGCCAGGACCATCGCGATTGTGATAAAATGCAGAATACGACTGTCAGATATCTTTTGGGGTTCAGCTCGCATAACAGGCTTTTTTCCAACTGTCGGTGAATGCTTTTTCCCGGCTTTCATCGGGAGTATTCAACCGCATCCAGGGTTCACATTGGCAGATCGGATCGTGTTCGATTTCCTGTGTTGGTGAATCCTGAACCACAATCGAACGGGAGCGATGACGTGAAGAATTATTTTGCAGCTGTTTTATGTATCCCCTGGAATTTGTAATAACGAACTCAGGCAGGGGAGATCTGGTATGCTTGACCTCTGAATCGGGCAGTCCATCGGCCGGGATGCAAGCCAGTTCATCCAGCAGCAGATACTGATCTCTCTGGTTGCCTTCACAGCGAAACAACTGGTTCCCGACCAGGCACTCTACGCAGGCATGCTGTTTTAAAAGTGAATGACAGATACTCGCAGTGATGCGAATTATCGCTTCCAGAGAATCCCTATTACCGTTTTGATAGTGTGACTGATTGAGATCGGGAATGACTCGGAGCGCGCACACTGCCGCTGCCTGCCGCTCCGTGACAATGATTTGCCCCTGCCTGGCAGATTGCGACCAGTGGACACGTCTTAACGAATCGCCCAGACGAAATGTCCTGGTACCGATCACATCGCCATAATCGCCGGCACGATGCGAAGCAAACCGATCTTCGCTGGAACTGACTTCTCTTAATTCAGGCATGAAAGCCAGTTTGGAAATCTCGGGCCAGACGATCAGCACGGAATCCATGGAAAGCGAGATCTTCTTTTTATACAGGCCGAACGGAAACGCTGTCTCAAGAAATGCAGTACTGGTGGAATAGACGCCCCGTTTGCGGGGGATAAAGTTCCAGGTATACTCACTGGTTTTCCAGCCTGGAATACAATCGATGGCGACTTCGCACAAGTGATCGGAATGTTCAGAGAAAGGATGGCGCAGATACACGCCCCAGGCAGGCCAGGGCCAGTTGTTTTTCACAATCAGCCTGGCTCCCACTGATTCGCCACATTGTGTGCGAACTTTATTGAATGAAAGTTCTGCTGCAAGGCCTTTCACACTGACCCAGGGCCACAGAACCCCGACTGCGATGATCATCGCCAGAGCTGTTGCAATATAAAGAATCGCGGAATTGACCAGTAGGCCGCAAACGAGTGCTGTCAGAATACTGAGGGACAGACACCAGAAGGGATTCTTCATCCAGTAGACCCACTCGTTGATCTGGGGACAGAAGTCATGGTGCAGCATCTGATTGAGCGAGTTGAGAACCGAATGATTGCTTTTAAGCTGCTCTTTCGTCTTCAATTCTTCGAAGTCCGGCATGTAGTACCTCAAGCCCAAGAATGGTGGTATTCGGATTGAATCTCCTTGACGCCCAATTATTTCCACTCAATTAAAACAAATCAACATGTAAATGCAAATAAGTTGCAATAAAGATGCGATTACGAATAAGGTCTGGCCGGATGGTCACCTTGTGTGATGGTATGAATGGTAACAGGAATGAGTTGTTTTTATATAAATGACAGAGGCGTGAAGAGCCAGTTTGAGACCAATCTACTGTTCGAGATTTTCATAGGGGTTTCCTTGCCCTTCAGATAGTTGAAAAGCTCCTTCTGTATATCCACATACCGGCACATCCCCCTTCGTAACCGGTTGCGTCTCGGGAAACCAGGTCATCAGCCGTAGCAGAACATCGACTTCTCCCACTAACACGATTCATCTGACGATCAGGGGCTAGTAGAGTCGCTGTATCAGGCCCTCTGTTTCCAAACAGGGGTTCTGCCATAAAGATGGTATTTGTGGTTCCGTCTGTAATGTCACCCAGTTGTGAGGATAATCCCCACCAGAACAGACCGTCGTTTTCAGGCATCCAGTATTCGGTATTGAGTCCGGAGCCACTGTTGACCAGGTAGTTAGAACCAGCCCATACTGGACTGATTTTCAAAAACTGATCTAGTTGTTAAGAAGGTTCTTAGCGTCCTTTTGAGGAGGAGAACTTTTGATGAACAAGCGAAGAAAATGACACAACACCGAGCAAATCGTCCGCAAACAGTGTGATGCGAAATGTCGGTAAAGACCAGGCTTCCATGCTACAGATCCTGGAGGTCAGTGAATCCACTTCTCAGCGCTGGCGGAATCAGTACGGCGGCATGAAATCGGAAGAAGCCAAGCGTCTCAAACAACTGGTCGCCGAACTGTCGTATTTGAAGTGGGGGGGCTGGGATTGCATTACGCACGCGTATGTTGACACAGTAAATTCGTTCGCTAACAACTTACTGATGCGTCAAATTCACTACTCAATCGATGATCAAATCAGAACGATGTAGAATCTTCCTCCGATCGATTCTCCGAGGGCGATTGTGAATTGTCAGTCAACTGCTGTGAAACTTTGCTGCTCAATAGCCCCCCCGAAGACGGGTAATTCTGCGCCCACAGTGGTTGACCATTGGAAAAGAGCACATAGCTGGGGCAGACGGTCGCGCCAAGCGAGGCTGCAAGAGTCTGATTGGAATGATAATCCATGCGAACTATCTCCACGCGACCCCGGAGATCATCACGTAACTGCTGCACCTGTGGTCGCATATCATTACAGCGAAAACATCCGGTCATGACGCTGAACTCGACAAGAACTGGTTCTTCTGAGCTCTGCACAAGTTCGTAGAACTCGCTCGCATTCACTACTGGAACCGGCTTTAAATTCACTGCGGATGATTTCGTGGTAGCGTTGCTCCCGTTACAGCCTGATAGCAAAGTCAATCCGCAAACCATCAAAGTGAATATGTATGAATAAGTGCTCACGGAAGTGACTTCCCGGCTCAAAATGGATCATTGAAAAACTGTTATAGATACCTGTAATTTTAATCTGAGTGGCGAATAGGGAAGGGACGGCCCCAAAACCGAGAAGGGAATTGAATGAGACCTCCCTATGCCAATCCTTGATCTCATATTTGCTTGATTATAGAAACGAGATGACTTGGGACAAGTCCTCAATATTAGACGATGGGAGGCGAGCAGAACAGCTTCGCTTCCGGTACCGGGGCTCTGTAGCCCAGTGAACTGTGCGGTCTGATGGAGTTGTAATCACTCCTCCAACCTTCGATCAGCACTTTGGCTTCCGATAACGTATCGAAGATTTCACCGTTGAGCAATTCATCTCTCAGTTTTCCGTTAAAGGATTCGATGTAACCATTTTCCCAGGGACTGCCTGGTTCAATGAACAAGGTCTTCACTTCCACCCTGCGGAGCCCGTCTCGAACTGCAGAACATGAAAAGCACAAACAGTATTTCCCTAAACTCCTAATGTACCTGGGATAACGGCTGTTATTTCTGAGCGATTATTTCATGACAGATTTGAAGTTATGGTTGTAAGATCAGAACCGTAATGCGGACCAATGACATGTCAGATAAAAAAGGGACTGTCAGAAAAAATCTATAATAATCGCTCTGAGCTGATCTGAAATCGATTTATTTTGCGGTATTCAATTGGTGGAAGTATCGTTCCCGAGTCGAGATTGGATTTTCAGAATTAAACCTGCAGTCACCAAGAATCTGAGGTAGTGCTCTCACAGTTAAATTTTCAGAGAAGTACTTGTTATTCGAATCCAAACACCACATAATACTCATGGGGTGAATAAGCGTACAACTGTAAGGGCATTGGTAATGATAAGCACACCTGATCAAAGACGTGGATTTTCACTAATCGAACTGCTTGTAGCGATCTTTATCATCGCAATATTAATTGCCTTGCTAATTCCGGCGATTCAGCAGGCACGCGAGGCTGCCAGGCGTGCCCAATGCAAAAATAATCTCAGACAAGTTGGTCTGGCACTTCAGAACTATCACAGCGCCTTTCAGAATTTTCCACTGGGAGTCAGAAATCAGAATTTGGGATTCGGTTCCAGTTGGTGGGTTGGCTTGCTCCCTTATCTTGAATATGGAGCACTCTATAGTCTGTACAACCATGATATCGCCAGCTGTGGATTCACCCCCCTGAATCCGGCTCTCACAGCGGACGTCAATATGACGGTCATGCTGTGCCCGTCCAGCCCACTGGATGAGAGGATCAACGGTGTTCTATTGCCGGGAGTTAATATGACGATGCCGCATTATGCCGGCATCTCTGGCGCGACAAATACCGGCACTGTTTCAGGGAGTAAGATTTCATTTTCAGACGATCTCTTTCCCGCCTCATCAAATTCCATGTGTTGCTTGCCTTACCTGGATGGCAGAGTTTCAGCCACGGGCGTACTCGTTCCTAATCGTACTGTCGCGATTCGAGATATCACAGATGGTACATCTAATTCAATTGTGGTGGGGGAGATTTCCAGTACTGTATTAAAATCTGGAGTGCATATCCGCGTGGATGCGGGTAATCCCAGTGGCTGGGCTGCTGGGACTGTGAATGTCGGGACGCCTCCGCTGTTGCTGGGACCCGGTGGTTTCACGCCAGCCTTCCCTGTATTTAATCTGACAACAGTTCGCTACCCCATCGGCACGAAGGATGGGGGATTGCCAGGGATTCATACTGACGGGGGGCCAAATAACCCACTGATTTCTGCCCACAGTGGAGGGGCTCAATGTCTGCTCACTGACGGCTCAGTACGTTTTCTGAGCGAAAATATGAATCTGGAGACTTTAAAGCTTCTATGTACCCGTAACGACGGGAAAGTGCTCGGAGAATTTTAACCAGTTAAGGAGTGAATCAGAAATCAAAACTGAAACCGGAATTGTCATTGAAGAAAACTCACTTATTTGTACAAACAATCTTGTGCATTCGCAAAATTCATGATGAAAAGGGCCAACTATGATGAATCGTTTTAAACTCACTTTTTCTATGGGAATCTGTTTCTTGTTCTTTTGCCTGGCAGGTGATGCAAACCAGAGTGTTGCCAAAGATAAGACAGAAGAACCCAAGTTGATAACCTGCGTGTGTAATCAGGTTCCCTTGGGACCTGCAGGAGAAAATCTCTTGGTTTGGATGGCTTATCGGTATCAATACGAATCAGACTGCTCTGCTGCCACTGCCGTTTCTGTAATTGAATTTGATGAAGCCGGGATTTATCCGGAGATTTTATGTGGGGGACCTGGTCCTTGTGGTGGTTGCGAACCTAAACGAAAAAATGATCAGAAAAAAAAGACCACAGAGCCTGTTATCAGCCACTATATGCACCCCTTGCCTGCCCCAAAAGATGCAAGGCCCGATCTATTTCCTCCTCAAAGCGATATGAAATATGAAATTATTCGAACCCGATATATAATATTTGGAGATTCAAATGCACATATAGAAAAATACGCAAAGGTTTTTTTGCTTTGTGTCTCGAAGTCTGAGAATCCAACGCAACAGCCGGACGCGTTATATTTCTGGTATGGTTTTGAAGTTGACGGAAATAATGAGATGAACCCAATAAGACTGCCCTCTGATTCCTTCAAGAAAAGGGCTGACTATTATATGAATGATGGAGCTGGTGGCTGGAGTCAAGGAACATGCCGCGAATTTACATTTATCAACTACGGCGGAATGCAATTCCTGATTCGTTTTAAAGTTGAAGGTGATCCAGAAGAAGGTGGTTCGGATCGCAAGGGACAGAAAGAAACAAAATAGTCAGTTTAGAATACCTGTCATCCTGAACAGCCCACAATACTTGACTGTTTAGTCATTTTTCTGTGGGTTGTTCTATTTGAGTTGTTAAGGAAGCCGGGCGTACAAGTCGAAATCCAATCTTAGCACTTCCCCCATATCGTATTGCAGTTTTGACTTTGTAAGAATCAGATTGATTTTTATTTAATTTATCACTTCCCTGATTGGGATGATCATCCCGGAATACAGCAAGCCCGATTAGATCGGATGTACGAAACTCTGGGTTCAACTCCAAAGCTGTACTGGAATTTTCAATTTGTTCCGGAGTTGCCAGCGAAGAGGTCCATTCTTTACCTGTATGGAGAAAATTCTGCAGTTCAGGATACAAGGGTAGCGAAGCGATAACATACTCATATTCATTGGCGGTCATTAAACGGGCACCGGCTTCTTCAGCAAAATGAATGGCTACGTCCTGTCCCTTTGGATAATAAGGTTCGTCTGGAGGTGATTGAATCATCCCTGGTCGGATTTTCAGAAAGTCCCGATTTGTGAAGACTCTGGTTGAGACATAAAGATCTGGAATGGTAATCTGGTTCCCTTTGACCAAAACCATATCATCCAGAACGGTTTGTGATGGAATAATAATTTCAGGCCAATCGATCGTATCTGGGCCTGTATTTTGCCAGAACCGGTTTTTCGTACTCCCGATAGGAATTTCGGCTCCCCGGGGAGGCACCTTGCGAAACACGTGGTGAAAACGAGGCGTTCCTTCGAGAATCGCCACTACATAGTATTCTCCGGGAGCCAGACGCAGTGTATTGGGGGTGGTGCCTTCCGCTTCATATTTGATGTTTGTATCAGGGACCCCGGTGATGGGATCGCGAGGGTAGACCAGGATACGTGCATCCGGAGGATCCGTATGGACGTTGACCTGCCATTTTCCGTCATCATGCATCACCAGCATGGCAGTCATACCACTCAGGAGAAGCAGGCAGATCGTAGTGCAGGCGGCGCTCAATAATCGATTTCGTTTAACCCAGCGCCATAATTTTTCCTGCGGTGAAAGTCGACGTGCAGTGATTGGTTTGTCTTCGATGAATCGCTGCAAGTCGGCAGCAAGCTCACTCGCAGTGTTGTAGCGATCACCGACGAATTTGCTCATGGCTATCAGACAAATCGTCTCTAAATCACGGGGGACACTTGCATTCCATTTATGGGGGGGAACCGGTTCGGTATGCAGGATCTGCGATATCATCTGCTGGCTGGTGCTTCCCTTAAAGGGAACCCGATTTGCCAGGAATTCATATAAAATGATCCCCAGGGCATAGATATCACACCGACCATCGACCGAGGATGCTTTGCCGTCAGCCTGTTCCGGGCTCATATATGAGAAGGTCCCTATGATGGCGCCGTCCACGGCAATCGTTGATTCGACATCGGAGCGTTTGGCAAGTCCAAAATCAGTTATACGAACCTGACCGTCCTCAGTTATCAGAACATTATTCGGTTTCAGGTCCCGATGAATGACTGATTCCTGGTGCGCGGCATGCAGCGCACTGGCCAGATCGCGACAGATGGTGGCCGCTTTGATAAAATCGACTTCATGATGCCGCGTCCAGTCGCGCAAGGTCGAGCCCTGGATATACTCAGTTACCAGTATGGGAGACCCGTCTATCTCTTCAAAGTCATATATCGATACAATTCCCGGATGAGAAAGTCGGGCCGCAGCGCGGGCTTCCCGGAAAAACCGGTTTCTTTCAACTTCTGAGAGTGATTGATTTCGCGGGATTTTGACAGCTACGACCCGTTGTAGTTCTTCATCCCAGGCCTTCCAGACCACGCCAAAGGCGCCTCTGCCGACTATTTTCTCCAGACGATACCTGCCGATTCTGCGAATCTGCTGATGTGAGTCGGCCAACTGCGAGGAAAAATCCTGCAGGATCTCACTGTACTGGGGAAATCGAGACTGGTATTCATCCAGAGAGGTCAGGTTGCCGTTTAGACTTCGATAATGAATATCCAACCTGATTAATTCGGCAAAGATGATCGACTGAGTTTTTCCGGCGGTTTCGTTGAGGTAACTCTCAATCTCGGGGGGGCGGCCCTGTTTCCAGGATGACTCAAAACTGTCACAGATACGGTCTACAGTAATGGCGACTGCTATAAGATCATCATCTGACGGATCATATGGGAAATTATTCATGACTCCATACTTTTCTTATCAGTCGTACTTTTCGAGTAACTGTTGCAGGGGAAATATCCAATAATTCACAGATTTCTTCATGAGTGTAACCCTGTATCTTATAAACCGCAATTTTTTTCAAATTATCATCAGAAAGTTTTTTTAATGCACGCTGATATTCTTCCTCCATGATCACGAAGTATTCCGGAGAACGGTCTGTTGACACAAACGCTTGAAAATTTTCGATTGAATTCATCGAAACTGGAAACTTACCGTGTAGAGAGGTTCGTTTCTGGGCCGTTTCTCGACGGATATGAGTCACTGCCTTTCTGTGGGTCATGGCAATTAATAACCACCATAATTCGTCTCGATTCTGTACTGAATCGAAACGTCCCTGTTGTGAGGCAGCCCATACACTTTCGAAAACAGAAAGCACGATATCTTCGGCATCTAGTGTGGAGGTTGGAAAAGTTTTGACACGTGTCTCCGCATAGCGAATCAATTTTTCATAGAACTCATCCCAGATTCCCTGGACAACTTCTTTCTGATCCTTACCCAGGGTAGCCAGCCAGTTTGAAACCGGAGTCTCTTCGTTTTTATCCATGTTTGATTTCTGATTTGAAATTGGAACAGAAAAAATGGCCCCTTCAATATTTAGCATACACAATTTCACCAGTATACCGGTTTGCTAGAGAGTAATCTCCCTTGTTCTGTAAGAATTTAAGACGATTACCCTCAACTGTTTTTCCTGTTCTATACATGGAATATCTACACTTCAGGTTCGCGCGGCGGAGGTATGAATGACTCTCAAACTTGCAGAGAAAATATTGGTGAATCATGAAATGATTCGCACTGAAGCAAGCTGCCTCCCTGCTGAACTCATTCTAATCAGCAGGAATTTTCAAATTAAATGATCTCTCCTGGAATTACTTTGCGATTTGATATTGGAGAGATCATCTGGAAATGTCCATTGGTTTCCCTCTGGCTTCATAAGAAATTCTTAGCGTTGGCAAAGTAAGCCCTTAACGTTTTAGAGATAAATGAGCTGGATTACACATCATGTTACGCTTAATAGGGAGTAACTCTTATGTCCGCTGATTCGGGAGCATGTACTTCAGTTGCCAGAGGTGGTGTGGGAGAGTCAGGAGCATCCGCGTTGCTGATACATTCGATTAAGGGCCCCCATTCGAAAATGATTGTCCTGCGAAATGTTGAAAGCAGTTTATGCCCCAATACCTGGGCACTTGCGAGTTTGTTTGTTAACGGCACGCCTATGGCCTCAGGCAATATCTCGACCGAGGGCAGTTCGATTCAAGTTGAGGTATCCGCTGGAGGAAGTGTTGCCGCTCTGATTCAGGCTGTACCAAATTTCAATCGTGTTTCCTGCGTTCGTCTGGGAGAAGCTTCTATTAATCTTGAAGAATGCGATCTGGTTAGTCTGAGCCGAACGAACGAAACTCAAGCAGGCGTCATTTCGACAAGCAATATAGTGACTCGTGACTGGTATGCATGGAATAACACGATGCCACCCAAACCCGACCAGTTCCATCTAGTTGGTGAAGTGCAGGTTCCTAACCCTGGAGTCGATGTTGTGCTGCTTCCAAGAATACCGCAGGGGTTTAACCCGAGGATCCTGCTGATGGAAATTCATCTTCATCAACGTCCTGGCATTTGGCCACAGTTCGTGGTTTGGAAACCGGTCAGTTACAGCAAAGTCAATGGTGACTACGATTCCGTTCAGGTTTTTCATGGTAATGATCTTGTTGTGGACATTCCGGTGGAGGTAGTGCAGTAGACGAGTACGGTGATGCATGTAAACGATTCCAGTCTGAAGAGGCTGGTTCACGAATTGCGTTGTTTTCATCTGAGTGAGGATGCAAATGAAGCTGGAACACTTAATTATGCACAAGAAACTCTACGCTATGGCATTTGCTGTATCAGCTTGCCTGGCGACTTCAGTTGCAATCGAAAAGATACAATACGATGTACCGGAACTTTCGCCAACATCTGTTGCCGGCGATCCCACGACAATCGCGTCGGCGACAAAAACAGCTGCCGGTAAAGAGTCACGTTTGGCTGACGGGCTAACGCAGACTGAACTAATTCGTGTGTGGAACGAAGGGGCTCAAGAGTGGACCGCCAACTCAAACATTAAGCCGAAGCGTGACCGGGAAACCGCAGAGCAATTCATGCTCATGATGCAGGGTATGGCTGGAATCGGGCCAGAAGATTCGAAATGGGTTCGTGACAAACTGTTCGAAGGCTTTATACCAGCACCAATGCCGTGCTGCGGTGTCCCTGGAAGCAAGAATCCTGAGGACGAACATCAGTGCTGCGAGAAACAGAAAAACGCGATCGATATGGCCGCATTGTCAGGAGATTTCGCAGAGAAAGCGCGAACGCGATTCAATGAACAGTTTGGGCCGATGATGGGTAGACCAATCAAATCGTCTGCTAAAACCAGTTTTGTTTCACGACAGTTCGCGAGCGAGGACCTGCAACCAGACACTGAAGGACCATCTGACAATGCATTTGAAGGTCTGCGTATTTCGGTAGTCAAGCCATCGCCAGGTGACCCGCCTGCCAACTTTAGTATATCCGCGATCAGCACGCCTATTGTCTATAATCGATTTGGTAAGGATTTCCGTAGGATAGAGGTGAATGGAGTCACCAAACCGTTTGGTGCGAGAGACAATGACGGAATGATCTTCGTATTGGATGAGGACATTGATAAAGTTCGTGCTGGAAGCGAATACTTCAACGCAGGACACGATCCGATTTTCTACGGAGTTGGTCACGGCACGCCTTTGTTTCTCAAGGACCCTGGTACCGGCAGATACCTCGATGCAAACAAACAACTGACTGATGAGCCTAAAGTTCCCGTACTCACTGTGGAACCGTTGATCATTCGGGCAAACTGTGGTGATACAATCGTCATTGACTTTACTAATCGATTGGATGTAAATCGTTCATCTGGTGCCTCGAAGGCAAACCTGATCGTGGAAGGAGCGACCTACAACACTGGTGATGTAGGTCATGTGGGAGAAAACTGTGTTGAGCCTGTTGCTGCAGGAAATAACAATCCACAACTGCGCTACGTCATCAAAATCGGCAACGAGCGTGCGACTGAAGGAACTTACTATTTTCACAGTAAGCCGATCGATTCGAAGGATCTCAACGGAAGCCTCCATCGCATGAAAACACAGGCATCACATGGGCTGTTTGGTGCTCTGATCGTCGAACCGAAAGGTTCAAAGTATCTGGACTCATACACGTTTGAGATCAAGGATGGAAGCGAGAACGGTTTTGGTGATTATGAAGTGGATGAAGATTCTTATGCCGAAGTCAAGAGTGGCTGGGCAGCGATCATCGTAAACGAAGACGAGTCGATTCCAGCGTTTCGCGAACACGTTGTCATGTTCCACGATGAGTTGGGGGATGACTTAATGGAGGATGCGGAAACAGAAAGCCCAAGAGCATTGAGTTACCGCTATGCAGGATTCAATGAAATTTTTGGAAGAAGGCCTTTCGGAGATCAGGATGGCGGCAAGGATTCACCATTCGAGATCAACGATCACTCAATGGCCTATAGTGCTTACACTTACGGCGACGCTTCGACACCCCATCCACGATTTTATGTTGGAGATCCGATGCGATACCGCATCGTACACGGTGGCGCGGGCAACGAATTCCACGTCTTCCATCACCATGCACACCGCTGGCGCTTTCAACCCGGGATCAGTGAAGCGGGAGCGAAAGACGATACGGCGAACTTGACGAGTCCATCAAAACGAGGACGTCCCGAAGACCCGAACCAGCCTGATTTAACTGTATCTGCTTCAACACGTATCGACTCGCAAACATTAGGTCCGGGAGAGACTTTTGACGTTTTGATGGAGGGTGGCGCAGGGGGAACACAAAGGACTGTGGGGGATTCGTTACTGCACTGTCACATTATTGACCATGTGATCCAGGGAATGTGGACCTATGCACGTGTCTATAACACGTTGCAGGAACCAGGAGTGTCTTATTATCCGCCACTCGCCCCACTTCCAGATCGACTGAACGAAGCAATTCGTCCGCCCATTGCCGTGGACTCGCTCACATTGCAGACGATGGTGACTCAACCAGGAGCACCGAAGCCAACACCCGTCGCCGGGCCGTTGGCGGGTGTTCCGATCACTGATATTCAGAATCAGCTGATTCCCTACATCGAAAATCAACTTCCTCCTCAAGGGGTTCCTGAACTTGATAAAAAAACCGAAGTTAATGATGAGCATCGCGCGGAAATCAATCGTGCCAATCAATGGGATTGGGAAATCATAGATGTCCCTGGTCAGGGAATTCTTTATCTTGGTGAGAGATATGATCTTGGTGATTTTCATACTGGTAAAGAGCGTCCGCAAAGCTATGTGAGATTCGGCGTCGGATACCCAACAGCCGGAGAAGGAATCGGTGTACACCGGAATGAGCCCAACCCATTGGGTGATGATCTCCCAATTGATCGGCCGCGATTGCGATTCAATCCTAAAGATGGTCGTCTTGCCTATCCTCATTTGCTGCCGCACGCTGGTAGACGCCCTCCGTTTGCACCAAGGACGCGATTAAAGCCAGAGCAGGCTGGTGGTGTCGCTGTTGTGCGCGACGAATGGCGGCAGGGAACCGCATATTTAAACAAAACGGTGAAGGCTACTGACCCAGACAGCACGCGCGGCGGTAATAGCGGGAGCGGACTGGCACCCGAAGATGCGCCCATTCGCCGTTACGATTTGGTCGCATTGGAATTACCAATCAATTATCACGCTGCCAACGGCAAGCCTTTGAATAATAACCAGTTTGGTGGAACGAAGCCCCCACCTCCAAGAGCTGTCAAGGAAATATGGGCCGGACGGGGTGGAAACAATTGGGCTGGAAGTCCCACCTCGGTGCGAAAAGGCGATATTATCGAGTGGAGGATCGATGAAAACTCTGCCGCCTCGCACGGGATACGTTTCGTGAAATCCAAGTGGAAAAACACGAAGAAGTATTTGAAGGTACTTGATCATGGATCGGAGATCGAGTTCGACGAAGAGAACGGTCTGAACGTCATGCGAGACGATCTCGACGAACCAGGATCCACGAGAATCGCAAATCACCTATTGCTACGCGTCGAGGTTATTGAAGACTTAGGTGACACCAAGATTACTTATGTTTGCAATGTCCATAGCGGTATGACTGGCGAGCTTCGATCTACAATTCGACCAGGTGTCGACGAGAAAGGTCAGATCTTTGTCTTAGCCGAAGACTTCGCAGATATTGCCGCTGGGCGCAAGCCGGCCGAACCATTGGTACTTCGTGCCAACGTTGGTGAAGTTGTCGAGGTCACACTGCGGAGTGCTCTAAGAGACGATGACGCTGACAACGCCGGTTACAGCAAAGTGGGCATTCACACTCACCTGGTGCAATATGATGTGCAGTCATCTGATGGCGCAGTAGGCGGGCTAAACTACGAAACTTCCATCCGGCCCTCCTTAGAGTTGGTTGACGGGAAACTCGTGCCTCTAGAGCCCGATCGTAGACTTGAAGAAGCAGTGCATTACCGTTGGTGGTGCGATACTGAGTTAGGAACCGTGTATTTTCACGACCATTCGCTTCTGAAAACAAGCTTGCCACATGGATTATTTGGCGCGACGATCGTCGAGCCCAGTGGATCCAGCTATCACGATCCGATCTCCGGAAAGCCAATTTATGAGGAGGAAACTGATCCTGCAGAACCTAATCTGACCACCATCAGCAAGTCAAACGCAACAGTGATGAGAGACGGTACTGATTCCTGGGGGCGAGGGGTTTCGATCGCCAGTATTCATAACGCGAAAAAAACCTCCACGTTTCGTGAATACGTACCACTGTTCCAAGACCGGTCAACGGGTATCGGTGCATCTATCAACCTTCGAAGCACACCGATCCGGACGTTTAATCACGATTTTGATGGGAAATTTGTCCCGGGACTGACGCCTCCCTTTTCCAATCTGAAAGTCATTTATGATAATGGTCACTCAGTCTTGCGGGGGGGCAAAGCGACGCGGTTTAGCTCCCATGTCAGTGCTGATCCCGTCACTCCCGTTTGGCGAGCATTTCCGAATGACCCTGCACGGATTCGCGTTGAGGGAGGTGCGACGAATTTATTGCATTCGTTGACGGTTCATGGTCATCGTTGGCAAACAGAACAGAATAATCCCAAGTCTACTATCCGTGACTTCGCAATCGCTGGTGTGTCTGAAGCCTTTACTTATGGCAGCATTGCGAATGCGTCGCCTGGCGACTATCTATATGGTAGCACTGGTGTCAATGACCTGGTGGATCAAGGCAAGTGGGGCATCTGGCGAGTTCATGATCCGGCAGACTCTAATAATCTCGTTCAAGCCAGCGGTTCTGCGCGAGTGTTCTTTTTGTTTGTCAACAATAATCCCGCACTTCCTTTCTCGATCCCCAAGGGGACACGGTTTGTCAGCCGCGCTGGAATTGAATACGAGGCAACTCATAACTCTCAGGAATTGAATCAGGAAAAGATAAATAAAGGGGATTCATTTATCGATGTCAGTCTGAGAGCCGTGTTCCCCGGTGATTCTGGAAATCTGCCGATTCTGAGCCGACTTGGTTTCTCAAAGGCGTTTAATAATTCTGTGCCTGAATCGTTGATAATCGATAGAGTGGTTAGTCTGGGTATCAGTGGAGGTGCAACAAAATTGCAACCACTACCTGGTTTCACTTCTAATGTCGCACCAGCAGTTGCTGCACCACTTGTGGAGTCTTTGGGTATCACGGAAGCTCCAGAACCCATTGTCGACAAACCGGAATTTTATGTGGCCGCGTTACGAGTTTCGCTCCCAGTCTCTACAGGCACCACTCCCAATGCAACTACCCCCATACTTGCTTACGTACCACTTGAAACGGATCAGGAACGGTTGCTTGCTGATCAGATTGCTAGCTTAACTCGTTCAATTAAACCACGGTGTGATTCAGAGAAACAATCACACCGCGATAAGATCGACTTGAAGGTCTTTAAGCTTCGTCAACAACTTCTAACACGATTTCTGGCTCACCCGCATCCGCTGGTTTTGCGAGTTGCAGCACCTGAAGAAAGCAATACCCGTCAAGTCTCTGTTCGTTTAATCAACCTTTTGCCGACGCCGCAGGAGATGATGCAGGAATTCCCTGATACTGCTGCAAGACCGTTTGGCAGACCTTACAGTCCGCTTACGTCACTGCACGCCAGCCTGGTGAGGCATGATGCATCGAGTGACGGAACCGCATTGGGACGAAATAAGCATTCGATTGTTCCCTATGCAGACGCAAGGACTTACGTCTGGTCGATTGACCAGGAACTAGGCATCTGCTACCTCCGTGATACAGCGGACCCCGAGCACCAAACCAGCGGGCTATTCGGCGCATTGATTGTCGAACCACCTGGAACGCGCTTCCTGTCAGGGACCGATGGGATGGAAAAAAGAGGAGTTTCTGATCCGCACGCTATCATCATCGACCGAAGTGAACGTATCGCGTTTCGCGAGTATGTGCTTTTCTTCCAAGACGCGTTTCACGCACAAGACGATCAGTTTGCAATTAACTATATGGTGGCAGGCGATTCAGGGACTCCACGAACCCCGCATCTCAAAGGGCACGTTGGAGATCAAATTCGGGTTCGCCAAGTTCATGCAGCTGGATCTGGGGCTCAAGCTGGCAACCATTCGTTCTATATCGGTGGACGTCGATGGCGGATGGACAATGCAGACCAGGCAAGCAACCGAATTGCTGCTATTTCGCAAGCACCGGCTGCTTGCGTTAATGCAGAGTTTCTGATTGATGACTCATTCTCTGATGAGGCGAAAGTAAAAACTCGCAGTTACTTCTATGGATCACATGTTGGAGATCAATACGAGGGAGGGGAATGGGGTTTGTTTACTATTCTGCCACGAACTGAAAGCAACTTTTCGATTCTGCAGCCATTGCCTGTCTGGGCTATCAAAACTCATCCACCTGTCTCTTTGGAGTGACTTTCGATGTATCGTTATGCGATCTCATTATTACATGTCCTGGTGATCTCACAGTCGCTCGCCGGTGAAACGGTTCACGTGGTTACGGCAACGACATCCCAATGGATTTATCGCGACACTCGCTCAGGTCTGGGTGAGTCTAATCCTGTTCGGATCTTCGCATCTCCAGGGGATACGATTAAGTTTCAACAGATCATGTCAGGACATGGAGTCATTTTTTATCGCAACCCGTCTAATGTGACCGAAATCGGACGTGTAGTGAATCCTAAGGAAGAATTCAAAATACTCAATGGCGAAAAGTTATCACCTGTTTCAAAAAGTCGAGTCTTTGGTCGAGAAAATCTCGCCACAAGAGTCATAAAAGATGAGACGGAGATGATTACGATTCGACTGGTGCACAACTTTCGAGGACCGTTATACTTTGCCGAACGAGTCAGCGCCTCCGAAGGTCGTGATATCATGTTCGGTATAATCGAACTAGCTTCGGCATCACGAATGAAGTCAATCTCGGAACTGGAACTTCCAGAGAACTTTAAGATGTCAAGCGCGATTGATATCACTTCGGTACGTGATGAAGAATGGGATCGCTCACTGGGAAACCTGAGTCAATTACCCAATCAAGAATTTATCGTACCCAGGAAGGGCGAAGACCCGGTCGGGTTCAATTGGGAGAAATGGTTCGGAAACTTGACATCCCACCTGTCACCCTATCTGGCAGATGTGACCTGGTATTATGCCGTTGCAGTCGATCTCGATGACGATGATGACGATGATGTTGTCGCACTGATTGAGACCGCGAATGCAGAACCTGCCTGGTATGCGATTATCAACGGAGTGAAATCGCATGTCCAGGATCCAGGCAATCCCAGTGATTTGTTGGGGCAAATAAAAAAATTCACGGCAGCTGTAAAAATCGTCATTCCCGAACAAGTTGATGAAAAGCGAGCGTTTATTAAATCTGCCGACTTAAATCTCGATGGTCGCGTTGATTTGGTGCTTTGCGGTGGAGGAGACGCACGCATCACCATCGCTTACCAGGGGTTTATAGCTGAACCTCCCGGATACGCTTATGCCAATCAGCAAACACTGGATAGCGAAATCGTTTTCGGAATCGAGAAACCAAGGGTGGTCGATGTGGAAAACCGGAACGATGACTCCATGCCAGACTTGGTGATCTGTGGTAATTCAAATTGGGCAGTTTTCCTGAACCGGATCGGTCGAGGCTTCTCGAGTACGGATGCGCAAGTGCTCGACGTAAAACCACCGTTTGCCGATGCGTCGGTCAGACGATTTGGAAAAGCAGATTTGAATGGTGATCATTCACTTGAGTTGATCATTGAGAATAAAGCAGGTGAATTGCGTGCCTATTCAAAGTCTGCGGATGGTAAATATTTCCAGGTAAAGAAAGGTGCAACGCGATGACAATGCAAGTCAACTTCCTAAGCACGATTGATGTCAACCTGGGAGCCTTTCAACAGGCCCGGTTCAATTTTCCAAAGCAGGGAACCTTCAAGTTCGAGGTATTCGACGGGAATTTCGTCGAATACGGAACGGTCAAGGTCACGAATAGTCAACCGCCATCAGGTGACACGGTAATCGTTATTCTCGAAGAAGCAGTACAGCCCGGCAAGGTGGTGATGCCGACTGACGAAATGCTTGGATGGCTAAATCTACGAGATCACACCATAAGACTTGTTGTTTCTCAATCCAGTATCGGCTGAATATTTATTTAGGAAACGTTTTTGAAACGACTGTAATACCCCCAACAGAACTTTACAAAGAGGGCAGAAAATGCGGTACAACCAAAACGTGTCGACCTTGATTCTTTTAATCTTTCTTTTAATTACTGTTTTGCAGAAGGAATCAAATGGCCAGGAACCTAAAGTGATCGAAGGAACCGGCGGAAATGCATGGTCTCCAGCCACATTGAAGTTGAAGAC